>Ga0310811_10007223_pt1 | contig 14216 bp, 8 predicted proteins | sample YCmetagenome_FD_207642 | JGI IMG/M metagenome (GOLD analysis project Ga0310811, IMG submission 207642) | Soil microbial communities from experimental microcosm in Duke University, North Carolina, United States - YC | ecosystem: Engineered > Artificial ecosystem > Soil microcosm > Unclassified ...
ATCTGCTCACGCTCGTACCGCTCGTGCACGATGTGCTCACGCCGTCGCAGCGTCGGCGGTTGCCGTCGCAGATCTCGAACTATCTCGACCGGCGGGTGCTCGCGTTTCTGCGATCGTCGACGGCAGGAGATCCCGGCGTCGTCGTGCGGTAGGGGCAACCCAAGCGTGTTCAGCGTCCAACTCGTCAGCCGCGGCGACAGCGATTTGGCGCTTAGGGAATAGTCGTCAAGGCCGCCCCAATTGTCCCGTCGCGTCCGTTGTTCACAATCAGCGCAACCCCCTCGGACTGGAGGGCCATATACGCCGGGACTGTCGGCTGGTTAGGCGTTCCGTCTTGATCCATCCCACGCAACCCAGACGTATTGTTCACGACGATGACTGCCGTCGCGCCTGCGTTCTGCGCATTCCGGATCTTGGTCGAAAAGCTACACGTGCCGCGGCCTACCACCGCGATCTTTCCGGTAAGGTCAGTTGTGAGCGGATCGCAAGCGAGATCCAGGCTACTCCCGGAGCCTACGACCCCGAGTGGGGCCGTGAGATCGCTGCTGACAGTCGCGAATGCCCCCGCCGCGACCTGGGTAGTGAGCGTGCCGGAGATGAAAGTCGCGACCACCAGCACGCCGTTCCCGGATAACGTGATTGTCGCGGCACCTGGCTTCCGGCCGCTCGCGGTGAGCGTTGCCGTCGCCGTCTCACCGACCACAGAAGGCGCGTACTGGACTGTCACGTCGCATGACTTTCCCTTGCCGAGTGCCGTGCCCGTGCAGGCGTCTGACGTTATCGAGAAGTTCGCTGAGCCCGTGAGCGAGACGCTCAGTTGACCCGTCCGGGGGCCTTGTGTGTTCGTAAGGGTGAATGTCTGCGAGCCCCTGAGGCCGACTTCGACCGCACCGAAATCGTAGCTGCCACTTGGCGACCAGGCGATCGTCAGTGACGCCGTCGACGGCGATGCGTCTTCGAGCACACGCCACGGAGGGGCGGTGAGCCCATCGCGATGCTGATCGCCGCACGACGCCAGGAGGGCGAGCCCCGCGATTGCGAGTGCCGCGCCTGCGAGTCGCTGTCCAGCGGCGAGACTTCGGCGTACTCTGCACGCCGCGCCCAGACCAACAACAGCGTCGGTGAGTCGGTGAGCGCTCATATGGGGCCCGGAAAGTGAGAGACACGTACGCACCGGATCCTCGCCGGCGGATGACCGGCGCTCGAGTGACGGTCGCTAATCAGTACATACGCAAAACACGACTTCGATGCGACAGGCGGTCGACCACCGTGCCTGCGGTCTGGTAGTGCAATAGGCAATTTTCCCAGTGGCCTTCATCCGAGGCGCAAGGCACAATTGGTGGGACCGCATGGCCACGATCCTCACACCCCCGCTTGCAATGACTGCGACGTTTCCCAAACTCACATCTCTGCCCACGCGAGAGATCCTCGGCGGAGCAATACGCGGACAGTACGCGCATCTCCCGACGATGACGATTGGCGAAGTTCTGCTCGATGCCAGCACCATCGTCCCCATGCACAGCCATCCGCATGAGCAAGTCACGTACGTGATTGACGGGCGGTTCGAGTTCACGGTCGGCGACGAAACGACGGTGCTCGAACCCGGCATGGCGGCATTGATTCCGAGCGGTGCGACCCACGGCGGCAAGACCATCACGTCCTGTCGCGTCATCGACGTGTTCTCGCCGGCGCGCGACGACTACCGCTGACGCAAGCCCGGCACGCCGTCGACTGAGGCACCTTCCTCAGTCGACGCCATCGTCGGTCGACGGTGGCGGACCGCCGCACCGCGTGCGGAACGCGGCGATCCGCTCGACTGCAACCGTCGATGTCGCGACGAAGCTATGGCTTGTTCGCGATCACCGTGAAGTTCATCAGCCCGGGGAAGATCTGCGACGAATCGTCGAGCACCGCGAGCTCACGATTCCACTGCTCGGCGTCGCTTCCCGCACCGGCGGTGTCACGCACCTTCGCCCAGGTCATCTTCCAGAACTCGGCCTGGTTCGACCCGCCTTGGAAGTACGGGAGGTCGACTTCCACGCGGATGTTGCGCAGACCCAGCGACAAGACACGCGCCGGGAGCCCTCGCGCCCAGAGGATGTTCGAGCCCCGCCGCTCGATGATACCGAACACTCGCATCGTGAGGTCGTGCCACTCGGTAGCGTCGAGCGTGGCGATGGAATGGCCGTCCGGCTCCTCGAGAAACAGCGTCCCACCGGGCTTGAGGGTCGAAATCAACTTCTCGAGCAATACTTCCCGCTCCGGGATGTGGCACAGCGTGAACCGCGTGTGCACGAGATCGAAGGTCGAAGCGGGAAGATCGATGTCGAGCACATTCTCTTCGCGAATCTCCAGGTTCGAATAATTGAGCCCTTGGACGAAGCGCGCGTCGATGTCGATGGCCGTCACGTGACCGGCCGGTCCGACGCGCCGGCAGAGCATGTCGCATACTGACCCCCCACCGGCGCCGATCTCGAGACATCTCCACCCCCTGCGCACTCCGATCCAGTCAAACCGTCGCTCCGTTGCCGCATCGAGGATCTCCTCGAGGAGCTCGAGCCGACGACGGCCGGCAATCATCCCATTGTCCCACGTATAAAGCGTCGTACTCACGCCATCCTCCCAATCGAGTTTGCCGTCGGCGCGATTCGCGGGCCCGATGCCAACACGACGCCGACCGGCGGCAGTCTCGCATCGTTGTGGTGGCGATCAAATAGGGGATTCGACCTATTCGAGTCGTCGACTCGGAGTGTCTGGCCGATTGCATTCGACCGGTGGCTGCCTGGCTCCGCGCAGTGCGCGGGCGACGCTGGTTCGGTTCGGTATTCCGAGTTTCCTCAGAATGCTTTCCGTGTGCCGGCGCGCCGTGTGTGGGCTGATCGACAATCGCTGCGCGATCTCTTTGTTGCTCAGGCCGTCAACGAGGCACATCGCCACCAGTGCTTCCCGGTCACTGAGGCCTGCCGCCGCGGCGTGCACCAGGCCCACGCCTCCTTCCATCACGACGTGCACGAGGCACACAGGCTCCGGGTCTCCCGGCACGTTCAGGGTAGTGAGCGACACCGACAGCCCATCCTGCGTCCACATCGGCCGTACGGGTCGTTCCGCTGACTTGCGACGACGCGCGCCCACGCAACGCGCCGCGGCCAACAGGTCGGCGGCGCCTCGTACTATCGCGCTCAGCAAGTCGGGCTCGCGGTTGGGCGGGATCGTGATGAGCGCCGCGTCGAATGCGCGGGAGCGGTGCATCCAGCGACCGTCTGCCCGCACGAGCGCAATCGGTTCTTGCAGGGCATTGAGCAAGGCGGCGGCGGTCCAATGGCCGCCGTCCACTCGTGTCAACGAGCGGATGCTGGCTTGAAACACCGGCTCGACGACGCGCAGCAGTCGCCGAGCCCGATCGTCGAACGCCTCGTCCGCGAGGGCCTCCGATTCAACGAGCAGATACGCGGTCGTTCCTCCACTTCGGTAATAGAGACCGCCGGCATGCAAGAACCCGTGCTTCGCATAGAACTCCGTGTAGAGGCGCGATCGCTTGTACCGCTCCGCCCAATGATCGCCGGCGACTCGAAATCGATGGGCTCTCGTGAACACGGTCAGATTGAGGCGGGCCGTGACGTCGATCGCCACGTCACCTTCCGCGCCCCAGGCGGTACGCCACTCATCGAAAACGCCCGGCGGGTACCCGTCCACGAGATACGGATCGTCGAGGCCGAACCCGAACAGGTCGAAATGACCCATCTGCCCGTCGAGCAAGTCACGGCATGCGCGCAGCACGTCAGCACGCCAATCGTCGATCGTCGGCGCGTCGAACGGACTCGACGATGCAGATACCGCGCGGCTCAGGCGATCGAGATCAAGTTGAGTAGTCGTCGCGATCATGGGTCCAGGGAGGCGATGCCAACAAAACGAAATTCAGCCTCCTCCGGCGGACACCTTCCAGTCGCGATTGTCCTGCAGCGCGCCCAGAGGGACTCGAACCCCCAACCTTCTGATCCGAAGTCAGATGCTCTATCCAATTGAGCTATAGGCGCGTGCCTGCAATATAGACGGGGTACTCCTGGAGTTCACTGCCTGCAGGGCCCATGCGGGTCCGCCGGCTTGGGTGCGCTGAGCTTCGGCCGCTCCGACATGTTCGCGATCGCCAGCGCCTGCGCGAACACCATTCGCGACACGCGCGCCAGGTCCACATAGTCGATGTACTGCGGCTCGTCGGTGATCTGATGGTAGTCCAGGTGCTCGCCGCGCGAGAATGCAACGGCTGGAATGCCGTACCGCGCGTAGCTGTAGTGATCCGCGCGGCAGTAATACTGCAGTGGATGCCCCGGTGTGTCGTACGTGTAATCGAACACGAAGGGCAGCGGCTGTCGCGCGTTCGCCGCCTCGAGTGTGTCGCCGAATTGCTTCGACAGTCGCTTGGCTCCGACCACCTCGAGATACGTCGGGCTCCCGGCGCCCGTGCCGCCACGCGGAAAATCCGTTGCCGTGCCGCGTCCAATCATGTCCTCGTCGATCTCGGCCACGATCGAGTCGATGGGGAGGGTCGGATGATCGGTGAACCAGCGCGAGCCAAGCAGGCCCGCTTCCTCCCCAGTGTGACTCACGAACAGAATCGACCGCCGCGGGCGCGGGCCATTCGCCATTCGTTCGGCGATTTCAAGAATTGAAACGGTCCCCGAGCCGTCGTCGTCGGCGCCGTTGCGGATCGAGTCCTTTCGCGGCGGGTTCGCGCGGCGCAGACTGTCGAGAGTGACGCGGATGCGCGCCCACTCCTCGCCAGTCGGTTCGCGATTCGGCGAGTCGGCGCCCATCGGGCGGATCACGCGATTGAACGCGCGCAGCGAATCATGATCGACGGGAAAGTGATCGAAGCCGACGTGATCGTTGTGCGCCGTGAGCGCGACGTACTCGTTGCGCAGCCTGGGGTCGCTGCCACGCAGGATCGCCACGACGTTGCGTGCAGGGAAGGGAACCGGCGTGCGCGCGATATCGGCGTAGCCGCTTACCGGCTGCCCCGGCGTCCCGGGTGCGAGGGTCGATGGCTCGGCGCCGAGGAGCGCCGCCGCGGCCCGACGCGTGACCCACAGGAGCGGAACCGCGCGCGGGTTACGCGCAGTGTCGGCGACTGGCCGCCCCTCGAGCAGCCGTGCGTTTTGCTCAGGGCCGAGATCGTCGAGAATGTCGATTGCAACCGCGGCGGCCGATCGAAGCCGCGATGCGCCGAGCGGGAGCCCCCGCAACGGTGTGCCCGGCGTCACGTGGAGCACGACGAGCTTTCCCGCAACCTGATCAGCCGTGGCCCACTGCGAGCTGTCCGCGATGGGACCACCATAGACCGCCTGCGTCGCGTCAAATCGGCGCGATGGGGCAGCGATGCTGCTCGGCGTGAAATCCCGCCCGACTTGGAGCGTGGTGCCGCCGACCGTGAGACGCGACTGTCGATCGACCGCGGCGCGCCAGAAGGGGACGGTCTGGAAGTAGGTGCCGCTCTCGCCCGCGGCCTCGAGGCCGAGCCGCTTGAACTCCGAGGCGATGTACGCGGCAGTCTTGAAATCGCCCTCGCTTCCCGACTCACGGCCCATCATCGAATCGTCGGCGATCGAAAACAGCCGATGACGTAGATCGGCTTCGCTGATGTCGGCGCCTGTCGCGCCGGTTGACGGAACGCTGCCCGTTGATGGCACGCGTCCACACGAGATCGCGCACAGCGAGACTGCGACAGCGACATACGTTCGATGATGCATGAGTCGTCCACTCCGGTGACTAGCGCGGCGGCTTGCCGGACGGTGCGTCGAACCAGTTCATGAACACCGTGAGTTTGCCGCCCTCCTGTGTACGTCCTGAGCGCAATATGACGAACGTCTTTCCATCCGGGGCGATGTCGTAGTTGCTGTGCACCGACTCGTGCGCGTAGCCGCTCTCCGTGAGGACGAGACGGCGTTGACCGACGTCGATACTCCCGCCTTGACTCGGGAGAGTAATCGGAGCGGCGAACAGCGTGTCATTGGTCCAATAGAACACGTCGCGGCCACCGGGCGCCCACCGCGGTTCCGTGCCGCCGTTCACCGAAACCTGCGTGCGCCCCCCGCCGTCGCCGTCGATCGGACGAATGTAGATTTGATCATTCCCGGATTCATTCGACGAATACGCGGCGAACCTGCCATCCGGCGAGATAGCGGCGTTCCGCTCCTCGAACTGGCTCGCGGCAAACGGTATCGGCTTGCCGCCCGGTGGCAGCTTGTAGATGTCGCGACCCGTCTCGTCGTTGTTCTCGCGAAACAGGATCGTACCGGTGCGAGGCACCTCCACGCCTTCCAGGACAGATCGCGCGTCGCTCACGACGAGAGACGGTTGTGCGCTGCGATCGGATGGAACGCGCAGGAGCACGCGTCGGCCTGCGCTGTCCTGTAGCGCGGAGTACAGAATCGATCGTCCGTCCGGCGCCCACTCCGGAAATACGCTGGATCCCTCGAACGTGAGACGCGCAAACGTGCCCGGGCCCCGATCGTAGATCCACACGTCGCCGATCAGGTCGCCGCCTGTTTCGACGTCGACCGCGATGCGCTTGCCGTCCGGCGAAAACCGCGGACCCCGGAACGGACGCTTGCCGAGCGGCAGCAGTGTCTGCCTGCCGTCAGTCGTCACGAGCAGCATTTCCTTGTCGCCGAATCCCGTCGATGCCATGGCGATCGTCCCGCTCGTTGCCACTGATATGGGAAGCGCTCGCGCGAAATACGAACCGGAAGCGCCGCCGGCGGCCGCGACCGGGGTCGGCGCCGATTCGACCTTTAGGGATTTCAAATTGAAGCGCACGGCCATCAACTCGCCGTCGGGGGCGACGTACGCCAGGTAGCCGGTGCGGACGTATCCCAGGTTCAATCCGCGGAAGAGATTCGCTTCCACCTCGCCCGTTTCGGCCGAGAGCACCACGACATCCAGGCGTGCCGCGCCCCGAGCCCTCCGCGTCGCCAGCACACGCTTGTTGTCCGGGAGCCATTCGAGCTGGCCGTACAGCGCGCTGTCGACCTTTGGCAGCGAGCGCGATTGGCCGCCGGACGCCGGGACGACGTACACGCCGCGCGTTTCCCCGGAGAAGATGATCATACCCGAGCTCGACCACGCCGCCGAATTGATGAGCGTCGGTCCGGCCCCTTCCGCGATGACGCGCGCCGCGCTCCCTGGCCCGAGATCGATGCGCATCAACCGGTTGCCCTTCATAAAGCCGACCGATTCTCCATCCGGCGAGAAGAATGGGGCCACGGCCTCCTCGGTGGCCGGCAGCGACACGACTTCCTCATTCTCCATTCGGCGCAGCGCCAGGTATACGTGGGTGGATCCGGGATCACGCGCGTTGAACACGATCTTGGATCCGTCCGGGCTTACCGCAATGATGTTGTGCGACAGTCCGCCGATCGTGACAGGAATCGTGAAGCGCGCGCGGGCGTGAGGTGCCGCATCCGCGCCGCGACGCTGGAGGATTCCCCACGCGATCGATGCCAGCGCCAGGGCCGCGAGGCCGGTGATGATCGCACGCTGCCCGGTTGTGCGGCGCCGCGCGGCTGAGCTCGCGATCGTCGGCATCGCGACGTTTCGCTCGCCCGCGAGCGCCGCCGCGAACTCGCTCGCGCTCCGAATGCGATCCGCCGGCAGCTTCTCGAGCGCCGCGCCGATCGCCGCGCTCACGTGCGCCGGCACCGAGCGTCGCAGTTCCGTGATCGGCCGCGCGCGATCGGTCAGCACCTTGCCGACGATCGCCTGCACGGTAGGGCCGGTGAACGGGGGCTCGCCTGCCAACATCTCGTACGTCACGACACCAAGGGCGTACACGTCGGTGCGCGCGTCGATGGTCTTTTCACCCATCGCCTGCTCGGGTGACATGTACTGTGGCGTACCAAGCGAGAGTCCCGTCTGCGTCATCCGCGCGCCGCCGGCTTGCTGCACGGCGAGCGCGATGCCGAAGTCAGCCACCAGCGCGTGGCCGCCCTGCAGCATGATGTTCTCGGGCTTGACGTCTCGATGGATCACCCCGCGTTGGTGCGCATACGACAGCGCGTCCGCGACCTCGCGCGCGATCCGCAGCGCGTCGTCGATCGGCAACTGTCGCTCCCGTGACAGCCTGTCGCGCAACGATTCGCCATCGACGAACGGCATCACGTAAAAGAGATAGCCGTCCGCGTTGCCCGAGTCGTGCAGCGGCAGGATGTGCGGGTGCTGGAGATTCGCCGTCGTCTTGATCTCGGCCAGGAATCGCTCGCCGCCCAGTGCCGCAGCGAGCTCCGGGTGCAGCACCTTCACCGCGACCTTTCGGCCGTGCCGCACGTCGTGCGCGAGATAGACGGTGGCCATGCCCCCCGATCCGAGCTCTCGCTCGATCTGGTAGCGGCCGCCGAGCGCCTCCGTCAGACGGTCAGTCGATTCCATGAGATCGAAGTGCGACCGGAGAAGATGCTCAACCTACACGTCGATCGCGGATTGTGAATAGTGCGTCGCGTTTCGCAGTTCGATCGTCGGCGTTTTGACAAGGTCGCGGACGCCATCGTCGAGCCGGCCTAGGGATTGGGCGTACCAGCCATTCGCAACGAGTTCGGCGCGGTTGGCGTCGAGATGGCGGTCGGAAAGCAACTGGTAACGGTGACCGGCCTGACCCTCGAGTTCGACCAGGTGAAAAAGCTCGCCGCGCTCGCGCTCGCCCGCATGCAGAAGTAGCCCGCTTCACGCCGACCGAGGGTTGGCGATACCATTTGCTGAGTATCGGTCGTGTTGACTGTTCGGCTCGCGTGGGGCGCGCTACCTTTGCCCGTCTCTCCCGCCAGGCCATGACCGACCTCCGCGAACAGCTTCAGACGTCACTCGGCGACAGCTACGTCATCGAGCGCGAGCTCGGTGGCGGTGGCATGTCGCGCGTGTTCCTCGCCGAGGAATCGTCGCTCGGACGGCGCGTCGTGGTGAAGGTGCTGCCCGCCGAGCTGCACGGCGGCGTCTCGATCGCTCGTTTCCGTCGAGAGATCTCGCTCGCGGCGCGACTGCAGCATCCTCACATCGTGCCGCTGCTCGCTGCCGGTGAGATCGATGGCCTGCCGTACTATACGATGCCATTCGTCGACGGCGAGTCGCTCCGCACGCGACTGTCGCACGGCGAGCTTCCGATTCCCGAGACGATCTCGATCCTGCGAGACGTCGCACAGGCGCTCGAGTATGCGCACGAAAAGGGCGTGACGCATCGCGACATCAAGCCGGACAATGTGCTCGTCGCGGGGCGTTCCGCGGTCCTCACCGATCTCGGTGTCGCGAAGGCATTTAGCGACGCGACGGCGGTCGATGGGGCCGTGACGTCGGTTGGCGTCGCACTCGGCACACCCGCGTACATGGCGCCCGAGCAGGCGGCCGGTGATCCGGCCACTGACCATCGCGCGGACATCTATGCGCTCGGCATGACTGCGTACGAGATGCTCGCCGGCCACGCGCCGTTCGCTGGAAGAAGCATGCAGGGCATGCTGGCGGCGCACGTCGTCGAGACCCCGCCGCACATCGCGTCGCTTCGTCCAGCCACGCCACCGCGGCTCGCCGAGCTCGTGATGCACTGCATCGCCAAGCGGCCCGGTGACCGGCCGCAGACCGCGTCGGAAGTCGTTCGCGAGCTCGAGATGGTGGCAACGCCGTTGGGCGCGTCGACATCCGATCGCGTGCACTCAGAATCACGACCATCGACCGGGATTGCCGGCAAGCTCCGGATCCTGGTGGCGGCCGGCGTCGTCGTGGTCGCTGCGGCCGCGGCGGGCGCGTTCTATTGGCGATCGCGCAGCGGGAGCTCCGAGTCGGCGATCCGCTCGGTTGTCGTGTTGCCGTTCGAGAATCAGAGCGGCGACACGTCGTTCAACTACCTCGAGGACGGCATCACCGATCACGTCCGCGATGCGCTGAACGCGATGCCGGAGCTCACGGTGAAAGCGCGCAGCTCGTCGCAGCAGATGAAAGGCAAGGACGCGCGCGAGATCGGCGCCAAGCTTGGCGTCGGCGTGGTGCTGCAAGGGACCGTTGGCGGCTCGAGGGCGCGCCTCCATGCGACCGCGGAGTTGGTGCGCACATCGGATGACGCCGCGCTGTGGAGCGGCACGTTCGACGGAGCGCCCAATGAGCTCGTCACGATGCAGGATACGATTACGCGCGCGATCATCGGCAAACTCCACCTGTCGGCCGCGAGCGGACCCACCGCGGCAGCGTCGCGTGGTGCTCGCGGCACGACCGATCCGGAGGCTTACGACCTCCTCCTCCGCGGGCGCTACGCCCTCGACCGGACCGACTTCGCCCGCGCCGAGATGTTCTTTCGCCAAGCGCTCGCTCGTGATCCGCGCTTTGCCAGAGCGCGTGCCTACCTCGCGGTGGCTCAGGCGTCACTTCCGCTACTGGGTATCGGCCCGCTCGACTCCATCAACGCCGTCACGCTCGAGAATGCACGGCAGGCGTTGGCGATCGACTCGACCGTCGTCGAAGCCTACATCGCCGAGTCGAACGCGCTGGACAACGACATGCGGTTCGTCGACGGCATCGCGCCGCTCGAGCGCGCGCTCAAGATCGATCCGAACCACGTGGATGTGCTGACGACGTATGCGCTCGCGTTGGCGTATGTCGGGCGAGTGCCCGAGGCAGTCGCCGCGATTCAGCGCGCCCATGAACGCGATCCGCTCTCGGTGTCCGCGCTCGGCGTCGGCGGCTTTCAGCTGTTCATATCGGGTCGAACCGGCGAAGGAATCACGCGGTTAAAGGCCGCCATCGCCCTAAATCCCTCGCAGGCGATTCTGCATCGATCGCTCGGATTCGTCTTCGCCTTTGCCGGACGGCCGGACAGCGCCGTGAACGAGCTGGAGACAGCCTACAGGCTCGACTCCGCGACGTTCGGCGGCCGCAGCAACCTGATCTTCGGCTACGCGGCGGCGGGGCGGTGGGGCGACGCGGAACGTGAGCGCGTGCTGCTTGAGCGCGAACATCGAGGCACGTCGGTGAATTTCGAGCAGGCAATCGCCGCGATCGCATTCGGAGAGTACGACAAGGCGGTCGCCGCGCTTGAACGCTCCGTTGCCGCTCGCGAGCCGCTGCTGTGGATCACGAGCCTTCCCTGCGAACCGGTCTTCGATCCGCTCAAGTCCGTGCCGCGGTTCGAAGGGCTGCTGCAGCGACTGGGCGCCAAGGCGTGTCCGCCGCGGCTCCCGTGGCCAATTGCCAAGCGGCCCCTGAGATAGCTGCGCCCCCCCCGAACCTGGCGCCGGCGCTCATGCCTCCCGATCGACTGCGCGCCACAGAAAGTACACCGGCACGCCGAGCACCACGATAGCCAGTCCGAAGAACGCGTCCTGTCGTGACGATGGTGACATCAGGATCAACAACATCACCGCCGTCGTGAGCGCGATGTACAACGCCGGCAGCACGGGATAGCCGATCGTCCGGTAGGGTCGCTCGATGTCGGGCCGCTTCGCTCGCAGGATGAACAACCCGATCGTCGTCAGCGCGTAGAATACCAGAGCGGCAAAGATCACGAAGTTGAGCAGTTGATTATAGCTGCCCGTCAGACAGAGCAGCGCGACCCAACTCGACTGCACCACAAGTCCGGCCGCCGGCACGCGGTGTACGTTCAGCGTGCCAATCTTGCGGAAGAACACCCGGTCGCGCGCCATGGCGTAGTACACGCGCGCGCCGGCGAGAATGAGTCCGTTGTTGCAGCCGAAGGTCGAGATCAGGATAGCGACGGCCATGATCGTGGCGCCGCCGGAGCCGAACATTACCTCCAGCGCCGCTGTCGCGACGCGATCCTGGGTCGCGTGCGAGACGCCGCGCGCGAGCGCCGTCGCGCCGGCTTCCACGCCATTCATTGGCAGGACGCTGAGGTAGGCGACGTTGGCCATCACGTACAGCACGGTCACGAGCCCCGTCCCGAAGAGCAGTGCGAGCGGCAGATTGCGCTTCGGGTTCTGCACCTCGGCGGCGGCGAACGTGACGTTGTTCCACGCGTCGCTCGAGAACAGCGATCCGACGAGCGCGGCGCCGAACGCCACCATGAAGGCGCCGCTCACGTCCACGCCGGCGCCGAAGTTGCCGGCACGGAAGTTGGCGGCGATCGCCGTCGCGTTCCGGCCGATCGTCAGCCCCAGAACGATCAACAGCGCCAGCGCGCCGGTCTTGATCAACGTCAGAGAAGTTTGAACGAGCTTCCCTTCCTGAACGCCGCGCAGGTTGATCCACGTGAGCACGGCGATGCTCGCCAGCGCCACCAGTCGCTGCGGCGACAAGCCGAGCTGTATCGCGTTGGACGCCTCGGTACATCCAAGCCATGAGGCGCAGAGATTCGCGTGCGGGAACCACGCGTACAAGTCAGGGCTGATCGCGGGCCACAGTACGCCGAGGAACCGTCCGAAGGCGACAGCGACGGCGGCGATCGTCCCGGTCTGGATGACCAGAAACAACGTCCAACCGTACAAGAAACCCATGAGCGGCCCCATCGACTCGCGAAGAAACACGTACTGGCCGCCCGCTCGCGGGAACATCGCCGCCAGCTCGCCATACGCCAGCGCGCCGAGCAACGTGATCACGCCGGTGAGCACCCACGCGATGAGCAGCCACATCGGGGAGCCGATGCTCCGCGCCATTGCCGCCGACGTGATGAAGATGCCCGAGCCGATCATCGAGCCGGCGACGAGCATCGTCGCGTCGGTCAGCGTGATGGCCTGGACGAACTCGGTGTTCGGGCGTGTCGCTGATTCAGATGTGGAAGCTGTGGGCGCGGCCTGGGTCATGACTGTGTGTCACCTCGATTGCAGAGCGAGTCATTTCATCGAGCCTCCGCGCCCACCTCTACCGTCGTAGCCGCTACTGCATCGTTCGCTCCACGCGCAGCTTCTGGCGGAGCGTCTTCCCGCCGACGTTCATCACGACCGCATAGTCGCCGGCAGCCACGGTAGCGCTGCCACCGCCGCCGAACACCGATGCCATCGCATTGCCGAATCCGAGCCGCTGCAAGAACTCCATTCCGAATCCGCCGCCGCTCGATGGCTTGCCCGGAAGATCGAATAGCGGAATAATCTGCTGGAACATGCTCGGATCGAGCGCCGCGGCCGGAGCTGCGGCGGGCGCCGCACCCGCGGCCGGAGCCGCGGCGGGAGCCGCACCCGCAGCCGCACCCGCGGCCGCACCCGCACCGCCTGCCTGCGCGACTGCGCCACCCGCACCACGCCCACCGCCTGTCCGCTGCTCGCCCGGACGCGGATTCCAGGGCGGCGGTGGCCCGAACCCGGGCGCCGCTCCGCGCCCCTGGAACATCGCCATGAACGGGCTGAAATCGCCCGTCCGCGCTAGCTGGCGCATCATCCCGGTCATCGTGGCGTTCGCGCCTGCCTTGTCCAGCGAGTCGAGCACGAACGTGATGCGATTCATTTGCAGCGCCGAGTCGCGCTTCTGCACCGCGCCGAGCGGCGGACGTGTTGCTGGTTTGCCATTGAAGTTCCAGGCGACGCGATTGATGCCAGGCGCCCCCGGCCCATTGAGCGTCTGAATCGTGTCGCCCGTCGCGTCCACGATCGCGATCTTCACCTGCGGCTGCCGCGCGGCGAGCCGATACGTGATCACCGCGCCGTACGGCGGGCTCGCGGCCTCGAATACCTGGTGGCCCTGCGACTGCCCTTCGACTGGCCGGTCGCCGAACTGGTACGACGTTGGTGACGAGAACAGGTGCGCGTCCTCGGCGATCACCTTGTCATTGATCTGCTGGAGCGCCGAAATGTCGGCGATCCAGATGCCGCGCCCGTGCGTCGCCGCGATCAGCTCGTGATCGCGCGGATGTACGCGCAGGTCGTGCACGGGCACGGTCGGCAGTCCGGTCATGAATCGCTGCCACGTCTGCCCCATGTTCGCCGACACGTATGCGCCGACGTCGGTTCCGAGGAACAGGAGGTTCTTGTTGACGAGGTCCTGCCTGATCACGTGCACATAGTCGGGGCCGCCGGTCGGCAAGTTCGACGCGATTGACTTGAAGGTCTTGCCGAAGTCCGTCGTCATGAACACGTACGGCTTGTAGTCGCCGTTGCGGTGGTTGTCGTACGTCACGAAGAACGTCATCGAATCGTGCGGCGACGGCTCGATGCGCGTGATGTACGTGCCGGCGGGGACACCGGCGACGTGCGAGGTGAGCTCGTCCCAGGTGCCGCCGTCATTCCTCGACACCCACAAGC
>Ga0310811_10007224_pt1 | contig 14213 bp, 16 predicted proteins | sample YCmetagenome_FD_207642 | JGI IMG/M metagenome (GOLD analysis project Ga0310811, IMG submission 207642) | Soil microbial communities from experimental microcosm in Duke University, North Carolina, United States - YC | ecosystem: Engineered > Artificial ecosystem > Soil microcosm > Unclassified ...
ACACAACGTCGTAGGCATCGTCGACTTTGCTCTCACACAACCACCTTCCAATAATGTACACTTTTAAACACCGCGGCATAAGAACAACCGAGCTCATCATTCGAAGCGACGTTATCATTATTATCTTTTTAGACCACCATGGCCACGATCAAAACCCAGCTGGTCGTCTTCGACTTTGACTGGTAATTCATTCTCATTCCCTCCGTCACTTATCATACATGTATCCCATCCTAGGTCAATGGCAGATCAAGACACCGATCGCTGGATATTCGAAGTCTTGGCACCTGATATCCGCAGAAAGATGAAAACGCTTAAAGAGAGCGTTCAATGGACCGATCTCATGTCCGTCCTTTTTACTTTTCTATCCAATCAACCTCATACGTGATTTTCAGAGCACAGTCTTTGCAGGAAATCCATGCACGCGGCAGGACGCGTGAGGAGATCGAACATACTCTCCGTCAAATGCCCTTCGTGAGCAGTTCGCACATGAGAACGTAGATGCATTAAAGCATGTATACTTAGCACCCTGCAATGGTACGCGGTGTCACCAACCTCAAGGGAGGGTCTAATCCCACCACCACATTCTTTTGCCTCTCCAACGCGAACTCTGTTTTCATCAACACTATTCTCGAGGTGTGTTCCCTTATTTCGAGATTATTCATTTGACTAAGGGATCGCAGTCGAAAGGGCTGCAAAACCTGTTCGAAGAGATCGTGACTAACCCGGCAGAGTTTGAACCTTCGGGTCTGCTCAAGCTCCGTCGTAGAGTTGACCCCAACGGGCCTCAGCACAGCTGCACAGTCGGATGCAGCCCTAACATGTGCAAAGGTAGCTCCTTCTGTTACATACCAAAACCATATCTAATGCATCGCGTAGGCGAAGAACTCGCTGCATTTTTGGAGCGCCACAAGCCTGGCTACGACCGTATCGTCTATGTTGGAGATGGATCTAACGACTTTTGTCCTATCCTCAGATTACGAAGGTAATACTGCTTTTATTATCCTATTGCTCAGATCTTGTCACTGAGGTCGAGTAGCCAGGATATGGTGCTCTGTCGGCGGTTCCGTGGCCTCGAGGGCCGCATTTCTCGAGAGGGTGGTCATCAATGCCAGGTCAAGTACTGGGCAGGCGCTTGGGAGGTCGAAGAGATATTTAATCAATTTATAGAGAAAAATTAATAGCAGCGATGCTGCTGGATGGCGTCGATGTTGTCATATTAAAGCAATGTATATGTTATTTGAAACATCTCTAGCACATGACACCTAGATGCGATCAAGGCTCGGCTTCGGAAATGTTTAAGCGCCAATGACCAACATTGCACATTTCATACTGACAAGGCCTATTATAATCGCCGTTCTCTCGGGCCCATAATAGCTGCGACAACGCCACAGAGTCATCGCACCAGGATTAGTACTTCGACTCCGAAGTTCAAGATCGCATCACTGTCTGTCTGTCATTCAGTTCTCGTCGAACCCCTTTTTCTGTTATGCATGCCTCGGTGGGCCACTCCTACATGGTATCTTGAGCATTTCGTTAAGGGGTGTTCTAGAGTTTCGCGATCGAAAGTAAATAATTTATTGTACCGCATCTGCATCGATATAAAACAAGAGCGCGCACACATCAGGATTATGGCTTGATCTGCCACTTTCAATTCTTCCAGTCTCGCTGAGGCCTCACCGATGGACACTCCCCTGGTCGCTAGCTCCTTCAGTGCGACCGGGGATAACTTAAAAGATAAAGGTGGGGAGGTTGCATCATTTCCCGACTAACTGTCAGACTCGCTCTGTCATTAGCTTGCGTGCATTCTTCTGGCCTTCGGCCCCATTGATATTTTCATTTGGTAGTAAATCACTTGGTCAGTCTATCGAGAATCTCAGTCGGCACGGCCGCACCTCATAGATATATCTTATGTGTCTGAGACGACCTTCGCGAGGCGTCAGCCACGAAGGTGAATTCTTATACATGGACAAACTATAAGGCGTAATGACTGGATTTAGTTAAGACGTACCTCCAAGGATCCATACACTGCAAAAAAGTTGGCAGTAGGTTTCGAACCAACTCCAAGAGAAGCAGATTTTGACTCTGTTTTAGTAACCACTTGGCTAAGACCAGATAGAGGGATCCCCGAGGAAACCATTCATGAGTCGATGTGCAGGTATATTCTGATAGAAAAAACCTGTCATTTGGTAGGTTTCGAACCCTCCGACTGGCAGCTTTAATGGGACAGATTTTGATTCTGTCAACATGTGGTGATCACTTGTCCAAGACTAGTTAGACAAACTGCTGACGAAACCATCCATGAGTGAATGTTAAGGTGTGTTCCAAAATGTTGTCGGTAGGTTTCAGCCCTGCGCAGTCCAAGAGAAACAGAATTTGACTCTGTTGCGGTAGTTGAACCACTTGCCTACGACCAGTTAGAGGGACCTATGAGGAAGCCATTCATGAATCACGCACAAGTTGTTCTGATATAAAAAAACCTTTTGATCCGCAGGTTTCGAACCTGCACGGTCCAAGAGGGACAGATTTCGATTCTGTTGTGATATCATCCTCTTAGCTAATACCTGTTAACATCGATATCCGAGGAAACTATCATGAGTGAATGTCAAAGGGTGTTCCAACTGCCTTTGCATCATTGTTAGTGCTCAGGTTTTGTCCAACAAGACCCTGGTTGCACAGTCCAAGCGACCAGATTTCAGAATAACCTGTCCTGGTGCCAGTTGGCTACAGTAAGATAGACGTCATGAAAAAGTTCAAGGTGTAGTCAAAGGGGGAAAAATAACCTGCAACTGTCAGTTGGCCAGCGTAGCTTCAAGGTTACTTGAATCGGATCAATTTCTCTAATATGCGTCAAGTTATGGTCTCCCTCGAATAGCAAATAATTTTGCTGTATAAATCATACCTACATGTGCAAGCCGAGTTGTACATATGGAGGACGCGAGTTTAATGATTATAATTAACTATGAATGATGATGCATATATTCTAAAAAACAGTCATTCCCTATCGGTAAAATAAGTGCTGTCCACGTACATGTTACAATACGAGCGATAGTAGAAGTGAAATGTCCAAAGGACGCCCACAAAACCTGCTAGCAGCAGACACACGACTTCCCGCCTCCATGTTCGCCAGGGTCTACCTGCACTGCGACTGCTTGCTGTTGCTGTTGTGAATTGGGGTTCGGTGTAGGAGGTCCATGATAGTCTTCATCACGTATCAAGGAATCGCCACTCCCGGGAGCACCCGCTGCAGCATTACACTGTATATTTAAGTATTAGATAACCGAGATAAAGTTATGAAAATCGACCGGGCGCACCTGTAGACTCTGCGCAAAAGGAACATCGATAACGGGTGGCCCTACATGATCAGACCGCCAGGGGAACAGGCTTCTCAGCCGAGATGTGATGGTGATAGGAGCAGCGGCTGATGGTGGGGTGGTAGGTGGTGCCGACGTAGGAGTTGATGCAGGTGCAGGTGCAGGTGGGGGAGCTGAACGAGGGGTTCTAGTCATAGCGAGCCTGAGTCGTTTGAGACGCCCGGGGCGCTGTTGAGTTAGTGGTTGGGAAATTTGAGAATGCTGTAATAAAGGATGTGAGAGAGAAAAGAAGGATTAGCTGTTGCACATACTTGGTGTATTCCGTGGAAGTTGGGTTCTGTATTACAGCCATCCTGATCTTGCCCGGAGATCTCCGCCTGCAGGCAAGTCAGTAGAAAAAGGGATGAGGAAGAGAGTGCATACACCGAGAATACCGTGCGCAGCGAGCGCACTACACTGCTCCTTAAATTCTGAGTGAAATGCGGGTGAGCATGATAGGCCCGGTAACATCAATGAAAACTTGCCATTGGACCAATCGATGCAGCTGGCCTTCACAGTTTCGTTGATGGTGTCCATCATGTATTGGTGTGCTTCCAGGGCTTCATCGTGTTTACCTGCCGAAAGAAATGTTTGACATCGTTTCTGGTGTGCAGTGAGACACAAGGACTGGAGGTCCCAGCCGAAGAGCTGGACAAAGCACTCAATTATGAAAAACATTATGTATATATCATCCTGACGCACCACGGTCAAGTCCTCGTATATCTCATGAATGTTTTTCGATGAGAAAGCGCCAGAGTTGACAGCGGTAGCGAAGTGGTCAGCGGCTTCGTCGTAACGTGCACTATCCAAGGCTTTGGTTCCGAGCTGAACGCGTAGATATGTCTAATGTGCGAGTGATAAAGATCAGTTTTGATGACCGAGCATGGCTGCATGATTCTTACTTCCACAACACGACACCCGAGAGGATCGGCATTCGGACAAGCAGCAGCGAGTTCTTTGACGAGCAGCATTGCTTCCTCGTGTTGATCTGCGTTGAAGAGTGCAATGACCTGAAATACGGAATGAAGTAGAGAGCACGCGAGATGAATTTGACCAACCTTGATCAAGAGAAGAAAATGGTTGGTGTCCGAATCTTGGTTCGTGAACATGGATGCGACGTCGAATGCTATCCTTGCCTCCCGAACAAGGCCTTTTCCGCAGAGGGCGATGCCTTTGGAGATGTAACCTGTCAACGAGGACTGAATTTTGATGGACTATGTCATGGATGAAAGTTAGCCTATTTGTGAATAGAGCTCACGTAACTCACCTTGGTTGCATCATCAAGCGCGCGATCCCAGGCGTGTTTTCGGGCCATGACAAATGAGCGATGAGCATATGAAGTATGGTCGTTGGCGTTGGTGTGGATCTCTTGAGTGAGTAGCTCTTCGGCGGTAGACAAGTCCCCTGTTAAACATGCGTCGCGTGTTGGTGTGATAGCCACGATCTGCATGAAGTATGCTCGAATTGCGTTATGCGAGTCAAGAATGAAAACTCGCCTTTGAATGAACACCCTTGGCCGCCCACTCTGAGATCCTCTTATCATAACCTCCGCTGAGGATGTGCTCGCCATCCACAGAGAATGTAATACAAGTCTGGGTAGATAAATGCTGGAAGATGGCAATGGTTTGTCGATCTGAGAGCCGCCAGAGACGGACATGCTTGTCATGAGATGCAGAAGCGACGAGGGTACCAGCGGGATGAATGGCAATGGCCCCGATAATACCAGTGTGGCCTTCCCAGGGATGACCGACCTGCTCCCAGGTCAATGGATCCCACTCTCGTATGGTAGGATCGTTTCCACTGCCTGCTGAAAGAAGGCGTGTGCCATCGAGCGTCCACGCGAGTGATGAGTTGGATGCTTTATGACCGGCATGACCCTTGAAAGATGCGACACGTTCCCTTGTGTCTGGATTGTAAATTTGGATATTGTCGTCGCTTGCGATGGCAAGAAGTTCACCAGAAGGCGAATAACGAACGCAGCGGATCCAATAATCACACTCAATTGGTTCCCCTTGCATCTGCCAAGTTTTGGTACACCAAAGCTTTACTCTATCCTGCCATCCACCAGTGGCCAGTACCGTGCCATCCGGGGAGAAATCTAATGAGTAGACTTGATGTGGGTGGGCTTTGATGGGTTGGGTGAGGGATTCTACAGTGTCGCCGTGCCAGGCGATGAGCTTTCCGCCATAATCACCGCTTGCTATTATTTGACCATTTCGTGATACCGCCAATGCCTCCACACTGTTGCTATGCCCTTCCATCTTCTTCAACACAACACCCGTCTTCAAGTCCCAAAGACGAAGCGTGTAGTCTTTCGAACCCGTAACCATTCGTTGCTTATCGGGGAACACTGCGACTGCCTGTATGGCTTGCTCATGATCTTCAAAAGTTCGAAGGGGTGTGGTACCTGGAATAAACTGTGACATTTCACTGGGGAATGATGGTATTGAGCACGGTCGACGGATTGTGGATGTCTTTCTCTAAGAGAAAAGTATATTGCGCGCTTTTATGTTGCTTCACCAAGCTAACCTACTTCGCTTCCATAGACGCCCAAGACACGAGGCAGTTCGCCACCACAAATGCAGCAAGAATACTCCCTTAATAGTCAAAAACGCCTTGAACTCCACGACTGCACATTCTTACTGATCGGAAGAATAAAATCTCCGACATATCGAAAGTTTGTGGCTCACGTCCTGTTGAATCTACAACGCATCATGATGTCGGCGACGCAGAGCAACTAATACAGGAATCGTTCATGCGCAGGGCCGGCTGTCGAGAACGGCTTCGAGCTTCACTCCATAGGATGCACTCCAGACTAGCGAGATTATGAACTATCATATCACACCAAGAATGTGAGGATAGACGGGACGTCTGATCATTGACAGTCCCTTATAGGTAAACCAGCACCAAAACTCTCTTCACAAACAAATCGTATGGCACATTATTAACCTTGATCGTGAGTAGTGTCAGAATAAATATCCAGCCACTGAAGGTATGTCAAGACCATTTATGCGGTAATGTTCATGGTCACGCGTCACCTGGCGATGAGTGGTATGGGAGGTGCAAGTCCTCACGAATCGGAAGTGTCCTTTCAATCAGATCATGAGCATTGTTCTCCGTTTCGTTGTCCGTGCAGGACCCAGATATCTACCAACTTTCACAAAGTATTGTCCTCGAGTGAAGTCAAAAATTATCATGATTTATTTACTATGCGCAAGCTAAAGCTGTACAAATGGAGGACTCGAGTTTGATAAATATGATGATGACGCGAAATAAGGACGCAGTTATTATCGTTATTATCTATCAATGAAATAAGTACTACTTCAAGTGCACATTAGGAGCGACAATAGAACTAGTGCTGAAATATCCACGGACATCTACCAATTCCTCTAGCAGGAGCAACACGACCGGCCATTCTCCAGGATCTACCCTGCACCACTGCTGTTTGCTGTTGCTATTGTAGATTGGGGTCTGGTGTAAGAGATCCATGATAGTATTCATCACGTATCAAGGAGTGGTCACTCCCAGGAGCACCCGCTGCAGCATTATGCTGTAGATTGACGTATCAGATACCCAAGACGACTATAAAAATCGACCGGGCAAACCTGTAGACCCTGCGCAAAAGGAATGTCAACAACGGGCGACCCTACATGAGCAGACCGCCAGGGGAATAGGTTCCCTAGCCGAGCTGTGATCGTGGTAAGAGCGGGGGCTGGTGGGGTGGTAGGTGGTGTTGTGCAAGAAGGCAAAAGTCCATATATCCTCCTCATGATCGTGAAACTTGTACTTTAGAGTAAAACCCAGCTTGTCATCAGTAGGTCTCGAACCTACGCAGTGCAAGAGGAACGGATTTTGACTCCGTGGTAGTTGAGATGGACCTGCGAGGAAATCATCCGCGAGTGAATCTTCAAGGCGTGTTCTGATAGAAAACAAAATCATTTGTTGGCAGGTTTCGAACCTGCGAACTCCACGAGAGACAGATTTTAATTCTGTTATTGTAGCCATTTTCGCCAGGAGTAAGTTGAGATGAATCTTCGACAACTATCCATGAATAAATGTCAAGGTGTGATAAGAGGGAACAATCATTTGTCGGCAGGTTTCGAGCCTACGCAGTCCAGGAGAAATAGATTTCAATTCTCTTGCAGTAACCACTTTCGGTGCTAGGACAAAGTTGAGATGTCCATGAACGTTCAAGGCGTGGTAAGGGGAAAAAGATAACCTGCAACTGTTAGTAGTTGGCCAGCGAGGCTTCAAGGCTACCTGGGTCGAATCAATTTCTCTAATACGAGCACTTACATGTATCCTAATATGCGTCAAGCGATGGTCTCCCTCGAACAACAAATAATTTCGTTTTATAAAATAACCATGTGCACAAACCAAGCCGTACATGCGGAGGACGCGAGTGTGATGATTATCGTTATGGACAGTGACGCGAATAATCTGAATAATAGTCATTACCCATCAATGGAATAAGTGCTATCCACGCACATGTTACAATACGAGTGATGGTAGAACTCAAATATCTGAGAGACAACAAACCTGCTAGCAGCAGACACACAACTTCCCGCCTCCATGTTCACCACGATCTATGTGTACTGCTACTGCTTGCTGTTGTTGTTGCTGTTGTGTATCAGGGTCCGGTTGATCAGTATCTTGATCTAGATATTCAAGAGGTACTATGTCCGGGTCCTTCACGTTGCCAGGACCCGCTGCAGCATTACGCTGTAGACTATGCATCAGACACCCAAGACACGATGATAAGAATAGACCAGGCGCACCTCTTTACCCTTTGCAAAAGGAACTTCGACGACAAGCGGTGTTGCATGATGAGGTGGCCGGGTGTATAGGTGTCGTAGATGGGTTCTGAAGGTGGTAGTGGCGGCGACTGGCGGTGGGGTAGTGGGTGATATAGGTGGAGGAGCTGAACGAGGGGTTCTCGTCACAGCGAGCCGAATTGTGGCAGGAGCGGGGGCTGGTGGTGTGGTGATAGGTGGTGCAAACGTAGGAGCCGATGCTGGCACATGTACCGGTGGGGGAGCTAAATGAGGAGTCCTAGTCATAGCGAGCCTGAGTCTCTTAAGACGCCCAGGGCGCTGTTGAGGTCGTGGCCGCGAAATTTGAGAATGCTGTAATGAACGATGTCAGAGAGAAAAGAAGGATCAGCCGTTGTACGCACTTGATGCATTCCATGGAAGAAATTGGGTTCTGTATCATAACCACTCTGATCTTGCCCGGGGATCTCCGCCTGCATATAGGTCATTAAAGAAAGAGGTAAAGAAGAGAGTGCATACGCCAAGAATACGGTCATCATGCGCAGCGAGCGCACTACATTTCTCCTTGAAATCTGAGTGAAATCCGAGTGAGTATGATAGCGTCAGGTGACGTCACTGAGAACATGCCATTGGACCAATCAAGGCAGCCGGCCTTCGCGGTCTCGTCGATGACATCCATCATGTATTGGTGTGCTTCGAGGGCTTCGTCGGGTTTACCTGCAGAGAGGAATGTCTGGCACCGCTTCTGGTGTGTTGTAAGACACAGGGACTCAAGGTCCCAGCCGAAGAGCTGCACAAAGCACCCATTTGTGAAAAGGATTATGTATATGCCATCTTGACGCACCATGGTGAGTTCCCCAAATGTTTCATGAATGCCTTTTGATGAGAAAACACCCGAGTTGACAGCAGCGGTGAAGTGATCAGCGGCTTTGTCATGATGCGCACCGTCCAAGGCTTTGGTTCCGAGCTGAACACGTAGATATGTCTAATGTGCGAGTTGCAAAGATCAGTCTTGATGACTGAGCGTGGCTGCATGATACTCACTTCCACAACACGACACCCGAGAGGATCGACATTCATACAAGCAGCGGTGAGTTCTTCGACGAGCAGCATCGCTTCCTCGTGTTGATCTGCATTGAAGAGGGCAATGGCCTGAAACACGCAATGAAGCAGAGAATATGCAAGAGCAAAGCAACCTACTTTGATCAAGAAAAGATAATGGTTGGTTTTTGAATCTTGGTTTGTGAAAAAGGATGCGACGTCAAAGGCTGCCCTTGCATGCCGGATGTCTCCTTTTCCGCAGAGGGCGATGCCTTTGGAGATGTAGCCTATCAACGAGGGCTGGATGCTGATTGACTATGTCACGAATGAAAGTCAGCCTTTTCGTAAGAGGGCCATGATGGGCCAGTATAACTCACCTTGAGCGCATCCTGAAGAGCATGGTCCCAGTTGTGTTTTCTGGCCATAACGAACGAGTGATGGGCATATGAGATAGGTGGGTTGTCATGGGTGTCTATCTCTTGGGTGAGTAACTCTTCAGCGGTTTCCAGGTCTCCGGTTACACATGCATCGCGGGCTGTGGTGATAGCCAGGACCTGCACAAAAGATGCTCGAATTGTGTTATGAGAGTCAAGAATATTAATGGAAACTAGCCTTTGGAACAATGATACACTAGTACTTGTGCCTAGGCAATTCCCACTCTGAGATCTTATTATCATAACTTCCGCTGATGATGTGTTCACCATCAACAGAGAATGTGACACATGTCTGGGAGGATGAGTGCTGGAAGATGGCGATGGTTTGTCCACACGAGAGCGACCAGAGACGGACATCATTGTCACGAGATGCAGAAGCGACGAGGGTACCAGCGGGATGAATGGCAATGGCATTAATTTGTTTGGTGTGGCCTTTCCAGGAATGACCGACCTGCTCCCAGGTCAATGAATCCCACTCTCGTATGGTAGGATCGTCTTTATCGCCTGCTGAAAGAAGGCGCGTGCCATCGGGTGTCCACGCGAGTAACCAGTTTGAACTGTTTGATGCTTTGTGACCCTTGAAAGATGCGAATATCGAACGCATCGGATCCAGGCATCACATGCATCACACTTGATTGGTTCTCCTTGCATCTGCCACCTTTTAGTACACCAAAATTTAATCGTCGTGTCGAATGGACTGGTTGTGGCCAGCACCGTGCCATCCGGAGAAAAATCAACCGAGTAGATGTAATTGGAGTGGGCTTTGATGGGTTCAGTAAGGGATCCACCAGTTTCACCGTGCCAGCCAATGATTTCTCCATTTCTATCACCGCTTGCTATTATTTGACCATCTCGTGAAACCGCCAATGCCTCCACCCATTCGGTATGCCCTTCCATCTTCTTCAACACAATACCTGTCTCCAAGTCCCAAAGACGATGGATGGTGTCCCTCGAGCTGCTAACCATTTGTCGTTTATTGGGGAAAACTACGACTGCCGATACGGGCCCCTTATGATCTTCAAAAGTTCGAAGGGGTGCGGTGCTTGTCATAAGCTGTGACATCTTACTGGAGGTTGATGGTGTTAAGGGATTGTGGGTGCCTTTCTCTAAGCTGCCGAGGTGCGTGTGTTGTGCGCTTTTATACTGCTTCATCATACCGCTAACCTACCTCGTTTCCGTAGATGCCCAAGACACGAGGCAGGTGGTTATGACTAGTAGCGTGCATGTGCATGCTTACTGCAACAGTCGTGGCAAACTTCTTCGATTGTACTGTGTGCATGCGTCCGATTCGTATCTCCACAGCTTTCAGAACATATTCCATCCAATAGTGACCACTTACTTGGCAGTCTTCTCGAATTTGGCTGAATTGAACGCCATTTTTGTTAGGAATGGAAGCTCAGCGCTCAGGCGTCCCCATTTGGTACTACTTACCACGTTCACTTATGAGCATGATGGGAGATGGACAAGCAAGGGATACAATTCTCAAATCCAGTACGTAGCTGACAGGGTGATATCATGGATAGTGGTGTACAAAATTTGAATACAAAGGACCAGTGACGCTAAAATAAAGGATGACGAGTAAGTCCCAGGAACATTCAATCTTTCTTGGATCACCCTTATGATACTGTCCACTCCATGGGAGGTTTGTAATCCGGCATTAGGCTGCTCGCACGCTTGAATCTCTCTGCCCATGCTTCCTCCTCACGCTTCAGCATTGTCAAGAAGTTTGTGTACTGGCGGACTCGATTCTGCGATGCGAGGTAATTTGAATACACGGCGTCAATGAGTTGCTTGATGAACAATGTATCCTCCTCGTCGTACTCCAAGTTGATTCCGTCGAGTCCCGCCTTACGCAGGCTAAGTGCTCGCCACTAAGTAAAACAAAGAGATCATCGTACCTCATGCTGTTGTTGGCGCCCAGCATTTTCTATCTTTGAAAATCTACAAGGCAACTCAGGTACGTCGTTTGGCCCAACGTCATTGGGTGGTGATAACATTGATAAGGATGCCATTGAGTTGTTTAATCGTCAACTCAAGTAGAAAGTAGTTCGATCGATGAGTTATTTGATCAGAGCATTACTAGTACTAACAATACTTTTTAAGTGCCGCTTGGAGCTAGTCGCACACGCGCAATTGGCGGAAAGCACGACATTCACTATTCTATAGTCCTCGATTCTACCTCATGCGCATGCGCTCAACCAACCTGAGTGCGATATGGAAGAACAACGGGCGCGATGCCAACGGCCGAAAGCCGCTGCATGAGTCAAAGTTCGCCGGCAAGATACCGATGCCACGACGATGGACTGAACCATTCATAGAATATGAGTTTTGTACCGCGAATGTGCATACACGACATCAGCCGATGGGCGGCACGAGAAAATTGCGATGTTGCCCGCCACATAGGTCATAACACCGCCGCCTGAGCGCAAATATCCGCCCCCTGCTCCCCAAGTTCCAGTTTGAGAGATTCAGAGAAGTCTACGGTGCTAAGCAGGTTTGCGTTGCTATAAAGGTGGCAATTAGGATACAAGGGAAGAATGTCAACCATAGAGTGAGTTCCCTTGTAAAACAAGCAAGTTTATGAATATTGAAGACACTAATAGTAAACTCGAGGCGCACATGGGTAGCACTAGTTACACAGCGCTTAGGCTTACTAGCATGTGAAACGAACACGCACCTTACCGGACAACTCATGCGAACAAGTGCGTACGATAGCTATAGGATCTGTTCTATACTAAACTTAACATTGACTGACTCCACTTACGGCCGGTGCCTCTCATTAGTGATTGGAAAGCTGCGTGGCATCTGAACCTACTTCTCGTGAGTCTAATCCTGCATGAATAGCCGCAAAGCCATCCTGTGAGTTAGAATCTCTCAAGTTAAGGCCATGGACTTACCAGTGGTTTTGCCAGTTAACATGTCCGACCCATAATCTTCCTGAGCTGAGATCCCGACCATGCCTTCCTCGACCAGGAAACAGAAGCCCACTGTAAAGCCCCGCCAAACGATGTGAGGCCATGCATATTGGATACGAGGAGTTGCGCACTTGTCATGCGGTCGACACATTATTCCCGCATGTAAGCAGCAACAACTTCTGATGACGCACGTTTGGGAGCTAGAACTACTAGACGCTCGACTACCGGCGTACCACTGCATCGACTAGAACTAAAAGCAGATAGCATCTATTCAATACAACGAAATCTTTATAAATTCGGCCTAGGGATAAATGCTCCTGTGGTCGTTTCGTCACATCTAAGATATCCAGCTCCAAAGGCGTCATTTCGACGGTCTCGTGGCTCCCGTCGATTGTCACGGATATAATGCCGGCTTCGGTCAATGGTCTACTGCACCACGCCTTTTAGAAACCTCTCCATTACCGCAATTAACTGCTTCTTTGACTGCGCGTGAGTATCACGTATGGCGCGCTCCCAGAATCTGCCAGTGGGACAAGTCCTGATGCCAAATATCAGGTAGTAAAGCACTCAATGACGAGCGGTCTCCCCACCGACCCTTTTTTCTTTGGGGCGCGACTCTCATAAGACGACGTTCCTGTGCTTGTGGACACCACCTTGCTGTAATACATTTGAGTATTCATGTATGACACAGATCACTTGCCGAACAGCACCAGTCGAATGTGCCCAGTGATTCCAGTGCTCTTGAAGATATTGTTTTAGATGCTGTGGGTTACGCAAAATGTGGCCATTCCGTTAGCACTCGAGAGCAAATGACACTGAACGCATTTACCTATATTCCTGGCAAGAAGCATCTTCTGTTGAGTTTGGCTAGGGCGAAGTACATTGCAGACGATAACCCTGAGTTTCTATCCTATCTCTTTTCGAGCAGCTGAAATTTTGCTCGTGTTGCTGAAGAAATAGTAGATACATCAGAGGGTCTAACAGCCCCTCTTCTTGTATCCAGGAAATCAAAGATGTATGTACCACATCCTGAGGAATTCTGAGATGTTCTTGATACTGTGGTGATCAATGACTGGTAGATATTGAGACACGTCCTTCGCCACAACTAACCAAAACTATGATACTCTGCAAAGATAGATTGTAAACGCATAAGGTCCATGGCCACAGAAGTGGTGCTGTTTTGGATGCAGTATTGATCTTTCCATCGAGCTCAAGCACAATGTAATCTGTGAGTAAAGCACCGTGGCGCAGATCATAGTATGGGAAGTTAGCAAACCAACATACGCCTAGTGGTCCGTAGCATCTAAGTGTTCAAGAACGGGCTATGGGTGTCAGATTTGGAAGCCAGGCATAGAAGTGCCACTGGATTGAACATGCTTGAGTTAGCGCATGGCTGTCTCAAGTGATCAAGCTAAGATTGGGGACAGAATAAGGTAAACCTCCAACTGACTAACCAGCCTCCTGAAGAGAGTCAGGGTGCTAGAATTTCAAATTGTCAGGATTCCCAGATACCAAGGCTACTGCAGCAAGACTGAAAAGTGTTGTGGGCAAATTGGCGAAAGCTAATTGGATGTTGATTGGATGGTAATGATGCTTAGGGAAAGCGCCGCCTAGAGCAGGCGTGGGGTGGAATTTCAGATGGGTTATCGGCAGCCAAGTCCGTAGTGGGATACTCAGAGTGGACTGGAGTGAGTGTAACGT
>Ga0310811_10007225_pt1 | contig 14212 bp, 18 predicted proteins | sample YCmetagenome_FD_207642 | JGI IMG/M metagenome (GOLD analysis project Ga0310811, IMG submission 207642) | Soil microbial communities from experimental microcosm in Duke University, North Carolina, United States - YC | ecosystem: Engineered > Artificial ecosystem > Soil microcosm > Unclassified ...
GCGCGTCCGGCAATGCAAGGGCAAATTCGAGCTAAGGCCGGGATGAGGGGCGCTGCTGCAGCACCAATCCGTTGCCGTCCGGGTCGGAAAAAGTGACGTAAGTGCCCCAGGGCTGCGCTTCGATCGGGGAGGTCTTGACGCCGGCGGCGGTGAGGCGGGCGACCTCGCCCTCGAGGTCTGGCGTGTGCAAGACGAGCCCCCGAAGCGAGCCCGCCGGCATTGTTTCGAACCAGTTGACCAGCGTCACGGACGTGGCCGCGCCCTTGGGCGCGAGCTGCACCCAGCGCATCTGCGGGAACATCCGCTGGTCGGCCAGTTCCTCGAAGCCGAGGACGTCGCGGTAGAAGGCCTTGGCCCGGTCCTGGTCGGAAACGGGAATGGAGACGACGTCGAGCCGGTCGATCATGTTTTTAATCCTCTATTGGGCGGGGTAGAGCGCGCGATCAGCTCCAGCCCCGCAGCCGATAATAGAGGGCGCCGAACATCTCGCGAAGTGCCTGGCCGGTGTTGTCGAGAGCGGCCGGGGCCGGCATCCAGTCGAGCACCAGCCAATCAACCGTCCCCGCGTCGATGATGTCGGTTTCCGATGGCGTCACCGCGACGCCATAGCGCCGGAACACCGCAACGGAACGCGGCATGTGGATGCCGGAGGTGACGAGAAGGGCGGTTTGCAGATGTTGCTGCCGCAGGATTTCCGCCGAAAAGCTGGCATTTTCCTCGGTGGTGCGGGATTTGCCCTCTTCCAGGATCGCGCTTGCCGGGACGCCGAACCGCATCAGCACGTCGCGCATGTCGTCGGCTTCCGAATGGGTCTGGGACGGGTGGCGCCAATTGCCGCCCGACGCCAGGATGAATTTCGCCTTGCCGGCCTTGTAGAGATCGGCGGCGTGCATGAGGCGGTCGGCATGCTCGTTGAGATCGGGGGCCTGCCGCGGCGGGATCGCGGGTCCGGTGGCGCCGCCAAGCACGATGATGACGTCGGCATTCGGGGTCGCGGCGATGGGGATAGGCGGGTATTGCCGCTCCAGCATGCCGGAGAGCCAGCCGGCAACGAAGGGCGTCGAGGCCCCGTAGAGGCCAATGAGGGTGATGGCCAGAAGGGTGAGCCCCGCGCGCCGCTTGTTGAACAGCACCAGCAGGAACGCCAGCACCCCGAGCGCCAGCCCCAGCCCGAGCGGATTGAGGAACGGGGTCAGGTATTTGTCGATGGCAAACATCGGGCGCTCCGGGGCGATGACGAGAAGTTTGCCATCATGCCACAGGGGTGTGGCAAACAAACAACCCCCACCCGGCTGCCGCCACCCTCCCCCTTGAGGGGAGGGATGGAGTGGGGGTTGTTTTGACTTTGATTGTGCTCGGGTGAATCTTTGTTCCAACCACCCGGCGCAGCTTCTAGCCCGCGTACGCCTTGGTGCGCTGCATCTGCTCGCCGAGGCCTTCGATGCCGAGGCGCATGGTCTGGTTCGGCTTCAGCCAGACCGGGGTCGGCTTGATGCCCATGCCGACGCCCGGCGGGGTGCCGGTCGAGATCACGTCGCCGGGCTGCAGGCTCATGAACTGGCTGATGTAGTGCACCAGGTGGCGCACGCCGAAGATCATCGTCTTGGTCGAGCCGTTCTGGTAGCGGTGGCCGTCGACCTCGAGCCACATGGCGAGGTTCTGCGGGTCGGCGATCTCATCGGCGGTGGCAATGTAGGGGCCGATCGGGCCAAAGGTGTCGGCCGACTTGCCCTTGGTCCACTGGCCGCCGCGCTCGGTCTGGAAATGCCGCTCCGAGAGGTCGTTGATGACGCAGTAGCCGGCGACGTGATCCATGGCGTCCTTTTCGTCGACGTAACGGGCCTCCTTGCCGATCACCACGCCGAGTTCGACTTCCCAGTCGGGCTTCACCGTGTTCTTGGGCAGGATGACGTCGTCATTGGGGCCGATGATGGCGCTGGTCGCCTTCATGAAAAGGATCGGCTCCTTGGGGATTTCGGCGCCGGTTTCGGCCGCGTGGTCCGCGTAGTTGAGGCCGACGCAGATGAATTTCCCCACTGCCCCGACGGACGGGCCGATGCGGGTCGACTTGTCGATGATCGGCAGCGCCTTCCAGTCGGTGGCGCGGATCTTGGCGATCCCATCGGGCGTCAGCGCCGTGCCGGCAATGTCGGGCACCACGCTCGACAGGTCACGATAGGTGCCGTCCTCCGCAAGCAATGCGGGCTTTTCGGCACCCTTGGCGCCCAGACGCATGAGTTTCATCGATCAACTTCCTCTTGAGGTTTGAATGAAGTGTTATCCTTCAGGCGGGCCGGGAGTCGAGGCCGACACCGGGGTAAAGCGTTCGGGAATGGGCGGCGTGTGGCTGTGCGTGGGGCGCCCCCTCACCCTGCCCCTCTCCCTAGAGGGGCGAGGGGACGATGGACCGCGAGGGTGCCGCAGAGAGAACCCTCGCCCCTATGGGGAGAGGGTGGCCGGCAGGCCGGTGAGGGGTAGCCCCCTTACGGCCGGATGACGCCCTTTTTCAAAATGATGTTGCCATAGAGCCGGCGCTCGCCGGTCTGGATGATGGCGTAGCCGGAGGCGGCGCGCTTGTAGAATTCGAAGCGCTCGAGCGAGCTCAAGCCCATCTTTGGCTCGTGCTTTTTAACAAGGCCTTCGAACTCGCCCATGATCGGCTCGCGCCCGTCGGGGTTGCCGACGACCTGCATGGTGATCGCCGGGTCATCGACGAAATCGTCGAGCGGCATCAGCGTCAGGATGGCATCGAGCACGTCCGTCGCCGAGTGCCCGTCCATGCGGACCAGCTCCGGTCCGGCGCTGTCGCCCGGATAGTTCGCATCCACGATGGTGATCTGGTCGCCATGGCCCATGGCCTGCAGCACGTAAAGCAGGTCAGGGCCGATAATCGGCGGAATTCCCTTGAGCATTCTTGGTCCCTCTGTTTGGCCGATTTTCGGACTTGTTTGATCGTCCTTGGTGGCCGGTTTCCCCAAAGTGCTCCCGCCGAGGCGGGAAATCCATGTCGGCGGTCTAGCCGAATGGAAAATCGTCGCGGCCGTTGGCCGCCGGATAATCGGCGCCGTCGGCGAACAGTTCGGGCCGGTCGCGGGCGAAGGCGAACAGCTCCAGCATGACGGAATCGATATGCGCGCGCATGGCGGCGGCACCGCGCTGCCCATCGCCGGCGACAATGGCGTCGAGGATCGCCTGATGCTCGGCGAGCGAAAAAGCGAGGCGCCGGGGCGAGATGAGCAGTCGCCGCGCGCGATCGAGATTGGCGCGGGTTGTCTCGATCACCGCCTTGATCTTGGCAAAGCTCATGCTGGCGAACAGGATGTCGTGGAACTCGAGGTCGTAGGCATGAAAGGCCTCCCGGTCGTCCCGCTCGCTCGCGGCGCGCTGGGCGGCGAGGTTTTTAGTGAGCGAGTCGATCAGGTCGTCGCTGTGGCTGCCGGTCAGCACCCGCACCGCCTCGCATTCGAGCGCCTTGCGGATCAGCATGAATTCGGTGACGTCCGAGAGCCGGACAAGCGAAACGATCGAGCCGCGCTGCGGCAAAATCTCGACCAGCCCCTCGGTTTGCAGCTTTGACAGCGCCTCCGATACCGGAAAGCGCGACACCCCGAGCCGGTCGCAGATGGCGCCCTTGTCGAGCACTTCGCCGGGCTTCAGCTCCAGCGTGACGATGGCCCGGCGCAGCTGGTCGGTCACGGCGGCCGTGACGTTGCCCCTCGTGGCATCGAGCGGGGCAATCAGAAAATTGTAGCGACTGCTTTGCGGCATGGTGCTAACATGTTAGTTGTATTGCAGCCCCCTAGCAATGACCGGGTTGATGCCCACATATGCCAAAGGCGGAATTTTTTGCCCCGTGCCGAACGCCAGAAAGCTCAGATCATGAATGAAGCCGTCGCCGCTCCCCGCACCCTCCTGCTCAACGCCCAGGACAATGTCGCTGTTGCGCTCGGCAATCTCGACACTGGTTTGGTGACGGCGCAGGGCGTCGCGATTGTCGCCAAGCGCGTGCCAAAGGGGCACAAATTCGCCATCAAGCCGATCGCCGCCGGGCAGCCGGTGGTCAAGTTCGGGCAGATCATCGGCTTTGCGAAAAGCGATATTCCCCCCGGCGAGTGGGTGCATGAGCACAATTGCGGCATCGGCGAGCAGCATGGCGCGTTCGAGCGCGACTATGCCTTCTGCGAGGGCGTGGTGCCGACCGAATTCGTGCCGGCCGCCGAGCAGGCGACGTTCGAAGGCTTTCGCCGGGCCAACGGCAAGGTCGGGACGCGCAATTATGTCGGCATTCTCACCTCGGTGAACTGCTCGACCACCGTCGCCGGCTTCATCGTCAAGGAAATCGAGCGCTCCGGCATTCTCGACAACTACCCCAACATCGATGGCATCGTGGCGCTGAAGCAGGCCAATGGCTGCGTCATCGATTATCGCGGCGTGATCTTCGATACGCTGAAGCGCACCACCTGGGGCTATGCCACCAACCCCAATATGGGCGGCGTGATCATGGTGGGCCTGGGCTGCGAAGGTTTTCAGATCCCGCGCTTCAAGGAGGCCTATAACGTCACCGAGAGCGACACTTTCCGCACCATGACGATCCAGGAAACGGGCGGGACGAAGAAGACCGTCGAGGCCGGCGTCGAGGCGGTGAAGGCAATGCTGCCGACCGTCAACAACGTGAAGCGGGAGACCATACCGGCCTCCGAACTGATGCTGGCGCTGCAGTGCGGCGGCTCGGACGGTTATTCGGGCATCACCGCCAATCCGGCGCTGGGCATGGCCGCGGACATTCTGGTGCGCAATGGCGGCACCGCCATTTTGTCGGAAACGCCCGAGATTTACGGCGCCGAGCATTTGCTGACCCGCCGCGCGGTGACCCGCGAGGTCGGCGAAAAGCTCATCGACATCATCCATTGGTGGGAAGATTACGCCGAGCGCAACCGCATGGAGATGAACAACAATCCCTCGCCCGGCAACAAGCTCGGCGGCTTGACAACCATTCTCGAAAAGTCGCTCGGCGCCGCGGCCAAGGGCGGCACCTCGCCGCTGACTGCCGTCTATGGCTATGCCGAGCCGGTGACCGAGAAGGGCTTTGTGTTCATGGACACCCCGGGCTACGATCCGGTGTCGGCGACGGGGCAGGTGGCGGGCGGCGCCAACATCTTGTGCTTCACCACCGGCCGTGGCTCCGCCTATGGCTGCAAGCCGACGCCATCGATCAAGATCGCAACCAATTCAGACGTTTACTCCAAGATGATCGACGACATGGACATCAACGGCGGTGACGTGCTCGACGGCAATTCGCTCGAGGCCAAGGGCCAGGAAATCTTTGACGAAATCCTCGCCGTGGCGTCGGGCAAGAAAAGCAAATCCGAACTCCTGGGCTATGGCGACAACGAGTTCGTGCCGTGGCAGATCGGCGCCACGTTCTGATGAAAAGCATCCGCGTTGTCATCAGCGGACAGGTTCAGGGCGTCGGCTTCAGGGCGTGGCTCGAGGACGAAGCCAACGCCCGCAGCCTTGCGGGCTGGGTGCGCAACCGCCTCGACGGAACGGTCGAGGCGGTGTTCGCCGGCCCCGATGGCACCGTGGATGCCATCATCGAAGCCATGCGCGACGGCCCACCCGCGGCCGTCGTCAGTTCCATCGACGTATATCCCCACGGCGCCAATGGCGCGGATGGTTTTAGGGTGATGCCGACGGCGTAGGCCGCCGCAAACTCAGCCCGCATTTACCTCGGCCTTCGTTGCCCTTGGCTACCCCTCACCCTAATCCTCTCCCCAGAGGGGCGAGGGAACCGCGAGGGTGCCGCAGAGAAAACTCTCGCCCCCCTGGGGAGAGGGTGGCCGGCAGGCCGGTGAGGGGTAGCGACGCAGCTGGAGCATGAGGATCGGCGCCACCATCTCAACCGTCATGGTGAGCTTGTCGAACCATGAGCCACAGGCTCCTGCCCCGCAGCCTCGTCCCTCGACAGGCTCAGGATGAGGCTGCTCCTTCCGGATGTCAGGGCGTGATCCGGCCAGGCGAAAGCAGGAACACCCCCACCCGGCTGCCGCCACCCTCCCCCTCCCGCTTGAGGGGAGGGGGCAGGGGTGGGGGGCTTTGATCCAGGCCGGTTGGGTCTTGTTCTATTCCCCCAGTCGCGGGGTGTTATTGGTGCGCTGCAGCACCGCCATCATCGGCTCGGGCTCCATCAGCGGCACGAAGCGCGGCTCGCAACTGGCGCCGCGGCCGACGATGAAGGTGAGTTCGGCCATATCCTCGGCGGTCGGCAGGTCGAGGATCATGATCAAAGTTCGCAATGCCGGCGAGCCATACATGGCCTCGGGCTTGAAGCGCTCAGCAATGTGTTGGAAGAAGGCGCCGGGGCCGCCCTTGTCGTCGGTCGTGTTGGCGAGAGGGATCGGCGGAGTAATCTCGACGAGATATTTCATCTGTTCCTCCTGGTTGTGCCGGCCAATTGGCCGGCACAAATAGTACCCCCGGCAGGAGCGTTGTGAATTACCCAGTGTGGGTGACGCGATCGGCGTAGCGCTTACGGCCGCTGCGCGCCGACGGCACCCACACTGATGGAAAAAACCTTGTCGGTGCAGGTGATGAACAGCGTGTTGCGGCGCGGGCCGCCGAAGGTGACGTTGGAAACGGCCTTGCCCGTCTTGATGCGGCCGAGCAGGGCGCCGGCGGTGTTGTAGACATGGACGCCGTGGCCGGCGCTGGTCCAGATATTGCCTTCGGTATCGACGCGAAAACCATCAGACATGCCGTCGTCGATGTCGGTGAACACCCGGCCGTTCTTGAGGTTGTTCTTGCCCGAGACGTCGAACATGCGGATGTGCCTGGGCCAGTCCGGATCGTGGCTGGCGCCGGTATCGGCGATGTAGAGGATCGACTCGTCGGGCGAAAAGGCGAGGCCGTTCGGCTTCTTGAAATCGTCGGCGACGACCTTCAACTCGTTGGTTGTCGGGTCGAAGCAGTAGACATAGCAGCCGTCCTGCTCCTGCTCGGACTTGTAGCCCTCGTAGTCGGAGATGATGCCGTAGGACGGATCGGTGAACCAGATGGTGCCGTCCGATTTCACCACGACGTCATTGGGTGAGTTGAGGCGCTTGCCCTTGTAGCTGTCGGCGATGGTGGTGATGGTGCCGTCCGGCTCGGTGCGCAGCACTGCGCGGGCGCCGTGCGAGCACGAGACCAGGCGGCCCTCGCGGTCGCGCGTGTTGCCGTTGATGTAGTTGGAGGGCGTGCGGAACACCGAGACGCCGAGATCCGGGACCCAGCGCAGCATGCGGTTGTTGGGAATGTCGCTCCAGATCAGGTAGCCGCCATCGGCGAACCAGACCGGCCCTTCGGACCAGCGGCATTTGTCGTAGATCAGCTCAAGCTCGGCGATGTGCACCGTAAGCTCGTGAAATTTCTTGTCGATGAATTCGTAGTGGTCGGGAACAGCCATCGCCTCTTCTTTCCGAGTCTCGATTGTTGGCGCGATCCAACAGCAATTGCGGGCCGGCTACAAGGGAGTTGGGGGAGGACACCACTGCTCAGGCTGCGACAGAACACCCCTGCGCGTGGTTACGAAAGAAAACTCCACCCCAGCCCTCCCCGCAAGGGGTTTTTACCTGTGGCAAGCGCGCATCAGGCCGGTCACAGCTTCAGTCGAAAAATCACCTTGGCGTCCCCCGGCGCAAAAAAATCCTCGAAGCGGGCGACTTCTTCGAAGCCGGCCTTGCGATAAAAGGCGCGGGCGCGGTCATAGGGCGGGCGCGAGGAGGTTTCGGCGAACAGCCACAACCCGCGCTTGCGCTTGGCGAAGGCGGCAGTATGCCGCATCAGTTCCCCGGCCAGTCCGGTGCCCTGCGCATCGCGGGCAACCGCGATCCAGTAAAGATCAAAACTCACCTCGCTGAGCGGGATGCGGTCGAAGCAGGCAAAACCGCGCAGCCGGCCACCGGGCTCCTCGGCGAACATGAAGCGGTAGGTTTCGGTGCCGTCGAGCGTGGTGGCCGCGAGGTCCCCGGCGAGCCGCGCCTCCTCGGCCGAGAACACGCCGGTGTCGGTGACAAGGTCGCTGATTTTTCGCGGATCAGCGGCTTCCGCGATCTGTCGCCAGCGGATGAGCTCAGCCACGGGTACTCTCGGCCGGCGGCAGCGCCTCCCCGGCGAGGCTGTGGATGATGGGGCAGTCTGGCCGGTCGTTGCCGTCGCAGGCGTCGGCGAGGCCCGAGAGCGAATTGCGCATCTCGCGCAGCAGCAGGATCTTGCGGTCGAGTTCGGCGATATGTGCCTCGGTCAGGCGCTTGACGTCGGCGCTCGTCCGCTGGCGGTCGTCCCAGAGCCGCAGCAGGTCGCGGATCTCGTCGATGGAAAAGCCGAGGTCGCGCGCCCGGCGCACGAAGCCGAGGCGATGGACGTCGTGGTGGCCGTAGTCGCGATAATTGCTGTCGCGGCGATCGGGGGCGGGAATGAGCCCGATCTGCTCATAGTGACGGATCATCTTGGCCGATATGCCGGTCTGCTGCGCTGCTTCGCCGATCTGCATGTCATCACCCATATGAGAAAGGGCTTGACCTTACCATGATGGGAAGGTGCATGACAGGGCAAAACGAGGCTAGGACGAATATGGACCAGTTGGATCATCACCGGGATGGTGGCGCGCGGGCGGCCGAAGACGCAGTGACGGAGCGCGATCCGGTCTGCGGCATGTCGGTCAATCCGGCGACCGCGAAATGGAGCGCGCGGCACGGCGGAGAAACCTATTATTTCTGCTGCGAGGGCTGCCGCACCAAGTTTGCTGCCGATCCCGAGAGCCATCTCAGCCCGGACCGGTTTGCGCTGAAGCTGCCGCACGCGCATGCTTCGCACGGGCATTCGCATGGGCACGCCGCCCCGTCCGCAGGTACAAAATACACCTGCCCGATGCATCCCGAAATTGTGCGCGATGCACCCGGCGATTGCCCGATCTGCGGCATGGCGCTGGAGCCGGTCGGTGTTTCGGCGGAAGCCGGGCCAAATCCGGAACTGGTCGATTTCACCCGGCGCTTCTGGATCAGCGCAGCGCTGAGCGTACCGCTGCTGGTCATCGCGATGGCGCCAATGCTGGGGCTGCCGGTCCGGAACTGGATCGGGGAACCGCTCGCCGGCTGGATCGAGTTTTTGCTGGCATCCCCGGTGGTGCTGTGGGCGGCGCTGCCGTTCTTCCGGCGCTTCTGGAACTCGCTGAAAAATCGTTCGCCAAACATGTGGACGCTGATCGGGCTGGGGGTGGGTGCGTCCTATCTGTTTTCGGTAGCGGCGCTGGTGTTCCCGGGGCTCTTCCCGATGGCGGGCGGCCATATGGACGGGCCCCCGCTCTATTTCGAGGCTTCGAGCGTCATCATCGCGCTGGTGTTCCTTGGCCAGGTACTGGAACTCCGGGCGCGGGAGGAGACCGGCAGTTCCTTGCGGGCACTGCTCGATCTTGCGCCCAAGACCGCACGGCTCATCCACGGCGATCACGAGCATGATGTGCCGCTGGAGCAGGTGCAAAAGGGCGACACCTTGCGGGTGCGGCCGGGCGAGGCAGTGCCGGTCGATGGCGTGGTGATCGAGGGCGAGAGCTTTGTCGATGAATCCATGCTGACCGGCGAGCCGCTGCCCGTGGCAAAGGCGAAAGATGTGGAGGTGACCGGCGGCACGCTCAACGGCGAGGGCAGTTTCCTCATGCGCGCCGAGCGGGTCGGGGCAGAAACGCGGCTCAACCAGATCGTCGAGCTGGTGAGCACGGCGCAGCGCAGCCGCGCGCCGATCCAGGCGCTGGCCGACCGGGTGGCGAGCTGGTTCGTGCCGCTGGTGGTGGCGATTGCGCTCGCCAGCTTTGTGGTGTGGCTGGCGGCCAGCCACGATCTGGCACAGGCGCTGGTTGCAGCGGTGTCGGTGCTCATCATCGCCTGCCCCTGTGCGCTGGGGCTCGCGACCCCGATGTCGGTGATGGTGGCGACGGGGCGCGGTGCGCGCGCCGGCGTCCTCGTCGGCAATGCCGAGGCGCTCGAAGGGCTGGCGCGGGTGGACACGCTCGTCATCGACAAGACCGGCACCCTGACCGAAGGCCGCCCGGTGCTCGGCGACGTCATCCCGATGCCGGCGGTCAACGAGGGCCGGGTGCTCGCCGTGGCCGCGGCGCTGGAGCGAGGGTCGTCACCGGCAAGGGCGTGATCGGCACCATCGCCGCTCGGCCGGCGGCGCTGGGCAATCGGGCGCTGATGGCCGAGCAGGGGATCGAGGTGCCCGAGAAGGTTGTGGGCCTCGTCGAAAGCGAAACCCTGCGGGCGCAGACGACGCTGCTGGTCGCCGAGGCTGGCGCGTTGATCGGCGTGATTTCCGTCAGCGACCCGGTCAAGGCCGGCGCGAAGGCCTCGCTCGATGCCCTGCGCGCCGACGGCATTAATGTGGTCATGGCGACGGGCGACGCGCGGGGACCGGCCATGGCTGTCGCCGAGGCTCTCGGTCTCGCGCAGGTCGAGGCGGGCATGACGCCCGAGGCTAAGCACCGCCTGGTCGAAAGTCTCAAGGCCGGCGGCCGGAAAGTTGCGATGGCGGGCGATGGCATTAACGACGCGCCGGCGCTGGCGGCGGCCGATGTCGGCATCGCCATGGGCACCGGCGCCGAAGTTGCCATCCGGCAGGCCGGGATCACGCTGCTCAAGGGCGACCTCTCGGCGGTGGTCCGGGCGCGGGTGCTGGCGAAGGCCACGCTCGGCAATATCCGGCAGAACCTCTGGTTCGCCTTCGGCTACAATGCCATCGGCATCCCGATCGCGGCCGGGATCCTGTTTCCGCTGACCGGCTGGTTGCTGTCGCCGATGATCGCCGCGGCGGCCATGAGCCTCTCCTCGGTCAGCGTCATCGCCAATGCGCTGCGGTTGCGCCAAGTGAAACTCTAAGTGCCTGGTCGGGCTTTATCCTCCGGCTAATCGCGCCTATCTGTCGGGGATGAGCACAGAACCTGAGCATCCTTTTCCTGATTGTCGCCGGATCGGAGACATCCTGGCGCGGGTCGGCGATAAATGGACAATCCTGCTTCTGACGGTCCTTGGCGACCGTCGGATGCGCTTCATGGAATTGCATCGGGCGATCGACGGCATCTCCCAGCGCATGTTGACAGTTACGCTGCGAAATCTGGAGCACGACGGGATATTGATCCGGACAGTCTACCCCACGATTCCGCCGCGGGTCGAATATGAGCTTTCCGACCGCGGACGCTCGCTAAAACTTGCCTTGGTCCCGGTCGCCATGTGGGTGATCGAAAACCAGACCGACATTGAAGAAGCGCGCGAGCGATTCCAGAAGGAACTCCCGGAGGATAGCGTCGAGGTCAACTCGGCGATTGAAGCAGCGATCTCACTTACCCGCCGGTAAGTCACTGCGGAAAAGTGCCGTCCGCTGGTCCCGCTTCAGTGCCGCGTTGCCGACCGCAGCGCCTCGATTTCGGTCGGCCGGATCAGCCGGGCATGGGCCACCGTGACCGAATAGAGCGGCCCTTCGATCTCGGCCTTCCAGAAGGAGAGGAATTTCTGGAGGCCGGGAAAGGTGGGGAACACGTCGTATTCCTGCCAGAGGAATTCCTGCAGCATGTCGCGGTTGTCGGGCATGCGGTAGATGATCTGGGCGGTGGTCAGGCCATAGCCTTCAAGCGTGCGGCCGGCGGAGATAGTCTGCATCTGGCGGTCTCCTTTCAGAGCCCCAATCAGATTGCAGCGATTTCGTTCCGTTGGCGATTAGCTTTGATGGGGCAGGGGCTTAGCAGCAATCGCGGCGCATTGCTGACAAAGTGGCGGCGCAGGTGAGTAGCCTGAAGCACCGCCTTATCCCGGCGGACGCCGGGATCCATCTTTTGTGACTCGCCAATGGCTCGGCGGGTGTGGCCCAAGGCCGCGGGAGTTCAGTCCTTGGCGCGTTCGACGTAGGAGCCGTCGGCGGTCATGACGACGACGCGGGTGCCGACACCGATATGGGGCGGCACCATGGTCTTGGCGCCGTTGGAAAGCGTTGCCGGCTTGAACGAGGAGGAGGCGGTCTGGTTCTTGATCACCGGCTCGGTCTCGACGATCTCGAGCGTCACGCGGGCCGGCAGTTCGATGGCGATCGCCTGGCCTTCGAAGGTCTGCAGGAACACCTGCATGCCGTCGGCAAGATAGGCCGCCTGGTCGCCGATGACATCGCCGGAAACGGCGAGCTGCTCATAAGTGGTGGGCTCCATGAAGTGGTAACCCTCGCCGTCCTGGTAGAGGAACTGGTAGGCGCGCTCGTCGACATCGGCCTTTTCGACCATCTCGACCGTCCGCCAGCGCCCGACGACCTTAACGCCGTCCGAAATGCGGCGCATGTCGACGTTGGTCACGGAGTTGCCCTTGCCCGGGTGGATGTTCTCGGCAAAGAGAATGACGTGGAGCTTGCCGTCTTGTTCGACGACGTTGCCCTTGCGCAGCGAGGAGGCAATGACCTTGACCATATTTCTTCCTTGTTCAGGCGTCGGCGGCGGCCTAGAGCAGCGGCGACGGGCCGGACCGGTACGCGACGATTAGTGTTTCGGTGCCGCCCGATAGCGCAATTCAGCGAAAACCGCCAGTCCCGAGCACGAAAGACCTAGCTTTGCCGCCCGCCAATTCAGCATCGCCGGTTTCGCCATGGTGGACGCCTTCGGTCCATGCCGACCGGCGGCCGGTTCTGCTGGCGCGCAACCGGATCGAGGCGAGGCTCAAAGCCTATCTTGCGGACGCCGACTTTATCCTGGTCGATCCGCCGGGACTGCAGCGCTCGCCCGGCAACGAGGCGCATCTCCACGCTTTTGCGACGGAAGCCATCGGCAATGATGGCGTGCCGCACGCGATGTATCTCCATACCTCGCCCGAATTCTCGATGAAAAAGCTGCTCGCCGCCGGCGAGCGCCGCATCGCCAGTTTTGGGCATGTCTGGCGCAATCGCGAACGCGGACCGCTGCACCATCCCGAGTTCACGATGCTCGAATGGTATCGCGCCGAAGAGCCCTACGCTGCGGTGATGGCGGATTGCGTCGCCATGGTCCGGTTGGCGGCGGAGGCGGTGGGCGGTGGCAAGCTGCGGTTTCGGGATCGGGAGGCGGACCCGTTCGCCGAGCCGGAGCGGCTGAGCGTGAGGGATGCGTTCCTGCGCTATGCCGGGATCGACCTGTTCGAGACCATGGCGGCGGATGGTGCCACCGACGCCGAGGCACTGGCCGAGGAGCTTTCCCGCGCAGGGCTGAGCGTTCCGGCCGAGTACACCTGGTCCTATCTCTTCAGCCGCGTACTGGTGGAAAAGGTCGAGCCCAATCTGGGGCAGGGGTGTACAACCATTCTCGACGAATATCCGGCGGCCGAGGCGGCGCTGGCAAGGCCGAAGGCGGGCGACCCGCGGGTGGCGGAGCGGTTCGAGGTTTATGCCTGCGGCGTGGAGCTGGCGAATGGCTTTGGCGAATTGACCAATGCTGCCGAGCAGCGCCGCCGGTTCGAGCTGGAGATGGCCGAAAAGCTGCGCCTCTATGGCGAGCGCTATCCGATCGACGAGGATTTTCTGGCGGCGCTCGCGCTGATGCCGGAGGCCAGCGGCATCGCGCTCGGCTTCGACCGGCTGGTGATGCTGGCGACCGGCGCGCCGCGGATCGAGCAAGTGCTTTGGGTGCCGGTGGCGGAATGATGCGGGCGATGGTCACTGCACGCTCACTGAGAGCGGGGCCCAGACGTCGACTAAGGCGTTTCACCGGGCGTCATTCCCGCGAAGGCGGGAATCTCTGTTTCCTCCTTCCCCTGCGCCGATTGATGGTCAGCAAAACGGAGATCCCCGCCTGCGCGGGGATGACGCCGTGCAGAAATGATATGAGGGTGCTCGGGTCGACAAAGGGCTGGAGGCCATCCCGATGACCGAGCGCAATCTCCGCACCCCGGACGATCTCGTCGAGGCCGGCCTCATTCCCGCAGGCCGCCGCGCCGAAATCGCGGCCGTCGCCGAGCGCTATGTCGTCGCGATCACCCCGGCCATGGCAGCGCTGATCGATCGCAACGATCCAAATGATCCGATCGCAAGGCAGTTCGTGCCGGATCCGGCCGAGCTCATGCAATTGCCCGAGGAGCGGCCCGACCCGATCGGGGATTTGACGCACAGCCCCGTCGAAGGGATCGTGCACCGCTATCCGGATCGCGTGCTGCTCAAGGCCGTGCATGTGTGCCCG
>Ga0310811_10007226_pt1 | contig 14212 bp, 13 predicted proteins | sample YCmetagenome_FD_207642 | JGI IMG/M metagenome (GOLD analysis project Ga0310811, IMG submission 207642) | Soil microbial communities from experimental microcosm in Duke University, North Carolina, United States - YC | ecosystem: Engineered > Artificial ecosystem > Soil microcosm > Unclassified ...
ATTAAGCTGGCGTTTACCAATCGTTAGCCACGATAGGCTGCATAGGCAAAGTTCCGCCCCTTGCCAGGGAACGGTCTGACGCCGTAGCTATTGAGTGATCTTAGGTCATCGAAAGGGGATGCATCATGCGTGCTTTGATTTCCACTGCACTTGCGCTTGCCTTGTCGACCACCAGCCTTGCTGCCGCGGAAGTTGGGCCGCTTGCTCCGGGCAAACCCGCGGGCGTGAAAAAAGCCAATTATGAAGGCGATCCCACCCTGTGGATCGTGCTTGGCGTGGCCGTTGTCGTCGGCATTGCCGTGGCTGTTTCCAGCGGCGACGACAACAATAGCACCACGACCCCGACCACCGGCACGGCCTGACCGCTTTAACGGCCCAGCGGGCGCGAGGGCGGCTTTTCGGGCGGATGCAGGCCCTCCCGCAATCGCGCCAGGATGGTCCATTGTTGGGCAATGGTTTGCCAGGCCTCGCGGTCGAAACCCGAGGTCGCCGCGGCCGCCGCGCGCTCGGCGGCGGCTGACAATCTGCGGAGCTCATCGGCATCCATGGGCGGTTCCTGCCCCTGCTATCGTGGTCACGGCGGCACCGATCGGTCGAAGCCGGAACCAAAACGACACCAGGAATCAATGCGTTGCCAGCGTCTATCGAGTCTGAAATTCGCCCTGTCATATATAAAAACCGCGCGAATTCCGGAAACTGAACGTCAGCCTATCTCGCGATTGTAACGTTTGGCACCGCGCGGAGGGGGCGTGGCGCCTGGGCCAGCCGCATGGCCCGCTCGCTTTCCAGCATATAGTCCCGGATCAGGGGAACCGCATCCTGCTGCCGCGTGAGCTGGATCTGGAACACCACCTGGCCGTCATAGCGGAAGGCCATTTCGGCGCCCGCCAGATAGAACTCCCACATCCGGCAGAACCGCTCGTCATAAAGTCTGGCCGCTTCGGCCCTGCGCGCGGTGAAACGGCGGCGCCATTCTTCCAAGGTCCGGGCATAATGCAGACGCAGCACTTCGACATCGGTGATGATCAAGCCGCTGCGTTCCACCGCCGCGGCCACTTCCGACAAGGCCGGGGCATAGCCGCCGGGAAAGATGTATTTGGCGATCCACGGATTGGTCGAGCCGGGTCCGTCGCTGCGGCCAATGAAATGCAGCAGCATCACGCCATCATCGGCCAGAAGCTCGCGCGCCTTTGCGAAGAAGATATCGTAATAAGCGGCGCCGACATGCTCGAACATGCCCACTGAGACGATGCGGTCATAGCGTCCCCGCAAGGCGCGATAATCGGCCAGCTCGAAGCGGCAACGATCCGCGAGCTGGGCCCGCTCGGCGCGGGCGCGCGCCACCTGAATCTGTTCTTCCGACAGGGTGATGCCCAACACCTCGGCTTGGGCATCGCGCGCCAGGTCCAGGCCCAGTCCACCCCAGCCGCAGCCGATGTCGAGCACCTTGAGGCCCGGCTGGTCCAGCTTCAGCTTGGCCGTGATGTGCCGTTTCTTGGCCGCTTGCGCTTCCTCCAGGCTTTCGCCGCCAGGGCCGAAATAGGCGCAGGAATATTGCTTGTCGGCATCGAGGAAGAAGTCATAGAGGGCGCCGGACAGGTCGTAGTGATGCGCGACATGCTCTTTGGAGCGGCTTATGGGATTGAATTGCTGCAGGCGGCGGGTCAGCCGCCGGAAGACGCGCGCCAGCCGGTGCAGGCCGGTCGGGTGGGTATTGCCCAGATTCTTCATCAGCAGCGCTAGAAGCTGCGCCACATCGCCTTTTTCCAGGACAAGGCGGCCGTCCATATAGAGTTCGCCCAGTTTCAGATCGGGGTTGAGCAGAAGCTGCCTTTCCGCGCGGCTGTCTTTGAAACGGATCACGACGTCCGGTTCGCCGGACCCGAATTGCTGATAGCGGCCACTGGCGTGGTGAACCCCCAAGGCTCCATCCCGGAAGAAATTGGCAAATAACAAATGTAGCAAATGCCCTCCGCAGGAAGCCTACCGCCTGAATGCGAGGCCCCGCGAAATGTTCCGTGAAAAGAGTTTGTACGGGGGAGCTATGCGCCTATAGAGCAAGCCATGCCGATCGAAAGCGCGGGCCTGCTGCTCTACCGCAAGCGGTCACGGTTGGAGGTCTTTCTTATTCATATGGGCGGCCCGTTCTGGGCGTCCAGGGATGAAGCGGCCTGGTCCATCCCCAAGGGTGTCATCGGCCGGGGCGAGAAGCCGCTGGCCGCAGCCAGGCGGGAATTTCAGGAAGAGACCGGTTTTGTCGCCCAAGGCGATTTTCTGCCGCTGGGCAGCTTTCGGCAAAATGCCAGCAAGAACCTGACGGTCTGGGCTGTGGAAGGGGACTGCGACCCGGCTCGGTTGACCAGTACGCTATTCTCGATGGTGTGGCCGCCCAGATCGGGCCGGCTTCAGCAATTTCCGGAGGCCGATCGCGGCGCCTGGTTCGATCGCAAGACTGCGCTGGAAAAGATCGTCAAGGGACAGCGGCCTGTGGTGGAGGCCTTTTACGGAAAGATCGCCGACGCATGATCAGGTCGCTCGCATCAGCGCCGCGACATGGGCCGCTGCCGAGCTGCCCAGGGCCCTGAGATCGTACCCGCCTTCCAGCACCGACACCAATCGGCCATCACAGTGGCGGCTCGCCATTTCCGTCAGCCGGTCGGTCACCCAGGCGAAATCGTCTTCCTCCAACTCCAGCCCGGCCAACGGATCGGCGCGATGGGCGTCAAAACCTGCCGACACCAGCAACAGGTCCGGTGCGAAGGTGTCGAGCGCCGGCAGGATCCGCACCTCCCAGGCCTTGCGGAAACTGTCCCCCGCGCTGCCCGGCGCCAGCGGCGCATTGACGATATTGCCGACACCGGTCTCCTCGCGCGCGCCCGTTCCGGGATAAAGCGGATATTGATGGCTGGAGGCAAAGAACAGGCTCTTGTCGGTTTCCGCGACGGCCTGGGTGCCGTTGCCGTGATGGACGTCGAAGTCCACGATCGCCACGCGATGAAGCTGATGGATTGCCTGGGCATGTCGCGCGGCCACTGCGATCGAATTGAACAGGCAGAAGCCCATCGATCGGTCGGGCTCGGCATGGTGGCCCGGCGGCCGCACGGCGCAGAACACATTGCGGGCTTTGGCCGCCGCGACGGCATCTACGGCTGCCGTCATCGCGCCTGCTGCTCTCAGCGCCGCCATTCCCGAACCGGGCGACAGGATGGTATCGGGATCGAGCGCCCCCCGGCCTGTTTGCGGGACACTGTCCAGGACGCGTTTGACAAAGGGTGTGCCATGCACGCGCGCCAGAGCTGCTTCTTCGGCCAGTGGCGCGTCACGGCGAACAAGCCCGCCGAATTCAGGTTCCGCAAGCGCCGCCAACACCGCGGAAAGACGTGCCGGAGACTCCGGATGGCCGTCGCCGGTCTGGTGACCGGTGCAATCCTGATGTGTGAACAGCAAGGTCGTCATGGCGTCAGAGCAGGGATGCCTCCTTCGGTTATACTCTAATCGCGATTTGAGGATGTTGCTTATGGAAAGACGTCACGCGCCGCCGTTGGCAGTGCTACTGCTACTTGGTCTTACTACAGGCCCGCAGGCACAGGACCGGGACGCCGTCCATCGGCTTCAGACCGAGATTCTCGCATCGCCCAGCGCCACCCAGGCATTGACCGCCCATTGCGTCCGGCTTGGACTGGCTCGTCCTGCGGTTATTCGCGCGGTCCGCGATCGCAGTGTCGACCGCAAGGCTGACAGCGACATCCGCCGATTGCTGCATGTTAAGGCCGGCGAGCCGGTGCGCTATCGCCGGGTGCGCCTTTCCTGCGGCGATCAAGTCCTGTCGGACGCGGACAATTGGTATGTGCCGGCGCGGCTGACAGCCGGGATGAACGACATACTCGACCATAGCAAGGCCTGCCCTTCAGCCTGGTGCAGGAAAATTACAGCGCCATCCTGCTCCGCCATCCCCAATAAGGCCGATAAAAGGCGGAACCCAAGCCAATCCCCGAAAAACTTGGCGATCTGCCGGGACGGGCGGCCTTGGAAAGAAGCGGAAAGCCGAATAGGCTTTCCTTTCGGCCTTTCAAACAGGTCACGCATGCAGCGCAAATCGCTTTACAGCCGAGCAGCGCGCCGCCGCACGCCGCGCGAGGGCATGTCGCAGGAGAATTTCTCCTGGAGCGATGTCGAGCCTACCGTTTCACTTAAGGCACGGCTTTCCGCGGCATGGAAGAAATTGCTGGTCCGCCATGAACGGGTCGTGCCGGCCATCGGCATGGCACTCGTCCTGTTGCTGCTGTTTGGCGGCTGGCAGCTTCTGCATCCCGCCGCCCGCATCCTGAGCCAGTGGGACATCGATAATGCGGTGCATTACACCATGTCCCACACCGATGCGCCGCCGGCCGAAACGGCGATCGCGGCGGCCGCCGTGGCGCCCTCGGTGGTGCGGGTCGAAGGCTATATGTCACCCGAGCACGCTGCCCAGGTCGCCAAGGAAGAGGCCAAGGAGGCCAAGAAAGAACACAAGCCGATGCCGCTGCACGCGCCCGACGGCAAGGAGGACAACAGGCCCGACGCCACCGGCACCGGCGTGGTGATCGATGCCAAGGGCGACATCCTCACCAATCTGCATGTCATCCACTCCACCGACCGCTGGGTGGTGACCTTCTGGGATGGCAGCAAATCCGACGCCTCGGTCGTCAATGTCCAGCCGGAGAACGATCTGGCCGTGATACGGGCCAAGAATTCGCCGGACGATCTCAAGCCGGCGACCCTGGCCAGCACCGGTGGGCTCAATCCCGGCGACACGGTGGTGGCGGTCGGCTTTCCCTTCGGCATCGGGCCATCTGTCTCCGCCGGCGTGGTGGCGGGCCTCAAGCGCGAGTTCGTCGATCCGGAGCGCAAGGATCAGGGCGGCCATCTCACCAATCTGATCCAGTTCGATGCGGCGGTGAATCCCGGAAATTCCGGCGGTCCCTTGATCAATCGCGATGGTGAGGTCCTGGGCATCGTCACGGCGCTCTACAATCCCACGGGTCAGCACGTCTTTGCGGGCATGGGCTTTGCCGTCCCGATCGAGAACGCCGCCAAGGCGGTGGGAGAAAATCCGCTTTAGCAAGAGGGCAGGACATGAAGGCCGACGGCGCGCATGGCAAGCTTGAGCATCTTCTTTATGAAGTGAAAAAGGTGGTGGTCGGCCAGGATCATTTCCTGGAGCGGGTGATCGTGGCGCTGCTGGCCGGCGGGCATCTGTTGGTGGAAGGCGTGCCCGGTCTGGCCAAGACCCTGACGGTCGCCACCCTGGCCAAGGCCATGCATGGCAGCTTCAAGCGCATCCAGTTCACGCCGGACCTGGTGCCCGCCGATCTCACCGGCACCCGCATCTTCAACCAGAGAAGCGGAGAATTCTCCACCATGCTGGGGCCGGTCTTCGCCAATCTGGTGCTGGCGGATGAAATCAACCGCGCCCCGGCCAAGGTGCAGAGCGCGCTGCTGGAAGTGATGCAGGAGCGCCAGGTCACCATCGCGGGCGAGACCTATCCGGTCCCGCGGCCTTTCGTGGTGATGGCAACCCAGAACCCCATCGAGATCGAAGGCACCTATGCCCTGCCGGAAGCACAGGTCGATCGCTTCATGATGAAGATCCTGATCGGCTATCCCAGCGAGGAAGAGGAGTTCGTCATCGTTCAGCGGGTCACGGGCGAGCCGACTCCGGTCGGGCCGGTGACTTCGACCGAGGCGCTGCTGGAAATGCAGGCAGCGGCAAGAAGGCTTTATGTCGATCCCTCGCTGATGATCTATGCCGTCAAGGTCGTGGCCGCCACGCGGACGCCGGAGAAATGCGGCCTGCATGACTATGGCCGCTTCATCCAGTATGGCGCATCGCCGCGCGCCTCCATTTCGATGATCGAGGCGGGCAGGGCGCTGGCTTTCATGCGGGGCCGCGATTATGTGCTGCCTGCCGATGTGATGGATGTGGCGGCCGATGTATTGCGCCATCGCGTGGTGCCCTCCTATGAGGCGCTGTCGGAAGGCATGACCGCCGATCAGATCGTGCGCAATATCCTGCGCGCCGTTCCCCCACCCGTGGTCGAGGCTTCGCGTGCCGCTGGCCAATAAAAACATCAATGAAAATATTCTGCGTCGGCTGGAGCTGCCGGTCATCCGGCGGCTGGAAGGCCTGTTGCAAGGCGACTATCGCAGCCCGGCGCGGGGCGACGGCCTGGATCTGGCGGATTTGCGCGAATACCAGTTCCATGACGATGTCCGCCGCATAGACTGGAACGCCACGGCGCGCATGGATATGCCGTTCGTGCGCGACTATCTGGAAGATCGCGAGATCCCAGTCTGGTTCGTGCTGGACATGAGCCCGTCCATGGCGTTCGAGGGTGTCAGCGTCTCCAAGCACACGGTGTTGCTGGAATTCACCACCCTGATGTGCCGGCTGATGCTGGGGCGCGGCAACCGGGCCGGCGCCATGATCTTCTCCGGCAAGGTGGACCGCACCATCCCGTCCCGTGGCGGGCGCCAGCAGTTGCTGCATATCCTGAACGCGGTGGCCGATTATCGTTCGAGCCGGGGCGCCACCAATCTCGCCCAGGTCTTGAAGGATGCGGCTGCCATCGTCCGCCGGCGGTCTTTGATTTTCGTGGTCTCCGATTTCATCAGCCCGCCGGGATGGGAGAAGGCGCTGAGCCGCCTTGCCATGCGCCATGACGTGGTGGCTGTGCGCCTGACCGATCCCTTGGAGACACGGTTGCCGGATGTCGGCTTTCTGACCTTCCAGGATGCGGAATCCGGGGAGCAGATGTTCGTGGACACCCACGATCGCGGCTTCCGGGCGCGCTTTGCCGCCGCCGCCGATACGCGCGATCAGGCTTTGCGGGCAACCTTCAGCCACGCCGGCGTGGACGTGCTGGAACTGGCCACCGAAGATGATGTGATGGACGCGCTGACGCGCTTCGCCGCGATGCGCAAGCAAAGTCTCAGAAGGCCGACATGAAAGGGCTGGAGAACATCGCCTGGTCGCGGATCTGGGGGCTTGTTCCCAACATCTCATTTCAGTGGCCGTTGTTCCTGTGGCTGCTGCTTCTGGTGCCGCTGCTGGTGGCGGCCTATATCCTCATCATTAACCGCCGCAAGAAATCGGCCTTCCGCTATTCCAACCTCGCGCTGGTCAAGGAAGCGGCCGAGGGGCCGGGCTGGCGTCGCCATGTGCCGCCCGCCCTGATGCTGGCCGCTTTCGCGATCCTGCTGCTGGCCATGGCGCGGCCTTCCGCCGAGGTGCGCCTGCCGTCGCGGGTGGCGACGGTGATGCTGGTGATGGATGTCTCCGGCAGCATGCGAGCGACCGACGTCAATCCTTCCCGCATCATGGCGGCGGAAACGGCGGCCAAGGCCTATATCAAGCAGCAGCCGAAAGATGTGCGCATCGGCATTGTCGCCTTCGCCGCCACCGCGCTTCTGGTGCAAAGCCCCACCACCGACCATGTGGCGCTGGATTCGGCCATCGATCGGTTCGAGCTCCAGCGTGGCACGGCGGTGGGCAGTGGCATCCTGGTGGCGATGTCCACGCTCTTCCCGCAGGAGAATTTCCCCATCAATCAGTTCAATTCGGGCAATTTCGGCGGCTATGGGCGCTGGGGCGGTTACGATTTTCGCGAGCGTTATGGCGGTGTGGCGCTGGGCGAGCGCGCCACCGCACCGCCCAAAAAGCATGTGCCGGTGGAGCCCGGCACCTACAAGAACGCGGTGGTGATCCTGCTCACCGACGGGCAGACCAACGCCGGTTATGACCCGATCGAGGCGGCGCGCACGGCCAGCGAATATGGCGTGCGGGTCTATACCGTCGGCTTCGGCACTGCGAAAGGCAATATCGTGGGCTTTGGCGGCTTTTCCATGCGGGCGCAACTGGACGAGGAGTCCCTCAAAAAGATCGCCGACATGACCCGGGCCAAATACTTCCATGCCACCAGCGCGGAAGATTTGCGGGCCGTCTATGACGTTCTGTCCCGTCAGTTGATCGTGGAGCTGCGGGAGATGGAAATCACGTCGTTCTTTGCCGCCATCTCGGCGCTGTTGATGCTGGCGGCAGCCGGCCTGTCGCTGGCCTGGTATCACCGGATCTTCTGAAGACTGCGCTTCAGGCGCGGCGCCGGGTTATGCGGCGGCTTTGTTTCTTGCTGGCGCCGCGACCCAGGCCCATTTCCTTGGCCAGAGCCGAGCGCTTGGCAGCATAATTGGGCGCCACCATCGGATAGCTGGGCGGCAGGCCCCATTTGGCGCGATATTGTTCGGGGGTCAGGCGATATTTGCGGAACAGATAGCGTTTCAGGGTCTTTAGCCGTACGCCATCTTCCAGACAGATGATGTAGTCAGGCGTTACGGATTTTTCCGCGACCGTGGTGCCTTCGGCGGCGGCGCCCGCGGGGATCACTGCATCGGGTCCTCCAAGGCTGGCCAGCTTGGCATAGACCGTCTCCATGACCAGCGGCAGATGCTTGATGTTCATCTGGTTGCGGCTGAGATAGGCCGCCACGATATCCGAAGTCCATTTCAGGAGATCGGTCCGCTGGTGGGCGGGCAGGATAATCGGGGCGGTTTCCATGCAAATCGGCTCCGGGCGGGATGTACGGCAGCCTGTCCTGTGGGCCCGGCCGGCTTCAAGCGCAATTGGCCGAGCGCGCTACCCAGGTTGGGGAAAGCATAGTCCTGTATTGATGACGCTGTACTTGGTAGGGTTACACTGGGCCCTATAGACAGGACGGACCTCAAGAATATTATCGTTTACAGGCAACATTACTTGAACAGGCACGCGCCAGGGCGTATCCGGCAGGATGTGAGGACTTGATCAAAACTATGCTTTATGACCGGGCCGCCATGCGGGCGGCGGTGGGCCGTATCGGCCTTAGTGTCCGCAGCCAGAAATTCGTGGAAAGCTGGCTTGCCGCCTGGCAGGGCGGGCACCTGCCCCCGATTGGCGGCCTCGCCCCTGAGCGTTTTCAGAATCTCAAGCCGTTGTTGATGGTCAGCTCGCTGACTCAGGACCCCGTTCCGGTGGCCAAGATTCTCTTTTCCGGGGAGCGGGTGACACGGTTTCTGGGTCTCGACCTGACCGGCCGGGACTGGTTCTCCCTGGTTGAGCCGGAGCATCTGCCGGAGCGGACCGGCCGCACGGCCTCGGTCGCGGGCGGCGCGCTGCTCAAGACCGTTCGCGAGGTGCGTGTGAAGGGTGGCGGGACGCTGGGCTTTGAGATGATCAGCGCACCGCTCAGGCCCGATGCCGACGGTACGGTTTGCATCTTCAACTATCTGGACTTGCCTTCCGCGGCCAAGAATGCGGTGCTCGCCGAGTTGCGTGAGGTGACCATTCCGCCCGTGCGGGCGGAGTTCGTTCCCATTCCCCTGGCGGAAGCCCCTCGCGCCGCGCCGGGCGCCGCGCTGCAGGGCTGGATGACCAACGACAATCGCCGCAAGGTGATCTCCCAGGCGTCGGTGCGCTTCGTCATCAGCTTCATGCGCGAGGCGATGAAGACCTACGCGCCGCTGAATCTCGATCCGACCGACTATCTGATCATCCTGACGATCGACACCCAGAATGTGGCGCATGTCCATAACGATCCCAAGATCAGCATGCGCTATGCCGCGCTGGCGGAGCCGGACTGGATTCGCCGCGGCGTGAGCCGGGCGGAAGTGTCGCGCATCACCCAGATCCCGCTGGAGACGGTCCGCCGCCGCATCAACCGGCTAATCGAGATGGATGTGCTGGCCGACCGCAAGGACGGGGTGATCGTGCCGGAAAGCACCCGCATGGCGCCCGCCTCGCGCCGGCGCAAGATGCACATCAACACCCAGCTGGTCGAAAGGCTGATCAGCGACCTGGATGCGCGGGGCGTGCCGCTATCCTGACCCGCGCGTCAGTTGCCGCTTTCGCGATAGCCCTGTTCGACCGGTGCATTATTCCGAACCCTGCCGGCTCCTACGGCCGGCGGGGTCTTTTTTGTCCGCATCCTTAACCCTGATTGGAGGTCGGCTGTCTTGATGTCGAAGGCCCACTGACGAATAATCAGGCTCGAGGCTGCCGCAGAGCGGCCCGCACGAATGAGTGGCCTGTTCATGATCAACAAGGACCTTCTCGATCTGGCGATGGATTTTCATCGCAAGGGCAATCTGGTGGATGCGGAAGCGATCTATCTCGCCCTGATACAATCGGCGCCCGATCACGCCGACCCGCCGCATCTGTTGGGCGTGATCCGGGCCCAGCAAGGCAGGAACGATGACGCCCTGGCCCTGATTGGCGCGGCCCTCAAGCTCAAGCCGGATGCGCCCGAGATGCTCTCCAACTATGGCAATCTGCTCAGAGCCGAGGGGCGGCTCAGCGAGGCCCTTACCGCCTATGACCGCGCCCTGGCGCTGATGCCGCATTACGCCGCTGTATGGAACCGCCGCGCTCTTTTGCTGCGCGATCTCGCCCGCCCGCAAGAGGCGCTGGACAGCGCGGACCGCAGCCTGTCGTTCCGGCCGGGTTCGGTCGAGGCGCTGAACACCCGTGGCTTCATCCTGGCCGATCTGGGACGGCTCGAGGACGCTCTGGCGAGCTATGACAAGGCGCTGGCAGCAGCGCCCGATTTTCCCGATACCCTGAACAACCGGGCCCTGGTTCTGAAGGCGCTGGGGCGGCTTGAAGAGGCTCTGGCCAGCGTCGACCGCGCGCTTTCTCTGCATGACGGGTTTGCCGAAGCCTGGAACAGTCGCGGCATCATTCTTTTCGAGTTGAAGCGTGCGGCCGAGGCGATGACGGCTTACGATCGCGCCTTGGGCCTGCGGCCGGACTATTCGGAAGCCCGCGACAATCTCGCCGCGGCTCAAGCCAGCCTGCAACCGAATTAAAATCGCAACAGGAGGTGTTCCGCCGCTGCCGTCACTGTAAGGAATCTGTAAAGCTGCCGGTCCAGATCGGAGCAATGGGCTACCAATCCGGGCGGCGGGTGCGCCAATGGCGCGAAGGCGTGAACAGGCGGCGAAAGAACCGCGCAAGTTTCGGGGAAGGATAAATTCATGGATATCACCAAGCGCAATCCGGCCGGCCCGGTTTAGGCGGGACGCGAAGGTGAAAAGGTCGCGCAGATGGCCGCGAATATCTCAAGCGCAGAAAGCCGGTCCGGGTAGAATGAGGTCGGTTGAAATAGTGGTGACGGCGGTTACATGAACTGGCTGGTCAAGGTCGCGCTCGATCGGCCTTATACATTTATCGTCATGGCCCTGATGATCCTGATCTTCGGGCCGCTGGCGGCAGTTCGCACGCCGACCGACATCTTTCCCGAGATCGGTATTCCGATCCTGGGCGTGGCCTTCCAGTATGCGGGGCTTTCGCCCGAGGATATGGGCGCGCGGGTGATGGCGAACTACGAACGCCTGCTTTCCACCACGGTCAACGATGTGGAGCATGTGGAAAGCCTGTCCATCCCGGGCCTGGGGATCGCCAAGATCTATTTCCAGCCCGATGTGGATATTCGCCTGGCGACATCCGAAGTGACGGCGATTTCGCAGAGCGCCATCCGGCAGATGCCAGCCAACATGCAGCCGCCCAATATCATCGAATACAGCGCCTCCACCGTGCCGGTGCTGCAGATGGCCTTTTCCTCGAACTCCCTGTCGGAACAACAGGTGGCGGACCAGTCGCAGAATTTCGCGCGCCCGCGCCTGGCCACGGTGCGTGGCGCCCGGACCACGGCACCCCAGGGCGGCAAGACGCGTTCGATCCAGATCGATCTCGATCCCCAGGCGATGCAGGCGCGCGGCCTTTCCGCCACGGATGTGCAGAACGCCTTCGCCAATCAGAATCAGATCACGCCGGCCGGCACGATCAAGATCGGCAGCCTGCAGTATGTGGTGGATCTCAACAATGCCGGCGAGACCATCGAAGAAATCAACAACATGCCTGTCAAGGCGGTCAATGGCGGCACCGTCTATTTGCGCGACGTCGCCCATGTGCGCGACGGCAGCAATGTGCAGAACAATATCGTCCATGTGGATGGCAATCGCGCCGTGCTGTCCACGGTGCTCAAGAACGGCAAGGCCTCCACCATCGATGTGGTGGACGGCATCAAGAATATCCTGCCCGTCCTGCGCCAGCAGATGCCGCCGGAACTCAAGGTCGACGTCCTGACCGACCAGTCGCTGTTCGTGAAAGCGGCCATCAACGGTGTGGTGCGGGAAGGGGCGGTCGCCGCCGGGCTGACCAGCCTGATGATCCTGTTCTTCCTGGGAAGCTGGCGTTCCACCCTGATCATCGCCACCTCCATTCCGCTGGCGGTGCTGTCGGCCCTGATGGCGCTGTGGGCGACGGGGCAGACGCTGAACATCATGACCTTGGGCGGCCTGGCCCTGGCGGTGGGCATTCTGGTGGACGACGCCACGGTGACCATCGAGAACATCAACTGGCACCTGGAGCAGGGCAAGTCGGTCTATGAGTCCATCATGGAGGGTGCACGTCAGATCACCCAGCCGGCCTTCGTCTCCCTGCTGTGCATCTGCGTCGCCTTCGTGCCGATGTTCTCGCTCCAGGGCGTGGCGGGCTTTCTGTTCGTGCCGATGGCCCTGGCGGTGGTGTTCGCCATGATCGCCTCCTTCATCCTGTCGCGCACCCTGGTGCCGACCCTGGCGCTCTACCTCTTGAAGCTTCATGCCGAAGAGCATGCCGCGCTGGGCAACAACATGTTCGCGCGGCTGCAGAAGCGTTTCGAGAAGGGCTTTGCCGATACGCGCGAGCGTTATCGCAATCTTCTCGCCCTTGCCATGGGCCATCGCCGGCGCTTTGTGTTCAGCTTTCTGGGTGCCGTCGCGGTCTCGATGCTGCTGGTCCCTTTCCTGGGAGAGGACTTCTTTCCCTCCGTGGATTCAGGCCAGATCACGCTCCATGCTCGCACCCCCGCCGGCACCCGGGTCGAAGACACGACCCAGACCGTGGCCCAGATCGAGCGCGAGGTCCGCCGCATCATTCCCAAGAACCAGGTTGCCACGGTCGTGGATGCCATCGGTTTGAACCAGAGCCCCATCAATCTGATCTATTCGACCACCGGCATCGTCGGGCTGCAGGATTCGGACATCTTTATCACCCTCAATGACAATCATAGCGCGACGGCGGATTATGTCCGCACCCTGCGGGAGCGTTTGCCCCGGCTGTTTCCATCCGTCACTTTCTCTTTCCCGCCGCCGGACATCACCAGCCAGATCCTGAATTTCGGCAATCCGGCGCCGCTGGATATCCAGGTCAGCGGCACCAGGCTGGGGGAAACCGAGGCTTTTGCCCTGCGCATTCTTCGCCAGATACGCGAGATTCCAGGCCTGGTGGATGCGCGGATGCAGCAGTCCAGCAACCAGCCCAAGTTGCGGGTGGATGCCGACCGCTCCCGCATGGCGCAGCTTGGCCTGACCGAACGCGATGTCACCAATGCGCTGGGCACAGCGCTGGCAGGTACCTCCCAGTCGGCGCCGAACTACTTCCTCAATCCGAAGAACAATGTGTCCTACCAGATGCAGGCGCAGACGCCGGAATACAAGATGGACACGCTGGAGGCGCTGCAGAATTTGACGGTAACAGGGGCCAATGGCGGCAATCCGCAGATCCTGGGCGGTATCGCCAAATTCAGCCGCACCCAGGGTGCCGCCGTGGTGACCCATTACAACATCCTGCCGACGATCGATCTTTATGCCACGACACAGGACCGCGATCTGGGCGCGGTGGCGAACGATGTACAGAAGGTGATCGACGCCAATATGAAATATCTGCCGCGTGGCGCGACCGTGACCTTGCGCGGCCAGATCGAGACCATGCGTACATCTTTCTCCGGCCTGTTCTGGGGCCTCCTGGCGGCGGTGGTGCTGATCTATCTCCTCATCGTCGTGAACTTCCAGTCCTGGACCGATCCTTTCGTCATCATCACTGCGCTGCCGGCGGCCCTGGCCGGGATCGTCTGGGCGCTGTTCGCCACCGGCACGACCCTGTCGGTGCCCGCGCTCACCGGCGCCATCATGTGCATGGGCGTGGCAACGGCGAACTCCATCCTGGTCATCGCCTTTGCCCGCGAGCGCCTGGCGGCCCATGGCGATGCAGTGCTGGCAGCGGTGGAGGCTGGCGTGACGCGTTTCCGTCCCGTCTGCATGACGGCGCTGGCGATGATCATCGGCATGACGCCCATGGCTTTGGGCATGGGCGATGGCGGCG
>Ga0310811_10007227_pt1 | contig 14211 bp, 19 predicted proteins | sample YCmetagenome_FD_207642 | JGI IMG/M metagenome (GOLD analysis project Ga0310811, IMG submission 207642) | Soil microbial communities from experimental microcosm in Duke University, North Carolina, United States - YC | ecosystem: Engineered > Artificial ecosystem > Soil microcosm > Unclassified ...
TTATATGTGCGAAAGGCCTTACACAGACCGTTGACTTCGATTGCTGCCATGGGCGAATTCTAAAAGCGAAAAAACAAACTATAAAGCCTTGAATTGTGCGGGATGATGGGCTCGTCATCACAAAAACCTCTGGCCTCGCAGAGTCGCCGAAGGCAGCAGGCCGGCATTGCGGCAAGCGATTTATGATTTTCTGCACCACGCAACGACTGCGGAAAGAACCTAATCAACCGACGCATGACTGGCCGTAGCCGCGTGGTGGATCCCAAAACTGAAAAAACTCTTTCCGCCGGTGAGGTTATCCGCTAAAACTTGAAGTTGGGTATAAATCAAAGATTCAAAGCCAAAATTAACAAGACTCCGAAACTTAACCGGAGTGCAACCATCGGAGACATCATCATGAAAAATCCAACGAATCTGAATGCAAGCAAGCAATCGTGGCACAGCGCCATCACTCGGGGACACTTGATGGGTGAGTTGAGCATCTTGGTGGCTGTGCTCGTGGGCCTCACCAGCCTCACTGCGTTTGGCGAAGATGCCAGCACGATCACGATTCCAGCCGGCACCACTTTGATGGTGAAACTGGACAAAGCCGTCACCTCCAGCGACAAACCCGGCACGAAATTCAGCGGAGTGCTGCAAGGCGATGTGGCCAGCACCGGTAGCAACGTTGTGGTCGCAGTCAAATCCGGCAGCGCTGTGTATGGGGAGGTGACAGATTCGGACAAAGCCAAGCGCGTTCGCGGTAAAGCCGGGGTCACATTTGTCCTGACGCAGGTGAACATAAACGGCCAGATGGTTGCGCTCTCAACCGAGCCGGTTAAGGACGTTGCAGCCAGCAGCACGAAGAAAACAGCCAAGGGCGCGGCCAAAGGGGCGGCCATTGGCGCGATTGCCGATGGCGGAGACGGGGCGGCCAGGGGCGCGGCCATTGGGGCTGGCGCCTCCGCACTCAAGAAAGGCGAGAGTGCCGGTTTCGAGGCTGGTGCCGTGATACCGTTCAAGTTGGCAGGGCCACTCACGGTCACGGTCAAGCCCTGACTTGAATCCCAACCGCGGAACGGCGGCGGAAATGGACCGGCTGGGAAATCTGAATTTTGTCAGGGATTTGTCAGGTTAAAAATCTCTCAAAGCCCTTTTTCGACAACTTTACTGGCAGTTTTGGACCAGGTAGACAAACAACCTGACATTGCCAACCCTGTTTAACCCTGCCCGGAGTCTGCGGAAAATTGGCTCGGACGCGCCCTGGCAGTTTGCGCGGGAGAGTCAACTTTCCGCAGTCTCCGTCAAATCAATGGGGCGTTGTCAGTCCGGTGGAAAAAGCGCAGCGGTGTCGCGGAACGGAGCCAGCTATAATTTCGGAGTGAAGCGATGCGCGGAGATTTTTTCACCCGGTCTGCGCCCTCCCTCCACTGGGAATGGACAAAGAAACAACGAAAACATAAACTCAAACCAATGCTTGGACTAACATATCAGTGGTCCAGAAAGTTGAGCCCGGTCACTATTTTTCGAAATCGCCCTGCGTGACTTGAGTCAGCGCATTTTGCACGGCGAGGTCAACCGCATTGGACAATTCTTTCAGAACCGCGAGCCGTCCTTCGGGTTCGCAATAATCTGGAAGCTTTCGAGCCGGACGTTCCCCGTCGAGCAGATTCAGAAATGGTGGCACTCCGTAAAGTCTCTTTGTTGGAGTGGAATAAAGATAGATTCCTTCGAAAAGAGATTGCCCGCCGGCATCACGCATTTGCACCTGCACAACCGCGCCGACTGAAAACTTGAATTCCTTTAGTTTGCCCGCGGGAACCAATCCAGCGCTCAAAATGGTCGCGCATAAATTATAGTTCGTTCCGTTCGATTCCCCATCTTCGCGCATGCCGTTGGACGTGAGAGGAGCCACGGCTTTCATGCCTTGCCGGTTGAGGTGTTCCATAACGTTGGAAATGATTTCCGAATTTTCATTCCCGCGCATATATTCCCGAAGCTCGCTCATCCCCGGTTCCCATTTTTTGAGATCCTCCGCGGCTTCCTTGTTGGCGCGTTCCTCGGCAATCTCATTATAAATCGGAGCAAACAACAGGTCGTAAATGATGGCCGCTGCGGCGCCACTCGACATTAACAATGCCGTGGAGTCTCCTCCGGTGCGTGGATGTTTGTGCCTGGCATAATTCGGCCAATTCGGCGTCATAAAAGAGGCGGAGGAATTCAGTGTCACGGCCATCGGCGATAATTCCTTTAGGGGGACGAAATGAACCGGCCGGTTGAACGGAAGCATGTGAGTTGTTTCAACCGGGCCAAATTCAGGAAAGGCCGACGCGCCGGCCGCTTGCGCCTCGGAATTTTCTTCGGTCCATTTTTCCGTCCAGCCGGCCATCCTCGTTGGGAAATTGAGATGCATTGACCCCGCATAAACCAGCGATTTTCCCGCCGGGATTTCAAAGTGATTCGTAAAAAACCCCGTGTATGGAATGGTAAAGCGACCAAGGTCATACGTTCCAATGGTGAAACAATAATCGCCCGGGGAGAGGACAAAATAAATCCAACCATTGGAGGCCGCCGCCGGGCTCGGAGTCCTATACCACCGATCCATGAGAAATGGGTTATCATCTCTGCTAAGTTTGGGGCTGCCGTCGGCGTTAATTTTGGGGTTAGTATCGCCATTAATTTTGTGAACATGCGCGACAGCATTTCCCATGACGGCTTCGAACGGAAGCGGTGAGCCTTTTTCTTCGCCGGTGATTCGCAGCAAAACAATGGATTCGGTTCCCGCCTGAACGGCCTGCCGCTGCGCTGGTGTCAGCGGACGAATCATGGTTCCGCAGCCACACAAAAATATCATGCCGACCAACCATGACGCGCTTCTGAACATTTCTGGACAAGCCCCGTTCTGCCTCATACTCCGCCGACCTGGCGCAATCCATTGCCTAAATCGGTAGTCCGCTCCACCTGCGGATCGCTGGCGCACGCGCTCAGGAAAAGAGCCCAGAGAACCCAAGCAGAGTATGGTGATTTTCATGACGTCGACGCCTTATGACGGACAAGAGCAACAGGAATATCTTCATGATCCAATGATGGCCGCGAAATCAAAAACACCAGAATCGAAAATAAAATGAAGAGATTGATTTAATTGATGTGGCATAGCGCCCGAATTCAAACCACACGCGGCGGATGCGCTGCGGTATCTCGTGGCGACGAAGTCACGGACGGTGGCGTAGAGGAACGGAACCCGAAAGCCATTCCAATTACCGGGACCGTTTGCCGCGCCCTTGGAATAGCGCTTGGCTTGTTCCAAGACGTTCTGAGGATTGACCGTAATCTTCTTGGCTTCGATGATGCCCAGCAAAACACCATTCACGAACAAGGCGTAATCAGCCGGGCCATTGTCAGTAGGAAATTTGGTGACGGCATGACAAGTGAGCTTCGACACATCGAGCCCATTCTGCCACGGGATAATTTCCCAGGACTTGTCATGGCCCAAAGCTTGGCTGATCAGCACGGAAAATTTCCCTTGGCAACCTTCAGGATAGCCGCAGCAAAGGAAAACCCCAATCTGACGGACATCCAGATGGTAAGAGAAACAGCCGACGGGACGACGATTGTCTATGCGCGTATGGTTGATGACAACGGCTGGAAGTTTGATGACATTTACATCGCGCAAGCCAAAGGACAGCCAATAAAAATTTGGCTTAGCGAAGCCGTCGAAAATCCCCTTGGCACAGCGCTGGGTCTAGTTGATTGGCACCAAGCGGCTGCAAACGCCAATACCTTTCTCGATTTGTGCCAGAAATTTAAGCAAACCTTCGGCGAAGATTGTTCAAGCAATTCGGAATGAGCAGCCTGCGGTCTGGGCGAAATGGATTCCGCGAAGTCTGGCCAATTGAAGTTTTGACAAAGCTAATATTGTGCCACATAATGTGCCACATGAAGACAGCATCCATCCGGGACATGCGGCATGATTTCAACCGTGTGCTGGCCTGGGTCAGCAATGGTGAAGAAGTCGCCATCACCAAGCACCGGCGCACCGTGGCCCGATTGTTGCCGGCGCACGCGCGCAAAACGGCTGACGCAGAAATGCCAGACATCGCGGGCCGGCTGCAAAAGGTTTTTGGCCGGAAGGTTATTTCCGACAAAGCGATGGCGGCAATTCTGGACGAAAGCCGGGGTGCCTATTGAAAGCCTACGCCGATGCCAGCTTCATTGTTGCGCTCTATCTCCAGCAGCAAAGTTCCATCACGGCCGCCGCATTCATGCAGCGCCACGGCGAGCCGTTAGCCTTTACGCCCTGGCACCGGCTGGAAGTGCGCAATGCCATCCGGCTGGCGGTGTTTCATAAACTGATTGATCTGCCCCAGAGCAAAACCCAACTCAAGCAGATGGATGCGGATTTGCACGATGAAACCTTGCTGGTGCATACGCCACTGGACTGGGTCGCCGTGCTGCGGGAAGCCGAAAAGCTGGGGGCGGCCCACGCCGAAGATTTCGGCTGTCGCAGCGGTGATCTGTTTCACGTCGCGGCGGCGGTGGAACTTGGCTCTGATGTTTTTCTTACCTTTGACGACCGTCAGAAAAAACTGGCGAAGGCGGCTGGCTTGTCGGTTAAAATTTAACGAGCTGGGAAAATCAAGGGGCGGGATCATTTCCAGTTGGTGTCGGCGGCGGAGGTTCGCATGCTGTATGGCTGCGGCAAAGCAAGGCCAGCCAAGGCTACCATTGACCTGCACGATTCCGACTCAGAGCCATTCTGGATTGATTTGCGGCTACACGAGGAAGTTGGACAACGCAAATCAACATGTTTTCTTCGAATTAAGTTCGGAAAATACAGCGTTGGAATCCCATTTCTTCGTAACCACATGGACTTTGTTCTGGTTCCTGGCGGGCACTTGGATAGCCGGCCATCATGGCACGTTCAGCCCAAGCGTAGCGGTAGGAGTGAAGCGAAATCCCCGTGATGCCGACCGTCTTCAATCGTTTGATGAACATCTTCGCGCGGTGGCGTTCGTGAATTCTGGCCAAGGCAGGAAATAATTCGCCGGAGGTCGGCAACTGTCTCAGGATGGCGGCGGCTTCGTCGCCGAAAGAAATCAGCGACGTCGTGCCCGTCTTGTCCCGGCGATACGAAAGGGTGCGGTCTTTCCAGTTGATGTCCTCGGCAGTGAGCGTCGCCACGTCCGTCTGCGCCCCGCCCAGGTGCCAGAGCAATTCATAATAGGCGCGGGTGGACGGGTTGAGTTCGCGTTGGATGATTTTCTGATGCTCTTCAAAGGTGATGGCCCGCTTCTCCCCATGCTTCACTTGCGGCCAGTTGGGCTTGGGCAGCACCGGCCACGGCAGCCAGTGCATGTTCACGGCGTAATTGTGGATGCGCCGCAAATAGACATTGGTGGACACGGTGCCGGCCTTCAACACCGCCAGAAATTGTTCCGCCGTCGTTTCAAGGAGTTTGCGATTCAACAACGAGTTGAAAGCTCGGTCTTTTACCGCACCCTGCCAGCGCAACAAGTTGGGGCCGGTTTTGGTGGAGATCATGGTGTCCATGACCTGCTGCCAGGTGCGCGCCGAAAGGGCGGGGTCGCCATGCTGCAAATAAATCTGTGCGATTTGCAGATTCATGGCGGGCTGGCGGGTCGCCTCGTTCTTGATTTGAAGCAGGCGCAGGGCGTCCGCTTTGTCCCGGGTGCGCAAGCTGGACTGCTTGCCCGTGGCGGTGTCCTCCGAGTAGTAAACCCCGGAGCGTTGAAACAGAATGAACCGATTTTTCATGTGATGCCTTTTGGTTCTGCATCATGAACCATTCGGGCATCTCCGGGTTAGCGGGTAGTCGGCTGGTGATGGTGAAGTTCTGTCGAATTGTGACGGGTGGTTTATCCCGCCGTCATATCACTGACAGTTTCACTGACACTCGACCGTTGCTACTCCGTAACCTGCTGGAAATCTGCCACTTGGAAGTGGAGCCAGTTGTCGGACTTGCACAAGGCAACCGTCCAAAAGCTCCTCGAAATCAACGGCCTGTAGCATCGCTGATGCTTTGACTATAAGACTGTTACGTCTTATGTCAAGGAATACTCCAGCCGACTTTTTTTAACTCCATTTTACTCCCCACCGATAAGGTTTGCTGGCACTTCTGCTGGCATTTTTATTCGGCCATGAGAGGAGGATTTTTTGAAAAGTTGGATTCCTTATGACCCACTGGAAGCGTCGGATCTACGTCAAACACGAGGATGGCACGCACGTTTTTGACCGTGCCATGGGCAACCATCTTACCGGCACATCACCCTGTTTCTTCCGCCGGTTGAAAAATGCTCCGCCATGCCACCGGCGATTAGCTCCATCGGAATTGAATCTGGGAATAATTTCTTGATGGGATGAGGTTGGCGGATGGATTCGACTTTATCCGTCACCGCATGGAGGCAAACAGCAGTGGCGGACATTGGCGGTAGGGTTACACCCCATAGCGACGACACAGTTGTCCGTGCAATGCTCTGGGACATGAAAAATAAAACATTCCTCATCACTTTGCTCTCCGCCGTGGCCTTCGTGAGTGGCTGCGACAAACAAACAACCACCGCCCAGCAGATGGACAAGGCGCAATCCGAAACCAAGCAGGCCGCCCAGGACATGAAGGATTACACCTACGCGCAGAAGGCTGAGTTCTGCACGGCCATGCAGGCCCAGTTGACCGCGCTGGATCAGGATCTGGACAAACTTTCGGCCAAAATTGACAGCTCCAGCGACGCCGTCAAAGCCGAGGCCAAGCCCAAGTTGCAAGCGATGCGCGATCAGGCAGCGAAATTGAAGCTGCAGCTGGCCGACGTTCCGAACGCGACGGAATCCACCTGGGATAGTGTCAAGGCCGGTTCCCAACAGACCTATGACGCACTGGCCAAAAGTTTCGCGGATGCCCGTCAGTGGGTGAGCGATAAAATCGCGCCTTGATACGACCTATGTTTCAAACCAAGTCCATGATTCGGATTTTGGCTGGTGTTGATAATGTTGATAATGATTTCCGGCCTGATGACGGGTTCGCTTCAATGCCTCCTGATGATTGCCCTGATCTTGGCCGGAGGTCATGCCTTGCGCCAGTCATGAATTTATGAAGTGAGAAGCGCCATGTTCGTAAAATCAACCCAAACACCCTGTGTTTTTGGAACTCCTTTTATGCGCGTGATTGGCAGATTGGGCGAATGGATTTGGACCCAATGGGATGAGTTGCGATATGCGGTGGCGGTGATTGGAACGGTGCTTTACGTTTGTGTTCAATCGCGATTTTGGACGCGCACCCTGCGAAAAGCATTTGCCCGCCAGCTTCTCTCCATCGGCGTCGAACCGCTCTGGTTTGTGGGCGCGGTGGCGATGTTCGTCGGCATCTCTGTGGTGGTGCAACTCACCGTCTGGACCGGCCAAGCGGGGCAGTCACAACTGCTCGGGCCGTTGTTGGTGGCCGTCGTGGCGCGTGAACTCGGCCCGGTGCTGATCATGCTCGTGGTGATCGTCCGCAGCGGCAGTGCAATGACGACCGAATTGGGTGTTCTCAAAATCAACGGAGAAGTCCGCGCCTTGGAAGCGCAGGGCGGCGATCCGTTCCGGCAACTCGTAATACCGCGCGTGCTGGGCACGGCGGTTTCCGCGTTTTGCCTGACGATCGTTTTTATCCTCGTTGCCTTTGCGAGCGGTTTCTTGTTCGCGGCCTGGACGGGACAAGGCAGCCGCGATTTGTTTCTGTTTGCGGACACGGTGTCGCGGGCGGTTCAGCCCAAAGACGTTTTCAACCTCCTGGCCAAAAGCATTCTGCCCGCCTTGTTTGCCAGCGCGTCGTGTTGTATCGGTGGACTGGGTGTCGGCGAGGCGGTCACGGAAATTCCCCACGCCACACAGCGGGCACTCACCCATTCCGTCGCCGGGCTGTTCGTCATCTCCGCCGTGGTCTCGCTGCTGACTTACCTGTGACCATGAACGAAACCCCCAACATCCCCAAACCTTCACCTGCTGATGACCGAAGCCAACGGATGGCCGATCGCTTCAAATTCCGGCGCGTCAATGAAATCACCGGCACGTTCGTGCTGGTCGTCGTCGCTGTGGTGATTGCCGCCGTCGTGTGGACGGGTCACAGCCAGCGCTGGTTCCAAAGCCGCGTCACGTTGCAGATTGTTTTACCCGAGGCCGGCGCGGCGGGAATCCGACAAGGCTCGGAGGTATATTTTCTGGGAACGCTCGTCGGGACCGTCTCCGATGTCGTGGTGGATGAAACGGGCCGGATGGAAGCCGAGGCAAACATCCGCCGCGACTTCTTCCGATTCGTGCGCGTGGATTCATCGGCAGTGGTTAAGAAGACCTTCGGCCTGGCGGGCGATTCCTATTTTGAAATCACGCGTGGTCTGGGCCAGCCGTTGCCGGAGAAAAACGCCTTCATTGATTGCCGGGCATTGCCGGACACCATGGAAACCGCGATCGAGCAAGTTCGCAATGCCGCCTTGCCGGTCATCCAGAAATTAAGCGTGGGCCTCGACACCTGGACCGCGCTTGGCACAAATCTCGTCACCACGCAGGAACAATTGGGCCAACTGATTGGCCGCCTGAACGGTGTGATCGCCGGCGTCGCACAAGGCAAAGGCACCGCCGGTAAACTGATCGCCGACCCAGCGCTGGCGGACGAGGCGCAGCAACTTTTGGCGCGGGCAAACCAGATGATGGGCGAGTTGCAGGACGTGACGACGAACCTGAACGTCGCGGTGAAAAATATTAAGAACGGCACGACGCGCCTGCCGGAAATCACCGGTGCTGTGGCCGACGGAACAAAGGACCTGCCCGGGCTGGTCCGGCAAACGCAGGCTTCGATGCGCGAACTGGAGCGGTTGGTTGAAGCCATGCAAAAGACCTGGCTCCTGCGCAAATATGTGAACCACACAAACCCACCGTCCCTCAATCCGCTGTCCGAACCGGTGTCGCCGTTGGAGAAACCGGTGAACGTGTCCCGTTCGCCGAGGGATTCTTCCAGGTGAGTGCGGTAGGGTTACACCCCATAGCGAAGAGCCGGCACATCACCTAGCCTGCTTCAAGTGTTAAAAACCAACAACGCAATAAACAAATTATAAATCTGATGAAAATGAAATTCACATTACCCTTAACGCTCGCGGCTGTCGTGAGCACAATGTTAATCACCAGCACGCCACTGCGAGCTGCCGATACGGACAGCCGTATTGAGTCGTCCGCCGCGAAGTCTTACACCTTCAAAACCACCCTCAAGGACGACTCCATCAAAGTTGATTCCAAAGACGGTGTCGTCACTCTATCCGGGACGGTCACGAATGCTTCCCAGAAATCTCTGGCCGAGGACACCGTGGCGAGTCTGCCCGGCGTTAAAAGCGTGGACAATCAACTCATGGTCAGCACTGATCAACCGGTGGAGCATTCCGACGCCTGGATCACCATGAAAGTGAAAACCGCGTTGTTGTTCCATCGCAACGTGAGCGCCACCGGAACCTCCGTTTATACGAAGGACGGCATCGTCACCTTGCAGGGTGAAGCCAGCAGTATTGCTGAAAAGGAACTTACGACCGAATACGCCAAGGGCGTTGACAATGTCAAATCCGTCAAGAACGACATGACAATTGCTGCGTCTCCGGCCGTTGCCAGCGAAACGACGGGCGACAAAATTGATGACGCATCCATCACCGCACAAGTCAAGTCGTCGCTGTTGTCACATCGCGCGACCAGCGCCTTGCATACCACGGTTTCAACGACGGACGGTGTCGTCACTGTGGGCGGCGTCGCCAAGAACGAAGCGGAAAAAAGCCTCGTTACCAAGCTTGCCACCGACATCAACGGCGTGACCAGCGTGATTAATAACATGACCGTCCCGATGCAGACGTCGTCCAATTGAGCAGTCAAGTAATTGCCGGCTGGCGAATCTGTAGCCGGCCAAAACTGAAAAACAAAACAACACGCAAGAAAATTAAACATGAATACAACCAAACATCCGGGAATGATTGAGCCGGTCAAAGACGACGGCATTGCCGTGGTCGCGGGCACGGGCAAGGTCATCGGAGCCACGGTGGACACCACGGAAAAGGTGGTCACCACCACGGTGAAAGATGTGGCCAAGGTCGGCGTTGGCGTCGAACACGCGGTCGTTGCGGTCGGCAGCGGGGCGATCAAGGGCACTGAAAAACTGGCGGTAGGCACCGAGCACGCCGTGGCGGACATCGCCGGCGGGGCGGTCAAGGCGGCTGGTGACGCGGGATCAACGGTCGTGGATGCCGCGCGTCACACCGTGCATGGCAACCCGGCCGCAACCCCGAAACCCGAGATGGCCAAGGCCTGATCCAAGTGCAAACACGGCGGATCGGGGCGAGGGGGCCTCCATCCACCGTGTCAGTCAAACCAAACTATTATGTTATACACTATTGCGCTTGTGCTGGTCATTTTGTGGCTGCTGGGACTCGTCACCGGCACCACGATGGGCGGCTTTATTCACATCCTGCTGGTCATCGCCGTCGTGGTGATCTTGCTGCGGGTCATCTCCGGCAGGAAGGCATTATGAACACTAAAACTATTGCTGCCGTTCTGCTCATCACCCTGGGCATTGTGGTGCTCGCCTACTCCGGTTTGAGTTTCAAAACTCCGGGCGAGACCATCAACTTCCTGGGGATGCACATTGCCACCACCGACAGTCATTTTATCCCGCCGGTTGTCGGCGCGCTCATGCTGGTAGGCGGAATCGTGTTGCTGGTGGTGAAACCCAAGAGTGTCGGATGAGCGAAACCGTCTCATCGGTCGCCACCGTCGTTCGCAAAGAATTGCGCCGATTGAAATGGGATGAACTGGTGCGCCGTGGCGATTTCGTCGCGAATGGACACCAGGGATTTGAACCGCTGGACGGACCGATCGGATTTCGGGCGGACGCGTTTGTTAAACAAATTTACCGACGGTTGGGATCCCGCCCGGCCGGAACAAAAAAAAACTGATGAACACGTTTAAACTCATCTGGCGATCCTTCATTCAACTGATCAAACAGGTCTGCCGGATGCCAAAAGTCTTCACAGATATCGTCGCGCAAAGGCGGCAGCAGGCTGTTCGGAACGAACTCGAAACCGAACGTCTTGACCGGATCCGCAATCCATCCAAGTATCTCGGGAAGTGATCTTCATCCGACTTATTATACCTTTCTCAGAACGAACTTTTTAAACCTAAACCCGCAAAAGTTAGTTGCGTTCAAACAGAGTATTTTTTCCCAGTTATGATCATCCCGGCAGAGTCGTGATGCTGTTCCAGACGCAATTTCAATCCGCTGCATCTCTCGGTGAGCCAAACACCCGCGCCGGCGGAGTTTCCGGCGTCGTGGTTTACGGCACCGGATAAGAAGTCGGCGGATTTGTCATGTTCACGTTTCGGCGCCGGAACCAGTGCCGTTGCATGGCTTGGGATCCGTCAGTAGCCCCGGCGGCAGAAAGCTCAATAAGTCAGCGCACCAACAGAACGATGATGACGATGATAATCAGGAGGCCGACCGAGCCGCCGCCGATATAGAGTGCGCTGGCCAGAACCGGTGATGATAATAGTAGTAACATAGTTTTCCTTTTTTTACGGCAATTTGTTTCGCCGCGTTTTCTGACTCCACGCTACCTCATGGGCGAGGCTTCGGCCATGGGGTGTAACCCGACCAGGCCATGCAAGGGAAATCCCCGAAATGCCCGGCCTAAATTTAATCGGTGCCGTTCTTGATTCCCTGGCCGGCGTCCTGCATGTCCTGGCCAAAGCCGTGGGCCGTATGGCAGCCAAGGCCGGCGACGGCCACGAGCGCGGAGATGAACAATAGAACAATGATGCGTTTAATTAGCGGGGTCATATTTATATGGGATTGAGGTTGATTTTTGGGGAATGATTCAAAGCACGATTTTTGCGCTCATCTAAGCATGATCTGACAAACTGACGGATGCCATGGGGTGTTTCCCCCATGAAAATACTCCTGGAACCGTCGGATTTTTATCTAACCGGGTGGCTCAACTCGATGGCCGACGAGGTTTTTCGCGACTCCCCGCCGTAGGTTCATGTTTTAAGTTCCCGGGTTTGTCCCGCAGATCTGGAATAGCGGCAGAAAAGCGAGATGAAAGTTTGCCTTGAGAAATCGGCGGAGGTGGACGGTAAGCAACAGGGGGGGAAACACCTTATATGACCAGGCCGGTGCGGCTGGTAACTTTGTCGCGATGGGGAGGGAGTATGGAATCCCAGATGATAGAAATAAATAACCAACAAAAAACAAGACAACTAACAAAATATGAAAAAACAAAACCTAGCAATCATTGCAGTTGCGGCCGGGCTGGCCGTTTCGGCAGCAAGCAGTCAAGCGGCCTTGAGCTTGAGTTTCTCGAACCAGGGACTCAATACGGGGATCCAGTTTAACGGGTCATCATCGTCGTTCCAATTGAATCCGGCCCCGGGATCCCTGGGCGCCCCGCAGTTCGCGGTTACCTCGGAAACCGGCGGCACTTCATCCATCGGTCTGGTCGGCTGGATCAATGGCAGTCCTTGGACCATTGGAGCCATCACCACCTCCGGGATGATCCAGTCGGCCACGGTCACGGGTTTGGGAAATCTGTTCATCAATGACGGGGCGGGCGACAATCTGACCGGCAATCTCAACTGGATGACCATCCAGACCGATCAATCCGCAGGTTTTATCAACTCCACGCTGGATCTCGATATCACAAGTCTGGCCTACTCCGGGCTGAATGTTGATTTACTGGCTTTGGTCCATGGCGGGAACGGTTCACTCAACTTGACGTTCCAGTTCAACCCGGGCGAGTCGCTGAGCCAGCTCACGACGGGCAGTGCTCAAATCGGTTCCTACTCAGGATCATTCGCGGGGGGAACTTCCGTTCCCGAACCTTCGACGATTATTGCCGGAGCGCTGCTCCTGCTCCCGTTCGGCATCAGCACTGCGCGCATCCTGCGCAAGCACAAGCAGACCACAGCCTGACCGTTGATGGTAACGTCCAAAATCATAACTGGCCGGCAGGGTGTGCCGGCCCGTTTTACTTCGCATTTTCGGCGGAACAGGTTCAGCCGGCGCGGGTCGGCGACTGGCAGCTAGATCGATAGTTCTTGTTGGCGGATGACCGAACGCGGGTGCTGCGATTTTCCAGCCGCGTTGAACCGAGTTGCCATCCGTCTCCAAACATTATTTGCACCGTTCAGAAAAGCGACCCAGTCAGTTTTAACACATACTTTTAACCCATACAATTTATGAAAAAACATTTCGAGACAGTCATCAAGCTGACCGCGTGCAGCCTGCTGGCCGTGGCAATTCCAGCACTGGCCCAAGATTCGACCTTTACGATCACCACCTGCGCTGTGGGGGCCAGGCCGGATGGCGTGGCGGTGGTGGATGCCAACGGCGATGGCCGGCCGGACTTGATCAGCGCGAACAACGAGGCCAACACGTTGACGGTGCTGACGAACAATGGCAATGGCGGTTTCGGTTCCAACGCCACTCTCGCCGTGGGCAGCGGGCCTTACGGGGTCGCGGCGGCCGACATCAACGGAGATGGAAAACAGGATTTAGTCAGCGTCAACAATCTGGCCAACACGCTGACCGTCCTGACGAACAACGGCAACGGCGGTTTTGGTTCCAATGCCACGCTCACGGTGGGCAGTTACCCCGTCTTCGTGGTGGCGGCGGATGTGAACGGGGATGCCAAATTGGATTTGATCTGCGCCAACAACGGCACCAACACATTGACCGTGCTAACCAATAATGGCAGCGGCCGATTCGGTTTCAAGGCGACGCTCACCGTGGGCAACCGGCCTTATGGAATCGCTGCGGCGGACCTCAACGGAAACGGAAAATTGGATTTGATCAGCGCCAATTTTAATGACGATACGTTGACGGTGCTGACGAACAATGGCAGTGGTGGTTTCGGTTCCAATGCCACGCTCACCGTGGGCAGCGGGCCGTATGCGGTCGTGGCGGTTGATGTCAACGGCGACGGGAAGAAGGGTCTGATCAGCGCCAACTACAACGCCGGCACATTGACGGTGTTGACGAACAATGGCGGTGGAAGATTCGGATCGAACGCCACGCTGACGGTGAGCGCCTATCCCGATGCCCTGGTGGCGACGGACCTCAATGGCGATGGTAAAATGGATCTCATCAGCGCGAATTTGAGCGCCTACCCCAACGCCGGCACACTGACCATGCTGACCAACAACGGCACCGGCGGG
>Ga0310811_10007228_pt1 | contig 14210 bp, 12 predicted proteins | sample YCmetagenome_FD_207642 | JGI IMG/M metagenome (GOLD analysis project Ga0310811, IMG submission 207642) | Soil microbial communities from experimental microcosm in Duke University, North Carolina, United States - YC | ecosystem: Engineered > Artificial ecosystem > Soil microcosm > Unclassified ...
GCTTCGCTGGCTGGGCATCGACTGGGACGAGGGCCCGGACGCCGGCGGCGACCACGGTCCCTACCGGCAGAGCCTGCGGCGTGAGATCTATGCCGACATCGCCGCGCGGCTGCTGGCGGCCGGTGAGCTGTACGAGGCGTATTCGACCAACGAAGAGGTCGAAGCGCGCCGCACGGCCGCCGGGCAGGACCCGAAGCTGGGCTACGACAACTTCGACCGGGACCTCACGGCGGAGCAGCGGGACGCCTTCCGCGCGCAGGGGCGTGTTCCGGTGCTGCGGCTGCGCATGCCCGGTACCGACCTGTCCTGGACCGACCTGGTCCGCGGCGAGATCACCTTCCCCGCCGGCACCATTCCCGACCCGGTCCTGGTGCGGGCCAACGGAGATCCGCTCTACACGCTGACGAACCCGGTCGACGACGCGCTCATGCGGATCACGCACGTCCTGCGCGGCGAGGACCTGCTGCCCTCGACCCCGCGGCAGATCGCGCTCTATGCGGCACTGCGGCGGATCGGGGTCACCGACTTCACCCCCGAATTCGGCCATCTGCCCTACGTGCTGGGTGAGGGCAACAAGAAACTGTCCAAACGGGACCCGCAGTCCAACCTGTTCAACTACCGCGATCGCGGCTTCATCCCCGAAGGCCTGCTCAACTATCTCGCGCTGCTGGGCTGGTCCATAGCGGATGACCGGGACGTGTTCGGCGTCGACGAACTCGTCGAAGCGTTCGAGATTTCCAAGGTCAGTGCCAATCCCGCGCGGTTCGACCTGAAGAAGGCCGAGGCGATCAACGGCACGCATCTGCGGGCGCTCGCGCCGGACGACTTCGCCGAGCGCGTGGTGCCTTATCTCACCGCCGCCGGAGTCCTTCCGGAGCAGCCGACCGGCGAGCAGCGGGCGAAACTTCGCACGATTGCGCCATTGGTGCAGGAACGGGTGAGCGTGCTCGCCGATGCGGCGGCGCTGGTGCGGTTTCTGTTCGTCGAGGAGGACAATTTCGCGCCCGAGCAGGACGCCGCGGCCAAGGCGCTCGGTCCCGACTCCGAACCCGTGTTGCGCAGTGCGATCGAAGCACTGCGTGCGGTGGAAAGCTGGGAAGCCCCGGCGATCGAGCAGGCGCTCAAGAATGCGCTCGTGGACGGGCTCGGACTCAAGCCCCGCAAGGCTTTCGCGCCGGTTCGCGTGGCCGTGACGGGTCGCACCGTTTCACCGCCGCTGTACGAATCGATGGAGCTGCTTGGAAGGGACATTTCACTCGGGCGGCTCCTGCGCGCGACGGCGGGCAACTGAGAGTAGAGGATCACGATCACGAATCAACCGCCCTAATCACCTTGTCGGTCGAATCGCTGGGCGGCTGCTTCGCCTAGCCTCGCTGGGTGGATTTTGCGCGCACTTGCACGACTGCCCCCGACACCCCGTTCGGCCCTCTCGCCGACCCGTGGACGCCGCCCAGCCTGCGCTTGGTGTGCCTCGACATCGACGACACGCTCATCGACTTCACCGCCGCCTGCCGCCGCGCGCTGGCCGCTCTTCTCGGCAGGTCGGACCTGTGGCCGGTATGGGAACGAATCACCGAGCGCCACACCGCAATGGTGGTATCTGGCGACCTCGACTACGGTACCGCCCATTTGAGACGGACTCGGTGCTTTTTGGATGAGCTCGGTGCCGACGCCGACGCCGACGAGGTCGCCGAGTTCGAACGCCGGCGCAAGGAACTCCTCCAGAGATCATGGTGCCTGTTCGAGGACGTGTTGCCGTGTCTCGACTGGCTTCGTGCGGCCGAGGTGCTGCTCGCCGCCGTGACCAATGCCTCAGGTGCCCATCAGCGTGCCAAGCTCGAAGATCTCGGGCTGGCACGCTTTTTCGATCACGTGGCGATCGCCGGTGAACTCGGCGTCGCCAAGCCCGATCCCGTGATGTTCCACTCAGTTTGCGCGGCCCTGGGCTGCAGCCCCCAGGAGGCGGCGCACGTCGGTGACAAGTTGGAGACCGACGCCGTCGGCGCCCGGGACGCCGGCCTCGAAGGCATCTGGCTCGACCGCGGCAGCTCCCAGGACTCCGTCCCCGAGGGTGTCCACGTCATCGGCGGCCTCGACGAGTTGCCTCAGCTGCTGGTCAGTGAGTTCGCCAGGCTCGGGGTGCCCGCCCAGCGGTGATCACCCGGCCCCGGTTTCAAGCCCGCGGAGCGGTGGTCTACTATTTCCTTTCAGCGGCGCCGGTCCGGATCGCGAACGGAACGGCCAACCGTTGGGGTATGGTGTAATTGGCAGCACGACAGATTCTGGCTCTGTTAGTCTAGGTTCGAGTCCTGGTACCCCAGCTGCGAAGAGAAAATCTTGCTCTGGTAAGGTTCTCCTCGCAAGAAGGCAAGCCCCCGTCGTCTAGCGGCCTAGGACGCCGGCCTCTCACGCCGGTAGCGTGGGTTCGAATCCCATCGGGGGTACGCACGAGGAATCGCCGCCGACCAATCCGGTCGGCGGCGATTTTTTTTGTTCGCCCGCACCGATCCCTGGCCACGATCCTCCTTTGTGGACAGTTGGGCCGGTCCGCTCGACCCGGCCCGGGAATCCCCGACTTTCCTTGTGTGACGGAGATATCGCCGGGCCGGGCCTCGTCAGCGCGACCGGCCTGCCGGGCGTGCCAGGTCGGTCGGCTCGGTCACCGGGCGTCCTGCGCCGGTTCGCCGGGTGCCCCCGTCTCCCGCAGCCATCCGTCGGCGAGCCGGAGCCGGCGGTCCGGCTTGATCGCGGCGAGAAACCGTTCGTCATGGCTGACCACGACGAACGCGCCCCGGTAGGCGGTGAGCGCGCCCTCCAACTGGCCGACGCTGATCAGGTCGAGGTTGTTGGTCGGCTCGTCCAACAGCAGCAACTGGGGCGCCGGTTCGGCGAACAGGACACAGGCCAGGGTGGCGCGCAGCCGTTCCCCGCCGGAGAGCACCCCGACCGGCAGCTGAACGCGGGAGCCGCGGAAGAGGAAGCGGGCCAGCAGGGTGCGCCGCCGCGCCTCCGGCAGTCCCGGCGCGAACGTGGCCAAGTTCTCCGCCACGGTGCGGTCGAGGTCCAGTAGGTCGAGCCGCTGGGACAGGTACGCCACGCGGCCCTCGGCCCGCCGGATTTCGCCGCCGTCGGGCACCACCTCGCCGGTGATCACGCGCAGCAGAGTGGACTTGCCTGAGCCGTTGGGACCGGTCAGCGCGATCCGTTCGGGACCGCGGATGGTCAGCTCGGCACCGTCACCGACGAAGAGCGCCCGCTGACCGTGCCGGACCTGGATCCGCTGCCCGAGAAACACCGTGCGCCCGGCCGGAACGGCGGTGTCGGGCAACTCCAGCACGATCTTCTGGTCGTCACGCACGGCCCGGCTCGCCTGGTCGAGCCGGGCCCTGGCCGCCTCGACCCGCGCGGAGTGCGTCTCGTCGGCGCGGCCGGCCGACTCCTGGGCCTTGCGCTGCAGCGCGCCCGCGATGATCTTCGGCAGGCCGGCGTTCTGGACGTTGCGCGCGGCGGTGCCCGCCCGGCGGGCCGCCCGCTCACGAGCCTGCTGCATTTCCCGCTTTTCCCGCTTCACCTCCTGCTCCGCGCTGCGGACGTGCTTTTCCGCGACCACCCGCGCCGCCCGCACGGCCCGTTCGTAGTCGGTGAAATTTCCGCCGTAGAAGGTGATTTCGTCCGGCCCGAGCTCGGCGATCCGGTCCATCCGGTCCAGCAGTGCGCGGTCGTGACTGACCAGCAGGAGGCAACCGGCCCACTCTTCGAGCACCGCGTGGAGCCGGTGGCGGGCGTCGAGGTCGAGATTGTTGGTCGGCTCGTCGAGTAACAGGATGTCGGGGCGTTTCAGCAACCGTGCGGCCAGCCCGAGGGAGACCACCTGGCCGCCCGACAGGGTGCGCACCGGCCGCGTGAACGACACCTCGCCGAGGTCGAGCCGGTCGAGCTGAGCACGGGTGCGTTCCTCGATGTCCCAGTCGGTGCCGATCGTGGCGAAGTGCTCCTCGCTCGCGTCGCCCGACTCGATGGCGGCCAGCGCGGCGAGCACCGGTGCGATGCCGAGGACCTCGGCCACCGTCGCCGCGCCGGAGGTCGGCAGGTCCTGCGGGAGGTAGCCGAGAGTGCCCCGGGCCGAGACGGTCCCGCCGCCCGGCCGGTACTCGCCGGCGATCAGCTTGAGCAGCGTGCTCTTTCCCGCGCCGTTCGGCGCGACCAGGCCGGTGCGGCCCGCGCCCACGGTGCAGGACAGGTCCCGGAACACCGGGGAGCCATCGGGCCAGGAGAACGACAGGTGGGAACAGACGATGAACGCATCGGACATGCGAGAGACCTCGTAAGTGGGTGAGGCGGGCGCGGCGAAGCGGCTCCGCGGGAAACAAGGGATTCGTGCGACGACATCGCAAGGCGACCAGGCCGGGACACGACTCGGCGGCAGCGCTCAGGGGCGCGCGCCGGCAGTCGGTCGGCTCGGGCTCTCACCCGGAGATGTCGTCGTCACCCACCACGTCGGATTCTCCCTGTTCCGGATCACTCTGGCCCACTGTAGCAGCAGAAACCTCCCGGCCGGCCGACGTTCAAGGCCGTGGCTTGACCCGGGCGGGTGAGCGGGCCGCCGCGGTTGTTTGACTCGTTCCAGAGCGGGTAGGCCGACGTCGACTGCGTCGTGGGTACGTCGTCGCGCCTCATCACGCCAGACGGCGATCCCGGGCGGCGCGAGCCGCCGTGACAGGAAGTCATGAGAAAGACAAGGAGAGGTACTCATGGCCGAGCCGACATATCCGACGACGACCGATGCCGGTATCCCGGTGGAGAGCGACGAACATTCGCTCACGGCCGGTCCCGGTGGCCCCGTTCTGTTACAGGACGCGTATCTGATCGAGCAGATGGCGCAGTTCAACCGGGAGCGCATTCCCGAGCGCCAGCCGCATGCCAAGGGCAGCGGCGCGTTCGGCCATTTCGAGGTGACCAACGACGTCAGCGCGTACACCAAGGCGGCCGTGTTCCAGCCGGGAACCCGGACGGAGATGCTTGTCCGGTTCTCCACCGTCGCGGGTGAGCGGGGCAGTCCCGACACGTGGCGGGACCCGCGCGGCTTCGCGCTGAAGTTCTACACCTCCGAGGGCAACTACGACATGGTCGGCAACAACACGCCGGTCTTCTTCATCAAGGACCCGATGAAGTTCCAGCACTTCATCCGTTCGCAGAAACGCCGTGCCGACAGCAACCTGCGTGACAACGACATGCAGTGGGACTTCTGGACACTGTCCCCCGAGTCCGCGCACCAGGTGACCTGGCTGATGGGCGACCGGGGAATCCCGCGCACCTGGCGGCACATGAACGGCTACACCTCGCACACCTATCTGTGGGTGAACGCCGAGGGCCGGCAGTCCTGGGTGAAGTACACCTTCAAGACCGACCAGGGCGCGGACTTCCTGACCCAGCACGAGGCGGACCAGATGGCCGCGGTGGACACCGACTACCACATGCGCGATCTGTTCGAGCACATCGCGGCCGGCGACTATCCGAGCTGGACGATGTATGTGCAGATCATGCCTTACGAGGACGCGGAGAACTATCGGTTCAACCCGTTCGACCTGACCAAGGTCTGGCCACACGGTGACTACCCGCTGATCGAGGTCGGCCGGATGACGCTGGACCGCAACCCGACCGACAACCACGCCGAAATCGAGCAGGCCGCGTTCCAGCCGAACAATCTGGTGCCCGGCATCGGTCCCAGCCCGGACCGGATGCTGCTGGCCCGCCTGTTCTCCTACGCGGACGCGCACCGCGCCCGGATCGGCGCGAACTACCAGCAGTTGCCCGTCAACGCGCCGGTCGTCGAAGTACACACCTATTCCAAGGACGGCGCGATGGCCTACCGGAAGACGAGCGATCCGGTGTATGCGCCCAACTCCAAGGGTGGCCCGGCGGCCGACACGGAACGCTATGGCAGTCCGCCGAGCTGGCAGGTCGACGGGAAGATCGTCCGCTCCGCCTACGTCGCGCACGCGGAGGACGACGACTGGGGCCAGCCCGGCACGCTGGTCCGGGAAGTACTGGACGACGCCGCTCGTGACCGGCTGGTCGACAACGTGGTGGGCCATCTGCTCAAGGGCGTGACCGAACCCGTCCTGCTGCGGGCCTTCGACTACTGGCACAACATCGACAAGGACATCGGCGACCGCATCGAACAGGGCGTGCGGGCCCGTCAGAAGTGACCGGACCCGCAAGGCGGACAAGCGGAATCACCGGTAGCGCAGCACCTTTTCGCTACCTTTCGCCGGCCCGCGAAAACAAGGAGCACCCGGTTTCGAGCGCCGGGTGCTCTCTTTTCTTTGGTGCGAACCTGGTGCCGGACCGAAGGATCCGGAACAGGTTCGCCGAACTTCGCCGCCGGCGGTCACCCGGGGTGGACCACCGCGCGGTCCTCCTCGTCCTGAACCACCTCGGAGGCCGGTACGTCCCAAGGTGATTCTTGCGTGGTTTCCTCGCCGTGCACCGGCTTCTCACTCGGCTTCTGCCCGGTGGCCTGGATCGGGGTCTGGCCGAGGCGTATCCGACGCGGGTTGGCGACCTGCCGGGAGTCGGTCCGCACGCTGCTTCGTGTCATGTGCCCTCCTGTCTGAACCTTTCGGGCGCAAGCCACCCGATGCTGTGCCGCGAAGACGGTCGTTCCCGCGTCTCCGTCCGCGCGGCGGAAACGGGCCGGGTGATCATCCACATCAGACGATTGCACACCACGCGGCCCGCGCGTCCCGGATGGGGTCGCTCCCGGTTTCCGGCCGGGCCGAAACCGGTTGCGCGGTATTCCCTCCAGGCACCCGGGAGACAGAATACGAGCACGGGAAGGCCAGCGGGACGCACCGTGGCGCAGACCACTGCGCGGGTGGCTGTGAACAATGTGAGAAACAGCCAAGCCGAGCAAAGCACGAAACACGGATTTCACGCTCGGCTAACCGAGATGGTCGTTCGCTCCGCTCACCCAGGCGATGTAGCGCTCGGCGGAGCGGCGGATCGCGCCCTTCGCGTCAGCTCGGACAATTCCGCCGAGAAGGGCGTAGAGGCGCTCGAATTCGTAGGGTTCGAGCGCGGCCACGATCCGTCGCACCAGTTGCGCCGAGAGGGGAACGCTGTTCGGGTAGCTCCGCATGAACGTGACCCAGCCCGCGGCCGCCACCGGCACGACCGTGTCTCCGGTGAGCAGGCTGCCCCGGCCACCGGATCCGGAAGCGACGTGCGCCACCGCGGAGCCGGGGAAGTGCCCGCCGGCTTCGATGAGGGTGACCCCGGGCAGGATCCGTTCGGTGCCGCGCCACTCCCGGATCACCGGATCCTCCCGCCGCACCCACCGCCGATCCGCGGCGTGCACCAGCACCGGGATTCCGCCGAGCTGGTGACTCCAGCTGACCTGTGACCCGTACATGTGCGGATGGCTGGCCACGATCACCGTCGCCCCACCGAGCTCCTCGATCTTTTCGATCAGGGGACGGTCGAGATGGTTCGGCGGATCCCACAGCAGGGTGCCGTGCGGCGTCCGCACGAGGTGGGTCCACTGGCCGATGCCGAATCTCGGCTGCCGGTTGAGCCGGTGAATGCCGGGCTCCAGTTCCTCGTGCAGCAACTCGTGACCGTCGGTGGCCAGCTTTTCCAGCGTTGTCCACTGTTGACCCGATTCCGGTACCCATTGCCGGTCGTCCGCGCAGATCTCGCAGGTGCCGGAGGGCGGCTCATCGCTGTCGGGGTGCTCCACCCCGCATGTCGCGCAAATCCAGATTGTCATGAACTCCAGAGTTCACCCTGGACCAAGGTGGAGGTCAAGCCGTCCGGAAGTATCGCGGAAACACCCCTGGGGACACCTCAGTAGCGGGTGTCGACGGAAACGGATTCCCACTCCTGGAGATCGGACAGTTGCCGCTGCAGCTTCGCCCTGATTCGTTCGACGGCCTCCGGGCCCAGCGGCAGTCGCAACGGCGCCCGGTCGTTGCCCACCGCGTCGACGATCGCCTCGGCCGCGCGCCGGGGATCGTTGGGCTGGGTGCCGTCCTGGGTGGCGAACCGCGCCCGCAGCGCACCGGCCGGGGTGTCCCGGTAATCGGCGATCGGGTCGGCGAAAACCATGGACCGGCCGAGGAAATCGGTCCGGAAGGGGCCGGGTTCCACGATCAGGACCCGGATTCCCAGCGGCGCCACCTCGCCGGCGAGCGCTTCGGACATGCCTTCCAGCGCGAACTTGGACGTGCCGTAGATGGCATGGCCGGGGTTGGCCACCACACCGCCGACGGAGGACATCTGCACGATGTGGCCGTGCCGCTGGGCGCGCATCTGCGGCAGCACCGCCCGCGTCACCGTCAGCACGCCGAAGACGTTGGTTTCCAGCACCGCGCGGGTCTGTTCGTCGGACAGCTCCTCCGTCGCCCCGATCAGGCCGTGCCCGGCGTTGTTCACCAGGACATCGATCCGGCCGAACTCGGCGATCGCGGCCTCGACCGCTTCGGTCACCGACGCCTTGTCCGTCACGTCCAGGCGGGCGACGACGGTCTGTCGGGGATAGCGCTGCGCGAGGTCCTTGACGCTGTCGACATCGCGGGCCGTCGCGACCACACGGTCTCCCCTGGCGAGCACCGTCTCGGCGATCGCGCGGCCAAGTCCGGTACTCGTACCGGTGATCAACCAGACCCGGCCGGCGGGCCGGTCACCGGTGGCAGGTTCTGTCACGAATGACTCCTCAATGGACAAACCGGATTTCCTTCCCGTCAGCTGTCAGCTTTCAGCCGGCTGCCGGTCACAACGAACTGCCCCGACACTCAAGCACGACGCCCGAAGAAGGTGTCCAGCGGCCAAGGAAAGGGTCACCGAAACGGTCGCCTGCCCGGCTCGCCTTGTCCCGATCTGTGGTCTGCCTGGCCGTTGCGGACATGGCCGGTGGTCGTCCGGAACTGCGACCGTGGTCCCGGGCCGGAAATCGGCCCGGTACCCCAGGAAACGGAGACCACCATGGCCGAAAACATCGCCGGGATCGAAATCCCGGACACCCGGCTCGTCAGGGAGGCGACCGAACTGGTCCGCGACTCCGCCGCGCCGCTGATCTTCCACCACTCCCGGCGCGTCTTCCTGTTCGGATCACTGCAGGGACAGCGGCTCCGCCTGGCCGCCGACCCCGAACTGCTCTACGTCGGCGCGCTGTTCCACGACCTCGGCCTCACCGAGAAGTTCGGCCGCACCGACCAGCGGTTCGAGATCGACGGCGCGGACGAGGCGCGCCGGTTCCTGGAATCCCACCAGGTTCCCGAGGAAGGCGTCCGCCGGGTCTGGACCGGCATCGCCCTGCACACCACCCCGGAGATCCCGTACCACATGGAGCCCGAGGTCGCCCTGGTCACCGCCGGGGTCGAGACCGACGTGCTCGGCATCGGCTACCGCGACCTCGACCAGGCCAAGATCGACGCCGTGGTCGCCGCGCACCCCCGTCCCGACTTCAAGCGGGAGATCCTGCAGGCCTTCACCGACGGCATCAAGACCCGGCCCGACACGACGTTCGGCAACGTCAAGGCCGACGTTCTCGAGCACTTCGTCCCCGGTTTCGTCCGCGGCGACTTCGTCGAAACGATCCTCAACTCCGCTTGGCCCGAATAGTCGGATTCGCCGGTCTCTTGCCGGTGTTCGGGGCGTCGGGGCGGGGTGTGTGCGGTAGAACTGGTGCATGTCCAGTCGCCGCCCGCCGCGAACCTCCGTCGGAGCCGGCCGTGCCGTGCCCGTCGGAGACGAGCCGGCGCCCGACGACGTCGATGCCATGACCGACGCGGTGCTGACCGCCTCGCGGCTGCTGGTGGCAGTGTCGGCCCGGTCGATCGCCGCCGTCGACGAATCGATCACGATCCCGCAGATCCGGTTGCTCGTCGTGCTCGACAGCCACGGTCCGCTCAAGCTGACCACGCTCGCCGAGCACCTCGCCGTCAACCCGTCGACGGCGACGCGCATGGTCGACCGCCTGGTGGCGGCCGAGCTGATCAGCCGGGAAGCCAATCCGGCGTCGCGCCGCGAACTGGTCGTGGCGCTCACGGGCGCCGGATCGGCCCTGGTCCGGGAGGTCACGCAGCGGCGTCGCGCCGAGATCACCAGCATCGTCGGAAGGATGCCGGTCACCGCCCGTCGTGGGCTGGTCCGCGCGCTGACCGCGTTCACCGAGGCAGGGGGAGAGCGCTCGGTCGGTGACCGCGACGCGCTCTGGCTGTGACCGGTGGTGGGCGTGTGGTGGGCGGTTGGCCCCGGTCACTCCGGTTCCGGGCCGCGGTCGGCGAGGTGATCGATCGCGATGATCAGTTCGCCCAGCGCGGGGAGCGCCGCGGTGAGCAGGTGCTGCCAGCCGGGGTGGAGGTCGGCGAGCGCGGCCCGCAGGATCGCGGCGTTGGTGCGCTGCCAGGTCCGCACCGCGCCTTCGCCGGCCTCGGTGAGGGTGAGCTCGACGGTACGCCGGTCGCTGCCGCCGCTGGCGCTGGTCACGAGGCCGCGCGAGCGCAGTCCGGTGACCAGGGTGGTGACCGAGTTGGGTGCGAGGTTCAGCAGACGGGCGAGCCGGCTCGGCCGCGCGCCGGGGTTTTCGGCGAGGCAGGACAGGAGTTCGAGCTGCGCGACGGACAGGGGGTTGCCGGGATCGGCGGTTCGAGCGGCCCGCCGCATCGCCCGGCGCAGCCGTGCGACGATGTCGGCCAGTTCGGTGTCGGGACCGCTCATGGCCGGGCGGCACGGCTCCCGTTCGCCGCGAAGCCGGTGACGCCGGCGACGACTCCGAACAGGCCGAGAGCGGCCAAAGCGAGCGAGTCGCTCGCCAGGTGCAGGCAGAGCGTCACCAGCGCCACCCCCAGCGCGGTGCCGAGGCCGCGTGCCATGTTCACCAGTCCACCTCCGGTCGCCGACATCCGCCGCGGGATCGCGCTCATGATCGACGAGTTGTTCGCGGGGATGTACAAGCCCAGGCCCATCCCGATACCGAACAGTACCGGCCCGACCAGGGCGGCGGAGCCGGGCGCCAGCGCGAGCGCGGCACAGCCGGGCACCACGATCCCGGCGCCGAGGACCATCCGGCCCCGCGCGGCCAACCGGCGGGGCAACACCCGGTCCGCGGCCACCGCGGCCACGCCGAAGCCAGCCGGGAGGCCGGTCAGCACCAGCCCGGCCGTGCCGTGCGTCCCCAGGACCTGGGGGAACAACGTCAACGGGCCGAACAGCACGAGGTAACCGCACAGGGCACCGAGCAGGCCGAGGCGGACCGCCGCGGGCCGCAGCACGCTCAGTTCGATCAGCGGGTTGCCGGTGTGTTCTTCCCGCCACCGGAAACCCCCGAGCGCGAGCACGGCCGCGGTCGCTGCCACCACCGGGGCCCAGTGCGGCATCCGCAGACCGGAGACCCCGGACACGGCAAGCAGCAGCGTCGTCGAGGCGATCGCGAGCAGGGCGAGGCCGGGGTGGTCGAATCGGCCCAGCGGTGTCCGTTCCCGCGTCCGCGGCAGCAGGTACCGTCCGGCGATCATCCCCGCGATCCCCACCGGCACGTTCACCAGGAACACCCAGCGCCAGCCCAGCGTGCTCACCAGCACTCCGCCCAGCGCGGGGCCGAGGGCCAGGCCGAGCGCCTGTGCCGCGGCCTGCACGCCCAGGGCCGGCCGCATCGCGGCCTTCGGCACGCTGGTGACGACCAGTGCGACGCTGTTGGCCTGCAACATCGCGGCGCCGACCGCCTGCAGCACCCGGAAACCGATCAGCCAGCCCAGTCCTGGCGCCAGACCGCAGGCCACCGACGCGGCGGTGAACACGCCGAAGCCGTAGCCGTACATCAACTTCCGCCCCGCGGCGTCGGCGACCCGGCCCGCGGCGGCGAGCAGCGCGACCAGGGCCAGCAGATAGGACAGCGACACCCACTGCACACCGGCCATGGGCGCGGTGAACTCGTGCTGGAGAGCGGGAAAGGTCAGCGTCACGATGCTCGCGTCGAGCTGGCCCATGAACGCGCCGAAGCACACCGTGGCCACCGCGAACCAGCCGGCGTTGCGATGTTCGGCGATCCCGCGCGGGCGCGCCCGTTCCGTCCCCATCGCCATGTGTCCCAGAGTACTTCTGGTGCAGAACTACTTTCCACTCGTCGTGAGCGCGATAACGTCCGACATTCTTGATTTCGTGTGCGACGCCGACTCTGGTGCTTCTGCTGCAGAGCTATGCGCGCAGCCGGTAACCGGTCTCGGCGGAGAAGTCGGCGGTGAGCGCGAACCGGTCGCCGCGGACCAGCGTGTGCCGCCATTCGACGGGCTTGCCGTCGGCCTGGCTCAGCCGGTTGACCGAGAACGCCGCGGTGCCGGGTGAACAGCGCAGCAGTGCGCGTTCGGCCTCGGTGGGCAGGACCGCGTGGATCTCCTCATGGCCGCGGTCGAGCCGGACCCCGGTGCGGGCGGCGAGTTCGCCGTACAGGCTGGTGTGGGTGAAGTCGGTTTCGAGCAGCGGAGCCGCGACCCCGGCGGGCAGCCACACCCGGTCGAGCGCCAGCGGCTCCTCGCCGGCCAAGCGCAGTCGTTCGAGGTAGACGAGCGGAGTGGACGCCTCCAGGGACAAACGCTCCGCGATCAGGGCATCGCCGCGGGTGTCGAGGGTGCGCACGATGCTGCGCTGGGTCAGTCCGGCCGCTTCGACCGAGGCGAACAGGCTGTAGAGCGCGCCGAGCGGCTGGTGGATCTCGGCCGCGGGCGCCACCCGTGGCTGACGGCCGCGCGTCGCCATGATGACGCCCTCTTCGCGCAGCTGCCGCAGCGCCTGGCGCACGGTGTGCCGGCTGACCCCGTACTCGTCGACCAGCGCCAGCTCGCCGGGGAAGCGCTGGGCGAACTCACCGGCCTCCAGCCGGGTGCGGAGTTCTTGCCGCAGCTGCCGCCACAGTGGCTCCGGACTTGTCCGGTCTAGTGCACGTACCGACATTGGGCGCCTCCTGGGTCACATTCGCACAGTAACTTCCGGCAAATGGGCGTACATTTCAGCTCATGAAATGTACGGACATTTGGTGGGAAGGCGGGGTACCCCGACATGGCTGATGCCGTGGCACGTCACCGGGCAGCAGGCGAGCGCGCGGATCTTGCCGCCCGCGGGCAGAAGCTGGTCGAACTCGGTCCCGGGCTGCTCGTCGCCCTCGTGGTCGCCGTCGTCGCGACGCTGCTGGGCCGGCTGGTCCCGATCGTCGGCGGACCGGTCTTCGGGATCCTCGTCGGCGCGCTCGCCGCCGCCGTGATCCCCGGGCTGCGCGGGCAGGTGTGGCAGCCGGGGTTCGCCGTGGCGTCCAAACTGGTACTGCAGCTGTCGATCGTCGTGCTCGGCACCGGCCTGTCCCTGACCGAAGTGGTTCACGTGGGCGGCGGCTCCCTGCCGGTCATGCTGGGCACACTCGCCGTGGCACTGCTCGGCGCCTGGCTGATCGGCCGGCTGCTGCGCCTCGACGGCGACACACGCACCCTGATCGGGGTCGGCACCGGGATCTGCGGTGCCTCCGCGATCGCCGCCACCACCGCGGTCATCGACGCCGCCGAGGCCGACATCGCCTACTCCGTCGGCACGATCTTCACCTTCAACATCGCGGCGGTGCTGCTCTTCCCGCCGATCGGCCACCTGCTGGGGATGGGCTCGCACGCCTTCGGGCTGTGGAGCGGTACGGCCATCAACGACACTTCTTCGGTCGTCGCGGCATCGTTCGCCTACGGCGGCGACGCGGGCAGCTACGCCATCGTGGTCAAACTGACCCGGACCCTGATGATCATCCCGATCGTCATCGTTTTGGCCGTGCTGCGGGCGAAGAAGCGCGCCGGAGGCGAATTCCGGCTCGCGGCCATGCCCTGGCGCAGGATCGTCCCGCTGTTCCTGGTCGGCTTCCTCGTGGCCGCCACCCTGGACAGCGTCGGGCTGATCCCCACCTCCTGGCACGGCACCCTCTCCGTGGTGGGCACCTTCCTGATCACGACCGCACTCGCCGGCATCGGGCTGTCCCTGCGATTTTCCACCATGCGCCGCGCCGGCGTTCGACCCCTGCTATTGGGGGCAATACTGTGGGTGGCCGTGGCCGTCACCAGCCTGGGCCTGCAAGCGGTCACCGGAACCCTTTAGGCGTCCGTGACCGCGCTGATTGGCTCCACTGGTTTTGCTGGTCGGCTTTGCCGCGTTTGGTTGGTTGGTTGCTTGGTTCTGCCGCG
>Ga0310811_10007230_pt1 | contig 14209 bp, 9 predicted proteins | sample YCmetagenome_FD_207642 | JGI IMG/M metagenome (GOLD analysis project Ga0310811, IMG submission 207642) | Soil microbial communities from experimental microcosm in Duke University, North Carolina, United States - YC | ecosystem: Engineered > Artificial ecosystem > Soil microcosm > Unclassified ...
GGCTATAGACGCAAAATAAATGCCTTGGTTTAAGGGCAATTGGCGCTTTAACGTATGTCTAACAATCGTTAAAATATCATTAAAACATGTAATTTGGCGAACAAAGGTGGTGTAAAAAAAAGCCCCCGGCAGAAGCCGGGGGTCAACTAACATTTTCTTTCCACGGGTTGTGGACCGTCCGTATTAATAGGAGTACTTCTTCTTTCTTATTTGGCTTCAACAGGTACCGCGCCTTCCACCAGTACAGTCACTTTATTGTGAATGACCTCCACAAAGCCGCTCTGTATGGTAAAATAAGCGAGGTGGTTATTTTTATCCTTTAAGACCTTTACCCTACCTGTTTTCAGGGCGCTGACCAGCGGAGCGTGTTTGTCCAGGACTTCAAACAGTCCCGTCACTCCCGGCAGTTGTACACCATATACGTCGCCGCTGAACAGTTTCTTTTCGGGTGTTAATATTTCTAAGTTCATGGTATGTGGTTTTATCCTTGCGCCTGAGCCAGCAGTTTCTTACCTTTTTCGATTGCATCGTCGATACTACCTACCAGGTTGAACGCAGCTTCCGGATATTCGTCCACTTCTCCATTCATGATCATATTGAAACCACGTATCGTCTCTTCGATGGGAACCAGTACCCCTTTCAGGCCGGTGAACTGTTCTGCCACATGGAAGGGCTGGGAAAGGAAACGTTGTACCTTACGGGCACGGGCCACCGTCATTTTATCTTCATCGCTCAGCTCATCCAGACCCAGGATGGCGATGATGTCCTGTAGTTCCTTATAACGTTGCAGGATCAGCTTGACATTGTTAGCACAGTTGTAGTGCGCTTCACCCACAATTTTCGGGGTGAGGATACGGGAGGTGGAATCCAGCGGGTCAACGGCAGGATAGATCCCTAAGTCAGCGATCTTACGGCTAAGTACGGTGGTAGCATCCAGGTGGGCGAAGGTCGTTGCCGGAGCCGGATCGGTAAGGTCATCCGCCGGTACGTATACGGCCTGCACGGAGGTGATGGAACCATTCTTGGTAGAGGTGATCCTCTCCTGCATGAGTCCCATTTCCGTAGCCAGGGTTGGCTGATAACCTACGGCGGAAGGCATACGGCCTAAGAGGGCCGACACTTCACTACCTGCTTGTGTGAAACGGAAGATGTTATCCACGAAGAAAAGGATATCGCGGCCCTGGCCTTTGCCGTCGCCGTCGCGATAATATTCTGCGATGGTCAGTCCGCTGAGGGCCACACGGGCACGGGCGCCGGGAGGCTCATTCATCTGACCGAAGACGAAAGTAGCTTTTGATTCGGAGAGCTCTTTCATATCGACTTTGCTAAGATCCCATCCGCCTTCTTCCATGCTATGTTTGAAGTTATCGCCGTACTTCATGATACCTGCCTCGATCATTTCACGCATCAGGTCATTTCCCTCACGGGTACGTTCACCTACACCGGCGAAAACAGAGAGACCGGAATAAGCTTTGGCGATATTGTTGATCAGTTCCTGGATCAATACGGTCTTACCCACCCCGGCACCGCCAAAAAGGCCGATCTTACCACCCTTTGCATAGGGTTCGATCAGGTCGATAACCTTGATACCGGTAAACAGTACTTCCGTGCTGGTGCTCAGGTTTTCGAAAGCGGGGGGTTTACTATGGATCGGGCGGCCGCCTGCTTTGGAAACGGCAGGCAGTCCGTCGATGGGATCTCCGGTGACATTAAACAAACGTCCTTTTATGCCTTCTCCGATCGGCATGGCGATCGCAGCGCCCGTATCGGTAACGGCCAGGCCGCGAACCAGTCCTTCCGTACCGTCCATCGCGATACAACGAACACTGTCCTCTCCCAGATGCTGTTGTACTTCCAGCACTAACGTTTCACCCGTGGACCTTTTCAGTTCCAAGGCGTTATAAATTTCGGGGAGCTTACCTTCGAACTGCACATCTATAACAGCGCCGATGATTTGCTTGATCTTACCAGTACTTGGCATATGACTTTGAGGATTTAAAATTTGGCTGCAAAGGTAAGGGAGAACAGGGTAAAATCCGAAATACAGCCAACCAAATTCCAAAAATTGTACATTCCTCTGTGGATATCTCTATTTTTGCCTATTCACGACCATTTCACGACCATTTTATGCAATTAATAGAGATCACTACCCCTTCTCAGGCAAAAGAGTTCATTCAGGCAAACGTTCGGTTAAATCAGCAGGATCCGGCTTATATCCGCCCAATCGACGCAGAGATCAATGAGGTGTTCGACCCTGCCAAAAACAAAGCTTTCCGGCATGGGGAGTGCATCCGGTGGGTATTAAAAGATGACGAAGGTCAGCTTATCGGCCGGGTGGCGGCTTTTGTGAACAAAAAATACAGGACAAAAGGCGATGAAGTGCCAGTGGGGGGGATCGGCTTTTTTGACTGTATCAACAACCAGGATGCTGCCGATATGTTACTGGACGTAGCCCGGCACTGGTTATCCCAACGTGGTATGGAGGCTATGGACGGCCCCATTAATTTTGGCGAACGGGACAAATGGTGGGGGCTCCTTACAGAGGGATTTCACGAGCCTTTATATGGGATGAATTACAATCAGCCCTATTATAAGGACCTGCTGGAAACATATGGTTTTCAGCCTTTTTTCTACCAGTTATGTTTTGGATTGGATCCCAAAAAACCATTGAATGCCAAGATCTTGCAGCGCCACGACGCCGTGGCCGCTGATCCCGCCTTCAGCGCCCGGATGATAGAGAAAGGACGCCTGGAAAAATATGCGGAGGATTTTATCACCATTTATAATGCGGCCTATGCAGGGCATGGAGGCATGAAAGAAATGAAAAAGGACCAGGCTTGGCAATTGTTCAAAAAAATGAAACCGCTGATGGACGAAAAGATCGTTTGGTTCACCTATCACCACGAGAAGCCAATCGCCTTTTTTATCAATATCCCGGACCTCAATCAATATTTCAAACATTTTTCCGGTAAGTTCGGACTCCTGCAGAAGCTGCATTTTCTCTGGCTGAGGGCCCGGGGCGCCTGTCATCACTTCACCGGGCTGGTATTCGCCGTTGTTCCTGAATTCCAGGCAAAGGGGGTGGATGCCTTTATGATCACGGAGTCAGCCAGGGTGATCCAGCCCCAAACTACCTATACGCATTATGAAATGCAATGGATTGGGGATTTCAATCCCAAGATGATCAATATCGCCAAGAGCCTGGGAGACACTTTTGTCAGCCGCAAGCTGACCACTTACCGTTATCTTTTCGACCGGGGAAGGGCCTTCAAAAGGCATCCAATGGTGTCCTGAATGGCGGCGGATCAGCCCCTCTTCAGGCAATAGATGCTCCCTTCGGTACTGGAGAAAACAATATAATCGCCATCCACGGCAGGTGTGCTGTAGATGGCGCCTAAGTTATTCAAGGCTGCCAGGTATTCCTCCTGGGAGTGGATAATGGAATAGATGTCGTCGCGGTAGCTGTCATCGGACTTGAAGTATTTCAATCTGTTCTCCCGGTATTTATCTGTACTAAAGCTCCAGGCTATTTTTCCGGTCCGGATGTCGATGCCAAACAGCTTACCCATCAGGGTGGCCGTATAGCACATATCAGCAGTCAGGGCACTGGCCCCGAATATGTTGAATTTTACATCCGTGCGCCAGATCTCTTTTCCGTCTTCTACCCGCAATTGTAAGAGAACTTTGTCATCCGAGGTGCCTACCAGGACGGCAGAGTCATGATGGGTGCGGGTGATCACGGGCGCCCATCCCCGAAGGTATTGCCGGTTCCAGTGGCAATAGCCTTTTTCCGCGTCAATAGCATAGAGGTTGAAGTCCCGGCTGCCTATAAATACCAGTCCGCCGGCCACTACAGGGGAGAATTGCATTTCTCCCTTTGGGAAGAACCGGTGTCCCAGCGATTTCAATTTCCATACGAGGCTTCCATCCCGGGTATTCAGCGCATAGGTATACCCGTCAAAGGAGCCAAAGTATAACCGGCTGCCATATAAGGCAGGTTTGCTGTGGACGACGTCGCCGGTCCTGTACTTCCAGATAAGTCTCCCCTCTCCGCTGCCCAGCGCATAGAGGTATCCATCCCCCGAGCCGAAAAAGACGGTGTCGCCCCTCAGGACGGGCGTGGACTGATAATAGTCATATTGATCATAATACCGCTCCCCTTCCGTCCGGAATGTCCAGTTGGTACGACCGGTATTCTTATCCAGGCAATAAAATCCGCTGTCCCCGCCGATGAGAAAGAGGCGGTCTTTGTCGAGGGCAACCCCGGATCTGAGGGGGCCGCTGGTATTGAATTTCCATAGGACCTTTCCGGAACGGATATCCAGGCAATACAACAGGCTGTCATTATTACCTATGTAAACCTTGTCCTTGTCGATGACGGGGGTAGCAAAAAAAGGCTGGGTGGCCGTGAATTTCCAGGCCAATTGGGGAAGAATGGAAAAGTCCCGGAAGCTGGCTGCGGGATCCTGCATTCTGTCCGGACCGGAAAGGGTTGTGTTGCCGGCCTTTGGCTGCGCGAAGCTGCTGATCGTCAACGCCAAAAAGATCCATAGCAGGCGAAATGGCTTCATCAATTTTTAAAGGAAGTTACTAAAAAGAAAGGGCATCTCTGGTTGCCAGAGATACCCTGAATCCTTGTTCGGGAACCTATTTTCAGCTTTGGGGGCAACCTCGTTGCCTCAGGTTTAAGCTATCGCCGCTAATCCTGACGGCGTAACCGTTCCCGCCGATGGAGGCGCCGATGAACCATCCGGCTCTTCTGTAATAATCCGCGGCGCCAGCAGTTTATAGAGTACCGGCGTCACTATGCGGGTGAGGATCGTCGAACTGAGCAGGCCACCGATGATCACCAGGGCAAGCGGTGAATACAGGGGATTGTTCTCTGCTACAAGAGGGATCAATCCTCCGATCGCCGTCAGGGTAGTCAGGATGATAGGAACGAAGCGGGTCTCCCCTGCCTCCTGGATAGCTTCATCCATACCCATTCCTCCTTTTCGCAGCTGATCTGTGTAATCCACTAAGAGAATGGAGTTCTTGACTTCTATCCCGATCAGAGCGATGACGCCTATCACCGCCACAAAAGAGAAGGTATTGCCGGTGGCCAGCAGCATCAGCACGGCTCCGATGATGCCCAGCGGCACGACGGACAAGACGATCAGGGTGCCTCTGAAAGTCTTGAATTCCAGGATCAGGACACCCAGGATCCCGAAGATGGTGATGAGAATGATGGTGCCCAGCCCCCCGAAGCTCTGCTCTTTGCTCTCCACTTCTCCGGCAGCCATATAGCTGGCTCCTTTCGGAAATTGCATTTTATCCAGCTCTTTCAGGACGCCCTCCGTCACCTTGGTGGTATTATACCCGCTGCGCAAAAAGGCCGTGACGGTGGTATACCTGTCCTTATCATAATGGTGGATGCTGGTGGGGGAGCTCTGGAATTGGATATCCGCCAACTGGCTCAGCGGAATAGAGGTGCCTGTATAGGAGCTTACATATACTTTATCCAATGCATCCAGGGTCTGTCGCTGTGTCCGGGGCAGGCACACATTGATGTTATAGTCGTCCCCATTTTCTTTTCTGAATTTTCCAACATCCAATCCCGCCACGGCCAGCCGGACAGTCCGGTCGATCTCATTGACCGGAACTCCCAGGATGCCTGCTTTTTCCTTGTTGACCTTCACTTTTATGTCCGTCTTCAGGGTGGTGAGTTCGTTGTTGACATAGATGGTGCCCTGCGTTCTTTTCAGCAGGTCTTCCACCCGGAAGGAGAGCGCCCGCAAGGTATCGAGGTCTTCAGAGAAGAGGCGGATCGCGATGGGAGCCTCTATCGGCGGTCCCTGTTCAAAGTCCTTTACCTCGATCTTAGCGCCGGGATAGTCCTTGAATTTTTGCCGGAGGGTGTCGATCAGTTGCCTTTTTTTCAGCGGCGGAGTCTCGTTCAACTGAACAAATAGCTGTGCATAGTTGCTCACTTCATTCTGTGGAATGACATTATAATAGATCCTGGGATTACCCCGGCCTACATTGGTAGCATAGTTCTTCAGATCCGGAATGTGATTTATTTCCCGCTCGACATAGCGGGCTACGGAATCCGTGGCCGGGAGGCTTGTGCCCAGGGGAGTTTGAATATTGACGAGGAACATCGGTTTCTCCGAAGCAGGGAAGACACTGAATCCCACTACCGGTATCAGCGCCAGGCAACTCAGGAATATACCCAGCGCGATCAGCAGGGTAAGGACAGGCCGGGCTATGGCGGCATGAAGCAGACGGCGATAAGATCCGTTGATGAACCGTTTCAATCCTCTTAAAAAGAAATTTCCTTCGGGGTGCTCGTGGCCGCTGAGTATCCTGCTGGACAGGAAGGGAACGATGGTCAGGGATACGAACAAAGATGCCAGCACCGTGGTGACGACGGCGGCGGGCAGGCTGCGGATGAAATCCCCCGCTCCTTCAGGCAGGAACATCAGGGGCAGAAAGGCAAAGATGAGAGTAGCGGTACAACCCACGACGGCCAGCCCGATCTGCCGGGTGGCGGCCATGGCGGCCTCTTTTTTCCCATACCCCATCCGCAGATATCGTTCGATATTTTCCACCACCACGATACTATCGTCTACCAGCAGGCCCAGGGCCACTACCATGCCGACAATACTCAGCTGATTGATCGTAATATGAAAGAGATCGAGCAGGAAGAGGCCAATAGCCAGGGACAGGGGAATTGAGATCATAACGACGACAGAGGCCCTGGGGCCTAGCGGCAGCAGGGTGAGCAATACCAGAAAGATGGCAATGACAAAGTCCATGGTGAAATGGCTCAGGCGGGTATGGACGCTCTGCGCATTATTGAAGCTCTTCTCATAGGAAATCGAAGCGGGTAATTCTTTGATAAATTTTTGCAGTACCGGCTCCATCTCTTTTTCCACGGCAAAAATATTCGTACCGGACTTACGGCTGGCGGTTACGAATACGCCCCTTTTTCCATTGAGGCGGCCGATATAATTTTGTTCTTCATAATTAAATTCCACGTCAGCAACATCTTTCACGTAGACGATCTTTCCACCCGAGCCGCTGACAATGGTGTTTTTTATCTCATCGACGCTCTTATAGTCGCCGCTGGTCTTTATGTTGAACTTTTTAGCCCCCATTTCGATGCTGCCCCCCGGGATGTTGACATTCTCATTCTGGATGGCCCTCAGGACGGTGTTGAGGGGGATCTTGTTCTGCGCCAGTTTCTCCAGGTTGAGGGATACGCGGACCTGCTGCCGGGGAAAGGCCCAGTTCTCCGCGTTCTTCAGCGATTTAATTTTTTCCAGCCTTTCTTTCAATTTCTTACTCCATTCCTCCAGGTCTTTGTAGGGAACCGTCTCACTGAGCAGGGCCACCTGTAATATATTTACGTCGGAAGGAGTAAATTTCTGTACATCGATGCTGAGGATATCTTTTGGCAGGTCGCCCCGGATGGCATTCAGCTCCCGGATCACGTCCTGGTATTTTTTGTCCGGGTCCGTCGAGTATTTGAACTCGATCTGTATCACAGCCAGTCCATCGTCTATCTGGGAGCGGATGCGTTTCACATCATCCATCTCGTTGAACCTTTTTTCGATCGGGTCTACCACCAGTTCTTCAATGTCTTTGGGACTGGTGCCGGGATAGATAACGATGGCGGAAAACTGCGGCGCCTCTATGTCCGGGTCTTCGCCACGGGGCATATTGAACAGGGAGTTCATACCAATGGCCGCCAGCATCACGAATACGATCAGCGTGAACTGGTAATTCTTTACGGAAAAGTCGGTGATTTTCATAACCCCATGCCCCTAAGGGGCTTTTAAATGAATAAATTAATTAACTGCTTTTACGATGGATCTTTCTGTCAGATAGCCTACTCCACCCGTGATGACTTCGCTCACATTTTCCAGGCCGCTGCTGATGGCAATCTTATCCTTCTGGAGATACGCGATGCGGACCGGGTTTTTTTTCACGGTCTTTTTATCTGCATTCAGTGTATATACATATCCTGTTTTCCCATCTCCTTCCGCCAGCGCTTCGGCGGGGATCATGGTAAGCGTCTGCCGGGAAGAAGGCTGCAACTGCAGGGTGCAGAACAAACCTGGCGCAAACCGGTGACCTGCCGGTGATACCGTGATCTCTACCGGGTAGGTGCTGCTGGCGGGATCAGCTCCTTCCGCCATTTTCGTGATCACACCTGTAAAACGCTGATCCGGATAAGCGTCTATCGTCACTATCGCCTGGTCGCCTTTCTTCAGGGCGGCCCAATCCCTGTCAGAGACGCCAAACCGCACCACCCAGTCATTCTGTTCCGTCCCGTTGAATTGTAGTACCGCTGTACCGGCAGTGGCGTACTCTCCCTCGTTCAGGAATTTCTGAAGGATGGTGCCTCCTTCTGTGGCCCGTATCTGCGCATACTGGCGGTTGAACTGGGCGATGCGGAGGGCCTCTGCCGCAACGCTGAGCTGGGTATGGGTATTCTGCAGTTGTTCCAGGGAGGCGACGGTATCTTTGTATAGGTTAGCTATCCGCCCCTCGTCCCTTTTTGATTTTTCCAGGTTCTGCGTAGCCTGCTGCACCTGTGCGTCGATCTCCGTCAGGTCGAGGGAGGCCAGCAGTTGTCCTTTTGCCACCTTGTCGCCTTCTTTTACATAAACTTTTGAGATGATGCCGCCGATCTTAAAGGATAGACGGGCCTCGGCATTCGAGGCGATGAGTCCGGAATATTGCAGTGAGCGGGTATAGCTACCTGTTACGACGGGCTGTAATTTAACCGTGATAGGGTCGTCTGCCGGGGGAATAGTAGCGGCCTGGTTATTACTGCATTTCACCAGGCTAAAGGCGACCATCGCTGCGATGGGGAAGCGAAGGGACTGAAGCAGTTTTGAGTTCATATATAGTTCTGTTTTAAAGTTGAGTATTTGAGAGTTCGTTAACTTAGAATTTATAAGATGCGGTCGCGCGTTCCAGGTCTGCGGCCCTGTTGAGTACGGTGAGGCGGCCCAGGGAATAGCGGAGTTCTGCGCCGGTCATCTGGGTGCGGGCGTCGATCAGCTCGATCTGAAGGGCCTGCCCTTCATTAAATCGTCTTTCCGCCAGCCGATAGGTCTCCCGGGCGCTGCTGACTTCATCCGAAAGGGATTGTAAGGTCTCTATCGCAGAAGAATAATCATTGGACACCGTCTGTACCTGCAGGGTCAGTTGCTGGGTAAGTTCCCGGTACTGGTCGCCGACAGAGGCGATGTCGATCTGTGCCTGCCGGATCTTGTACTTGTTATCACCGGCCCTGAACAGGGGCCAGGTTAGCTGGACGCCTGCCAATTGATAGAACTGTGCGCTATTGAAGCGAAAGCCAAATCCCTGGTATCCGATGTCGTAAAAAGCGCTGAGCTTAGGGAAGAGATAGGACTTGTTCCATTTCAGGTTGGACTCCAGGATCTTTTGCATGCTGTTTACTTTATTGAGTTCTTCGCGGCCGGCGGGCAGTTCGGCGATGCCGGCAGGGGGGCCGGCGGGAAATGCGCCGGTCGGCGGAGGTACCGTTGAGGCCACTGCAGTTGATGAAGTACCGGTCAGAGCGGGATCCGTCGGGGCTGCAGCGGATGAGGTCGGGCCGGCGGGCTCTGCCGTAAGTGCCGGATCTGCCAGCACGGGGGTTTCCAGGGGCCTGTTGAGCAGGAAATTAAAATAAGCGGCTGCGTTGCGGAGATTGTTCCTGGCTTCGATGAGTGAGGATTCCACCTGACTCACCTGGGCCTGGGCCCGCAATACAATTTCCTTGGTCGCCATTCGGTTGGCTACGAATTTTTCACTGACCCTCCGGTTCTCCTTTACCAGGCCAAGCGCGTTGGTGTAAATTTCCACGGCTTTACCGGCCTGCAGGAATTGGTAGTAAGCCTGGCGGATGTGCTGCACCAGGTCTCTTTTGTAGATATCCGCATCTGCGCGGCGGGCATTGATCATCTCTCCATTCACCTGTTTGTTGTGCTGCAGGTCCATGTTGAACAGGGGCAGAGATATTTCCATTTTTGTGTCGTGATAGTCGTTCGGGAGGAACTGAATGTTTTGATTGGCAACCTGGGGAAACTTGTTGGTGCCGGTTAGTTGGTTCAGGCTGGAATAGACTCCATTGAGCAGGTCACCGACGGGAATACTCTGGGAGCGTCCGCCGTTCGCGGCAGTGTATTGAGAGCTGAAGGTCGCTTCAGGATAGAATAGAGATTTAGCTCTTTTAAGGTCGAGCTGGGCCCGCTGCCAGTCGAAATTGCGTTGATGGAGGGCCAGGTTGCTGTCCAGCCCTGTACGGATATAGCTTTCCAGTATCGTCGGGGCGGCAGCCGGCGAAGAGGACGGGGAGATCGGGTAAGAGGCTGTTGATTGCGCCTGGATGGACGGTTGCTGCAAAAAGGCGGCAGAAAACAGAAGGGCGAAAAATAGCTTTGGCATGATGTTCCGTTTATTTGTTATGTCAATATTATTAACAGTGTAAACTAACAGTGGTAAAAAAACGCCCCTCGGGCGGTGAATAAGTCGGGTTGGCCGGTTGCTGCTATCCTTTTCCGGTCCCTCCCAGGGATAGGGTACTGATCAACCAGTCCAGGGATTGATTCATCACAGGGAGGAGGGCAGCGCCTTCCGGCAGAAACTTGTCCATTCGGTCGCGGATGGCCAGAGACACCAGTCCGTGTACCATGCTCCATACAGACATACTTACCAGCTCCGGGTTTGTCCGGGCGATGAGCCCTTTTTCCATACATTCACTAACCGTAGTCCTCAGTCGGGTCATGGCGGCGTCCCCATTCTCCCAATCGCAACCCATCTCCACTAATTTTTTCATGGGCGCCCGCTGGATGAACATCAGGTCATAATATTCAGGGTTTTCCATTCCGAAACGGAGGTAGTTCTCCCCCATTTTATGAAGACGATTGAGGGGGTCTTCGATTGTCTCCAGATTTTTGTTCAATTCCAGCATTTTCTGAAAGCCGATCTCATGCAGGTTGAAGAAGATCTCATCCTTATCTTTAAAATACAGATATACGGTGGTGGGACTATATTCGATCAGGTCGGCGATACGACGTATACTGACGTTGTCGAAACCTTCTTCCACAAATAGCTTCATGGATGCATCCAGGATCAGTTTTCTTATCTCCTGTTTCTGTTTTTCTTTTCTCTCCGCTATGCCCATACAAAATAAATTAACAACACAAATTTACTTAACACTGTTAATTTTCCAAACTTTTTGAGACATTTTTTTTTGGAGGCCCGGCAATACCCCCGGAATAGGTCAAGGCCGTCGGGCCGAACCGGGCGTAATCAGCCAAATTTCATCATTTGCTCGCTTTAGGCAGGGCATTACGTCTTTCCAGTGGACTGCCTGAACCCGGCGATGGCCAAAATTTTATCATGTGCCGGGTTTCATGTAGGTTTGCTACAGGAGTTAATCTAATGGATAAATTTATTGTTTCGGCGCGAAAATACAGGCCACAGGGTTTTTCTACGGTGGTAGGGCAATCGCATATTACAACCACTCTTAAAAATGCTATCAGGAACAATCAGTTGGCGCATGCCTTCCTGTTCTGCGGACCACGGGGAGTAGGTAAAACCACTTGTGCCCGTATACTTGCCAAGACCATCAATTGTGAGAATGTAACGCCCGATGGAGAGGCCTGTAACAAATGCCATTCCTGTGTATCTTTTAACGACGGGACTTCAATGAGTATTCATGAGCTGGATGCTGCCAGCAACAATTCCGTGGACGATATCCGCACCCTGGTGGAGCAGGTGCGCATTGCTCCCCCGGGAGGTAGTAAATACAAAGTCTATATTGTCGATGAGGTGCATATGCTCAGCTCTTCAGCCTTCAATGCATTTCTAAAAACGCTGGAAGAGCCTCCGCCCTATGCCATTTTTATCTTAGCCACCACGGAGAAACACAAGATCCTTCCTACCATCCTTTCCCGCTGCCAGATCTTCGATTTCAAGCGGATCACTACCGCCGATACGGTAGAGCATTTACAGGAGATCTGTGATAAAGAAGAGATAACCGCCGAGAAACCGGCCTTACAGGTGATAGCGCAGAAAAGCGAAGGCTGTATGCGGGATGCGCTCAGTATCCTGGACAAGATCGTCAGCTTTACCAATGGGGAGCTAAGCTATGCGAATACCCTGGAGCACCTGAACATACTGGACGCGGATTATTATTTCCGGATCCTGGCGGCCATGCAGCAACAGGACCTTTCAGAAGCTCTTTTGCTGTATGATGACATCAACCGGAAGGGATTTGAGGGGGACCTGGTCCTCAATGGGCTGGCCGAATTCATCCGGAACCTGCTGGTATGCAAGGATGAAAAAGTCGCCGCCTTACTGGAAGTAGTAGAAAGCTTCAAGGACCGGTATATAGCGGCGGGCAAAGCGACAGATACCGCTTATCTCATCAGCGGCCTGAATCTGCTCAATGAAGCCGAGATCAATTATAAATCCGCACGCAATAAACGGCTGCATGTAGAGCTGGCCCTGATAAAGCTCTGTTACCTGGGACAGGCCCTGCAACTGACTGGCGGAGAGCCTGGCGGTAAAAAAAAACAAGTTGAATCCCTGAGGCCGGTTTCTTTCCGGAATATCTCCCCGATAGAGCTGGTAGGGGGCGCCCGGACCGCCGCCGCAAAAGGGGCGGCCGGTGACAGCACCGGCGGGATGGACCGCACTGACAACAAGGAAGAACCGGCAAAGGGCCCCACCGGGGTACAGGAAGGCGGGGCAAAGCTGATGATCGAGACACCGGTCCGGGAGAAATCACCGGCTGCACCGCCCGCACCAACATCCAGGCAAGGAGTTTCCCCGGCTACAGGAGCCACCTTAGGCTCCCTTTCGAAGATCCGGCAGCAGTTCTCCAACCGGCAGCAGCAGGATGAGAGCAGCAACAGGAAGTCCTTGGAGCCCGAAGCCCTGCAAAAAGCCTGGCAGGAGTATGCCGACCAGCTGCGCGAGAACAAAAATCCCGCGGTTCAGAGCCTGGAAATGGCCGTTTTACGAATAACGGACGCCAATTCTTTCGAAGTCGTCAGCAGCAATAACCTGGAACAGAAGTTCATCGAGCAGGAGAAAAGGACTTTATCCGATCACCTTCAGAAGGCATTTTCCAACAAGACCATCTCGTTTACCGTGATCATAGAAGAGAGGGAGCACAAGGATGAACAACCCACCGAAAGACCTCTGAACAGAAGGGAGCAGTTCCTGCAGATCATAGAGCAATATCCGCTGGTAAAGGAATTGAAGGATCGGCTAAAACTGGAACTGGACTATTGATGGATCCTATTCTTCTTAAATCCCAGTTAAAAATCACATATCGGATTTTGACATACACCTGGTTGGCGGGAATTTTGCCAATACCATACTATGACAGGCAATTCTAAATCTCCTTCTATGCGGCAGATCTTCCAGACCAACTCACCAGGGCGGTGGCAGCGCTTAAAGTGGGGTGGCAGGCTGGTGCTATTTTTCCTCATATTGGGTGTAGTCATTTTCTCCATAGCCGTCAACCGGGGTTATACGCCAACCCTGCCCAGGCTCAAGGAGCAAAGCCAGTTATACAAGAAGGTGTTGGACACTAACCGGACTTTCCTGTTCAAGAATAGCCTGATCGAGCAATACGGGGGCTTTCGCAAATACATCAATGAAAAAGTGCCTTACAAATCGGGGGCCTTTCCCGGTCAGGCCAGAAGAGACTCTGATAAATTCAAGCTGCAGCAGGCTGTTAAAGCCGATACCAATTTCCGTTCTTTCACCAAATTCCCTACCGGAATACGCGCTGCATTCTACGTGGATTGGGATGCACAGTCTTTTTTATCCCTGCAGCAGTATATTTCGAAAATGAACCTGGTGATCCCGGAATGGATCTTTATCGATCCAACGGCCGACACCGTATTCACCAATATCGATAACAGGGCCTGGACCGTCATGAAGAACTCCGGGGTGAAGATCATGCCCATTCTGTCAAATAATTATAAGGAAGTCTTCCGGGGGGATGCCGTACACAGGATCATCAACGACCCGAAAAAGAAGGAAAGACTGATCAATGATGTGATCAGGATCTTGGAGAAGAATGATTTTATCGGAGTGAATGTAGACTTTGAAGAACTGCAGGAAAAGAAGAATGAGAACCTGGTGAAATTCCAGAAAGATATTTACCAGCGGCTACATGAGAAACATT
>Ga0310811_10007231_pt1 | contig 14208 bp, 14 predicted proteins | sample YCmetagenome_FD_207642 | JGI IMG/M metagenome (GOLD analysis project Ga0310811, IMG submission 207642) | Soil microbial communities from experimental microcosm in Duke University, North Carolina, United States - YC | ecosystem: Engineered > Artificial ecosystem > Soil microcosm > Unclassified ...
CGCCGCGCGCTAGCCGACCTCCAACCGCTTCTCAAGGCCGACAAGGATTTCAAGCTCTCGTTCAATGTCGTGCCCAGGCACATCTTCGGCGCTGGCTTCGTCGAAACACTGCGCAGCACCGTCACCGCGGCGCGAGTATCCGCACGGCAGATCGTGCTCGAGGTGACCGAACGCGACGAGCTCGACGATCTCGCGCGCGCCGCGGCCGTGGTGAGCGAGCTGCGCGACTACGGCTTTCGCGTCGCCATCGACGACGTCGGCGTCGGCCATAGCGGGCTGTCACGGCTGAAGGGACTCGGCGCCAACACGATCAAGATCGACAAGTTTTTCGTCGACACCATCACGGTGGACGCTTCGACCACGACCATCGTGGAGATGCTGGTCGCACTCGCCAGGGACTTCCACATGAGCGTGGTCGCGGAGGGCGTCGAAACCGAGGAGCAGGTTCGCGCGCTGATCTCATGCGGCGTCGAGGAGGGCCAGGGCTATCTCGTCGCAGCGCCCCTGCCCTTTGCGAAATTCAGCGAACTGATCGCGTCGCGGCGTGCCGGGACGGCAGTCGCAGCTTCAGCCGGCGGCACGGCACTGGTGGCCTGACCGGCGCGGCTGGCCCGAATTTGAACAGCCAGTCGAGATCATGTCCGAACATGTCCCGGCGCGAACCAGCATTCACGAACGCATGACCGGCGATGTGCCGGGCCTTAACGATATTCCGCGCTTTCGCGAGCGGCATGGCGGTCGACCGGCTAGGATGCTGCGATGCGACAGAACCACTTCATCGCAGCTGCGGCCGTCTGCCTCGCGCTGATCGTCTATGCCACGCTGGCGACGCTTGCGGGCAGGCCGGTGCTGTTGGGCCATGCCGAGGCCTATTGGGTCGTGGTCATCGAGCGCTTCAGCGCCTATTGCGTGTTGGGCTTCCTGCTGTCGTTCATGCTGCCGGGGCGCTTCAGGCTGGCTTGCGCGTTCGTCATCGCCGTCGCCGTCGGGCTTGAGCTATTGCAGGCGATGATACCCGATCGCGATCCGCGATTCATCGACGTGCTGCAAAAGGCCGCCGGCGGCATCCTCGGCGTCAGTCTCGCCCAGACCATCCTGGCATTCCTGCCCAGACCACCGTCCTGACGCGCGCGACGTCGGCCTGGATCGCGCGCGCGATGTGCTGACGAGCCCGACAGGTTACTTTGCCATCTGCCCGCGCAGCTCACCACCCGGATTGGCCGCGGTGTGGATGTTCGCATACCACTTGCCGGCCAGCAGATCAGCAGCCTGCGCTTCGGTGAGAGTCGCGGTGCCCTGGATCGGGCTTTGCGCCGACTTGAACGGCAGCGCGATGCCGGCATTCTTGCCCGCTTCACTCGGTCCATGGAAATGCGCGCCGAGCGCGGGACCGGTCAGGCCCGTGTAGGTGAGCGTGTAGGTCAGGACCTTCGTATTGGTATCGAAAGCCGCCTCGGCTTTGCCGGAGGCGGAACTCGTATTGGGCGGCACTTCGTTGCTGCCCTTGAGTTCCGCATGCAGTTTGACCACTTCGGCACTCGCCGCCGTCACGAGAAGAGGCGGAAGCGCAAAAACCAACGCACCTGCCAAGCACACGGCTCTCATCATCGCAATCTCCCAGCCCGGATCCCGTTGAACTCAACCCGTTCCGGTGTGGAACACCAGGGGGCACGCCAAATTCCGGTTGGATGATTATGCCTGATTCGAATGGAGACTGCTGCCGGAGCGGCGGAATTACGCCACCCCGCGCCGGAAGCTCTCCTGATTAGAGTCCAAGCCGCCGGACATCTGCCGGTGTGTCTCTCGCAACGCAGTGATCGCTTCATCAACTCCGTATTCGCCTTCGCGAATGGCCTCGAAAAACCGGGTCATCAAGGCGAAGTCCAGCTTGACGCGAGTGTTTCCATCGCGGCTCTTGCGGCGGTCGAGCGACAGATTCAGTGCCAGCCCCCTGGCCTCAGTGGCATTACAGCCGCTGAGGATCGCGAGTTCGTCATAAGTCATCCAGATCTGAGGCATATCCCTGTCCGTCTTTTGTTATGGGCATCAACCTAGATTTCACATCTGAAAGCACTCTTGCCGCAGTGCGGTCGCCACATGCTTTCGCGAGAACAGCGTCAACGCAAAACTAAGACGCCGGAGGTCGGGAGGGCGTGAACGGCGTCCGGGGCCGCGATCGGCTGTCGAGCCCCTTGGGCAATTTGTCGGGATTGAGCTTCACGACCGCGCATGTGGCGTCGGCTGCCACGGCCTCTTCCTGGCTGTAGATCAGCGTGGCCTCGAACTTGATCTCGGGCACCTCCCTCGCCGCCCCCGAGCATGTCGCCATTGCGCCGCTGCATATGCCTGACAGATCGACCTCGACTTCGTCAGGACCGAACACGCTGGGATTACCCTCGGCATGCCGTTTCACGGTGAGGACCGCGGTGAAGCGTTGCTGATCGACCTGATAGGAGCCACCATAAGTGAAGAAGCTGTCGCGACCCGCGATCCGCCCCTCGACCAATTCGACAAGACCTGTGCCTTGGCCAAGCGGGGTTCTGAACCAGGCAGCGTATTTGCCGTCTCTCAGCATGAAAATCATCCGCCGTAAAATTCAAACGTATTTGCGACCAACTCTGGGGCGCGACAATGACCGTGACGACACGTATTCGGCCACGGTTAACGCCCTGCAAAGCCGGTTCGTCAAATTGCAGGCTCCGCCCTGGCGGTGCGGACGGCAGATTTAAAACAGTTCGATTCCGTCATCCGCCGGTGCGAGCGCTTCAACCCGGTGTGCGGCGGCGCTCGACGAAAGCCCAAGCGTTTGCAGGAATTCGCGGTGGACATCGCGCTCGCGCTCCATCGTGTAACGCGCAAAGAGATCGTCGAGCAGCGCCTCGTCCTGCGGCTGCGGCCGACGCGTGCTCGCGCTTGCGGCCTCGAGGCGCGCGGCGATGGCAGGCAGAGTAGCGGAAGACTCGCCGAGCGAGCTCATCAGGCCCTGCGCCGAATTCATCAGGCCTTCGAACTCGGCGCCCTCGTCGACGAGCCGGCTCATCAGCTTGTCGAGCCGTTCGTTGCCGGCCTCGACCTCGCGCAGCGCCTGGAGGATCTGCGGCTCCAGATTGGCGAGCCGCGTGGGATCGCCCTGGACGCGGAGCTCTTTCAATTCGTTGGCCGAACGCTCGATGCCGTCGAGGACGGGCCGCAGGCGTCCCGCCCCCGCAGAGACCTGGTCGGCCGTCGCCTTGAGCTCATTGGCGATGACGACGAAGGCGCTGCCGCGGCTGCCGAGATGGCTCGCCTTGAGCCCAGCATTCATGCCGATCAGCGTGATATCGACCGTAGCCTCTGCCAGGCCCGCGATGGCCTGACGGAATTTCGCTAGCGTATCCTCGACGACCGCAAGTGCCTCGTCGACCGAGCGGCCGGCGCTCTCGCAGGTGGCGATCAGGGTCGACGCCTGCGCCAGCGTCTGCTTGATGCGCGCGAGGGCCGAGGATGAGGAACCGTTCTCGCCGCCGAACAGCGAGCGGCCGTGACCGACGACGCCACTCGCATCGTTCAGGATCGCCGCCAGCGCCCGGATGATCTGGTCGATATCACCGCCGAACTCGCGCTGGGCGTCCCTGAGTTGGGCCGCCTCGAGCTTGCGGATTGCAAGCGCACCGTCTTCGCTGGCAACCGGCTGAGGGACAAGGCCCGGTTCCGATCCGGACGAGAGACGCAAACCATGACAGACATGTTCGAGACGCTGCCGCGTACTGTCGCCGGCCTGCAGGGAAATGATCGCGCCGCCGACTGCCCCGGCGATCTTCCGGGTGCTGCTGCCCGCGAGTTCAGCGAGATGGCCGCTCCTGCTGCGTTGTTCACGCAACCCGGAATAGGCCGCGCCAAGCTCGGCGCTCTCTGCGATCAGCTGATCGCCGTAGCGGCTCTCGAACTCCTTCTGCCGGCCGGACGCGGTGGCGACTGCTTCCGACAGGCGCTGCTGATCCCGCGCGCAGCCCTCGATCGAGCCCTGCACGGCCTTGCCGAGATCGTAGGCTTCCTGCGTAAAGGCAAGAAAGCCCTCGCGATCGCCGTCGAGCGAGGCCGCCTCGATCCGCGCGCTGCGCGCGATGATGGTGATCATCTGGATATGCTTGAACAGGGGCTTCAGCAGCGCCGACGCCTCGGTCGTGCTCTTGCCGATCATCGTCAGCAAGGCATTCTCGGCCGGCAAGGCGCGCGCCAGTTCGCCCAGCCGCGCTGCAATCTCCTGCAGCGCGGTCGCGGCGCCCTCGATCTCGGCGCCCGAGAGTTCTCCGGAGAGAGAGGCGAGCCCCTGATTGAGATCCTTGAAGACGATGTGACCGCGACCGAGTTCCCGACCGACGCGCGCGAAAACGTCCTCAATGCGCGACGAGACGTCTTCGACCGCAGCGATCGCATCATTCAATGTGCCGGTCGGAGTGGCTGACATCACGATCAACCCACCGCCGCCGCGTGCCCGGCCTGATACCACTGCATGATCTCGCGCGGAATGAGGTTCAGCGAGACCACCTTCTCGATCCCGCCATGGGCGATGGCTTCCTTGGGCATGCCGAACACGACGCAGCTTTCTTCGTCCTGGGCTCTGGTCGAGGCGCCAAGCTTGCGCATCTCCAGCATGCCGCGTGCCCCGTCATCGCCCATGCCGGTCATGATGACTCCGAGCGCATTGGCGCCGGCATGCTGGGCGGCCGAACGAAACAACACGTCGACCGAGGGACGATGTCGCGACACCGGCGGGCCGTCCTTGATCGCGACCTGATAGCGCAGGCCGATGCGCTGGAGCAGCATGTGGCGTGCGCCCGGCGCGATATAGGCCCAGCCGGGCAGCACCGTTTCCCCGTCTTCCGCTTCCTTGACGCGGATCTGGCAGACGCCATCGAGACGCTTGGCAAAGGCCGCGGTAAAGCCCGCCGGCATGTGCTGGACGATCAGGATCGGAGGACAGTTGGCCGGCAACATCTCGAGGACATCGTTGAGCGCTTCCGTTCCGCCCGTCGACGCGCCGATGCACACGATACGCTCGGTGGTCGGCCGAGCCTTGCCCAGAACCGGCGGCGGGATGATGGCATCCGCCGTCAGCTTCTTCTCGATCACCCGCCGTTCAGTACGCGGCCGCACGCGCGCGCGCGCGGCCGACTTCACGGATTCACGCAGCCGTGTCGAGCATTCGAGCAGCGCCAATCGCGTGTCGATCTTCGGCTTGGGAACGATGTCGACGGCACCGGCTTCGAACGCCTCGAACATCACGTTCGAGCCTTCTTCGGTGAGCGAGGAGCAGATGATTACCGGAATCGGCCGCTGCGCCATGATCTTGCGCAGGAACGTCATTCCGTCCATGCGCGGCATCTGAAGGTCGAGGATCATGACATCGGGGATTTCATCCTGGAGACGGCGCGCAGCCACGAACGGATCGGACGCTGTCGCCATCACCTCGATATCTGGGTCGTCGTTCAGGATCGTCTGAAGGATTTGGCGGACCGACGCCGAATCGTCCACGATCAACACGCGAACTTTCTCCCGCGGCATGTTGAATGCGCTCCCGCTCAGACTTGAAAAATGGTCGGCTGAACCTGCTTCAGCCCCGGAACGGCACTGTGAACCATCGATTCCGAATGTCCGACCAGCAAATACCCTCCCGGTCGCAAATGACTGCAAAGCTGCTCGACGACCTTACGCTGCGTCGGCTTGTCGAAATAGATCAGCACGTTGCGGCAGAAGATCATGTCAACGTCACGATCGACGGGATAGGACGCGTCCATCAGGTTCATCCGCATGAAATGCGTCATGCGCCGAAGTTCCGGCACCACCCGCACTTCGCCGCGTGACCTGTCGCGCGAGGACAGGAAATATCGCTTCACGAACGGCTCCGGCACCGGTGCCAGCACATCGCGAGTGTAGATCGCGGTCCTGGCGAGGCGCAGCACCGCGGTCGAGATGTCGGTCCCGAGGATACGGTACTGAAACCGCGATCCGCTCCGCGTCATGTCATCCAGCACCATCGCAGTGGTGTAGGCTTCCATGCCGGTCGAGCTCGCCGAGCTCCAGAACTTCAGGTTAGCGTTCTTGCTTCCATGCGACTTCAGCAAAGCCGGGATGGCGATCTCCCGCATGAAGGTGAAATGCTGCGGCTCGCGGAAGAAATCGGTCTTGTTGGTCGTCACCACATCGATCAGATGGGTGAGCTCCGTGTCGAAATGATCGACCTCAAACAGGTTGTCGACATATTCGTTCAGATCGGAGAAGTTCAAGGCGCGCACACGCTTGTGCAGGCGTCCCTCCAGCATCAGTCGCTTGCCCTGCGGCAGCTTGATGCCGACCTGACCTTCGATCAGCTCGGCAATGGTCCGGAAATGACGGTCCGAAAGATGCACGGCCGTATCTTGCAGAGCCGGCATCATGGCTGCCCGCTCCGGCCGTCGAGGCCCGAATGCAATGAATGTCGGACCATCAGGGCCATTTTTGATTCCTGCACGTTTACGCGACAACAGAGGAAGACAGGCCGGCGCTCAAGGAGCAGACCTGTCCCCGGACAATCTCAGCGCTGAAAATCGGCGTCCCGATCATCCTCGCCATCGTGCATGTCGAAGGCAAAGCCACCACCGCCCGCGACCTTCATGACGCGCGCCGGCTTGGCCTGCGGCTTCCTGGCGGGACGCTCGGTCGCCGCCATGGTCGCAGCCTTGGTACGGAGCTGATTGACCGCCCGGTCGATCGGCGCCTGGGTGTGGCCCTTGCCGCCATGCTCGATGCGGAAATAGGCGATCGTCGACTGAAGCTGCTCGGCCTGCGAGGCAAGCTCTTCCGAGGTCGAGGACACTTGCTCGGAGGCGCTGGCGTTCTGCTGGCCGACCTTGTCGAGCTGCTGGATCGCCTGGTTGATCTGGGCCGAGCCGACGTCCTGCTCGCGGCAGGCGGCCGTGATCTCCTCGACCAGCTCGGCGGTCTTCTTGATATCCGGAACGAGCTTGGAGAGCATGAAACCTGCTTCCTGCGCCACTTTGACCGTGTCCGCCGAGAGCGTGCCGATCTCGGCAGCGGCCGCCTGGCTGCGCTCTGCGAGCTTGCGCACTTCGGAAGCGACCACCGCAAAGCCCTTGCCGTGCTCGCCGGCACGCGCGGCCTCGACCGCGGCATTGAGCGCGAGCAGGTCGGTCTGCCGCGCGATTTCCTGCACGATTGTGATCTTCTCGGCGATGGTCTGCATTGCGTTGACGGCCCGGCCGACCGCAGCACCGCTGGCTTCGGCGTCCTTTGCCGACTGCGCAGCGATCTTCTCGGTCTGATTGGCGTTGTCGGCATTCTGCTTCACGTTCGAAGCCATCTCCTCCATCGAAGAGGAGGCTTCCTCGGCGGACGAAGCCTGCTCGGTCGCGCCCTGCGAGAGTTGTTCTGCGCTCGCCGAGAGCTCCTGGCTGCCCGCAGAAACATTCTGCGCCGCGGTCAGGGCCTCCGACACGATCTGACGGAGCTTTTCCACCATGCGCTCGAGCGCGAGACCGAGCGTGTCCTTATCCGACAGCGCCTTTGCTTCGACGGTGAGGTCGCCCTGCGCGATCTGGTTGGCAAGGGCCGCGGTCTGGTTCAGGTTGACCGTCATCGCGTTCAGCGATTTGACGAGATCACCGATCTCGTCATTGCTGGACGCATCGATCGTGCGGCTGAGGTCACCGATCGCGACGGCGTCCGCAAGGTCAACGGCATTCGCGAGCCCGCGGCTGATATTCAGCGCAATCCAGGTCGCGGCCACGGTGGCAATCAACAGCGAGGCAAGCACAAGGCTGATCAGGATGATCTCGGCACGACTTCCGTCCTGCCTCGCCTGCTCGGCTTCGTCCGCCATCGCCTTCTTGACATAGACCACATAGGCATTGGCGGCGTCCATCGCGTCGGCGACAACCTTGCGGCCGTCATGCATGGAGCGATCCATCGACTTGGCCTTGTCCGTCTTTGCCAGCCTGACGGTCTCGTCCTGATAAGCGTTCATCCTGGCGTAGGCCGCGATGAAGACGTCCATCATCTTCTTGCCGCTTTCGCTTGCAGCCGAATAGATCTCGTCCTTGGACTTCTGCAGAGACTCGCGAACCTTGGCCAGATCGGCGGTGAAGAGGTCATACTCGGCGTCGGACGCCAGGATCGAGTTCTTCTCGGCGCGCACCTGCGCCAGAATGCCCTTTTCGAGCTCTGCGGCCTTCTCCATTCGGCCGGCACGTGCGACCAGGTGTTCGGCGGTTCCGACCATGTCGGACAGTTTGAGATAGCCGACGGCGCCGGCAATCATGGACAGCAGGATGACGATGCCAAACGCGCTCGCGAGCTTGGCTTTGACGGTAAATCTCATGGTCAGTCTCGTTGTTCGGATTTCAATTGCTTACGCGCGAAAACGCTTACTGTCGCAAAACTCAGGCGGCGCGAGAGGCCTCGCCCGGCAACTCGTCGTTGGCCATCAGCTTGGCGAGGTCGAAAATGACGACGAATTTCTCGCCTTTGCGGCCGATGCCGGCGGCGTAGTCTGACTGCCATTTGCCGCCCACCTCGGGGATCGGCTCGATCGCCTGCTCGTCGATGTCGGTGACTTCGAACACGCAATCGGCGACGAAGCCGACACCGACCAGGCGGTCCTTCATCGGCACGTCGAGGATGATGATGCGGGTCGCCTCGGTGGAGGCGACGGCCGGCAGGCCGAGCTTGGTCCGGAGATCCACGATCGGGTAGCCGGCGCCGCGGACGTCGATCATGCCGAGCAGAAAGTTCGGTGCATGCGGCAGGCGCGAGATCGGCCGCATGTCCAGGATTTCCCGCACGTTGCGGATGCTGATGCCGAACGTCTCGCCGGCGAGCCCGAGCGTCAGATATTGAGAGGTTGCGGCCATTTCCAAGTCCAGGGTCAGATGGTTTTATGCCGTGGTCAGCGCTGAAACTCGGCGTCGCGATCGTCTTCGCCGTCCTGCATGTCGAAAGCGAAGCCGCCGCCACCCGCGACTTTCATCGCGCGTGCCGGCTTACGAGCGGGCACGGGCTTCTTTGCGCCACGATCCGCCACCTGCATCTGTCCCGCCTTGCTGCGGAGCTGGTTGACGGCGCGGTCGATCGGCGCGGATGCGGCGCTCTCACCACGGCCAGCCTGCTCGATGCGGAAGAACGAGATGGTCGACTGGAGCTGCTCGGCCTGCGAGGCCAGCTCTTCCGAGGTCGATGACACCTGCTCGGAGGCGCTGGCGTTCTGCTGCCCGACCTTGTCGAGCTGCTGGATTGCCTGGTTGATCTGCGAGGAGCCGACATCCTGCTCGCGGCAGGCGGCAGTGATTTCCTGCACCAGTTCGGCGGTCTTCTTGATGTCCGGGACGAGCTTGGACAGCATGTCACCGGCTTCCTGTGCGACCTTCACGGTCTCGCTCGACAGCGTGCCGATGTCGGCGGCCGCAGCCTGGCTGCGCTCGGCAAGCTTGCGCACCTCGGAGGCAACCACCGCAAAACCCTTGCCATGCTCGCCGGCGCGCGCGGCTTCGACCGCGGCGTTCAGGGCGAGCAAATCGGTCTGACGCGCGATCTCCTGCACAATCGTGATCTTCTCGGCGATGGTCTGCATCGCCTGGACGGCGCGGCCGACGGCGATCCCGCTGGCTTCGGCATCCTTGGCCGACTGCCCCGCGATCTTCTCGGTCTGATTGGCGTTGTCAGCGTTCTGCTTCACGTTCGAAGCCATCTCCTCCATCGAAGACGAGGCTTCCTCGGCGGACGACGCCTGCTCGGTCGCACCCTGCGAGAGCTGCTCTGCGCTGGCGGAGAGCTCCTGGCTGCCGGCGGAGACGTTCTGCGCTGCGGTGAGCGCCTCGGCGACGATCTGGCGAAGCTTCTCGACCATGATGTTCAGCGACTTGGTGAGATCGCCGATCTCGTCATTGCTGGCGGAGGGGATTGTCTGATTGAGATCGCCGTTGGCGACTGCACCGGCCAGGCCGACCGCGCGGCCGAGCGAACGGCTGATCGAGATCGAAATCCACAAGGCGGCGGCGATCGCGACCACCAGCGAGATGCCGAGAAGCGTCATCAGCAGGAACTGCGCCTGGTGCCCCTCCTCCTTCGATTGAACGGCCTGCTCGGCCATCTGCTTCTTGGTGTTATCGACATAGGCGCCCATGGACTCGAGCGCTTCGTTCACGACCTTGCGGCCCTCGTTCATCGAGCGTTCCGTCGCCTTGGCCTTGTCGGTCTTGGCGATCCGGATCGTCTCCTCCTGATAGGCGTTCATCTTGGCGAAGGTCACGGCGAAGGCATCCAGCAGCTTTCTGCCGGCCTCGCTGGCGAGCGCGTAGACCTCGTCCTTGGTTTTGGAGGCCTCCTCGCGGCGCTTCGCAGCGTCGGCGACGGCCTGTTCGATCTCGCTGTCGGTACCGAGGATCGCGTTCTTCTCTGCGCGAAGCTGGATGAGAATGTCCTTCTCGACCTCGGTCGCTTTCTCCATGCGCTTCGCGCGGAGGACCATGCTGTCGGCAGTTGCCATCATGTCGCCGAGCTTCATGTAGGCGACGCCGCCGGCGACCATCGACAGGACGATGACCAGGCCGAACGCGCTGGCAAGCTTTGCCTTGACCGTATATCTCATATCCGCCCCTAACCCGATCTCGCCCGAGACCCCGTTTTCAATTCAGAATGCGTTCCATGTTCGGAACGATGACGAACTCTTCACGCCATTTCGCGATGAAGCGAATGTACTCCGGCTTCCAATGCATGCCGACGCGCGGCGTCTGCTGCACGTCGGTCTGCGAGATCTCCGTGACCTCGTAGACCTTGTCGGCGGTGACGCCGACCAGTACGGGCTCATTGTCGAGCTCGATCTCGATGACGACGATGCGCGTATCCGCGGAGTCCTCCGGCTGCGGCATGCCGAAGCGGATGCGCAGATCGGCGAGCGGAATGACATTGCCGCGCACGTTGATCACGCTGGGAACGAAAGCACGCGCGCCGGCCACCCTGGTCACGGGCACGGGATCGATGATCTCGCGCACGAGGCCGGCGTCGAGCGCGAATTTTTCCTCGCCGAGCCCGATCATGACGACCTGCATCGCGTCGGCCTGGTGTTCGGCTGCCAATCCGTCGGTCATCACGCCGCCTCGTTGATGTGCTGTTTCTCGACCTTCGACTGCGCCAGCGTGACGAGCTGCGCGACATCGAGGATCAGCGCCGCCGTGCCGTCGCCCAGGATCGTCGCTCCGGAGAAGATCGTGACGTCCGAATGCAGCTTGGAAAGCGACTTGATGACGGTCTGGTGGTTGCCGATGATCTGGTCGGCGACGAGGCCGACATGGGTCTCGCCGGTTGAAATGATGATTGTCTTCTGGTGCCGATCAGGCGCACCGGACGCCGACATGATTTCGCGCAGGCGGAGGAAGGGCACGAGATTGCCGCGCACGTTGAGGAAATTGCGCCCGCGGGAGCGTTCGTCCTCGGCAGTCAGCTCGATGCATTCTTCCACTGCCGACAGCGGAATGATGTAGCGGCCCTCACCGACACGGATCAGCAGGCCTTCGATGATCGCGAGCGTCAGCGGCAGGCGCAGCGTGACCGTGGTGCCCTGGCCCTGCCTGGTCGACAGGTCGATCGAGCCGCGCATGTTCTCGATGGTGCGCTTGACGACGTCCATGCCGACGCCGCGGCCGGACAGCGCGGAGATGGTCTGCGCTGTCGAGAAGCCCGGGTGGAACAGGAACTGGTGAATCTCGTGATCAGAGAGCACGGCACCTGCGGCGATCAGGCCCTGTTCTTCGGCCTTGGCGCGGATACGGGCGGTGTTAAGGCCGCCGCCATTGTCCTTCACGGTGACGAGCACCTGCGCGCCGGAATGCACGGCTGCGAGCTCGATCCGGCCCTGCTCGGTCTTGCCGTTGGCGGAGCGGGTCGCGGTGTCCTCGATGCCGTGGTCGATGGCGTTGCGGATCAAGTGCACCAGCGGATCGGCCAGGCACTCGATCATGGTCTTGTCGAGCTCGGTATCCTCGCCCGAGGTGACGAACTCGACCGGCTTGGACAGGTCGCGCGACAGATCGTGGATCAGGCGACGGAAGCGGCCGAACAGCGAGCCGATCGGCACCATGCGCGCGCCCATCGTGGTGTCACGCAAGGACGAGGCCAGACGCTCGATTTCCTCGGCGATGATCTTGATCGAGAGATCAGAACCGGAGGCGGCGAGCTGGGTCAGCCGTGCCTGGGCAATGACGAGTTCGCCGACGCGGTCCATCAACTCATCGAGGCGCTCAGCCTGGACGCGGACGGTGGCAATACCGCGATCGTCGCGCTTGGCTTCGACTTTCGGTTCCAGCTTTGCTTCGGGTTTGGGCTCTGGCTTTGCGACGGGCTGCGCGGCGACGGGCACAGCAACAGCCTCAACGACCGGCGCGGGCATCTCGATCGCCAGGGCCGGCTCCTCCTCGAGCAGCTGGAACAGCGGCGCCGGCATGGGCGCCTCGACCTGCTCCAGCGGCAGGAGCGTCAGCTTCATCTCGTCCGAGACGAACATGAAGACGTCGTCGATCGCGTCCTTCTCGCAGGCCGCGTGCAACTTGACGTCCCACTTCAGATAGCAGTCTTCCGGTTCCATCTCGTCGAGGAACGGGATGCCGTCGGTGATTGGCACGACGAAGCAGGGGCCGAGCTTGCAGAGATCTTCGAGGAGATCGAGCGGGTTCGAGCCGTTGCGCAGGATATGGGATTCGAATTCCAGGCAGAGATGCCAGCCGGCCTGCTTGCTCTCGACGGGAGCCAGCGGCGGCGCTTCGACCATCGCGGCGATCGGAGCGGCGGGCTGATCCGACGACACGAAGCGCTTGAGATCGTCGAGGATGGCTTCGCCGATGATGTCGTCGGTCGATTGCGGAGCCTCGATCAGCGCGCGGATATAGTCCTTGGCGGCAAGCGCGACCGAGATCAGTTCCTGGGTCGGCTTGATCTCGCCTTTGCGGACGCGATCGAAGGCCGTCTCGAATTCGTGGGTAAAGGAGGCGACCTTGTCGAAGCCGAACATCGCACCCGAGCCCTTGATCGTGTGCAGGGCGCGGAACGCGGAATCGACCAGTTCGCGATCGTCGGGACGCTGGCCGAGGTCGAGCAGGGCCCCTTCAAGGACCTCGAACAGTTCGCTGGCTTCCTGGCGAAAGACCTCGGTCGGGTCCATCGCGTTCATGCGCGCACCAGCTTTGCGACGACGGCGAGCAGTTGCTCGGGCTTGAACGGCTTGGTGATCCAGCCGGTGGCGCCGGCGCTCTTGGCCTCTTGCTTCACCGTGTCATTGGACTCGGTGGTCAGGAACACGATGGGCATACCGACAGCGCTCGGCAGCTTGCGCAGCGCCTTGATCAGTTCCAGCCCATTCATGACAGGCATGTTAAGGTCGGTGATGACGAGGTCGAGCTTGCCGGCCTGCGCCTTGGCGAGGCCTTGCGCGCCGTCACCAGCCTCGATCACGCTGTGACCGGCCGGCTCGAGCACGACCTTGATCATCTGCCGGATGCTGGGAGAATCGTCGACCGTGAGAATCGTGGCCATTAGATGCCATCTTTCTTTTGCGGGAAGTGCTGATCGATCATTGCCTCGCTGGCGAAGCCGGCGCGACGAAGGGTGTTGCGCAGAGATTGGGAAAAGGAAGTCAGGACCACCGGGCGGCCTTGAGCGTCGCCAGTCTTGGCAGCCGACAGCAGAAGCTGGATCGAGGTCACGTCGGCCTTGTCGACGCTGGAACAATCGATCTCGAGCCGGTCCTGCCGGCCGAACGCTTCGCGGATCAGGTCATAGACATTCCGGATCGCAGCGATGCTGCAATCTGCAGGCAGCCGTAGGGACCACTTCGGCTCAGTGACATCAGACGACATTCGTCCCCCAAAATTCCCGGGATTCACTGCACGCATCGCGCGAATCCCGTGCGATGACTATTCGTGTGGGAGAGTATGCAAAACCCTAATGGGGCCACCCGTACAACTACGGGTCACATTCCCAGGAACTTCGCGTAAGCATGCAAGCGTGCATGGCCCGCACAAATCTCATGCGCTGCGCGCAACGTTGAGGCGGTCTGACGCGGCATGAATGTTTGCTCCACGTTAAATCACGGGGACTATTCGTTGAGATCACGCCTCGCCATCCGAACGAGTCCGGCCGCCGATGCTGACCCAAGCGCTTCTGGTTGATGACAGCCGCTCCGTC
>Ga0310811_10007232_pt1 | contig 14206 bp, 12 predicted proteins | sample YCmetagenome_FD_207642 | JGI IMG/M metagenome (GOLD analysis project Ga0310811, IMG submission 207642) | Soil microbial communities from experimental microcosm in Duke University, North Carolina, United States - YC | ecosystem: Engineered > Artificial ecosystem > Soil microcosm > Unclassified ...
CGCTGCCGAAGATGTACCCGAAGATGACCACGAGCACGACCGGAGCGCCCAGCGTCAAGGCGATCGCGGTCGGGTCGTGCCGGAGCTTGGCGAGCTGGCGCTCCGCCGCCGCTGCCCCGTCGATGAGCGCGCCGGTCATGCTGCCGCCTCCGTTCCGGCTTCTTCCTTCTCGGTTTCCGCGAGGAACACCTCGTCGAGCGTCGGCTGCCGGATGCTCACGTCCTGCGCCTCGACGCCGGCCGCGTCGAGGCGGCGGACGAGTTCGGGCAGCGTCACCGCGCCTGCCGCGACCGGCACGGTCAGGCGGCGCGCGGCCGCGTCGACCCGCGGGCGGCCGCCCGCTATCAGGCTCAGCACGGCTTCGGCCGCCGGCAGCCCGCCGCCCGTGGCGGCTGCGTCGCTGAGCACCACGTCCACGCGGCTGCCGAGGGAGTTCTTCAGCTCGTCAGGCGTGCCCTGCGCGGTGACCCGGCCCTCGTCGACGATCACGATCTGGGTGGCGAGCCGGTCGGCCTCATCCAGGTACTGCGTGGTCAGCAGCACCGTGGTGCCGTCCGCCGACAGCGACCCGGCCGCCGACCAGATCTCCGCCCTGCTGCGCGGGTCGAGGCCGGTAGTGGGTTCGTCAAGGAAGAGGACCGCGGGGGCGACGATCAGGCTGGCGATCAGGTCCAGCCTGCGCCGCATCCCGCCGGACCAGGTCTTCACCAGGCGGCCGCCGGCGTCGGCGAGCCCGAACCGCTCAAGCAGCTCGGCGGCGCGCGCGGCCGCGCGCCGCCTGCCCAAGTGCCACATCAGGCCGAGGATGAACAGGTTCTCCTGGCCGGTCAGGTCGTCGTCGACCGCCGCGTGCTGGCCCGCGAGCCCGATGCTGGCGCGGACCCGCCTCGGCTCGCGGAGCACGTCGTGGCCCGCGATGCGGGCGGCGCCGCCATCGGGCCTGGTGAGCGTGGCCAGCACGCGGACGGCGGTGGTCTTGCCCGCGCCGTTCGGGCCGAGCAGCGCGCAGATGCCGCCCTCTGGTACCGCTAGGTCCACGCCGCGCAGCGCCTGGACCTTCCCGAAGGACTTGCGCAGTCCTTCGGCTTCTATCGCGAGCATCGGGTTCCTCTCTGATCGACCGGAGTTAATTTACGTACATTGTACGTCGTACTGTGTACGCACTTTAGTGAGGGGTGGCTGTAGCGACGCGGGCCGGTCATCCGCGGCGGCGCGTTGCCGCGGCCGGCGGAGACACGCACGCCGAAGCCCGTGAAGCCCGGCCTGGGCAACCGGCAAGATGGGAAGGAAAGAGCGCGTCCGCGCCAGACAGGAGGACCCATGTCGACCGCCACGCCGGCGCCCGGGGCGACGCCGCCGCGCCGCCGCGGCCCCACGCCCCGGCATACCCGCGAGGACGTGACGCGGGCGGCGGTGGCGCTCGCCGACGAAGGCGGCCTCGACGCGGTGACGTTCCGTGCCGTGGCGGCGCGCCTCGGCACCGGGGTGATGTCGCTGTACAGCTACGTTCCCGACAAGCAGTCGCTGGTGTTCGACATGGTGGAGCTGGTCGGCGCCGAGCTAGAGCTGCCAGAGCCGAGCGGCGACTGGCGGGCTGACATGCACCTGGTGGCAGGCAGGCAGCGCGACCTCGCGCACCGGCACCCGTGGCTGGCCGACGCCACCTCCCAGCTGCAGCCGATCGGGCCGGCCATGCTGGCCTTGCTTGAGTTCGCCCTGGGTGCGCTGGAGCCGACCGGCCTGTCCGCGCGGGACGTGCTGGAGGGCATCGCCATCATCAACGGGGCCGTGCTGAACTTCGTCCGCACCGAACTGGCGACCCAGGCGGCCGACCCGGCAGCGCGGGCCAGGCAATTCGCGCAGCTCCCGGAACTGCTCGCCACGGGCAGGTACCCGCGGTTCGCCGCCTTGGCAGCGCAGGGCGGCCAGCCCGAGACCCTCGACCTGGCCGCCCACTTCGACCGGCTGCTCGACAAGCTCCTGGACGGCCTGGTCCCGTGAACGCGGCCGCCGGCCCGCGGCCACGACCGCGCGGGGAACAGGGCCGGCGCTGCGGAGCACGCCGCCGTTCTGATGATGACGGGTTTGACTTTTGACTTACTCGGTGCGCAAGGCGGTGGCGGTGCGGGAACGCGACGCCCACGTGGCGGGGGCCAGCGCGCCGACGACCGCGATGGCCAGGCCCGCCAGGGCTAGGCCGATCAATTCCGGCAGCGAGTACACCGAGACCACCGACGCCGGGAGGCCGGAGTTGGCCGCGTGCGCCATCGTCGGAAGCACGCTGTGGTGCAGCAAGATGCCGGCGGGGACCGCGATGATGCCCGCGGCCAGGCCAGTGACGCCGACCGAGCACACGACCATCGTCAGGGTCTGCCTGGGTGTCATGCCCAGGGCCTTGAACACGCCGATGTCGTGGGCTTTCTCGCGGATCTGCAGGGCAACCGTGTTCAGCACGCCGAGGCCCGCGACCGCGGTAATCAGCAGGGTGAGCATGGCGACCAGCACGGTGATCGCGATCAGCTCCTTGTCACCGCCGCTGTCGGCGGTGACGTTGAAGGAGTCGCCAAGCGCGGCCTGCAGGCTGGCTGCGTACGCGGCGGCGGTGACGCCCGGCTTGAGCGAGATCACGTACTGGCTGACGCCGGCTTCGGCCGGGTCGAGCGCGGCGAGCGTGGCCGGCGACATGTACACGCTCACGTCGTTGCCCGGCTCGAAGACCTCGCCGGCGATCTTCACGGTGACTTTGCGGGCGCCGTTCACCATCGTGTACGTGTCGCCGACCTTGGTGTTCGTGTCGGTGAGGAACAGCGTGTTGACGTCGATCTCCGGGACGCCCGAGGACTGCGAGTACCACGTGCCGGAGATGAGGGCCAGGTTCGACCAGGCGGGGTCGCCGGCGCCGTAGGCGGTGATATGCATGCCGCCGTCCGTGGTGCCCAGGCCGGGTGACTCCAGGCTGTCGTCCGCTGCCGTGAGGTAGTGCAGGGTGCCGGCCTGTGCGCCGATGGCCGTGGTGATGGCGCGCTGCTGCGCTGCGGTCAGCCGCGGCGCGCCCGGGCCGACGATGCCGACGTTCTTGTGCTTCTGCCCCTTCCCCGGCCCGTTTTGGCCGGCGGGGTTCGCGGTCGCGCCCGGCGGCGGCAGATGGACCTGCACCGGCAGCCGTGAATTCTGGGAGATGTCGTGGAAGACGTCGTTCAGCGACGTCGCCAGGCCCACGCCGAACGTCACCGCCGCCGCGCCGAACAGCACCGCGACCACCGTGACGAAGGTACGGCCCGGCCGGGCGGCGGGCGCCGCGAAGCCCAGGGTGACCGGGCGCGGGATACCGGTCAGCTTCGCCAGGGCCCGCTGCGCGAAGAAGCCGTGCTTCGGCTTGGGCGCTCGGCCGGTCGCGATCGCCTGCACCGCCGCCATCGACCCGGCCCGCCATGCCGGGCCGATGGCGGCGGCAACGGTGAGCACGAGGACGGTCAGCGGTACGGCCACGTCCACCCAGAAGGGCACGCCGAGCACGCCGACCTGGTACACCTGCGCGTTCTGCGCGTAGACCGGCGCGGCGAGGAGGTTGCCGCAGACCACGCCGACGATCGCGCCGGTGACGGCCGGTACCGCGACGAGCAGCACGTACGCGGCGACGACCTGCGCGGGAGTGAAGCCGACGGACTTGAGGACGCCGATCCGGGTGGTGCCCGCGACCACGGCGCCGCTGACCACGTTGACGACGATCAGCACGGAGATGACCAGCGCGATCACGCCGAACGCGATGATGAACGGCACCCACGGCGCCACGTTGGACTGCTCGGACTGGCGGACAGCGAGGTAGGAGGTCGGCGCGCCGATGACGGCGTTCTTCGGCAGCGCCGCCTCGACCGCGCTGGCGTCGGCGGCGAGGTCGCTGCTGGTCGCGCTGGACGCGAACCGGAACAGCAGCTGCGCCTGGGCGGATCCGGCTTGGGTCGCGATGGCATTCAGCTCGGCGGGGAGCACCCAGCCGTCCGCGGTGTTCGTGACCGAGTTCGCGATGCCCACGACGGTCAGCGTCTGGTTGCCGATGGCGACCGTCGCGCCGAGCTGGCCGGGCCCGTTCCCGCTCGCCGACATCACGAGCTGGCTGTCGTTCGCCGGCCAGTGCCCCTGCTGCAGGGTGAGGTCGTCCACCGGGCCGCCCGGTCCTGAGCGCCCGACGAGGTCCAGCGGGACGCCGTTGAGCGTGCCGTTGACGCCGGGGATCGTGATCTTGGCGGTGACGCTGTCGTCGGCGGCGAACGGCCCCGCGACGGCGGTGACGCCCTTCACCTGCTTGGCGTGCGCGATCTGGGCTGGGGTGGCCTTCGTTGTGTCCACGTTAACCGCGAGGTCCGCGCCGTGCTGGGCGGCGAACGCGTGGTCGAACGGGCTGTGCGCGTCGGCGAGCATGCCGAGCGCGAGCGTGGAGGCCGCGGTGGAGACGAGGACGACGAGGCCGATGATGATGGCCTGCAGTCTTCGGCCGCCGAGCCCGCCGCGCGCGGCGTGGAAGACGGCGCTCATGACGCCGCTACCGCTGTGTCTGAAGCGACCCGGCCGTCCGCGATGTGAACGACCCGGCGGGCGTAGCGGCGGGCGAGCTCGGGGCTGTGCGTGACGACGATCAGCGTCTGGCCGTGGGCGTTGAGGTCAAGCAGCAGGCGGCCGATCTCGTCGCCCGTAGCCGAGTCGACCGCGCCGGTCGGCTCGTCGGCGAGCAGCAGGGACGGCTTGTTGATCAGCGCCCTGGCGATGGCGACCCGCTGCCGTTCGCCGCCGGAGAGCCGGGCTGGGTAGGCGTCGCGGCGGTGGCTGATCCGCAGCGTGCTGATGAGTTCCTCGGCGCGCTGGCGGGCGTCTTTCGCCTTGACGCCGGCCAGCTGGGCGGGCAGCAGCACGTTGTCGATGACCGTCATGTCGTCCAGGAGGTTGAAGAACTGGAAGATCATGCCGACCTGCCTGCGCCGGAAGCGGGCCGCGCCCGCCTCGGAGAGCATGTCGACGCGCTCGTCGCCCACCCGGACCGCGCCGCTGGTGGGCTTGTCCATTCCGGCGACGAGGTTGAGGAGGGTCGACTTTCCGCTGCCCGACGGGCCCATGATGGCGATCGCCTCGCCCGGCTCGACGCGCAGGCTTACGTTGTCGACGGCGGGGGCGGGCGCGCCGTCGTACCGCTTCGTCACGTTCTCTAGCAGAACCACCGTGTCCATGGCGGCGACGGTAGTTGCGCGGCCCCTCGGCCCGCGTCCCTCGCGTTGCTGATCCTGCGTAACGTAGCTGGCGCACTTGCCCGCGGGGGTCATCCTCCGGATGTAGCCCGGGATACGTTCCACGGTGGATGCCCGTCGCGCGCTTACCGGCCACAATGATTGGGTGGCAGGACTTATGCGCAGGCTGGTCGCCTATTTCACGCGGGCGGACCCGCGCGATGCGGCCCCGTCGGGGTGGGCGCTCGCGTTCGACGCCGCCATCGCGCTGGGCGCGGCGATCGGAGCCGTCTACGAGGTCGGCAGCCGCAGCGAGACGGTGTCCACCATCATTGGTCCTGGCGGGGTGCCCATCACCTTGGCCGGCCCGCACACCGCGCCCGTCCGCGAACTCGGCGGCACGATCCTCATGCACGCGGAGACGGTCCACGCGCCGGTCTTTGTCCTGGTCGCGACGGCGCTCACCGCGCTGCCGCTGGCAGCGCGGCGGATCTACCCGATCGGCGTCTGCCTCACGATCGCGGCCGCGATCCTGGTCGTCCACCGCTACACTGTGCCGCCGGTCGCGCTCGGCACCGCCATCTACGCCGCGTACAGCGCGATCACGTACTCCCGGTACCGGAACCTGGCGATCGCCGTCGTGGGCGTGGTCACCCTGGCGGTCGCCGGGGCGCTCGGGGATGACCTGCCTCGGTTCCCTGGGCGGCTGACCGCCATCGTCGCGATCGTGCCCGCTGGCGCGGCAGGTCTCGGCATCCGCGTGCTACGCCACCGCCTTGCCGATTCGACCGCCCGGCTGCGCCGCGCCGCGGCCGAGGCCCGCGTGGCGACGGAACGGGCTCTGACGGCCGAGCGGGCCAGGATCGCGTCCGAGCTGCACGACGTGGTCACGCACAACGTGTCGGTGATGATCGTGCAGGCGGGCGCGGCGCGGAAGATCATGGCCTCCTCCCCCGCCGACGCCGAGGACGCGCTGCTCGCCGTGGAAGCGACCGGGCGGGAGGCGATGACAGAGCTGCGCAACCTGCTCGGCCTGCTCAGCCCGGCGCAGGACGACATGAGCGCGGCCGGCTCGGCCGGCGCCTGTGCCACCGGCCAGGCACCGGGTCGCGCGCCTGCCGCGCTGCGCCCGCAGCCGGGCCTGTCCGAGGTTGGCCTGCTCGTCGAGCGGGTCACCGCTACCGGGCTGCCGGTGGAGCTCACGGTCAGCGGGGAGCCCCAGCCGCTGCCGCCGGGGGCGAACCTCGCCGCGTACCGGGTCGTGCAGGAGGGGCTGACCAACGTGCTGCGGCACGCGGGGCAGGCGACGGCCGCAGTGTCGGTGCGCTGGGCCGAGCAGCTTGAGATCACGGTCAGCGACGACGGCTCCGGCGGTGGCCTGGATGACGCGGCCGGGCCGGGGCGCGGGCTGCTCGGGCTGCGGGAGCGGCTGGGGCTATACGGCGGGGAGCTCACCGCCGGGCCGCGGCCGGGCGGCGGCTGGCAGGTCCGGGCCGCCCTTCCGCTGGCCGGGGTGGCCGGATGAGCGGCGGGTACAGCATCTTCGGCACACCGCCGGGTGACCCAGGCCGGCCGTTGACCGTGGTGATCGCGGATGACCAGGCGCTGGTCCGCGGCGGGTTCCGGCTGATACTCAAGGCGGCGGGGATCGACGTGGTCGCGGAGGCGGCGAACGGGGCGGAGGCCGTTGCCGCGGTTCGGCAGCACCAGCCGGACGTGGTGCTGATGGACGTCCGGATGCCGGTGCTTGACGGCATTGAGGCGACCAGGCGCATCCTCGCCGCTCACCCGGATTCCGCGCCCCGGATCATCATCCTGACCACGTTCGACCTCGATGAGTACGTGTACGCGGCGCTGGCGGCGGGGGCGAGCGGCTTCCTGCTGAAGGACGTGACCCCGGAGCACCTGGTCGGCGCCGTCCGGCTCATCCGGACCGGCGACGCCCTCCTCGCGCCGTCAATCACCCGCCGCCTGGTGGAGCGGTTCGCGGCGGCGCCAGCCGCCGGGGCCGCGGACGGAGCGGGGACTGGTGCGCCGGCGCCCAAGCCGGGCACTGCTGCGGGCCGCCCCGGCTGTGATGTCTCCGCGCTGACCCCGCGCGAGCTTGAGGTTCTTGGCTTCGTCGCACGGGGCCGGTCCAACGCCGAGATCGCGTCGGACCTGGTCCTGTCCGAGGCGACGGTGAAAACCCACGTCGCCCGCATCCTGACCAAGCTAAGCCTCCGCGACCGCGTCCAGGCGGTGGTCCTGGCCTACGAAACGGGCCTGATCTCCCCAGGCAGCTAAGGCGTCCGCGGCGGGCAATAGGATTCGACTTCGGGTGCTGCGGGCATGAGGCTCCTTCGGGTGCCGCCGCTGACTCCCCCGGTGGCACAGGGCGGAGGGCGTCATGACAGGTCTGGAAAGCGGCCTCGCGGCCGGGGCCGCCGCCTGGCGGGACGCTGACCCGGACCCGGAGACGCGGGCCGAGCTTGACCAGTTGCTCGCCGGCGGCGACGCCGCGGCGCTGGCGGAGCGCTTCGAGGGGACGCTGGCCTTCGGCACGGCCGGCATCCGGGCCGCGATGGGCGCCGGGCCCATGCGCATGAACCGGCTCGTCGCGGGCCGCGTCGCCGCCGGCCTCGCGCGCTACCTCACCGCTCAGGACCCGGCCGCCGCCGCTGCCGGGATCGTGGTCGGGTACGACGGCCGCGCCAAGTCCCACGTGTTCGCTACCGATGCCGCCCGGATCCTGTCCCGGGCCGGCGTCCGCGTGTGGCTGCTGCCCAGACCGCTGCCGACCCCGGTGCTCGCCTTCTCGGTCCGCCGCCTGCGGGCCGCGTACGGGCTGATGGTGACGGCCAGCCACAACCCCCGCCAGGACAACGGGATCAAGGTCTACGTCCGGGACGGCGGCCAGCTACTGCCGCCCGACGACGAGGCCATCGCCGCCGCCATCGCCGCGGTGGACCCGCTGCACCTGCCGGAGGGCTGGTCCGCCGGCCCGTTCGAGTTCACGCAGGCGGATGACGTCGTGCCCGCCTACGTCGCGGCCGTGGCGGCGGACGGGCGGCAGCCGACGGGCACCCCGGAGCTCACGGTCGTGCACACCGCGCTGCACGGCGTCGGCGACGCGACGCTCCGGGCGGTGCTGGCCGCGGCCGGCTGGCCCGACCCGGTCCCGGTCGCCGCCCAGCGGCACCCTGATCCCGCCTTCCCGACCGTGCCTTACCCCAACCCGGAAGCGCCGGGCGTGCTGGACCTGGCCCGGGAGGCCGCCGCGCGGGAAGGCGCCAGCCTGGTCCTCGCCAACGACCCGGACGCGGACCGGCTGGCCGTCATGGTGCCGGGCCCGGACGGCTGGCGGGCTCTCACCGGGGACGAGCTCGGCGCGCTGCTCGGCGACGCGGTGCTGGCCCGCGTGGCAGGCGGCAGGCCCGGCGGGCGGCCTCCGGTCGTCGCGACGACGGTGGTCTCCGGGTCGCTGCTGCGCCGTCTCGCGCAGGCCGCGGGCGTGCGGTGCGTCACCACGCTGACCGGGTTCAAGTGGATCGCGCGGGCAGGCGGCGACGAGACCCTGGTCTACGGTTACGAGCAGGCACTCGGCTACGCCGTGCGGCCCGACCTGGTGGCCGACAAGGACGGGATCAGCGCTGCGCTGCTTGTCCTGCGGACAGCCGCGGAGCTAGGCAGGGAAGGGCGGACGCTGGCCGACAGGCTCGACGACCTGGCTTTGGCTCACGGCCTGCATGTCACCCGGGAACGCTCGCTGCGGGCGGAGGGCGCCACCGGCCTCGCCCGGCTCGCCGACGCGGTCAAGCGGGTCAGGAAAGAGCCGCCGCGCCAGCTTGCCGGGCACCCGGTCACAGTGACCGACCTGCGGGAGCCCGCCCCCGGTCCAGTTGACCTGGCCGGCGGCTACGCTGAGCGGTCCCCCGGCCAGCCGGTTCCGCCGACGGACGTCCTGATCTGGCACGCGGGCGGCGGCGCCCGCGTGATGGTCCGGCCGAGCGGCACCGAGCCGGTGCTCAAGCTGTACGCCGAAGTCGCCTGGCCGGTGCGGTCACGGGACGAACTCGCCGACGCGCGGGCGAACGCGGCCGGGCAGGCCGAACGTATGCTGGCCGCGGCCACGGCCGCGCTGGAACCATCCACGACGGGAGAGCAGTCATGACCGACAACGCCACCATCACCCGGGCCGTGCTGGCCCGCATGATCGACCACACGCTGCTGGCACCAGAGGCCACCGACGAGGACGTGGCCCGGCTCGCCCAGGAGGCCGCGCAACTCGGCGCGGGCGCGATCTGCATTTCGCCGTCCCGGCTGCCGCTCGCCCCGGGGGTGCTGGCCCCCGGGATCGCCCTGGCGGCGGTGACCGGCTTCCCGTCGGGCGCCCACCCGGTCGCCGTGAAGGCCGCCGAGGCCGCCGCCGTGGTGGCGGCCGGCGCGACGGAGGTCGACATGGTCATCGACCTCGGCGCCGCGCTGCGCGACCAGTGGGCGCGGACCACCGCCGAGGTGGCCGCGGTCCGGGCCGCGATCGGCCCGTCGGTGGTGCTGAAGGTCATCCTTGAGACGGCGGTCATCGGGCCTGGCCGCATCGCCGCTGCCTGCGGTGCTGCCGAGGCCGGCGGCGCCGACTTCGTCAAGACCTCCACCGGGTTCCACAAGGCCGGCGGGGCCACGATCGAGGCGGTGACGGCGATGGCCGCGGCGGTCGGCGGCCGGCTGGGCGTGAAGGCATCAGGCGGGATCCGGACGGCTGAGACCGCGCTCGCGATGATCGCGGCGGGCGCGACGCGCATCGGCACCTCGTCAACCGCCGTCATTCTGAGTGGCCTGCCCGGCGAGTGACCGGACCGGATGGATGATAGGACCATGACTGTCACCGATGAACTGCGCGCGCGGCTAGGCCGCGTCGGAATTTGGATGCCGCCGCCGGAGCGGTTGGGCGTGGACCCGGTCGAGGTCGCGCTCGCGATCGAGGGCGCCGGGTTCACCTCCGTCTGGGAAGGCGGCGGGAACCCCGATCAGGCGGCGCTCGACCGGATCGAGAGCCAGCTCGCGGCGACGGGGAGCCTGATCGCGGCGACCGGCATCGCCAGCGTCTGGACCTGGGACCCGGCTCTCCTGCGGGCGGCGGCGCAGGACCTGGAGACCGCGTTCCCCGGCCGGTTCATCCTGGGCCTCGGCGTCAGCCACGCCCCAGCGGTCGAGGCGCTAGGTCACACATACCAGCGCCCCCTAAGGAAGCTGGAAAAGTTCCTCGACGAGCTCAGCCATCCCGCCGGCCACGGCGCGGAACGGCCGCTGCCCCCGGTCGTCCTCGCGGCCCTCGGCCCGAAGGCGCTCGGGCTCGCCCTTGACCAGGCCGTCGGCACCCACCCGTACTTCACCACGCCCGAGCACACAGGGTTCGCCCGCGAGGTCCTCGGTCCCGGTCCGCTGGTCATACCGGAGCTGGCGTTCACCCTGGCCAGCCCGGCGGAGGGCGAGGCGACGGCCCGCGCGTACGCCAGCCGGTACCTCAGGCTCCCCAATTACACCAACAACCTGATGAAGTTCGGTTTCGGCCCGGAAGACCTGGAGGGCACGGGCAGCGACCGGCTGATCGCCCAGGTCATCCCGAACGGCCCCGAGGCCCTCCGCGAGCGCATCCAGGCGCACCTGGACGCCGGCGCCGACCACGTGGTCATCCAGCCCCTGGGCGACGATGTCTTCACCGACGCCGCCCTGGCCGTCCTCGGGGAAACGGTCGGTGACTTCCTGAAGCGCTGACCTGCTCCCGTCAGCTCGCCGGCCTTGGCACACTGGCCCTGTGACTGACTCCCCCACCGCCCCGCCGCTCGTGCTGGCCAGCGGACCCGACGGCCACGGCATCGCCGTCGTCACGCTCAACCGGCCGGAGAAGAAGAACGCGCTGTCTACCGCGCTGCGCGAGGAAGCCGTCGCCGTCCTCGGGCTGCTGGCGGCCGACACGGCCGTCAAGGCCCTGGTCGTCACCGGCAGCGGCGGCTGCTTCAGCGCGGGCTTCGACCTGCGGGAATTCGCCGATACCGACCCGGGCCGCAGCGAACGGCTCTGGCGGTCCTCGGACCTGTTCCACCACGCGGTGCACCGCTTCCCGGTACCGGTCATCGCGGCGGTCGACGGGATCGCCTACGCCGGCGGGTTCGACCTCGCCGTCCTGTGCGACCTGCGCATCGCCACGCACCGCGCGGCCTTCGCCCACCCCGAGGCCGCCTTCGGGCCGGTCGTCTACGGGCCACTGCATGACCTGGTGGGCGGTGCCGTCGCCCGCGAGCTCGTCCTGACGGGCCGCGAGATCGACGCCCAGGAGGCCCTGCGGCTCCACCTGGTCACCAGCCTCACCGGCCCGGATGAGCTCATGGAAGACGCGATGAGCCTGGCCAGGCAGGTCGCCCGGGCACCCCGCGAAGTCCTGGTCAGGAACAAGGCGAAGTTCATCGCCCGCTCCGCTATCTCCCCGCAGACGCCGACGCTCGACCTGTAGCCGCTACCCGCGTTATCCCGGCGCCCGCCGTGTGGGCTACGCGACGTCGTGGCCTGAAATAGGCGGGTGAAGCCTCCTGGTTGAACCAGGCATGGAGCAGATGGTGGATGCGGCGACGGGCGCCGAGGCAACAGCGGTAACACGGGAATCGGTCAAGCGGTGGCGCGGCCTGCTGGAGAGCGAGCGGGACGCGGCGGAACTCTACTCACGGCTCGCGGACGCGGAGACGGGCGAGCGACGGGAGATCTTCGGCGAGCTGGCGGAGACCGAGCGCGGGCACGCGGCGCACTGGGCCGCCAAGCTCCAGGCCGCGGGGGCCGAGGTGCCCGCACCCGGCAGCCCGAGCCTGCGGACCCGGCTGCTCGGCGTGGCCGCGGGCCGGTTCTCCACGCAGACGGTGCTGCCGCTCATCGAGCGCGCCGAGCGCGCCGACGCGGGCGTCTACGACGCCGACCCCGATGCCCTCCCCGGCATGGCCGCCGACGAGCGCGGTCACGCGCGGACGCTCGCGCGGCTGACCGCCGGGTCCGCCGGCGACGACGGCGTCGGCTCCGACCCCATCGCGCAGATCGCGCGGCGCGAGCGCTGGCACCGCGGTGACCGCTCCGGCGCGCTGCGCGCCGCCGTGTTCGGCGTCAGCGACGGCCTGGTGTCCAACACCGCCCTGGTGATGGGATTCGCCGGGTCGGGCGTCGCGCACGCGGCCACCCTGCTCGCCGGGGTCGCCGGCCTGCTCGCCGGCTCCTTCTCCATGGCGGCCGGCGAGTACATCTCCATGTCGAGCCAGCGCGAGATGTTCCAGCGGGAGATCTCCCTGGAGCAGGCGGAACTGGAGGAGAAGCCAGCCGAGGAGCACGCCGAGCTGGTGCTGTTGTACCGGGCCAAGGGCCTGCCCCGCCCGGACGCGGAGCGGCTCGCCGACAGGATCATGGCCGACCGCACGGTGGCCCTGGACACGATGGCGCGGGAGGAACTCGGCCTGGACCCAGGCCAGCTCGGCTCGCCCTGGGCGGCGGCGGCGTCCAGCCTCCTCGCGTTCGCGGCGGGCGCGTTCGTCGTGGTCCTGCCGTACCTCATCGGCGGCGGCACGGCCGCCCTCGCGACCGCCGTCGTCCTCGCGCTCGCCGCCATGTTCGGCGTCGGCGCCACCATCGGCGCGCTGAACGGCCGGTCCGCCGTCCGGATGGGCCTGCGCCAGATGGCGGTCGGCGCCCTCGCCGCCGCGGTGACGTTCGGCGTCGGCGCGCTCATCGGGGCGCACGTCTCGTAAGCTCCGGTCGCAGGGTCCCCGGGCCAGCCGCTAACCTCAGACTGTGCCGACAGCCGCCGACGACCGCGCCGTAAGCGGTCCTCCCGCGATTGACGCTGAACTGGCCAGGCGCCTGGTTGACGCGCAGTTCCCCCAGTGGGCTGGCCTGCCCCTGCGGCTCATTGATCCCGCTGGCTCGGACCATGTGATCTACCGGCTAGGCGAGGACCTGTCCGTGCGGCTGCCCCGCCACGCCGGGGCCATGGGGCAGGCGCGGAAAGAACTGGAGTGGCTGCCCCGGCTGGCCCCGTGCCTGCCCCTGGCTGTCCCAGTTCCGCTGGCGGTGGGCGCGCCCGCCTTCGGGTATCCCTGGTCATGGGCGGTGTCCCGCTGGCTCGACGGCGAGGCGGCGACGGCCGAGGCGCTCGGCGACTCCACCGAGGCCGCCGTTCAGCTCGGTGAGTTCCTGGTGGCCCTGCAGCGGTTCGCGCCGGCCGAAGTCCCCCTGCTAACGGCGCGGGACGACCTGCGCGTCCGCCCGCTGGCCGAACGCGACCAGGCCACGCGCGCCGCCATCGCGGCGGCCGGCGGCGTGTTCGACGCCGCGGCCATCACGCGGCTGTGGGACGAGGCGCTGAGCGCGCCGGGATGGGACCGGCCTCCGGTCTGGGTCCACGGCGACTTTCACACCGGCAACCTGCTCACTCGAGACGGGCGCCTCAGCGCCGTCATCGACTTCGAGCGGCTGGGCGTCGGCGACCCGGCCTGCGACCTCATGGTCGCCTTCACCTTGATGTCGGCCAGGGGCAGGGCCGTCTTCCGCGACACGCTGGACGTCGACGACGCCACCTGGACGCGCGGCCGCGGCTGGACCCTGGCGGGCGGCCTCATCGCCTATGCCAGCTACGCCGCCGTCAATCCCAGGGTCGCCGCGCAGACCACCCGCCAGATCACCGCGGCCCTGGCCGGCTAGCCATGAGACCAGAGAGGGGCCGATGACCGAGTACCGTGCGTCCTTCGACGCCACTGTCAGGTTCAGCAACGGCGGTGACATAGCCGTGCACGGCTTCCGGGTGGACGTCCCCGCGGCTGACATCGACGAAGCCGGGATCGCCGCGCTGTTCGTGGCCTCCCTCGGGCTGCTGATGACCGACGCGGTCGAGATGCGGAACGTCCAGGTCTTCGCCGAGCCGCACAAGGGAACCAGGGGCGGCCCGTCGGAGCGCGGTACCGGCACCCCTGCCCAGG
>Ga0310811_10007233_pt1 | contig 14204 bp, 12 predicted proteins | sample YCmetagenome_FD_207642 | JGI IMG/M metagenome (GOLD analysis project Ga0310811, IMG submission 207642) | Soil microbial communities from experimental microcosm in Duke University, North Carolina, United States - YC | ecosystem: Engineered > Artificial ecosystem > Soil microcosm > Unclassified ...
GACAGTCTTGGGTGGCTCGAGCCCCGCCACATGCTGTCATCCCGAGCGCAGCGAGGGATCTTTACAGCCCCGAGGGACACGTTCAGCCCATGTTGCTCAGCGAAGAACAGATCCTGATCCGTGACACCGCGCGGGCCTTCGCGCAGGACAAGGTGGCGCCCCATGTCCGCGACTGGGAGACAGCCGGCGAGATCCCACGCGCGCTGCTGGCTGAGATGGGGCAGCTCGGCTTTCTCGGCATGTGCGTCCCTGCTGAATGGGGCGGTGGTGGCGCCGACATGGTGTCGTACGTGCTGGCGCTCGAGGAGATTGCCGCCGCCGACGGCGGATTGTCGACGGTGATGAGCGTCAACAACTCGCCGGACTGCGCCGCGCTGCTCGCTTATGGCTCACCCGAGCAGAAGGAGCGCTGGCTGAAGCCCCTGGCGAGGGGCGAGATGCTCGGCGCCTTCTGCCTCACCGAACCGCACGCCGGGTCGGACGCCTCCAACCTGAAGACGCGGGCGGAGCGCCGCGGTAATGGCTGGGTGCTGAACGGGGTCAAGCAGTTCATCACCTCCGGCCGGACGGCCGACGTCGCCCTTGTGTTCGCCGTCAGCGATCCCGCGATCCCGAAGCGCGGCATCTCCTGCTTCATCGTGCCGACCCGCACCCCGGGCTACCGCGTCGCCTCGGTCGAGAAGAAGCTCGGTCAGAAATCGTCCGACACCTGCCAGATCGCCTTCGAGGACTGCGCCGTTGGGGCCGACGCCCTGCTGGGCAGCGAGGGGGAGGGTTACCGCATCGCGCTGGCCAATCTCGAGGCCGGGCGCATCGGCATCGCCGCCCAGGCTGTGGGTATGGCACGTGCTGCCTTCGAGGCCGCCCGGGCCTACGCCAACGATCGCGAGGCCTTCGGGACAAAGATCGTCAACCACCAGGCCGTGCAATTCAGGCTGGCCGACATGGCAACGCAGATTGCCGTGGCGCGCCAGATGGTGCTGCACGCGGCAACTTTGCGCGACGCTGGCCGTCCCTGCCTCACGGAGGCCGCAATGGCCAAGTTATATGCATCGGAGATGGCCGAGGGGGTGTGCTCGGCGGCAATTCAGGTCCACGGCGGCTACGGCTACGTCTCGGACTACCTGGTAGAGAAGATCTGGCGCGACGTTCGAGTCTGCCAGATTTACGAGGGAACCAGTGACGTTCAGCGCATCCTGATCGGCCGCGGATTGGCAACTTTGTAGCATCCGCCTTTCCCTTGTTCCCGCACCGGGGTCGTGCAAAACTCACCCGGAGTGAATAGGGCCGCAGAAGCGGTTTTGGGGGCTTGGGGGAGCCGGGCGACGGATGGTCGGTCGTGCGCCGTAAGATTTTAGCTGTCGTCGGCCTCGCCGCAGCAATGCTGGTGGCGATGGAAGGTGCCATCGCGGGGGACAAGGATAAGTCCCTCGAAAAGAACATTGATGGCGCCGCAAGCTCCAATCGACTCCTGCACATGCAGACCGCCTTCAACCCGGCCTTGCCGGGATCCGGCGAGGCCGTGCGGGTTTTTGCGCGTACCGTGAAGCAGATGTCTGGGGGCGGGCTGGCGATCAAGATCGTCGAACCCGGACGCATCGCCCCCACCGCCGACATGCTCGATGCCATCGTGAACGGCGACCTCGAGGCAGCGTTCACGTGGTCGGGTTATGCCGCCAGCAAGGCACCTGTCTTCGGGGTGTTTGCCACTGTTCCGTTTGGCCCCGGTCCGGAGGACATGACCTCCTGGATGCTGGAAGGCGACGGCAGCCGTATCCACCGCGACGCTTACGACAAGCTCGGCGTCGCCGGCATTCCCTGCGGTATCCAAGGTGCCAAGGGGGGCGGCTGGTTCCGCGGCGATCTCAACACGGTTGCGGATCTCAAGGGGCTGCGCTTGCGCTACGGTCGCTTTTCCGGCGAGGTGATGGCGCGGCTCGGCGCGACTGTGGTGCCCCTGCCGCCAGGCGAGTTCTTCTACAAGCTGCAGCAGGGCACGGTGGATGGCGGCGAGATGTCGACCCCGTCGATCGATGCCGCGCTGGGCTTCGACAAGCTCGGCTTGCCCTACTACATGCCCGGTTGGCAGCAACCATCGGCGTTGCTCGATTTCCTGATGCGCAAGGACAAGTGGGAGGCGATGCCCGCCACCTTGCGCGTCCAGGTCGAAACCGCCTGTCGCGCCAACATTGCCTGGATGATGAGCCGCTCGCCGCACATGCAGGCGCTGGCGATCGACAAGCTGCGTGAATCGGGCGTCGTCATCCGGCAATGGTCGCCCGAGCTGATGAAGGCCTTCCGCGCCAAATCCGATATGGTGCTGAAGGAGCAGTCCGACCGCGATGCCGACTTTGCCGCGGCCCTCGCCAACCAGCGTGGCTTCATCGGCCAGAACGTCGGCTGGCGAACCCTGTCGCGCTTGCCGTAGCCCAATTTCTTGCGGACCGCGGGCATCCCGCCCGCTCATGGGTTTGGCGAGCGGAATGCTCTCGGGCCGGACGAGAGTATGAGCGGGCGGGACGCCCGCGGTCCGATGAGCATGAGTATGAGCGGGGGCCGCCCGCGGTCCGGAAGAGGTGCCTTGCACGTCCTCGCGCGGCCGGGCAGGTTGGCCCGGCATGACGATCCTTTCCTCTGCAGTCGACACCCGTTCCGACACCTTCAAGCGAAATGCCGAGACCATGCGCGGCCTGGTCGAGGACCTGCGCCGCCGCACTGCCGAGATTCGGCTCGGCGGCGGCGAGGAATCGCGCAAGCGCCACGTCGCCCGCGGTAAGCTGCTGCCGCGCGAGCGCGTCCGGGCGCTGCTCGATCCGGGTTCGCCGTTCCTCGAACTGTCGCCGCTCGCCGCTCTCGACATGTACGACAACGAGGCGCCGGGTTCGGGGGTGATCACCGGCGTCGGCCGGGTGAGCGGCGTCGAATGCGTGATCGTCTGCAACGATGCCACGGTGAAGGGCGGCACCTACTACCCGATGACCGTGAAGAAGCATCTCCGCGCCCAGGACGTGGCGATGGAGAACCGGCTGCCCTGCATCTATCTGGTCGATTCGGGCGGCGCCAACCTGCCGCAATGGCCGGAAGTGTTCCCCGACAAGACCCATTTCGGCCGCATCTTCTACAACCAAGCCAACATGTCGGCTCAAGGCATTCCGCAGATCGCGGTCGTCATGGGCTCGTGCACGGCGGGCGGCGCCTATGTGCCGGCGATGAGCGATGAGACCATCATCGTGCGCAAGCAGGGCACCATCTTTCTCGCCGGCCCGCCGCTCGTGAAGGCGGCGATCGGCGAGATCGTGAGCGCGGAGGACCTTGGCGGGGCAGACGTCCATGCCCGGACATCCGGTGTCGCCGATCATTATGCCCACAACGACAGCCATGCCCTCGGCATGGCGAGGCGCATCGTCGCCAACCTCAATTGGAAGAAGTCGCCCTCGGCGTCGCTGCTCGAACCGCGCGAGCCGAAATATGCTGCCGAGGAGCTCTACGGCGTGGTGCCGTCCGACAGTCGCACGCCCTTCGACATGCGCGAGGTGATCGCCCGGCTGGTCGATGGCAGCGAGCTCGACGAGTTCAAGCATCTCTACGGCACGACGATCGTCACCGGCTTCGCCCGCATCTGGGGCTATCCGGTCGGCGTGATCGCCAACAACGGCATCCTGTTCAACGAATCGGCGCTCAAGGCATCGCACTTCATCGAGCTGTGCGGCCAGCGCGGTATCCCGCTGCTGTTCCTGCAGAACATCACGGGTTTCATGGTCGGCCGCAAGTACGAGGCCGGCGGCATCGCGCGCGATGGCGCCAAGATGGTGACGGCGGTGTCGACGGTAAACGTGCCGAAATTCACGGTCATCATCGGCGGCAGCTACGGCGCCGGCAATTACGGCATGTGCGGCCGCGCCTACGGCCCGCGCTTCCTGTGGATGTGGCCCAGCGCGCGCATTTCGGTGATGGGCGGCGAGCAGGCCGCGAGCGTCCTCGCGACGGTGCGGCGTGACAATATCGAGGCGCGCGGCGGCACCTGGTCGAAGGCGGACGAGGACGCCTTCAAGCAGCCGATTCGCGAGGCCTATGATCGCGAGGGTCATCCGTACTACGCCACGGCGCGGCTTTGGGACGACGGCATTCTCGATCCGGTCGACACCCGCATGGCGCTGGCGTTGGGCCTCTCGGCGGCGATGAACCAGCCGATCGGCGCGACCAAGTTCGGCGTCTTCCGGATGTGATCGGACCATGGTGACTCTTGTGAAGACGGCGGTCGCGGGCGGCGTCGCGACCCTGACCCTGAACCGTCCGAAGGAGATGAACTCCTTCGACGGCGACACCGCACGAGCGATCATCGAGGCGGTTGAGGCCTTCGCCGCCGATGACAGCGTGCGGGTGATGGTGCTGGCCGCCGAGGGGCGATCCTTCTCGGCGGGTGGCGACTTCAACTGGGTGCTGACCTGGCCCGAGCTCGACGCCATCACCCGCCGCGTCGGCGCCGATGTGATGATGGGCGCCGTGCAGGCGGTGTACGACTTTCCCAAGCCTTCGATCGCGCGTGTGCATGGCGCGGCGGTCGGTGGCGGGATCGGTCTGATGCTGGCCTGCGACTTTGCCGTTGCCGCGTCGTCCGCCCGGTTCGGATTGACCTCGGCGCGAAACGGCCTGCTGGCGGGGATCGCAATCCCGGTGCTGATCCAGGCCGTCGGCCCGCGGGTGGCGCGCCAGCTTCTGATGCATGGCGGGCTGTTCGATTCCGCGACAGCGCTGCGGCTCGGCCTTGTCGATCAGGTCGTCGAGGCGGACGCGCTGGATGCTGCGATTGCCACGCTGGCTGGCGAGCTGAAGCTCAGCGCGCCGTCGGTGCAGACCCTGGTGAAGGAGTTGATCACCGCGATCGATGCCGTGCCGAACGACGCCGATGCTGCCAACTTCCTGGGCGAGCATGTCGCGAATCAATGCACGACGGACGAGGCGATCGAAGGCATGAAGGCGTTCCTGGACAAGCGCAAGCCGAGGTGGGCGGTCTGATGTTCTCCAAGATCCTGATCGCCAATCGCGGCGAGATCGCCTGTCGCGTCATCAAGACGGCGCGGCGGCTCGGCATCAAGACGGTAGCGGTCTATTCCGATGCCGATCGCAGCGCCCGCCACGTCGCGATGGCCGACGAGGCCGTCCATATCGGTCCATCGCCGGCGCGCGACAGCTATCTGGTCGGCGACCGGCTGATCGACGCGGCACGGCGCACCGGCGCTCAGGCGATCCATCCCGGCTATGGCTTCCTGTCGGAGAACCCGGGCTTTGCCGAGGCTTGCGGCAAGGCGGGCATCGTGTTCATCGGCCCGCCGCCCGCGGCGATCCACGCCATGGGCTCCAAGAGCGAGGCCAAGAAGATCATGGAAAGGGCCCGGGTGCCGCTGGTACCGGGCTATCACGGCGACGACCAGTCGGTCGATTTGCTGGCGCGCGAGGCCGAGCGCATCGGCTATCCGGTGCTGATCAAGGCGTCGGCCGGCGGCGGCGGCAAGGGCATGCGCGTAGTCGAGAGCGCGGCCAAGTTCGCCGATTCTCTGGCAGGCGCCAAGCGCGAGGCCAAGGCGTCGTTCGCCGACGACCATGTGCTGGTCGAGAAGTACCTGACGCGGCCGCGGCATATCGAGATCCAGGTGTTCGCCGACGGCCATGGCAGCTGCCTCTACCTGTTCGAGCGCGACTGCTCGATCCAGCGGCGCCATCAGAAGGTGATCGAGGAGGCGCCTGCACCGGCGATGGACCCGGCGCGCCGCAAGGCGATGGGCGAGGCGGCCGTCGCCGCCGCCAAGGCGATCGGCTACCAGGGCGCCGGCACCGTCGAGTTCATCGCCAACCAGGACGGCACCTTCTACTTCATGGAAATGAACACTCGGCTGCAAGTCGAGCATCCCGTGACCGAGGCCATCACCGGCCAGGATCTGGTCGAATGGCAGCTTATCGTCGCGGCGGGCGGCAGGCTGCCGCTCACCCAGGACCAGCTGCGCATCGACGGTCATGCCGTCGAGGTCCGTCTCTATGCCGAGGATCCGGCACGCAACTTCCTGCCGTCGACGGGCACCCTGGTCCATCTCCGACTGCCGGAGGAGGGGCCGCATGTCCGCGTCGACACCGGTGTGCGCCAGGGCGACACCGTCACGCCGTTCTACGATCCGATGATCGCCAAGGTGATCGTGCACGACCGCGACCGTACGTCGGCGATGCGGCGCATGGCGGCCTTGATGGGCGAGACCGAGGTAGTCGGCGTCACGACTAACGCCGCGCTTCTGAAGGCGTTGTGCTCGCACCCCGCATTCGTCGGCGGCGAGGTCGACACGGGGTTCATCGAACGTCATCGCGCCGACCTGTTTGCAAAGATCCAGCCGGCCGACGACCGCGCGCTCGCGGTCGCCACCTTGGCGCGGATCATCGAATGGCAGGAGGCCGCGCATGCCGCGGCGCAGGCGTCCGCTGATCCGTGGTCGCCGTGGACTCGCCAGAACGCCTTCCGGCTGCTCGACGAAGGCCACGACGAGGTGCGTTGGAAGGATGGCGAGCGCGAGGTCGCGGTGATCGCCCGACGTCAGCGCAATGGCAGTGTCCGGCTCGAGCTGCCAGGCGGGGCGCTCGACGCCCAGGTCCGGCGGGTGGAAGAAGGCAGGCTCGCCATACGTCTCGGGGAGGACACGTTCACGGCTACCGTCGTGCGCCGCCAGGCCACCGACGCCGTCGACTACACCGTGTTCGCCGACGGGATCAGCCGCCGCCTGGGCTTGGTCGATCCGCTCGACGTGACGCAGTACGAGGCGGCTGCCTCGGGCGAGGCCGCCGTGCGCGCACCGTTGCCGGGCAAGATCATCGATCTGCGGGTCAAGGTCGGCGACAGCGTGAGCAAAGGACAGCCGCTCCTCGTGCTCGAGGCGATGAAGATGGAACACACCCTTGCCGCCCCGATGGACGGCAAGATCAAGGCCCTGCGCTACGCGATAGGAGAACAGGTCGTCGAAGGCGCCGAACTGGTCGAGTTCGAGGAAGAGGGCTGAGTTCTAGGGGCTCATAGTCATCGCTGGGACCGCGCCGCTTAAGGCGGAGTAATCCCCGCCGACAGTGGCGCATTGATTGTTGATCACACATCCTATGAGCGCCACAGGAGTGGCGCGCTCCCAGCAATAATGCCCTCTTCCGCCAAAGTAAGCGCCCATAGTGGCGCCCTCACTCAGCTCGTCACGACCTTGCGGTAGAGGTGCCACGTGGCGTGGCCCAGGATCGGCAGCACGATCGCCAACCCGACAAGCAGCGGGATCGTGCCGATGACCAGACCACCGGCGATGATCAGCCCCCACGCCGCCATCGGCAGTGGATTCTGCAGGACGGCGCGTACCGACGTCTGGATCGCGGTGCCGACACCGACTTCACGATCCAGCAGCAGCGGGAACGACACCACGCTGATGACGAGCACGGCCAGCGCGAATAGGAATCCGAGGCCGACACCGACCGTGATCATGGTCCAGCCCGCCGGAGTCGTGACGGCATCACGGGCGAAAGCCAGGGCGGAGACCGGCGCATCGGGGCCGAGCGTCACCGTATAGAGCAGGTTCGCCGCGAACAGCCAGAGCGCGAACAGGGCCAGCAGCAGCAGGCCGAGCACGGCGATCGAGCCCAACGCCGGTGAACGCAGGACGCCGAAGACATCCGTCCAGGTGGTTGCCATGCCATGTTCGCGGCGGCGGCTGATCTCGTAGAGACCGACGCCGAACAGCGGTGCGATCAGCGCGAACCCCGACACGAGCGGAAAGATCAGCGGCAACAGGCCGTAGTCGAAGGCGATGCGCGCCATGATCAGGCCGGCGACCGGATAGATCAGGCACAGGAAGATGACGTCGGTCCGGCAGGCTTCGAAATCGCGCGCACCCTGGACCAGCGCGTCGCGCAGGTCGGTGATGCCGATGCGACGGATGACGGGGGGCGCGGTATCGCGCGCCTCCCACGTGCCCTCCATCGAATTGGCAGCCGATCCCATGGCGTGACCGGCTTGCTTCAGCTGGTCCCAGCCCCATTCGACGGGATTTCGGATGTGGTCATGCGTGGCCATGCTTGCCTCCTTGCGAACGGTCGTCCCAAGGTCGCAGGCCCGACGTGCCATGACGCCAAAGCGGTCGCCAGTCACGAGGAGCCGCGAACCACCACGGCGCCATTATACGCCTCGACGGCAGGCGAGTCTTGGGGTCGTCGATTGCCAGACCGAAGCGCGTTGCGCAGTATCGCGATGGGCGGCGCGAGACCGCGTGCGATGTGGGGAAGGAAACGTCATGATGAAACTTGGTCGGCGTCACGCCGTGCGTATTGCCGGAACCGCTGGGGCCGCGCTTATGCTGCCGGCACCGTCACGGGCGCAGGATGCTCTGGATAACGTCAAGATCCTCGTCGGGTTCCCACCCGGCGGTACGGCGGATGTCGTGGCGCGCCAATTGTCGGACAAGCTGGTGCCGGGCTACGCCCGCGCCGTGATCGTCGACAATCGGCCTGGGGCGGCAGGGCGAATCGGTATCGATGCGCTAAAGGCCTCGCCGCCCGACGGCCGCACCATGCTGGTGACGCCGGCGTCGACGGTGACGGTCTACCCGCATGTTTACCGCCAGCTCTCCTACAGTCCGACCGACCTGACGCCGGTTACCGTCGCGAGCACCTTCGTGCACGGCTTTGCGGTCGGGCCGATGGTCCCTGTGAGCATCACCAACCTGGCGCAGTTCGCCGACTGGGCGAGGGCCAATCCCGGCAAAGCGAATTGCGGCAACCCCGGCGAGGGCTCCCTGCCGCATTTCCTCACCATCCTGCTGGCCAAGACGCTCAATGCCCCGATCCAGGCGGTGCCTTATCGCGGCGGAGCGCCGGCGCTGGCCGACATGGCAGGCGGCCAGATCGCCTCGCTGCTGCTGCCCGACGGCGCCTTCCTGGCCTTCAGCCAGGACAATCGTGCCCGCGTGCTGGCAACCAGCGGGTCGAAGCCGTCGCCGTTCTATCCCAACGTTCCGACCTTCGCCGAGCAGGGCGTCAAGGACATCGTCGTGACCGAGTGGTTCGGCATGTTCATGCCGCCGGCGACTCCCGCCGCGGTGGTCGACCGCGCCTCGCAGGCGATCGGCAAGGTCCTCGATACGAAGGAGATCGCCGAGGTCTTTGCCAAGTCCGGCATGGTGCCCACGCCGACGACTCCGGCCGAGCTCGCCAAGATGATCAAGGCGGAGACCGAGTATTGGGGCCCGGTGATCAAGTCGACCGGGTTCAAGCCGCTGGAGTGATGTCCAGGCCGAAGCTCGGTCGCAGCAAGGAGGTCACGTCTTGCGAATACCCAGCAGGCCGTACAACAGCAGCGCGCCGAAGGTGGCGGTGCCGATGCCGGCCATGGAGAAGCTTCCGAACGTCAGGGTGAAGTCGCCGGCGCCCAGCATCAAGGTGATGCCGGCCACCATCATGTTGCGGCTGTCGGTGAAGTCGACGCGGTTGTCGACCCAGATGCGCACGCCGGCAATGGCGATCAGACCGAAGATGGCGATGCTGACGCCACCCATCACCGGGACTGGGATGGTGTGGATCAAGGCGCCAAACTTGGGCGAGAAGCCGAGCAGGATGGCGAACAGCGCCGCCACGACGAACAACGCCGTCGAATAGATCCGTGTCGCCGCCATGACGCCGATATTCTCGGCATAGGTCGTGACGCCGGTGCCGCCGATGGCGGCCGATGCCATGGTGGCCAGGCCATCGCCCAGGAAGGCGCGGCCGATATGCGGGTCCATGCTGCGCCCGGTCATTGCGCCGACGGCTTTCAGGTGGCCGAGGTTCTCGGCGACCAGGATCGCCGCCACGGGCAGGATGAGAAAGATCGCCCGTGCCTCGAACCTTGGCGTCGTGAAATGCGGGGCACCGAACCAGGCCGCGTTGGCGATCAGGCTGCCGTCGATCGGCGTCCCCCAGCCGAGCCCGTTGGTCAGCACGGCGTAGACGGCGCTCGCCACGACGAGCCCCACCAGGATCAGGAGGCGCCGCACCAGGCCCGACGTGAACACCGCGATGATCGCGATCGACAGGAACGTGATCGCCTGAACCCAGGCATCGAACGTCGTGGGCGCCATGGTCTTGACCGGAACCGGCGCGAGATTGAGGCCGATCGTCGTCACGACCGCCCCGGTCACGACGGGCGGCATCAGGCGCTCGATCCAGCCGGTGCCGGTTGCCATCACGGCGATCGCGACCAGGGCATATGCCGCGCCGCAGACGATGATGCCGCACAGGGCAACATCGATCGACGCATTGGGGCCCTGACCGGCATAACCCGTCGCTGCGACGACGGCAGCGATGAAGGAGAACGAGGAGCCGAGATAGCTCGGCACCTTGCCGCGGACGATCACGAAGAAGATCAACGTGCCGATGCCGCTCATCAGGATGGCGACATTGGCGTCGAAGCCCATCAGCAGCGGGCACAGCACGGTGCCGCCGAACATCGCCAGCACATGCTGGATGCCGAGCGCGGCCGTTTGTGGCCACGGCAGACGTTCGTCCGGTGCGACGGCGATGCCGTCGGCCGGCTGCCTGACGATCCAGCTCAGCATGGCGGAGTGCCGGCCCGTCCGGTTCGGGGTGGGCGAGCACGCTACTGCAGGAACTTCAGGTACTGGGCCACGAAGTCGCAACCGACGCTCTTCGAATAGGCGTCGATCAGCTTCTTCGTGATCGGACCCGGCGTCTTGCCGTCGGCGACCGGCGCGCCGTTGAAGCTCTTGACTGGCAGGATGCACAGGCTGGTCGAGGTCAGGAACATCTCCTCGGCGTTGGCGGCGTCGAACAGGTCGATGTCGCCGGTCGTGCAGGCGATGTCGAGCTGTTTGGCCATGTCCATGGTCATCTGGCGGCTGACGCCGGGCAGTACGTAGCGCTCCGACGGTGTGAACAGCTCGCCCTCGCGCACGATGAAGATGTTGCTGCCCAGGCCCTCGGCGAGGTTGCCATGCTCGTCGAGCAGGATCGCCCAGGCACCCGGCTTCAGTGCCTTCACCGGCTTCTCGGCCATGATCATGTTGAGATAGTTGTGCGTCTTGGCGCGCGGCGAGAGCATCGAGGGCGCGGTGCGCCGCGTCGTCGTGGTGATCACCTCGGCGCCGTCGCGGTAGAGATTGGCCCGGGCGGCGAGCGGCAGCGGCAGGACCTCGATCACGACGTTGGGACCGGTATGGTCCCAGCCTTCGTCGCCGACGGCGTCGACACCACGGCTGACCCGCTGGCCGACCCACCAGTCGCCGACGGCCGGACGCAGGTGCTCGTTGCGCGCCACTACCTCCTCGCTGTGGCTCACCATCTCCTTGGGGCCGATGCCAGGATCGATCTGCAGGTAGCGCAGCGAGCGATAGAAGCGGTCAATATGCTCCTTCAGGCGGAACGGCTGGCCCTCGAAGGTGCGGGTCATGTCGAAGGCGCCATCGCCGTACTTCCAGCTGCGGTCGCGGAACGGAATCATGACCTGGTTTTCCGGCATGAACTGACCGTTGAACCAGGCGATGCGTTGGTTGCTGAGCTGAGCCATGGCGTCCTCCTGTGGCGCCAGCCTAGCACAGGGCACGCAGATGCTCGACGAGGGCGCGGGCATGAATCGGCAGGGCCGACAGGCTCCTGACGCAGATCCGCAGATGGCGCAGCGCCCACGGGTCGACGAGCGAGATGCTGCGGATGGCCATTGTCGTGCGACAGCGCAGTGCCGCAGTGCGCGAGACGACGGCAATGCCGACACCCGTTGCAACGACCCGGCAGATCGCGTCGAAGTCGCCGGGCAGCCGCAGCCGGAGTCGCATGCGGCGTCCCATACGGGCTGCATGGTCGTCGAGATGATCTTGCAGCGCGCTACCCGGCGCGAGGCCGACGAAGTCGTAGGCGAGTACATCGCGAAAGGCGATCTTTCGATGTTTGGCGAGCGCGTGGCGGTTGGGGACCACGACCACCAGGCGATCCTTGGCGAAGGGAAAAGTCTCGAGCTCGGCCGCTGCGTCGACGGCATCGGCGACGATGCCGATGTCGGCTTCGCCGCGCGCGATCGCGCGCACGATGTCGCCGCTCGGCCGCTCACAGAGGTCGACGTCGATGGTCGGATGGGACAGCAGGTAGCTCGCCAGCGCCGACGGCAGGAACTCGAGCGCAGCCGCGGTGTTCGACGCCAGCCGCACCCGGCCGCGAATGCCGCGCGCGTGCTGCCCGAGATCGCCGCGCAGGTGCTCGATCTGCTGCAGCACCAGTCGAGCATGCTGGATCACGGTGGCGCCGGCTGCCGTCGGCTCGACGCCGCGTCGCTTGCGGTCGAACAGGGCGGCGCCGAGAGTCGCTTCCATGGCGTGGAGACGCTCGCTCGCCGAGGCGAGCGCCATGGCGGAGCGGTTGGCGCCGTGGGTGATGCTGCCTGCTTCGGCGATGTGCACGACCAGGCGCAGGTCGACGAGATCGAAGCGCATGGCGCCATTCTCGCCGGCCTGGCAGCCTTCGGCTATGCCTGAGGCACGCCTCGCACCTTCCGCATTGTCGGCGGACCGACCGGCGCCCAGGGTCGGGCAATGGATGGTGTCCCGCTTTCCTGGTTGTTCGCCGGCCTGGTGTTCCTGCTCGCCGGCCTGGTCAAGGGCGTGATCGGCATGGGCCTGCCGACCGTCGCCATGGGCCTGCTGTCGCTGGTCTTCGCCCCGGTCGAGGCGGCGGCCCTGCTGGTGATCCCCTCGCTGGTGACCAATGTCTGGCAGCTGCTGGCCGGACCGAACTGGATCGCGCTGGCGCGCCGCCTGTGGCGCATGATGGCAGGCGTCGTCGCCAGCACGCTGATCGCCTCGGGCGTGCTCGCGAGCGATCTTGGCGGCGCGGCGCGGCTGGCGCTGGGCATCGCCCTGGTGGCCTATGCCGCGATCGGCCTGTCGGGCGCGCGATGGCGCCTGGCGGGCCGGCACGAAGCCTGGGCGTCGCCCCTGGTCGGTGCGACGACCGGGCTCGTCACCGGGGCCACCGGCGTGTTCGTGCTGCCGGCGGTGCCCTACCTGCAGGCGATCGGCCTCGACAAGGATGACCTGGTCCAGGCGCTGGGGCTTTCCTTCACGGTGTCGACCCTGGCGCTCGCCGGCGGGCTGCTGCAGGGCGGCGGCTGGTCCGGCACGTCGGCCGCGATGTCGGTGGCGGGGCTCGCGCCGGCGCTGGTCGGCATGGCGCTGGGGCAGGTCGTGCGCCGACACATCGCACCGGCGACATTCCGCAGGGTGTTTTTTGCGGGCCTCTTCCTGCTCGGCATATACCTCGTCGTCCGCCAGATCGCGTAAGGTGGCCCTCTGCCAAGGAGGGTTGTGATGAAGTTCCCCAAGCAGGTTCGGCTCGTCGAAGTGGGGCCGCGCGACGGTCTGCAGAACGAGGCGAGGCCGGTTCCGGTCGCGGCCAAGGTGGCGCTGATCGACGCGCTGTCGGCGGCCGGGCATCGGGCCGTCGAGGCGGGCAGCTTCGTGTCGCCCAAGTGGGTGCCGCAGATGGCGGACACCGACCAGGTGATGGCCCGGATCGCGCGCCGGCCGGGCGTTGGCTACCCCGTGCTGGTGCCCAACAAGCAGGGCATGAACGGTGCCATCGAAGCGAAGTGCGAGGAGATCGCCGTGTTCACGGCGGCATCGGAAGCGTTCTGCCGCAAGAACACCAACTGCTCGATCGACGAAAGCTTCGAGCGCTTCGCCCCGGTCATGGAGGCGGCGCACAAGCACGGCATGAAGGTGCGCGGCTACGTCTCGACCGTGATCGCCTGCCCCTACGATGGCAAGGTGGCGCCTGCGAAGGTGGCCGAAGTGTCCGACCGGCTGTTCCGGATGGGCTGCTACGAGGTCTCGCTCGGCGACACGATCGGCGTCGGCACGCCGGCCGACTGCGTCGCCATGATCGATGCCGTGGCCGAGAAGATGCCGCGCGAAAAGCTGGCGGCGCATTTCCACGACACCTACGGCCAGTCGCTGGCCAACATCCTGGCGGTCATGGAGCGCGGCATCGCGGTATTCGACACGGCGGTCGCCGGCCTCGGCGGCTGTCCCTACGCCAAGGGCGCGTCGGGCAATGTCGGCACCGAGGACGTGATCTATCTGCTGAACGGCCTCGGCATCGCGCATGGCGTCGACCTCGACGCCATCGCCCGGGCCGGCCGCGAGATCTGCGCC
>Ga0310811_10007236_pt1 | contig 14198 bp, 16 predicted proteins | sample YCmetagenome_FD_207642 | JGI IMG/M metagenome (GOLD analysis project Ga0310811, IMG submission 207642) | Soil microbial communities from experimental microcosm in Duke University, North Carolina, United States - YC | ecosystem: Engineered > Artificial ecosystem > Soil microcosm > Unclassified ...
ACTATTACTTATATACAGCCGTCGTCGCTTAGAATCCTTTGTTTAACTCCATCTGTCGCAGACTCGCAAAAACCACTACCTACCAATAATAATTCTCAACCTTACCTGAAAGAACAATTTGGTGGATCACAAATCAACTTAATCCACGCCTCCCAAGTGTGTATACTGCGCATTTTTGTATATGTCCTTCAGCTCATACTACACGTCGCTCCTTGTCAAGGGCCATTATTACTACTACCAGTCCCGCTGAATGAGCACCGTGGACCCTCTGACGTGTCTGGCATTCTCACCAGACGGTCGGAGAATTGCCAGCGGCACTGCTTGCTCAGGGGTGACCATTACAGACATATCGTCGAAGAGCAAGCACCAACTAGAGCTTGCAGAAACCCACGCGCACGCCACTGCTATAGCATGGTCTCCTGACGGAGAAAAAATTATAAGCGCATTGCCAGACCACACGATCCGTTGCTGGAACGCTACTTCAACGCACCCTGTGGGACCACCGTTTCGAGGGCACAAAGACTTAATCCTTACTGTGGGATTTCTTCCCGACTCATCTCACGCAATAAGCTTGTCAAGGGACGGACAGTTGCTCGTATGGGAGATAGGGAGCGGGGTAGTCACTCAACAAGCAACATTATCAAATGCTGCTCAGACCATATTCGTGGCGGCTCTATCCATGGACAGCAATCTTCTTGTTACTAGCGATACAAAGGAGGCCGTTGCTTGGGAGATACCGAAGTGTACTCGAATAGCGGAAATTGCACTTCCAAATATACCGTTGCTTCAAGCTGCTATCATTCCGCATAGTCGTCCTCGGGTAGTGCTTGCATTTGGCGACAGGTCTTTCTGGATATGGGACACGGGTACGGGCAAGCATGACGATGCGCGGTTCGAAGGTCTTGGTGAAGACGACATCCCCTTTGTTATGGCAGCTTCTCCTGATGGAAAGCTTTTGGCGTTGGAAATCGATGGCGACGTGGATCACCCCACACATTTCTATGACATGAAGGGTCACGAATTCACTACTTCCGACCTGAAATGTACCCATCCATTTGCATTTTCACCAGACGGCAAGCTTTTTGCAGCCTCGAGTGTAGCCTCGGATTCGAAAGATGGCTCTTATAAGCTAGTCATCCGTTCAGTGGAGGAGGCAAGGACACTTACATCACACATTCAATCCCGACTACTAACTAAGCAAACTAGATTATTGATTGCAGGCCCCTTGATGTGAGATCTAGGTTTGTGGTAGAACTTTGAACTTATGATATGTAACAGCAGTTACCTACAATGATTACCCCGAAAGCCAAAGGAAAACAACGTTCGCTGGGACTCACCCCAGGGTTCTTCGATCAACCGCCATATCCTTCTGGTAGTCGCCCTGTAAGATGTCCCAGACTTGATCTCAAGTATACGCTAAAATTGATTTGTTAGATACGAGTTGGATCTGGACCCTCAACAAACGCTGTTCACCAGCAGGCCTCCTCAAGGAATTCCGGTCGGGAACGCCGTATCCTACCTCTTCCAAAAATATGGAAACGGATTCGCCATCCTCGATCTCATAAGGCGAAGTCTGCTGTAAGGGAGGGCCAGCGGACGTCCTCAAGATCTGCCAGTCGGGAACGGCGTATTCCACCTCTTGGCAACGTATGGACGCGTATTCGTCACCCTCGATCCCACAAGACAACGCCAACTCCACATGTGGTCGATGTAGCGACCGCACAAGCTAAAAGGGTAGGTTCAGCTTATTTGTTGTCAATCATGCATCTTAGGAAATTCCCAGAGAACTATAATTTCACGTCCACGTCGGACAACGACATATCAGTCTTCTAGTAGTGTCATGGCAAATCCCCGTTCGGAGTCTCCGTCGACTCAAGAAGGCTCGGCTCGGGCTTCTGGTGACATTAGGAATAACGACCGAGCAGCCACGGCGTCACCTTTGCGGCATGAAGCTACCGCTCAGAACGACTCGGCACAGTCTTCTGAGCAAGTCAGGCGACCACGACATACACGAGGCCAGATGAATAGAGAGGGCCGGGTGAGCATTGACTCATTGCTTGTCTATGCGGAGCGGGATACCGAGAGTGTAAAAGCGCACGGATGCTGGAATATTTTCTGGAATTGGTTGTGCTACAAAGGTAAGTTTCTTTACATCTGGAGCGACATAGTCGATTTATTCATTGCATCAGCGTTCTGATATTGTTAGTCTCCCACCTGAGTGTGGTCTATGTATGGCATGCTCCATGTTAACATGTAAACCTTTTGTTATGCGGCTCGTCATGTCGATGCCACATATCTTGTAAGGTTAACAAGGAATTAACGTGGTAGTTGTTGTGATGAAACTGGCCGATGATCGTGGCGATTAATGAGCTACGATACAAAACCGTGAACAATCCCCTGGGCCCTGGCAGGGCCATTGACCCCAAAGGACAACGGGTATGATTTTTAACGAGTGCCAGGTTAGTAGGCTTTGGAACCTGCCAATGTTGGGCTACCGCTTCTCATATGTGTTACATCCCATGGATTACACCTAGTCTCCTTATAGGCTCGTGACCAGCCTGGCCTAATACTACCAGGGTTGCACAAGTGGTGTAGCCACCTGAATCAAACCGTTAGAAGGGAGTCAATCGGTCCTTAATAAGTGAGGCCTGCTGCTGCAATGTGCATGCTTTGCTAGTAGCTTTAATATTCTCCGTATCCTGTCTCATCGTCAACCGAATCAATATCAACGCACCTGCTTTAATCGCGAGGGCAGCATTGACTCGCAAGCGATCCTTCAAGCAATTCAATATCTTATGCGGACCGCGTTGTAAGTCTCCTTCATTCCACTCTGCCTTGGTTTATCCACCTTTCTGTATTACCTAGCTCTGACGCCTTTTGCTTCTTTCTCCTTACCTCGTCCACTGGTCGACCCATATCTCGCTCGTCCTAACGCCCCCTCTCATTCCTCCTTTCGCTCTCAGTCATGTCTCTAATTCTCCACCGCCTGCTCCTCCTGCCAATTTCATTTATATGGACGCGTCCATTTACTGTAATCGTAAATCCTACCACTGCTCAAGGCTACCATGAACGGAGGTATCGTAAAAAGGAGCATATTCCAGCGGCGGTGCTTCATTTTCAGGGAGGCATTTTTGAAACCTGTTATGGTTCGGGGTTTGACGCCCGGGAATGGGTCCTGAGGTGCACTGCTTAATTCGAGGACTTGAACAAGGAGTAAAATGCACCTGAGCCGATCGCACGCCGTGGACGCAGTCGCCTGACATTCAAATTGAAGGTGAGAAGATACTTAGTCCATGCAGCATGGGAATAATCGTGTCGATACTCTTTCACTAATGTCGCTCGTCTACATACAAATTGACATGATTTGGCCCTTCAGACAATTAAACTCAAGTGGTGTAGCACTAATACCATTCGTAATTCAGTAGTCATCATCATCGTTACTATGAGATGTTTGAAATATATGCAAGATTTATGCAGGAGTAACACTTACTCAGGATAACCATCATTGAAAACGCCAAAGTCACCATGCATCTCCTGTTGGAGGGAGACGGATCAAGCCAGGTTCTAAAAAAATATCGCTCACGTACCGCATCATAGATTTCCTGTTCTTCACCCTCATCGTCGAGAGGGTTCCAAGTTGGGTCAACATCCTCCCACCTGCAAGGAGGTCATTTCACTGCTGAACCATGAGACGATCCCGACAGTCTCGACTCACCTGTTGATCGCATCATTTTTCTCGTCTCCGTGGTGACTAGAAGGCAAATCCCAGAACTTGGGACGAGGCTGTTTCAGCCTGTACAACGGCATATATTTTTCAGCAGGGTCAGATCCTTGACGGGAAAGACCATAAACGGCTTCCGAAGACCAGGTGAAACTGGCTGCTCCTCCAGTGTTGGTAGCTGGTGTAACAGGCCCGACAGCTTTGAGCGTCACAGAAAACTTTTCTGCTTCTACACCAAGTGTGAACAGTGCAGAAGTTGAATTTACACATACCAGACTTACGTTGGTCAGACAGATGCATCATATATGCGGCGCAAGATATCACTTCGGTGACGATGTATTTCTCTTTCAGGATAGCAGACATGGACTTGATCAACTGGATGATGCGCTCGTCGTTAGGAAGGCTACTATATCTTGGCTTGTGCATGACCAACACAGCTGCCGGTTTGTTGCCATCAAACTCGATTTGCAGTTTGAGGGCAACATTCGTTACGCCTGGCACGGCGCTGCAACACAATCAGATGTATGAACCAAACACCGCACATTGTAGCACCTACACTTCAGCAGAGGCGTTGATTTGCTTAGTGGTGACGCCCCACGATTTGACGACGAAGTGGTCGTCCCTTGCTTCCTGTTCATAGGGGCGTAGTGCTGAATCTGTGAGGTCAATGTCGAATTTGTACTTGGATGATTGAAACTGTTTCTGAAAATGAGGGCTGTATATGTTTCCTTCCCAATCGAACTCTCCAGTTTCATTCATGATAGTTCCATAGTCGCCCACCTATATTTGTCAGGCGAGTTAAAATCAAAAAGCGTCTTTACATACCTCAATCTTTTTTGGTGGATCCCAATTGGCCCACTTTGATGTAGCTCGTTGAATGAGGTCGATGAACTTGCGTGACTCGTACTTAATTGTCATAGCAACTATATTGGAAAGCAGGGAATCTCAGGGGACCATTGGTAGCATTGACTTCCTTATATACCTTTTGACTGGCGCGAAGGTCACCGTGATCGATGAATGTTCTTGGATTGCAGGCTTGATCAGGTCATGATCACTTATCTGAGTCTCGACACTGCGGGCTCCCACCAGTAAATCGGTAAGACTCAGATATATATTAGTCGATATTGTCAGATTTTGTAAGCCCAATGCTTCTTTCCTGTATATTACGATACAAGGACACCCCTTTGGTCGGCTTTAACCCACATGTGAATACATTGACACTCAATTTCTGGAGTGGCAATAAATGCGTGATAGCGCCAGTAATTTTTTCTGTCAATCTGATACCTGCTGGGGTTTTGAAGACCAACAACCCCGTGAAAAGAAGTAGAAGTCGCCATAGTACTGAGCGCAGAACAAGGACCAAGAAAAAAAGGAGACGCTGAGGGCATGAACGCGCCACAACACAGCATTGCGCAGCAAACGGAAAGAGCCGCAAAGACGAAACAGCAGAGGACATGAGCGCAACACAGCATGACGTGGTGGACACCATCCGGCGGCATCTCGTGCTTATATATGTTAGACAATAGCAATCTAAAGCAATATAATCACCCCAATTCAAGACCAGTTCAGGCCTATATATTGCTTTACATCACTTCATATTACTTTACATTGTTTTATAACGTCATATGTAGGAAAGAACCGCTTCGGTACGAACAGAAGCTGCGGTAATAATGTGCGGAAGAACGTCAGTGTGATGAGCGTTTAAGCTGATGACTTGTGACTTGCTCTGTTCCTCTTTTGAATTTTGCTGTGAATGTTGCAGAGAAAAAGTCGAACGCAGACTAGGTTCTCGGTCAAAAACATCCAGAACGACGAGGGCGATGAATAGTACTAGTAAATTATACTGGGTATCCCAAGGCTAGCGCTAGATATTGGTTTAAACCTTACATGACATCAAACTGTAGTCCTTTCTAAATATACTTGAGCCAGCTGCCTAATAGATAACGAATATGAATATCATATTCGCTTCTTCGTACCTATCTATCTTACGTATACACTGGCATACACATTGCACATCCATCTTATCATACATGTACACCCCCCCCCTACACGTTCACGTTTCGTTCTCCGTTTCAACGATCCTTTAATAGCCAGTGCTCATGATATTCCTTTCCCTCAGTCTTTCGAACTAAGACGAAAGTGAGCTACTAATTACGACTCACCTACATACATAGTGCTAACGATACATATGTTCTCTTCCTCGTTTCTAGTCCAAGCCTCTTCACTTCGTCAGACGCCGCATCGACTCATGACTCCGTCTCAACTTGCTGCCATAGGAGAGTGGATTTTACAAAGAAATGACCCCAGTGGCTTAGACGATGTGATATCCGATCATTATAATGCACTGGGACACAACAATATTGGGGATGTTCTCAGAGGGCAGTTGCTGGGCAATCTGAGTTTAATGCTGCAAACTCGCTTCGAACGTCGCAATAATGAGGAAGACTTGGACCAGGCCATCGCCCTTCAGAGGGAAGCGCTCGCTTTGCGCCCGGTCAGTCACCCACATCGGTCCAAGTCATTAAATAACCTCGCAACTCAAATTTCCTCCCGCTTTGAGCACCGAGGCAATGACGAAGACTTGGATCAGGCCATCGCACTTCACAGGGAAGCGCTTGCTTTGCGCCCAGTCGGTCACCCAGATCGATCGTCGTCATTAAGTAACCTCGCGGCTGAACTCTCCTCCCGGTTTGAGCACCGAGGCAATGACGAAGACTTAGATCAGGCTATCGCACTTCACAGGGAAGCGCTCGCTTTGTTACCAGTCGGTCATAAAAATCGGTCCAAGTCATTAAATAACCTCGCGGTTGAACTCTCCTCCCGCTTTGAGCACCAATGCAACGACAAAGACTTGGATCAGGCTATTGCACTTCACAGCAAAACGCTAGTTTGTGTGCGCCGAGGCAACGACGAAGACTTGGATCAGGCCATCGCACTTCACAGGGAAGCGCTGGCTTTGCGCCCAGTCGGTCACGTAGATCGGCCCAAATCATTAAATAACCTTGCTAATCAACTCTCCTCCCGCTTTGAGCACCGAGGCAATGTTGAAGACTTAGATCAAGCTATTGCACTCCAGAGGGAAGCGCTGGCTTTGCGCCCGGTTGGTCACGTAGATCGGTCCAAGTCATTAAATGACCTCGCGAATCAACTCTCCTCCCGCTTTGAGCACCTAGGCAATGGAGAAGACCTCAACGAGTCACGAGCCAACCTACATTGTGCATTGACTCTGTTGACGCAACATGATCCTCGTCGATTAGCAGTCTATGAGTCGCTAGCCAGGGTCTATCTATTATTCTACCATTCAGGGCTTGATGGCACCAGCGCGGGCGAAGATACCGACAGTCTGAATGCTGCCATGCATCATCTCAACGCAGCAGTAAACGTTGCCTCTGCAGGTTTGCTGCCTCGCCTGCGATCCAGTCTACGCTGGATTCGCCATGCTCGTCAACATTCACACGGTACTGAGGCGGAGGCTCATGCGACTTCCATGCAACTTCTGGACGCTTACATGTCCACGACAGCTTCGGTATCGTCTCGTCACAATATCATGAAGGACTTCCCAAGCACCCTTGCCGTGGATGCTGCATCGTGTGCTCTTCGTAGCGGTGACGTGTGTCGCGCTGTCGAGTTATTGGAACAAGGCAGGACTATCATCTGGACCCAGATGACACGACTTCGCACGCCTCTTGACAGCCTCCAGAAACAGGGTGACCACGCAGCAGCCCTGGTAAAGAAGTTCAGAGACCTCAGTTTCCTCCTCTATAAACCTCCTTCGAATTATTCCAGAGAAACCACAAGCGTCGATGTAGAAGCAGAAGAAACCCGGTACAGACGTTTGGTGAAGGAGTGGCATGGAGCTGTAGAAGAGATCCGGAAGATCGAGGGCTTCTCTCGCTTCCTCCTTCCCCCCTTATTCTCCGATCTTCAAGATGCAGCTCGTGATGGACCTATCATCGTGCTCATTGCAAGCAGGTCGTCTTGCGATGCCATTATTATCCCGCACAAGCAACCTCCGACTAAGATTCCACTCCCTACCAATCTCGAGAAACTCCAGATATTGGTGGCTAGATTCCAACGCAGAGGCACGATAACGCTGATAACAGCCTTGGTAGAGTTGTGGAATGACGTTGTCCGCCTGGTGGTCGAAAATCTGCGAGGATTTGCACAACCAGGTTCCCGAATATGGTGGTGCCCGACGTATTTGTTCAATTTCTTGCCGTTGCACGCTGCTGGCGAGTACAGGAAGCATGGGCAGTTCCTTTCACAGTTCTACATCTCTTCATACACCCCATCGCTTACGGCGCTAATAAAGGCTCGCGGACATGACAGGTCTCTGTCAGTGTCCTTTGCTGCCATCGGTCAGAATCGTCCAGCCGGTGCTTCATTCACTTTGGAATCTGTGGAGCCTGAACTGGAATTGGTGCGGAGTCTTTTACCCCCAGCTATTTCCTTCACCAAGATATCGAGCGTTGATGCCACAAAATCGAGAGCACTATGCGCATTACAAGACAATACTTGGCTCCATTTTTCGTGTCACGGGTCACAGTCACATTCACAAGATGGACCCTTCAATTCGGCCTTTCTCATGCGCGACGAACCACTTTCATTACTTGATATCATCCAAATGGATCTCTCCCTGCATCAATTTGCATTTCTTTCTGCCTGTGCAACTGCAGCCGGTGACGATGATACTCCTGACGAAGTGATACACCTAGCAGCTGGCCTGCAATTTGCCGGGGTTAAGAGCGTCGTTGGGACATTGTGGGAGGTTGACGATGGTACTGTGCAGCGGTTAGTCGAGGCATTCTACAAAAACTTGTGTGGAGATGGCAAGATGAATTCCAAGCGAGCTGCTCGAGCGTTGCACAAAGCGGTCCAGTCGTTGGCTCACAACGAGGAAATGTTCTTAGACCAGCGCATAGTGTTCACGCATATTGGCATATGATCAATTTTGTACGTACTTCCAGCTTGTTCATTAACGCGTTAATCTAACAACTTTTATGTGTAGTATCCAGCCCTGGCTACGTGCAGCCTGTTGCCAAGGACTTCAATAATTCAAACTTTGAGACTGTATCATCAGTGAACCGGTGTGTTTTCAGTATTGTAGCCATGACTATTGTATGCTTGCTGGTTTCGACACACTTAACCTGCAATTAACAAGGAATACATGAATTGAGGTGATTCGAACCAAGCGTTTCCCCCTCTGAAGATAGAATGATCAGATTTCTGCCGCGCTATCAATGTCATCATCTAGCTGTATTCTTACATGTTGCTGCGGAGCGACATATAGGTTTGATAGGAAGGATAAAAAAAGAATACGCTGCACAATACACAGCCATGAAAAATAGGATATATAAAAGGGTGTACAAGAGTGGGCGCGCCAATCAACCAGGGTATCGTTCCTCTTCCATTCTAGTGACGTGATACCCCACCTAAGGATCCTACGTTGATGAACTGAGATTGGGCTAACCAGGGAAAGTGCAACTGCTTTCGACACTTGGTAACGTCAGTCCTAGAGCATACGAGGACGACTCGCCGAATAATCGACATACTTGCCAACGTGTCTGGCAGATACAATCGTGATGGCTGTCAGCTCGAGACGGCCCGGTATGGCAGTAAAGAAATCGGTTCTGACACCGGTGATGACCTTGGAGGGACATGAACCATATGTTTTTACCATGGACAATGGTGATTGTGGCGAGTCCAAATTTGTTGAATACATTTCCTATTTTCCCGACGGCAAGCAAATGATCAGCGGATCGTGGGATAAAACTATTCGGCGATGGGACCTGCGAGAGGGTAAGGAGATCAAGGAGGCTCGGGAGGTTTGCGAGGAACGTATATTTGCAGTGGGGGTATCAAGGGATGGTCGATGGGTCGTCACTGCAGTTGGTGGGGTGCTCAGGTTGAGACGGGGATCGTGAGAACATTTTTCGATGGCTTTTCAAGTTGGATCATCATCTGTATTGATATCTCCGCGGATAGCACGCTGGTTGCGGTTGGGTCGATGGATTCTCAAGTGCGGATATGGAGCTTGGACACAGGCAAAGTCGTCGCTGGTCCATTCAAAATTAGTTATGGTGATGATCGAGATTTTCCGGGCGTACTTCGATTCTCGGAAGACTCGAAGAAACTGGCAATGATGACATTTTGGGGCAAGTGCCTTCAGGTGTGGGATGTCCAAGCACAGAAATTGGATGTCACTACAAAAAAAATTTCTTACTCATGACGGGGGCTTCCGAGTCCGCCGGTATTTTGGACAACCAAAGACAAATCCGCACTGCATCAGTGAGCCCAAGACAATCTGAGTATGACGCGTCGACACTCCAGACTATCGGAGATTCCTTCGAAGGGCACACCGAGGTGGGTCAGGTGCGGGTACGACCCGGGTCGACAATAAACACAACAAAACGAATCAACGTTTTCCGAGAACATGATACAGGTAATTACAGACGTGGGGGAAGGGGCGCAGTCTCTCGATGTGATATCACATCTGAGGGCAAAACAAGTGGAGAGCCAGCCAACAGGGATCCGAAAAGAAATCTAAGTATTGTGTGAGCAATGGCGCTGTCACTACAGGCCTAGCTAAAGCCTGGTAGAAAATGTACTCCGAATCAACGATCCGATCAACATTTGAGCGACATGACCTGACCTACGTTTAACATCCCGACTGCAGACGCCTACGCACACACTCCTTAACATCATTCCGGAGTTCTGCCTCGTCAATTTCCTTTGAGGAGCACGAGTTATTCCATATCTTCAGGATAGCATCCTTGCAAACGATATAGACCTTCTGAGGAAAGAGGTTCTTGCTCTCAAGGTTGATTTGCACATTCTGGTGCGTTTCATCAACGAATCTCCTCCGTTCTTTAGATTTGATTTGCAGAAAACGATGGCGTGTCTCGTCGTCAACGTCTGAATCATAAGGGTCGAACCCTCCTGGCATCTGATCGCACGCCATGTTGTTGATATGCTGGTCCGACTTGGAGCGGACGATCAATGCTTCGACATTAATGAACTGCTTGCAGGTGCGGAGGATGGCGAGATCGGACTCCGAGAAACGATTATCGTATAGCACGATGATACAATCGAAGATATAGAGGCCCAAATCATTGAAGTACTGCCAGTCAGGCACATTTAGAGTACCTGCACCGGGAATATCGTACCAAATGATCCGGGAGTTTGTGCGCGGATCAGGGTATCTTGTGGCCTTGTCAGTACATTCGGTAATCCCCGTACGAGCAGCGATGGGGTCAATGTTAGACAGGCCACGGACGGCATTGATAAAGGACGATTTCCCACATCCTGAAGTGCCAACAACTGCAAGGTGGAAGAGGCCCGGGCTGTAACAATACTTGGCCTTCATCCGAACAACATCCTCCTGCGAAGGGCGGCACTCGGGGCGAACACCTTCAAACCATCGGCGTTCGACCTCGAGCCTTGCTTCTACAGCTTCAGCTGCTGCTCGTTCGTATTCTTCCAGACGTGTTCGTGCGATTTCTGCTGCTTCCGCTGCAGCGCGGCTGACTCTTTCTACTTCTTCCTCTGCAGCAAGTCTGGCTCTGTGATGTTCTCCTGCTTCTGCTGCAGAACGCTTGGCTCCTTCTTCTGCATCCTCTGCAGCACGCCTTGATCGTTCCGCCCTTTCCTCAGCAGCATGCCTGTCTGTTTCCGCTGCGTCTGCTTTCTTCTTTGCCTCATTCAATCTTTCTTGCATTTCTTTAAGATCCTCGGCTGCTTTCTCTAGCTGGTATCTATTACTTTCGTCATCCTCGCCGCCAAACAACCAGTCTACGAAATTCTCTACTGCGCGGAAAGAGCCCATGTAGCGCCAACAAGAGAAGAGTTGGGTGACAACGTGTTCCTCGTGTGCGTCCGATGTGACCTAGACTAAGATTAACCAACTGTGGACTGAGGAGCTTCAGGCTTCGCTTGCCTCAATGGATTACAGTATGCAGATACAACGTCTAGATGATCGGAACTTTGCAAGGCAGCATCACAAAAATTGCTGAAGTCAGCTATTGCCCGATATGGACTGTAGTGCGCCACAACACACGACCAAACAATTACGCGGCACATGTGACGCGATATTGGAATGTTTACAAGTATTCGAGATGACGCACACCCTCTGAGCTCTCGCCACACTACCACACTGATAATAAGCAGATAGTCCTTGTATCTGCATGATACATCCCCGATACTGCAATGCATCGACAGGTCTCAAAGATACACTTGTGGGATCAAAGATTCAATTTAATCATCTCCATTAGTTGCCAGGTGTCCGTTGGTCAGATATTATCAATATGAACTTAGGTCCAGTGTGATCAGTTAAAGTGCGCCATACCCTTCCTCTGCGAGTACGTCGTCGTCAGCTACAATTTGATCCTCATCATCCTCAGCATCATTTATATCAGCATTTTCATCCACCAGATCTTCCCATTTTTCCAAGTCCGAGTCATCGATGTCTCTGTCTTCTTCATCAGTGTCTCTATCATCTTCGTTGGCATCTCTGTCTTCTTTGTCGGTATCTCCATCATCTTCGACTCTGTGTCCCTCACGCTGGAGATCATTCCAGTCTTGTGTAGCCTTGTGGCCAATTCCACCACCATGGAACCTCATGAACATATCGTGATCGACGAACCTATGCATAGTTTAGTGATGTCAGATATAAATGAAATGAATAGTACGCACATGTTTAAATAGAAGAAATGGCAAGCAGACTTGGAATCTTGAGAATCAATATGATATGCAAAACCAGGAATCAAGTGCACTCTGCGAATGACATTGTCTGGGTCTAAGAATCCATGTGCATCAGGGCTGTGTTCATCAAAGAACTCAAGTTGCTGCAGACACTTTGCAGCCCAACCTGCATGTGAAGCATCCCATCTGAACCACCAAACAAATAAAAACTCCATGTGTTTCATGGACCAGTGCAGTGCAGTCTTGTCCTGACAGTACTCCACTTTGATGTGAAAAATCCCAATCATGTGAGCATACCAGTAGGGGTGAGTTTGTTCATCTTCATGGGAGAGAACCATGATGTCAGCATGAGTACAGGGATTTATAGTATCTTGTTCTTGTTGCAGATCGTAGGTCATGTAATTAACACACAGAATACTATGCTTGAATAGTTTGTTGTCAGTGATGAGGACAGAATCACGATCCATGTCAGAGAAGTTGTGTTTGTCTCCATCATATGCAAGACCACACAGTCAAGCAAGCAGATGGTCCTTAAGTCGTGAGATGAAGTTCTAAGCAATCAAAATGAGACTCTGGTTGAATATACTGTCATTAAAATACCTACCTTGATAGCAGGATCATCTCCATGCTCACTTAACCATGCTGTGAGGTCATAACTTGCCTGGGCATACTTGGCAATGGAATAATGATCTGAGGGAGACATTTGGACATGTCGTGGTCTTGGGTTCTCTTGCTGTGCTGTGTGTGCAGCGATGACCTTCTGAATGAGCTGTTCTATTCCCTCCTGGGAAGTCATGCTGATAAGTGTTTGATCCTTCTTCTTAGGTGTGCATGGGTATCAGCATTTCACACGACAGTGCTCTAGTTCTCCTTGTGGATCATGGTAGATTAGATGGTATTCTATAGTAATGGTGAAATGATAGAGCACTTACTGGCTGTGTTGTATAGCTGTCCATAGTACCCATTTGTCAGATGGTATTTGGGTAGTCAGCGAGTGCATGGTATTTGTAGGTGTAGAGATTCAATGTCTTCACTTTAAGGTTTGACATAGACTTGCCTTTCTGCAACTGGTTTCCAGATTGAGCTTGTTTTGAGGCTAATACTGTTACAGTCACTGTTAAAGACCGTGGCATGCGGGTGCATACAATCTCTCGGAGGGGTGAGAGTGACTGACTCAGAAGGGCTTTGGCCTCAGCTCGTATGCTGTGCCCCTCACCTGAGTATGGTGCCCTTAATTTCGGATAAAGTCCAATAAGGTCCTAATGAAGTCTGTAGGACTTCAGAGGCAGACAACTCTGGTGGAGCATCCGAAGGACTTCCGGATGAGCGTGGGAACCGTCCGGATGAGTGCGGGAAACTTCTGGACAAGTATCAGAAACTCAGATGGAGTTCCGTCTACTTGATAGGAAGTAGAATAAGTGCGTGTATCAATCCTTGGTGAAGGCATAGGGTGGATATACTGCAACGGACACAGTCCAAGGCAGGAATAGTGGTCCGGAGTTCTGGATAGGGGTTCCGGAGTGGACGCGGATGGATATGGACTAGCCTTAGGTAGAGATGGAGTTGGATAAGGATCGGAAGGAGTGTAAGTATCGGAAAGACAAGACTTCAACCTAAGGATACAATCCTTTAGGCTTGAGGTAGAATCCGGAAATGGATGAAGTCTGGAAACATGGAAGAGCGGAGCTCTGGCCTAGGGAATCAATCCCTAGGCCCAAAGGATAGAGAAGGGGTCCTTACAACACTAATGTGTGAGGACAAGAATGCTGCAAGACAA
>Ga0310811_10007237_pt1 | contig 14196 bp, 10 predicted proteins | sample YCmetagenome_FD_207642 | JGI IMG/M metagenome (GOLD analysis project Ga0310811, IMG submission 207642) | Soil microbial communities from experimental microcosm in Duke University, North Carolina, United States - YC | ecosystem: Engineered > Artificial ecosystem > Soil microcosm > Unclassified ...
AATCTTAGGCTGGCGCAGTCCGAACTACGTGTATAAACCAGTTGCTACCGACAACATTAAGTTGTTGATGAAAAACTATCGCCTAAGCGATGATGTCGCCTTTCGCTTTAGTAACCGTGCCTGGGAAGAATATCCACTGACTGCTGATAAGTACGATAATTGGGTCAACACGGCACTTGGTGATGATGGTGAAGTGATTAACCTGTTTATGGACTTTGAAACATTCGGTGAGAACATCTGGGAAGATACTGGTATCTTTAATTTCTTTAGGGATTTTGTTGGCCGATGGCTCGCTAACCCTGCAAATACGTTCTACACTGCCAGTGAAGCGTGTGATACCTTCGAGACTGCCGACGAGATCGATACGCCATACACGACAACCTGGGCAGATACCGAGCGCGACCTTTCTGCTTGGCTTGGTAACGCAATGCAGCACGAGGCAATGCGGCATCTGTATGATCTTGAAGGTGATATTCTCCGAACTAAAGACGACGCGCTTATTGGCGATTGGCGCCGCCTAACGACGAGCGACCACGCGTATTATATGTGCACGAAGTATTTCACCGATGGTGATGTGCATGCATATTTTAGTCCGTATGAATCGCCGTATGATGCGTTCTTGTACTTCATTAATGCACTTCGTGATGTACGGTTCCGTCTCTACGAACATCATGGGCACGGGGAATTATAGATGGCTCGCCCCGTAGTACTCAGCAATGGCGAACTTCATGTCGGCATCAACTCGTTTGGTGAAGTACACGACTTTTATTACCCATACGTCGGGCTTGAAAACCATGCGGCTGGTCGCAATTTACGCCACCATGTAGGCGTTTGGGTGGATGGTCAGATTTCTTGGCTTGACGATGGCAAGTGGGAATTTGATTTTAGTTACCCGCACGATTCACTAGTCGGCCATACAATCGCAAAAAATCACGAGCTTGGTATGATGCTCGAGCTTGATGACGCAGCCGACGCAGAGTTTAGCGCGTTTATGCGCAACATCCATGTTATTAACATGCAATCATCGCCGCGTGATGTACGACTCTTTTTACACCAGGCATTTGATATTGGTGATGCTGGCAGTAACACTGATACCGCCCAGTATTTGCCTGATGCGAATGCAATCCTGCATTACCGTGGTCGCCGTGCGTTTGTGGTCTCTGCGCAAACTGACCATAAAGATTTCTTCGATCAGTATACGGTGGGCTTATTTGGTATTGAAGGCCGTGATGGCACCTATCGTGATGCGGATGATGGCGAATTGGAGATGTGCGCTGTTGAACATGGGCGCGTGGACTCTACATTGCGATTTAAGCTCGATCTTGCACCGCACAGCTCGGCGCGCGTACATTACTGGATTGCGTGTGGCACTTCGACCCGTGAGGCACTTTATATTCATAAGCAGCTACAAAGCCAGGGACTCCATCGTCGTCTCGATGTGACGAGTAAGTGGTGGCACGATTGGCTGAAACCTGCAAACGAAGTGGCCGCCAAGATTGATCCAGCTCATCGCGAGCAATTCTTGCGTTCGTGTATGATTATTAAATCGCACATCGATAAGCGCGGTGCGGTGATCGCAAGTACCGATAGTAGTATGCTTAATTATGGTCGCGATGCATATGCATATTGTTGGCCACGGGATGGCGCATACGTACTGTGGCCATTGATTCGTATGGGATATAAAGATGAGCCATATCGATTCTTTGAGTTTTGTCGTCGGGCCCTTAATCCTGGTGGATTCTTGATGCATAAATACCGCGCAGATGGCGCGCTTGGATCAAGCTGGCACTCATATGTGCACGAGGGCGGCGTGACGGCGCCACCGATTCAGGAAGATGAGACAGCGCTGGTGCTATTTGTATTTAGCCAGTTCTACCATTCATCAGGCAATAATGAGGTGCTCTTGAAAGAGTTCTACGAGCCAATGGTACTGCCGATGGCTGATTTCCTTGCTCGTTATATCGATGCGCGCACTGGCCTACCTAAGCCTACCTACGATCTATGGGAAGAGCAGTTTATGACCACGACATACTCAACGGCCGTTACCTACGCTGCGCTTATCGCGGCTGCAGACCTCGCCGAGGTGCGTAAAGATAGCAGCAACGCCGTAAAATGGCGTTCAGCTGCTGAATCAATTCGCCAGGCGGCCGAGAAGCATTTGTTCAATGAAGAACGTGGTGCGTTCTACAAGGGTATTCGTGTAGCTGAGGATGGCACAATTACGCCAGACCCTGTGATTGATATGTCGAGTATTTTTGGCTCGTTTATGTATGGCCTATTCCCTATTGATACTCCACAAACGAAACGCGCGTTCACTACAGCTAAGAGTGTATTTAACTTTGGAGCTGGCGGCGAGCCTGGTATCCCTCGTTACGAAGACGATAACTATCGCCGTGCAGGTGATAAGCCAAACTGGTGGTTTGTGACGACGCTATGGGCGGCTCAATATTATCTCGAAACGGGCGAAACTGAGGCAGCCCATGTAATGCTCGATTGGGTGCGTGATTCTGCGTGGCCAACGGGCATGCTATCCGAGCAGATTAACCCAGATACCCGCAATGAGATGTCTGTGTCGCCGCTCAACTGGAGTCAGGCCGAATACATCTCAACATTACTCGATACGATTACGGAGTCATAGTCGATGCGAATACGTGAACGACTAGCTCTGCGGGTACGGCGGGCGCTTCGGCGTGCTACGCCTGCGCATATGGTGCGTGCGCGTATTACGAAACGCACCATTAATCAGTTTGCCGAAAAGGTCGGGCTTGTTTATTTCGGCTATGTTGACCAGCGTGACGACGAACATCGACTCGTTCGTGGTCACACGGTATCGCGAACCCACAACGATAATCACTATTGTATTGGCACGGTGCGAGGCTACGATGTCGTGCTTGTGTCGCGTAACGACCTTGTACGCACCCGCGTAGGCAAATTAGAGCGCTGCCACTGGCTAATCTATACAATCGATCTTCACACTAAACAATCGTTGCCACATATGTACATTGGTCATAAATCACGTGATGCGCAATTTGCAGCCTCATACGAACAACTTATTCCGTTGAGTATTGGTCATTTTGGCGTTTATCCGCATAGGTTCTTGAGCGAATATACAGTGTATGGCAAGGCGACGCATGCGCTTGAGATTGAGCAGTATATTACGCCGCAGGTAGCTGAAGTAATCTCGACGCATTTTCATGGTGCTAGCTTTGAAATAGAAGATGACACGATATATCTCTATGTCGAAAGCGAGCACCCAGGCGAGTCGCTGCTAGAAAAGCTATTGTCAAATGGACTATGGCTTGCCGAAGTGATCGACGGTGCCGCTAAGCCGGAGTAAATAAAAACTCCTCCAGCTTGTGGAGGAGTTTTTATTAGCGCCTAGCCCTTGCGTGGCTTCACTTCGTTGCGGCCGAGGTTTTTCTTCGTCTCAACGTATTTTGCGTGCTTGCGCGCCTTTGGGTCGTACTTCATAAGCTCAAGTTTATCAGGGGTATTCTGAGTGTTCTTGCGCGTTACGTAAGTGCGGTGACCGGTCAACTCGCTTACGAGCGCGATGATCTTTCGCTTTGTATTCGTCTTCTTAGCCATATAATCCTCTTACAAGATTGATATTACAAATTCAATTACCCATTATAGCAACACTTGTTGATAATTTCAAGGTGTTAGCGGTAATTCGTAAAGATCAGTGGAAAATCGAAATCCTGCTCGCGTAGTGTGGTCATTACTGCTTGGAGCTCGTCTTTGCTTGCGCTGGATACACGGACGGCGTCACCTTGTATTTGCGCTTTAGCTTTCGGGTGCGTTTCCTTTAGTACTTTTGTGATCTTTTTAGCGTCATCCTGCTTGAGGCCATCTTTAAATGGAACATCTTTCCAAGCGCGAAGGTTTGCTTCAGTGACCTTGCCCGATAGGTCGAGAACCTTACTGGTCATATCGCGCTTAGCGAGTTGCTTACCGATCATATCAATTACAGCATCAAGTTGCCATTCGTTACTGCCGATAACTTTAAAGCCTTTCTTTTCGGCCAACCATTCAATAGCAGCCGGAGTGCCCTTAAAGTCGTAGCGGCTTGCAATTTCGCGTGTTACAAGTTGCTCGACGTTATTCATTTCGGCCTTATCGTAAGACGACTCAATATCAAAACTAAACTGTGCCATATTCCTAGTGTAGCAGAGTGTTGCGTTAACAAAAACCGCCCCTTGGGACGGTTCGATATTTACATATGGAGCCACGATCGGGATTTGAACCCGAGACCTCTTCCTTACCATGGAAGCGCTCTACCAACTGAGCTATCGCGGCGTAACTTTAGCGTATTATAACAGAGATAGCGAAGTAAATCTAGTGCTTAAATGATTCGACTCTACGGCACTCTATTACGACGAATTGTGCCTAAAGTCCACCAAGTTCCGCCAGTAATAATGGCAGCTCCGGCAATTGATCCGCTTATCACGATGATTTTAGGCAAGGGGGCGGCCGCATCCTTCTTATGAGTGGTTGCCTGCTGCTGCTCGGTAGTACTCATCTCAGTATTTGTCGGGCTACGACCTAAAGGTGTGCTCGTTGTTGGCGCATCGACCGGAGTTGTGTCGGCTACCGAGGAATTGTTGCCAAAGATTGACGAATATGCACTTGTTTTAGGCGATGTGGAGGTCGACTCGAGCGGCGAGTTTGCATTTGCACTGGAGTTATTCGCGCTAACTGGCTTATTCCCGTAGGTTGCGGTATAGGTGCCTGGGGCGGCATTAAATACGGCGTAGGTTACCCCTTTAATGGTCGATTCACTAAACGGAACGGGCGCGCCGTTTACAGTAAGACCTATAAGGGAGCCGTTGCTGCTAGTGTTAGGGATCATAGCGACGCTCCCTTCACCGCCTTCGGCTACTTCTGGCTTAAAGCACACTTGATAACTTGAGCTCGAGATGATGTCGAACGTGGAGTTGCTTTGTGCGTCTTTCCAGACCCTTGCTTGTTCGGCACTGATAATAGGCACATTGTATTGCTGTGCGGCGGCAAGCAGCAAGTTTTGATAGGTATTGGAAAAGTCATAGTGCGTTCCAAATATACCGTAAAAGCCACTCTGCCCTGTGGCTGCGGCGAGGTCGGCGTCGACAGTTGCGCTCGTTGGATCATTCTCGTAGTCAAGGTCCGTTGGTGCGTTGTATACGTCGATCAATGTTCCATCAAGATCAGCAAAGCGCATTGTCATGTATGAGCCCGTCAGCGAGCCGGTATTTGAACCTAGCCAGCTATTTGGGTACCATTCATATTCCATGGTATAACGAATGCCAAATTGCTGGTCAATTTTCGGCACGTCTGCCCATCCTTCCCATATGTAACAATGAATACGGCCAAAATGCTGCGCGGGTGTAGTCGGGTATGCTGCAGCGAATGTAGAGATTTGGTCGGTGAAAGCGGCCTGAAGATCTGTAGTAGTTACTGTTTGGCAATTTGTTTGCACGTGCACCCCTAGAGGGAAATCATTATTTTTAAACGCGCCTGCTTGCGTAGAGGTGGGACCGCCGTTTACGTAGACTAGCGAACCGACGCGTGGGCATGTCCAATCCGACACCGAACAACCCGGCGCGCTGAGCAAGCTGACGTGGCCTAGAAAATCTGCAGTTCGGCCGTTAGTGCCATGGTCGTCGCTCGTCATCTCTAAGGCTGCTTTGTATCCGTGTGGTAGGTACCAGTAGTGTGGTAACGGGCCCGTATCGGGACTCATCGCATTGAGTATGTTCACGAGTAGACGCTGCTGTTCGTCAGCTTGCGGTATTGCACCTTTTGATATGTTAAGCCAATCTGTTTGTCCTGATTGATGAAATAAACTATCTGGACGAAATGGCGCACCAGCAAGCTGGGATGGGTCATAATTTGCCCATGTTGAGTTACCTTGGTGCAGCATGACGATTGACTTTGGTAAATCGTATGTAAATGCTGCGGCGTGGCCTGTACCAACAGTACGAAGCGTAACTGCTGGATTTAACGTTGCCGTTGTGGCGTCGCTATAGAGCGTAGCAACGGCTGTGGCGCCGGCTAGACTGTACCGGTCGGCTGCGGTGTGGTATTGCAGCGTATCGCTCACGATACCTTTTCCTGGCGTACTTGAGGTGTCGATTTTTAGATATCCTTCAGATAGTGTGCTGCCTCCATCGGTAATGCCGAGTAGCCCGCTAAGTTGTTTGTCTGGTCTGAATGCGATGAGATTGCCGCCGGTACTTACCCAATCGGTAAGTAGTTGTGTTTGATTTGCGCTGAGACTAACACTACCTAATAATACGTATCTATATTGTGCAAGAAGCGAACTGCTTAGTGTCGAGACGTCGGCGCTTGTAAAATAATTGATACCCTCGCTTCGAAGGATTTCGGCAGTGTAGGTACTGAATTTATTCGTGTTACTCGTTACTACGAGAATTGGGCCGCCTTTGCCACTATTTAACGATGTACTCGCTGCTGCGCCGGTAGCAAAATGTAGTGAATAGCCGGGGCTAGAAAAGTCGGTACCAAATGTATCCTTTAGTGAACTTGCGACGGTGGCAACGTAAGAAGTGCTATATGCAAGCTGGCTCGTCGGAGTAAAAATCAGGTTACCAGTACCACTGTCGAGACTTGTTACACCAGCAACCGTAGCGCCATCGGCAGTTTTAAGCGTGATTGCCCCTGCCACACTTGTCGCGTCTATTGCTTGTGTGAATGTGAGTGCAATAGGCTTGTGTGTATCAACGCCATATGCCTGGTCGATTGGCTGTGCAGTTAGGATGGTAAACGGTGGAGTGTAGATTGCTGTTTCTGTAAAAATTGGGTCGATCCAGTAATTGTACCCACTTAATGATTTACTGCTTGGGAAAGTGTTGGCTGAGTAAGTATAGTATGACCCATCTTGCAAGATATGGATAAGACCAGAGCCTGCATCAGCAGTTAAATCGCTGGAATGGACATACTGTCCGTCGGGTACTGTATATGCAATACGATAATTTTGCCCCGGTACAACGTAAACAGGGGTTGCGAAAGTGGCCGTCTGCCATCCTGAACCTGTCTCGGCTGCGGTTGAGCCTGTAGCGAGGAGCGTCCCAGATGCTGTATAGAGCGCAATAGTATGTGTGGCTGCAGTGCTCTCGATCTCTTTATAAAAACGCAGGCCGTCGATATATCCACGAGTGTCCACTTTAATATTAACTCCGAGCGTCACGGCTGTTTCGTTGGAAGTGGTCGCCGTCGTGCTAACCGCCGAGCCATTGTAGACGGTGCATGGGCATGGACTCGTTGCTTCTGTGGTAAAGTGCCACGATACATCGCTTACCATGGCTTGTCCGCTAAGACTATAAATGCCTGAGCTGCCACCTGAGAGTAAAACAGTATATTGCGTGCCAAATGCGAGCTGAGCGTTTGGAGTTATTGTCATAAGGTAGGTTGTTTGATCAATATTGACTGTGGCGGGTACCTGATTTCCAAGGCCATCGATTAACTTTACTGTATTATTTGTGATAGTATTTTCATTTAGTGACGTGTTAAATTGGGCAGTAATAGAATTGCCAATTCCAACATTTGTTGCTGAATCATTTGGTTGATGCGTACTCACTGATGGGGTGGCTGCATCGCTCTGCCTGAAGTAAAGGACGTCCGCCCAATAGTTACTGCCGTTGCCTGAATTGGTTGGATAAATATTATTACCAATAGCGAACACCCCATTGCCGGTATGGCCTGCATCGTCGGCTTGGTTGGTGGCAAGTGTTGTGAGAGCGGTCGTGTCCACTGGTGTGGTTGTAAAATACGAGCCTGTAGCAACGTAGCTCGCGGTCGTGGTGTAGCTTACTGTGTAGGTTGTGCCTGCGGTAACATTTACCGGTGCATTGAAAATGAGCGATTGCCATCCGCTTGCCGTTTCATTTTGGTATGTGCCGCTTGCAAGCAACGCGCCCGTTGGACCCCAAAGTGAGCCGGTATGGGCCGTTGTCATAGATAGGCTTTTGTAGAATCTCACCCCCGGTATATAGCCGTCTTGATCTGGCTTGAAGCGAGTACCGAGTGTGTAGGTAGTGTTGTCATTGTAGCTACCGTAGGTAGGCGTACTGCCGCCGAATAGATTACAAGGACATGTAACTGTTGCGTTGGCGGGAGAGGGTTTGAGTAAGTAACCGCCAGCTGCCGCCAATGTAATAAGTATCAAGAACACCGATACGACAATGCTAATCGTATTGATTGGTTTTAACCTAAGGTTTCCCCTGCCTTGCCTATCCATCTTGACAACTCTTAAGGCTATAATAATTCGCTTATGTAAAAACTACAATAGATACACAAATAAAAAACACCCGATGTGGGTGTGTTTCATTTTTCGTTCATACTTGGTGCTGGAAGTAGGACTCGAACCTACGAAGCCGAAAGGCGGGAGATTTACAGTCTCCTGTGATTGCCACTACACGATTCCAGCATATGGAGCCGCTTTACGGATTCGAACCGTAGACCTGCTGTTTACAAAACAGCTGCTCTAACCAGCTGAGCTAAAGCGGCATAAATTTTTTAAGTACAAGATGTATTCTAGCGAATTTCTCTCTGTTTGGCAAGACTTACATTATAACTTTTCGAACTTGGCGTACGGTGCGAGCTGGCGGATTCTTGCTTGCGAGTGCTTTTTGAATGCGCTCGTTAATGGCGTTTGCCTTTTCCTCCTCACCAGTGCGCGCGTAGGCGTCGGCGAGAATACGATAACTTTGAATACTTGGCTCGAGTTGTACGGCATGTTCAAGGCTCGCAACCATCTTTTTAATGTTGCCGAGCTTTTCTTGCACCTTCGCATAAGCTATGTGGCGCGCAGCAAGTGAATCTTCCATTGCGAGCGCCTGCTCGAAGGCGAGCGCCGCTTTGTCGTACTGCTCTGTCTCGTAATAAATGAGTCCGACGTTGTGAAGGCTTGAGGCGCTTGGCTCGAGGCTTTGAGCGATTTCGAAGCATTCGATAGCGTCCTTAAAGGCTTGTTGCTTGGCATAGAGAATGCCAAGGCGATTATAGGCGGTGGCATTACGTTCATCAACGCGAAGAATAGTAAGAAGCGCTTTCTCGGCACGAAGGTATTTACGCTCGCGCAGACTATCTTGTGCAATATCCCAAAGCTTATCGAGTTTACTCGAGAGGCGCTGCGGAAGGTCGCTAATTGTCTCGTTAATTGTTTGAGGACGCATAATAACAAGTACGCCGAGCCCGATAACGAGAAGTAATCCAAACATAAGGTTATTGTATCACAAAATTGGTTAATTGTAACCTGGTGCTACCGTTTGCTTGTACCCGTTCATAGGTGGTGGCGAGCCGGTCAACAAGCGTCAGGAGGTCTTTTGACGGATTTTTGAGCAAGCTGAAAGAGATGATAATTTTTGCCGCCTGAAGCAGCTGCAATGATTTTGTCCGGTCGGAGTAATAACGAGACACGATAATCATACGCTCAGTAGTGGTGCCGCTAATCAATGTGCGAGCATCGTTCATAAGATTCGCTTGCGAGGTGAAGTATTTTTCATCAGCTGCCAGGCGCGCGAGCTCAGCTGGGCGCCCATTCGCGATGAACAATAGTTGTTGCGCTTTACGAGGGTCGTTGACACCTAATTTTTTAATAAGATGCTGTGACTCAAGTGTTGAGATGGGTGAAATGCGTATTCGTTGTACCCGAGAAAGCACCGTTGGCAATAGTAAGTGTGGCTGGTGGGCGGTCAAAATAAAATGCACATGTGCAACTGGCTCTTCGAGAAGTTTTAGGAATGCATTTTGCGCTTGGATATTCATATGATCTGCATCATTGATGATAAAAATACGTTGTTCGCGCGTCTTCCCTTTTGCGAGGTCATGAAGCTCGTGAATTTGTGCAAGACGAATAATTCCCTTGGGGGATGTATCGATATTGCCTTCAGTATCTGTTGGCTGTGTTAAGGCGGCGACATTTAGACCACCGAGATTTGCAGCGGCCGTGTAGAGCCCGGCACCTTCCCAGCCTTCGAGTAGCAAGGCATGGGGTAGCGAGTCCTGAACTTTTTTCAGTAAGTTCTTGGTTTCAAGATTATAAATCAGCGACATCGTTATACACCTCTGGGAAGTGGTTGGCGAAACTGTCGGGTACCGGTGCGATGAATGTTTGTCGGCGCTCTGGCCCCGTAGTCACTTCGAGCTTGTAAGCGTGCAGGTAGAGCCTATCGGCAGACTTGCCGTAAACACGGTCGCCAATAATTGGCGTCCCAAGGAATTGCAAATGAACGCGGAGCTGATGTGTGCGGCCCGTGCGCGGCGAGAGGGCTACGAGCGATTCGTTGCCTTTTGTATCGAGCACTTCATAATCGGTAACAGCGGGCTTACCTTTGCTATCTGCGCGAAAAGCACTAGGTGACGATGGATTGCGGCCAATAGGAATATCAATTGCAGCTTTAAGTTGTTTTGGCATGCCCTCAACGATTGCGACGTATTGCTTTTTTGCTTTACGATCGGCGAACTGAGACTTTAACAAATCAAATGCTTCCGGAGTACGAGCTCCGATGATAACACCACTCGTATCGCGGTCAAGACGATGCACGATGCCAGGGCGATTCGTGTCGAGCCCTACGGTTGTGTAGCGACGGAAGAACTCGGCAACGGTAAATTCATCGTTGAGCGCACCTTTACTATGGGTAAGTACGCCTGCAGGCTTATTTACGACGATAACATCATCGTCGAGGTAAATGATTGGCAGCTCACTATTGCCGTAATCGGTACTATCAGGGATGTTGATGGCGATAGCATCTGCCTCGCTCACCTCTTGTCGTGTGTTCTTTGCAGGTTGATTATTAACAGCGATATAGCCAAGTTTAATGTATTTTTGCCACGTGCTTCGGCTAAAATCTGGGTGGCGCTCGGCGAGTAAGATGTCGAGGCGTTTTTTGCCATTTACAAGCTGGAACAAATAAACATCTTTGCCTTTAAATGGTAGCCCATATGTTGTTAGGTCACTTGTTGGGTTCTCTAAAATAACACCTTCCGCGTCACTTTTTACGGTATATATTTGTTGCATGATGTAGCTGGCACTATCTTCGGCCGTTTCATCTAAAAGGACGTAGTAGTGGCTGCGGTTAAATCGAAACTGCACCAATTGGTTGATGGGGCTTGGGTGGGATTGTTTGATTTGATCAATATGGCGCGGAACGTTGCTATCATCGGCAACTCGAAAGCGCCGCAAAATAGCTAGGAGATCGCTTGATGTGACTTTCATTACTTACGGAGCCCTACGGCTTTCTGTACGCGCAGGAGCGTTTCACTTGCAGTAATGCGCATGGTTCGCTCGCTTGATTCCATTTTCGCAAGCAGTATAGAATCATCAATGTTCGCGAGGTTCTTCTGGAAATTAACGAGGAACTCGACTACTTCATCAGCAACGACTTTTTTGAAATTGCCATAGAGTTCGAGACCTTTATATTTTGCGGCAACTTCTTGTGGTGTTTTGCCACGGAGCAATGCTAAGATCTCGATAAGGTTGCTAATGCCTGGCTGGTTTTCTTTGTCGTAATTAATAGATCCGATGTTATCAGTTGTAGCGCTCATAATCTTTTTGCGTGCAGCCTCAGGCGCATCGGTTAAGAAAATAACGCCCTTACCTGTTTCGTCGGATTTGCTCATTTTTTTAGTTGGATCAACGAGGTCTTTAATGCGTAGGCCTTGGTCGCGCCCGAAGAACTTGTGCTGATCTGCTACTGATTCCGGCACAGTGAATAATTCCCCGAAGCGGTTGTTCATTCGTGTTGCGATATCACGCGTGAATTCTAAATGCTGTGATTGGTCATCGCCAACGGGCACGTACGATGCATTGTAGAGGAGAATGTCACTTGCCATGAGGACTGGATAGTTGAACAATCCAACCGTAATTTGGTCATCACCTAGTTTTGCTGATTTGTCTTTGTATTGCGTCATACGGCCCATTTCGCCCATACCGGTAAAACAGTCAAGAATCCATGTCATCTCACTGTGCGCCGGGATGTAGCTTTGGCGATAAATATGGATTGCATCGTTATCGAGCGGGAGTCCGGCTGCTGCGTAAATGCGAGCATTGCTGATAATCGTGTCGAATAGTTCGTCGTGGTTAATCGGAGTTGTGAAGCTATGAAGATCCGGAATGAATAGGTTGATATCGTATTCATCCGAGTGGTTTTTTGCCGTATCAATGATAGGAAGCAGGCCACCAAAATAGTTGCCAATGTGCAGGTCGTTATTTGCACGCAGACCAGTGAGAATTACAGGTTTTGCCATATGTCTAGTATACCTTATTTATTGCTTTGCGGTTGTATCTACGTAATCTGTTAGGATGTCATGGAACTTTTGCCACGAACTGTACGATAACCACTCGCCGTCGCCGTGGGCGTTGCCGCCGTCTGGCCGAAACATTATTACCGGCATACCTTTGGCACCGAAGTGGCGCGCATCGGAAGAGCCATGAGATTTCATAAACTCAACAGGCCTCCCAAGATGATGGCTGTACATGTCGACAAATTGCTGTATAAGCGGAGTCTTCGTGTCGAGCGCGAAGCTATGGCCGCGCTCCTCAAACACAACGCTGGCGTCGTATTTTTTGAAAATATCATGGAGTTCCTGCCTGATTCGTTGTGCATCGTCCTCATCTTTGTAGCGGATGTCCATGCCAACGTGCGCTTCATTTGGACCTTGGTTGAGGGCGGTATTGCCAGCTTGGAGTTGCGACACTGTGAAAGTTGAGTTGTAGGGATCGGTAAGGTCAAAGAGCTGGTTTACTTCGCTAAGAAGATTCACGGCTTTATTGCCTGCACCGTCGCCTTCCCATGGACGTGAGCCATGGTGTGACTTGCCGGCGATATGAAGCCGAAAGTGATTAATACCTTTTGATGCAATGCACATAGCACCAAGATGGTCGCCTCCATCGGGCAGTACACACACATCGCAGGTGTATTTTTCGGTATTAAGTATATCGTATACACCATGTCGCCCTCCCGCTTCCTCATCACCTGTCAATAACACTGAAAGGTCGTAATCGGCAGGGTTTTCTAACTGATCGATATATGCGAGGAATGACGCGATGCCAAAAAGCATATCGAAACTACCACGGCCATAAATAGTGTCGCCATCGATGCGAAAATCTTCGCCACCAGGCACAACATCAATATGACCCTGTAGCATAACCTTTGCATGTTTTTGCCCTCGAGTCGAAGCGTAAAGGCTATGAACGCCGCTATGAGTGATGCGTTCGACAATAAGACCGTTTGAAACGAGCCGCGATTGAATATGGTCGAGCACGGCGCTCACGGTATGTTGATTGTTGGTTGTTGGATGGAAATTGATAAGTGTTTTTAGCTCGTCTAGCATAGCCGCTCCGATGTTTTTCTGGTATTTATCCTCGAGATTTACACATAAAATATGAGGCCTGCGATGGCCTCATATACGCTCGAGATTCGAATGTACTATGCAACCATCACATCTGGGCAGAGCCGAGACGCCACGTGGTAATTACGATAGATACATTACTCATATCGTTATTATGCCTGTAAAACCTGTATCCGTCAACTGTTACCGCACTTTTAGTATAAATAAGCGCTTCTATCGTTGGCTATTTGCTGCGGAGGGGTATCACATTATCGGTTTCTGGCGCTTCCGAATCGTTCGTCAGCAAATGATCAAGGAGGGCCATACGCAGATAAAGCCCATTTCCCGCTTGCCTGAAATACTGCGCACGTGGGTCATTGTCGACATCGGTGGTAATTTCGCCGACACGTGGCAGCGGGTGCATAATGGTAGCATCTGGGTTCATGACATCGAGCACTGATTGATCGATAACTAAGCTTTGTTCCTGCGCCAGTTCTCCCCCGATTCGTTCACGTTGCAAACGCGTCCAGTATACAACATCGGCGTCCTGTACGGCTCGATGGACGTCCGACGTTTCACTCCACAAAACACCATGGTTATCAAGGTAATCTTTTATGTCGTCGCCCATTGCAAAGTCAGGGGTGGAGACAAAATTAAATATATTGTCTGGGTATTTTGCTAATAGCTTTGCGAGCGAGCGCGCAGTGCGGCCATTGCGTAGGTCACCGCCAAGCACTATTCTCGCATCCTCTAGCCGCCCGAGCTGCTCGCGGATCGTATAGGCGTCAAGTAGTGCTTGGGTTGGATGCTCGCCTTTGCCATCACCCGCATTTACAACCGACATATGCTCAGGCGAAACAGCTGCTG
>Ga0310811_10007238_pt1 | contig 14195 bp, 14 predicted proteins | sample YCmetagenome_FD_207642 | JGI IMG/M metagenome (GOLD analysis project Ga0310811, IMG submission 207642) | Soil microbial communities from experimental microcosm in Duke University, North Carolina, United States - YC | ecosystem: Engineered > Artificial ecosystem > Soil microcosm > Unclassified ...
CGCCCTCGAGCCGGCGCCGCTCGGTGATGTCGCGCAGGGTCAGCACCACGCCGCCGACGGTCGGGTCGGCGCGCAGGTCGTCCGAGCGCACCTCGACCCACACGCGTTCGCCGAGGTCGTGCTCGATCACCCACTCCTCGGGGCGCGGAGCGGTGCCGGCCAGCACGTCCAGGGCGCTGACCGCGTTCTCCGGCCCGACCAGGTCGGTCAGGTCCGCGCCGATGAGGTCGTGACCGGCGATGATGCTACCGCTGCCGAACAGCTTGTACGCCGAGGGGCTCGCGTAGCGCACGCGCCGTCGCTCACCGATGATCATGAACACGTCGGTGGCGTTGTGGATGAGGGTCCGGAAGTACGCCTCGTTGTCCAGCCGGCGGATCTCCGTGCCCAGCTGCACCCGGTCGAGCGCGAGCGCGGCCTGCCCGGCCAGCGTCTCCACGGTGTCGCACAGCTCGGTGAGCTGGTCGCGCGACCCGGTGGCGAGCACCGCGGCGGGACGCTCTGCGCGTTTGACGGTGAGCGGGAAGACCAGGGCGTACCCGCGGTCCGCGTCCGGGCCGGTGCCGTCCACGGCGGTCGGCTTGGACGGGGCGGCATGCGAGGCGGAGCCATCCGCGGGGTCGACCGCGTCGGCGACGTCCGCGACGGCGCCCGCGATGGCGACGGCACCGATGCCGACGCCGGCGTCGGCGGCGAGGGCCCGGGTCGCGGGCACCGGCCGGACGCGGGCGGGCGCGGCCGGCTCGTCGAGGTCGGTGAGCAGCACGATCCTGCCGCCGTGCGTGCCGAGCAGGCTGCGGCCGGCCTGCGCGAGCGCGCTCGCCACCTCGTCCACGCCGACCGCCGCGACCAGCGAGGCGCCGGCCGCGCGCACCACCCCGGCACGGCCGGTCGCGCGGCGGTAGGAGCGGAGCACCAGGGCCAGCCTGGTCAGCACGAGCGCGACGGAGACCGCGGCGAACCCGGCGAGCACCCCCGCCTCCCTGACGCCGTTGCGCAGCGCGGCCGCGAGCAGCACGGCCGGGGTCACGAAGCAGGCGACGGTGAGCAGCACGAAGCCGACCCGGGAGATCTCGGTGCTGCGATAGGAGTCGGACTCCCGGCCGACCTCGGTCATCGACGGATGCAGCCCGGCCAGTCCCCAGCTGCCGAAGAAGAAGATCCACCCGAGGTCCGAGCTGGTTCCGAGGCTCCACGAGCTGTGCAGGACGTCGAGCTGGAAGGCGAGGTCGGAGCCCAGCAGGCCGAGCGTGCCCAGGCTGATCAGCCAGATCGCGGGCGGCCTGGGCGGCGAGGAGCCGGCCACCAGCCCGGCCAGGACCACGAGCAGCAGCACGTCGCCGAGCGGGTAGCTGACCGAGACCTCGCGGGAGAGCACCGTCCGGCCGGTCTCGTCCACGATCGGCCAGATCAGGAAGGTCCAGGCCAGCAGGGCGAGCGCGGTGGTGACGATGCCGGCGTCGACGAGCGCCGCGGCGCCGCGGCCGCTGCGCTGGTGCCGGATGAACAGCCAGAGCCCGACGGCGGCGAGCGGGTAGGCGACGAGCTCGGTCTCGTCGGGCACGGAGGGGAAGGGGGCGCCGGAGAACTCGGTGACCGGGCGCAGGTTGTCGATCAGGTCGGCGACGACGAACGTGGCCAGCGCCGCGGCCAGCAGGATCCAGGGGGTGCGGTGCGCGGGCCGGTGCACGAGCATGCCGCCGACCATCCCGGCCACGCCGAACAACCCGAGCAGCGCCCAGGTGTAGGCGCGCCCGGGCGCCGTGTAGTAGAGAGCGGCGAGCACGCAGACGGCGGCGATGTACCCCCGGGTCGTCCAGGCGAGGGTGCGCGCCGACACCGCCGGGTGCCCGAGCCCGCGGTCGCGCTCGAGGCCTGCCAACGGCACCATAACGCGATATTACTATCCAATTCGGGTCATTTTCGCGGGTCGCTGCTGCAATGGAGGGCGTGTCCCCGGCGCGGTGCCGCGAGCTGCGGCGGGGCGGGGCGGCGAGATGAGTCGGGGCGGAGGGCACGGGCGACGGCCGGGCCCGGCGGTGTGCTCGCGGCCGGGTCGAGCCGCACGGTCCGGCCCGGGTCTGCACGGAAGGCCTCCGCCTCCTGCGGCTCCTGCGCCGGCGAGCGGCGTCGGTGCCGGAGGATCTGGACGGTGCCGAGCGCGAGCAGCACGAAGGGGAAACAGAAGGCGATCTTGTAGCCGGTCAGCGCGGCCGAGGCGCTCGCCGTGCGGCCGGCGCCGGACGCGTCCACCAGCAGGCCGGTGGCCAGCAGCGTGATCCCGCTGGCGAGGAACGCGCCGACGTTGACCATCCCGGAGGCGGTGCCCAGCTGCTCCGGCGGGTTGGCGGCGCGGGCGACGTCGAAGGCGATCATGGAGCCGGCGCCGTTCGTCGCGTACGCGCACACGAGCAGGATCAGCAGCCACAGCGGGGCGCGTCCGGGCCAGGCGAGCACCGCGGCGAGGGCGAGCGCGGTCAGCGCGACGACGGCGAAGGCGAGCGGCAGGCGGTACTCGGGGCTGCGCGTGAGCAGCACCCCGAAGCCGACGCAGCAGCCCATGTTCACGCAGATCAGCAGCGTCAGCAGGGCGCTGGCTGCGCCGGAGCCGAGCCCTTCGCCCTGCACCAGGAACGGGTAGCCCCACAGCAGGCTGAAGACCATCCCGGGGAAGCCGGTGGTGAAGTGGATCCACAACCCGAGCCGGGTCTGCGGCCGGGACCAGGCGGCGCGCATCTGGGCGCGCACCCGGACCGCCGGGACCGGCTTGGCCGCCGGGGCAGCCGGAACGGCGGGCGCGGCCGAGGCGGCGGGGAACGCGGGCGGCACGGCCGGTCCGTGCGGCGTGTCGCGCACCACACCGGCCGGCAGCGCCAGCGCGGCCGCGCCGAGCCCGGCGACGGTCAGGAACGTGCCGCTCCAGCCGAGGGCGTGCAGCGCCCAGGCGAGCGGCCAGGTGCTCGCGATGCCGCCCGCCTGCCCGGCCAGCGAGGTGAGCTGGGTCAGCAGCGGCACCCGGCGCACGGGGAACCACGCGGCGATGATACGCAGGACACTGATGAACACCATCGCGTCGCCGCAGCCGAGCAGCCCGCGCGCGGCCAGAGCGAGGCCGAAGGAGGCGACGGCGGCGAAACAGGCCTGCGCCGCGCACATCACGGCCAGCCCGGTCAGCAGCATCCGCCGCGGCCCGAGCCGGTCGATCAGCAGCCCGACCGGTATCTGCATGCTCGCGTAGACGATCATCTGCAGCATCGCGAACGTGGAGAGCGCCGCGGCCTGGATGCCGAAGCGCCCCTCCGCGGCCAGCCCGGCGACGCCGAGGCTGGACCGGTTGAACACGGCGACGAAGTAGACGGTGACGGCGCCCGCCCAGATGACCCAGGCGCGCGCTGTCGCGCGCCCGGCGGCCGCGGCCGGGACGGCACGGATGCGGCCGAGATCGCGGGTCAGGGTGCGGTCGGATATACGGGTGAGGGTATCGGGGACAGAGGCGGCGGAGCTGTCACTGGCATCCATGGCAGCGGCATCATCCCACGCGAGGGCTGACGCGGTGTCATGGCGTCCACGGGGTGGGATCCCTTACACGCCCAGGTGATCGACGATCCGGCAGGTCGCGGGCGCAAGTGTCGCACGGTGGGCGCGGCCGCCCTCGAGCGCGCCTCGGCGCGCGTCCGGACGCGCGTCCAGACATACATGTGTATCTAAATGATCAGATCTAGACGGTCAGATGCCGCACGTGCCGAGGGACGTCGGCGAGCGGGGGCGGCGGGACCGCGACCACGCAGCAGTAGGCGTGCGAGATACAGTACCCGGCGATGCGGCTGTGTGCGAGCCTGGCGAACAGTCCGTGCCGCCCGGTGCCGACGACGAGCAGGTCGTTCGGCCGGTCCGCGCACGCGACGAGCGCGGGGCCGGTGGGTCCGCGGATCAGCCGCGGCTCGCACAGCACGTCCGGCGGCAGCAGTCCGAGCCCCTCCTCGAACGCGGCGGTCAGTCTTCGGTCGGCGACCCGTACCCACTCCTGCTCGAGTTCCGGCACCTCGCGCGCCCGCGCCGGGCTCTCGCCGCCCGGCGGCTGCCAGGCCAGCACGGGGATCAGCGGCGCCGCGAACACGCGGGCGAAGCCCAGCGCGTGCCGCAGGGCCTGCAGGCTGCCGGGCGAGCCGTCCACCCCGACGAACACCCGGCCGACGCTGCTCGTCATCTCGTCCATCTCCCCGGCGGACACGGCGGGACGGGCCGCGTGCCCGGAAATAGATCAGCAGACTGAATCAGGCGAGGACGGCCGGGTCCACCGCTCGCGGCGGGCTTCGACGCACCGCACGCTGCGGTGTGCGCGGGGCCGCCGGAGGAGGGACGGCCTCGCCGCGGGACCAGGCCTATACGGACAAAATACACCGGCCATCCGCGCCACGCGCGCCGGTCCGCCGCGGGCCGGTTCCCGTCGTGCGCGACGCCGTTTCCGCCGGCCCGAACGGTAGCGCGGCTAACGAGCGCGTCGGTCGCCGCGAACGCGGGCAGGGCGAGCGCGAACGCCGCGACCGGGCCGCACGGAACCAGAGCGACGCAGAGCACGAGCAGGAAGGCGATCGTCCCGGCGGCCGAGGTCAGCGCGCCGCGCAGCAGCTCGGTCGCGGCGGCAGGGCCGGAGCCGCGGTGCAGGGCGGGCGCCATGACGGCCAGCAGCACCGGCATCGCGGAGATCATCCCGCCGACGAACGGCCCGGCGACGTGCGCGACGTCCAGGGAGGCGAGCACCACAATGCCGGAGAGCATCATCCGGACCGCGATCGCCCGCCGGCTCAGCGGTTTCGGCGCAGGCGCAAGGACGGACGCAGGCGCAGCATCAGGCGGCAGCGCGGGCACCGGCGCGGGCGACTGCGCTGGCACCGGCTTCGGCACGTTGACCTTGATGAGCAGCAGCGTGAGAACGGCGGTGATCAGGACGTCACCGCCGCACAGCACTTCGACGGCGCCCGCGATCCCCACACAGGCAAGGGAAACCACCAGTGTGGGCGCGGGTCTGCATCGCGGGGCGAGCCGTCCGTATGTGAAGGAGAACACTACGACGGAGAGCTGGGCGGCGACGCTGCCGTGCGCGGCGTGCGACGCCGCGTCCGCGTCGGAACCGAGGCACAACACCGCGAGGAAGGGCCCTGACGTAGTCGGCGCGCCGAGCAGCCGGCCGCCGAAGCGCGGGCCGAGGCGGCGGGCGACGAGCGAGACGAGCAGAACGAGGCAGGGGGCGAGGGCGGTCCGGAAGAGCAGGATCTCCATACCCACGATCCTTCTCCCGATCGCGCCGATTTTGGCTCGGACTTCGCGGCCGGAAGGCGCTTGAGATCGTGGATTCCTCGGCGGAACCGGCCGAGTACCGAGGATGCGTAGAATGGAAGCCATGGGCAACCTCGACGCGATAGATCGAAGGATCCTCGCGCTCCTGCTGGAGAACGCGCGCGCGACGTATCAGGAGCTCGGCCGCCAGGTGCGGCTCTCGGCGAACACGGTCGCCGAGCGGGTGCGCCGGATGCAGGCGGCCGGCGTGATCCGCGGCTACCACGCGGAACTCAGCCTCGCCGCGTTCGGCCGGGTGATGGAGATGCTCAGCGACGTCCGGCTGCGCGACGGCGTGGACCGCAAGGGCTTCGAGGCGCAACTGCACGAGGTGCCGCAGGTCATCGGCGCGATGCGGCTGACCGGCGAGTACGACTACCAGCTGCGCATCGCCTGCGCGGACGCGCGGGAGTTCGAGGGCGTGATCGACCGGCTCAAGGCGCAGCTCGGCGTCCGGGAGGCCCGCAGCAGGCTGTTGCTGCACGAGGTGCCGCTGGGCGTCGAACGCGCCCTCGAGCTCTGATGAACCCGACGCCGTCTAACGTGCCGTCGGACGTGCCGGCTACGCGGGAGCGCCCGCGCCCGCCACGAGCGCGCTGAACGATCGCCGGTAGTCGGCCGGCGTCACCCCGACCGTGCGCCGGAAATGGTGGCGCAGCAACGCTCCCGAGCCCAGTCCGCTGGCGTGCGCGATCTCCTCCACGCCGAGCGTCGTCTCCTCGAGCAGATGGCGGGCGTGCAGCACGCGCTGCAGAGTCAGCCAGCGGTGCGGTGTGGTGCCGGTCTCGGCGACGAAACGGCGGGCGAAGGTGCGCTCCGACATCATCGCCCTGTTCGCCAGCTGCGCGGTGGTGGACTCGGCGGTGAGGTTGTCGAGCATCCAGTCGAGCACCGGCTGCAGGCTGTCGCACTCGGTCTCGGGCACCGGCAGCTCGACGAACTGGCGTTGGCCGCCCTCGCGCTGGGGTGCCACGACCATGCGGCGGGCGATCGCGTTGGCGACGCCCGACCCGAGCTCGCGGCGTATCAGGTGCAGGCAGGCGTCGATGCCGGCCGCGGACCCCGCGCTGGTGATCACGGAACCCTCGTCGACGAACAGGACGTCCGGGTCGGCTTTCACGTGCGGATAGAGCGCGGTGAACGCGGGCACGTGCTTCCAGTGCAGGGTGCAGCGCAGCCCGTCCAGCAGCCCGGCCTCGGCCAGCAGGAACGCCCCGGAGCACACGGACAGCAGGGTCGCGCCGCGCGCCGCGGCGACGCGCAGCGCCTCGAGCACCGCAGGCGGGTAGGCGCCCGGCCCGCCATCGACGGCCGGCACCGCGACGAGGTCGGCGTCGAGGGCGGCCTCGAGGCCGTGCGTCGGCACGATCGAATAGCCGGTGGAGCGCAGCGGCCGGCCGGGGTGCTCGCCGCACACCCGGAAATCGAACTTCGGCACGCCGTCATCGCGGCGGTCGATGCCGAACACCTCGCAGAGGACGCCGAGTTCGAAGGCGGTGGAGCCGTCCATGACGATGACGGCGACGGTCTTGAGCATGCCGCCCAGCGTAGCTGGCAGGATTTTGCCGGACAAGGGCAATCCTGCCGCTGTCGACGCGCGGCAGCAGGTCGAATACTCGGTCGCATGAGGAACGACGAGACCGCATGCACCCCCGAGACCACCATCACCCCCGGTCCGCGCCCGGCCCGCGTCGTGGTCGGCGTGACCGGCTCGCCGAGCAGCGGAGCCGCGCTGCGGCGGGCGACGCAGGAGGCGCGGCTCAGCGGGCGTCCGCTGATCCCGGTGCTGGCGTGGGAGCCGCCGGGCGGTGAGGCCGCCTATCGGCTGGCTCCCGAGCCGGCGCTGCTGGCGCTGTGGGAGTGCAACGCCCGGCGGCGGCTGGAAACGGCCGTCTCCGAGGCGCTCGGCGCGCTGCCGCGGGACGTCGCGGTGGAACCGATGCTGGTGCGCGCACCCGCGGCGTTCGCGCTCAACGCGCTGGCCGACCGGCCCGAGGATCTGCTCGTGCTCGGCGCCGGACCGCGGCGCCCGCTGCTGCGGATGCTGCGCGGCTACGTGCGCCGCGGCACCCTCACCCGCGCCAAGGCGCCGGTGCTGCTGGTGACGCCCGCGGGCCGACCCCACCGTGTACGCCGCGAGCTGCGCCGCCTGACGCCCGAGGACTTCCTGCGCCGCTCCCCCGGCCTGGGGGTCTGACCCCCTCCCTCGGGAAATCTCAGCCCTCGAGCATGCCCGTGAGCGTCGCGGTCAGGATCCGGGCGAGCCGGGGTTCGACCTCGACGACCGCGTGGCCGAGCCGCGGGTCGCTGCGGTAGAGCGCGGCGACCTCCGGGCCCGGGGTGGCGATCTGCCAGAACGCGCCGGCCACGGAGACGGCCGTGGCGATCAGGTCCAGCGCGTCGGCCTGGCCGAGCGCGGGCAGCCGCTCCCCCAGCGCCGCGAACAGGTCCTCGCGGGCGGCGAACGCGGCGAGCTTGAACGCCCGCACGGCCTCGACCGACACGTTGCGCTCCAGGTTCATCGGCGCCTGGGCGAGCAGATCGCAGAACATCCCGCGGGCCGCGAGCGTGGCCGCGAACTCCCCGGCGACCGCGTCCGGCCGGGGATCCGCCAGGTCCCTGATACGCGCGGCCAGGTCGCGCGTCCACTCGTGCCAGCCCTCCGCGGTCAGCCGCAGGAAGATCTCCTCGCGCGTCTCGAAGTAGCGCAGCAGGGCGGACTTGTGCATGCCGACGGCTGCGGCGATGTCGGTCAGGGTGATCTGCCGGATCCCGCGCTCGGCCCCGAGCGCCCGCGCCGCGTCCAGGATCGCCGCCTCGCGCCGCCGCTTGGCCTCGGGCGAGCGGGCGCGCTGGAACCGAGCGGCCTCCGCGGCGATCTCGGCGCCCGCCCCTGTTTCAGCGCCGGTCGCTATCTCCGTGTCGGTCTCTATCTCCGCGCCGGTGACGGCGGCGGCGTCGGTACCCGTGCCGTTGTCCATGCCCCCATGGTAGCGCAACGGAGTTGCATTATTAGCACAACGGTGTTTCACTAACTACATGACCGAGACAGCACAGACCCCGCAGCGCAACGCACAGACCCCCGACCAGCCCCGCACCTGGTTCGTCACCGGATCCTCGCGCGGCCTCGGCCGCGCCCTGGTGCGCGCCGCACTCGAGGCGGGCGACCGCGTCGCCGCCCCCGCCCGCAGGCCGGAACAGCTCGCCGACCTGGCCGAGGAGTTCGGCGAGCGGATCCGGCCGATCCGGCTCGACGTCACGGACCCCGCGGCCGCGCGGGCCGCCCTCGCCGGGGCGCGCGAACACTTCGGCCGCATCGACGTGCTGGTCAACAACGCCGGCTACGCCAACGTCGCCCCGATCGAGACCGCCGACGACGCGGACGTGCGCGAGCAGTTCGAGACCAACTTCTGGGGCGTGTACAACGTCACCAAGGCGGCGATCCCGATCCTGCGCGAGCAGAAGGGCGGACTGGTGATCCAGTTCTCGTCCATGGGCGGACGCGTCGGCGGCTCGCCCGGCATCGCCTCGTACCAGGCGGCGAAGTTCGCGATCGACGGCCTCAGCCGGGTGCTGCGCACCGAGACCGCGCCGTTCGGCGTGAAGGTGCTGGTCGTCGAGCCGAGCGGCTTCCGCACGGACTGGGCCGGCTCGTCGATGCGCGTGGAGGAGGTCCCCGAGGCCTACGCCGGGACCGTGGGCGCGATGAACACCCTGATGCGGCAGAACCCCGACGTCATGGCCGGCGACCCGGAGCGCGCCGCGCAGATCCTGGTCCGGATGGCCGGGCGCCAGGACATCCCGGAGCACCTGCCGCTCGGCGTGACCGCCTCCGAGGGTTCGATCGCCCAGGACCGCCGCCTGCTCGAGGACGACCTGAGGTGGCGCGAGGTGAGCCGCTCCGCGGACTTCACCGAGACCTACCCGGCGCGGTTCCCCGAGGACGCGGTCGCGGCCTGATCCGCGTCACGCCGCGTCACGCGTCGTCGCTCCCCCGGCCGCCGGAATCCGGCGGCCGGGGGTCGGCCCGGTCGGGAAATCCCGCCCGGCGGGCGGATTCTCAGGCCCGTTCGATGAACTCCGCGATCAGCCGGCCGACGAACAGGTAGCACAAGGCCGCGAGACCGTAGTCGAGCACTGCGTTCCAGCGGGCGCTGCCCGTGGTGAACAGTCCCTTGAACCAGGCGGCCAGGTGACCCGACCAGTTGCCCACAGTGGATACGATGGTGTTCGAACCGTTGCTGTCGAGCAGCACGAACACGATGTGCAACACGAGTATCGCCGCGATGACCGACGCGATCAGCAGGACCACGGCGGCGACACCACGGTGCTTCTTGAATTCGTAAGCCATGCGCTCCGAGTGCCCTGCCGAGCCGCCGTCATGCGCCTTGCGGGGCGCGGAGTATAGCGTGTTCGGCGGTCTCGGGTACGGCGGCGCACCCACGATCTGTTCAGGCGGCCGACTCGGGCGACCGACTCACAACAGTGACTCACGGTGACTCAGACGGCTGACTCCGGCGGCCGGCTCAGGCGACCGGCGACGCGGGGGCGGTGAAACGGCCGAAGACCCAGCTTCCCGGCGCGTCCGCGTCGTCGCCGGCCCAGAACTGCGTCCACAGCTCGCGGAACTCGTCGCGCGAGAGATATCCGTCGCCGTTCAGGTCGAGCTCCGCGAACACCTCGTCCGTGTCCGTCAGACGGCCGGTCCACGCCTCGATGAGCTGCCGGTACTCAGGGCGGGAGATCATGTCGTCGGCGTTCTCGTCGATGGCCTCGAACATCGCGTCGGCGGTGCCGTTCACCTCTTCCGCCATGCCGGGCAGCCGGTCGACGAGCGTCAGCACGTCCTCGAGGCACACCCGCGCCGGGTCCGCCGCGGAGGCGCTGAGCGACGCCCACCAGCCCACCATGATCGCGCGCAGGCGGCCGGCCTGCTCGCCGCCGGCCGGCACGCCGCGCAGCGTGGTCCAGCGCTCAGCGAGCGCCTCGAAGTCGCCCGCGACGAGGTAGCCGCGGCCGTCCGCGTCCATCGCCGCGAAGACGTTCGCCACCTTGCTCCGTTGGAACTCGCTCGCCATGTCGTGCCCGCCTCCCGCTCCATACGTCCACAGTGTGTCGACTCACTGTGATCACAGCAGGCTGTGCGGGTGCCGTCACGCTTTCGTCGGTCAAATCGCACGAACGGGTGACAGGGGAACACCGGAGTGACTGTGCGGTGTCAGCCCTCGCCGAAGGTGGCGTGCTGGGGGTAGAAGGCGACGTGTCCGGCGATCTGCCCGACCGCGGGGTACGGCGACTCGTAGGTCCAGATCGCGTCCTTGATCAGACTGCCGTCTTCGCCCTTGACGCTGAAGTACGAGGCGTCGCCCTTGTACGGGCAGTAGGTCGCGGTCTGCGTGCGCTCGAGGTGCTCGCTGTGCACGTCGTCGCGGGGGATGTAGAGGACGGCCGGGTAGTCGGCCTCGCGCAGGCTGAGTGCGGCGGTGGTGTCGGCGACGAGTGTGCCGGCGACGCGCACCGTCACCCGCCCGGCGTGCGGCTCGATCGTGATCGGGTGGTCGGGGCCGGGAATGATCTGTTCGCGTGCCATGCCGTTCAGCCTACTCCGCGACCGGTCGGGCGCACCGCTCCCCGAGTGCCGCGGCCGGCGGCTCGCAGCCTGCGGCCGGCAGCCGGCAGCCGGCGGGGACGCGCGCACCCGTGTTCCGGCCGTCGGCCATGCGTGCGATGCTGGCATTACCGGCGGTGGTGAGAAAGCCGGCACTGGTGGCAGCAGGGAGAAGGCCGACGGCGGGTGAACGCGGCCGCCGTGGCCGGGCGGTGCCGGCGGCGAGGCGGAAGGGCGGGCGGTCATGCTCGGGATGATCGGCGAGCGGATACGGGCGCGGGTGCTGGAGACCGTACACGCCGGCGACCTGCGGCTGGAGCGGTTCGCCGAGCCGGCCGGGGATCCGGGCCTGTTCGGTCCGGACAGCCGGGCCTGGCCGGTGACCGCGCATCCGACCGCCATGCTCACCGGCGGTTTCGCGGCGCTGATGCTGCAGTCCCTGCATCCGCTGGCGATGGCCGGGGTGGCCGACTTCTCCGACTATCGCACCAACCCGCTCGGCCGGCTCAACCTCACGGCGCGCTACGTCACCGTCACCGTGTTCGGCCCGACCGCGGCGGCGCAGGAGGCGCTAGCCAGGGTGCGCCGGGTGCACACGGCGGTGCACGGGACCGCGCCGGACGGGCGGGCGTACCGGGCCGACGATCCCGACCTGCTCACATGGGTGCACACGGCGGAGGTGACCTGCTTCCTCGCCGGATACCAGACCTTCTCCCGGCGACCGCTGGACCCGGCGGAGGCGGACCGCTACCTCGACGAGACCGCGGTGCTCGCCGAACGCCTCGGCGCCGCGGAGGTCCCGCGCAGCCGCGCCGCGGCCGCCGCCTACTTCGACCGCGTGCGCCCGCAGCTCGCCCCCACGCCCGCCGCGCTCGAGGCGGTGCGCTTCCTGCGCGGATTCGGCCGCGACCGGCTCGAGCACACGGCCGTCGCGATCCTGATGAACGGCGGTATCAGCCTGCTGCCGGACTGGGCGCGCTCCGCGCTCGGCATCCGCCGGCCCGCCCTCGTCCGCCGCTGCCTGGACCGGCCGGCCGCGCGGCTGCTCGGCGCGCTGCTGGAGCGGGCCTGCGGGCCGTCCAGAATCGAGATCGCGGCCCGCCGGCGCGCCGCCGCAGCGCCGGCCTCGCCCGCCACGCCACCGAGCTCGCCCGCCTCGCCGGCCTCGCCCGCCACGCCCGCGACAGGGCCGGATTCGTCGAGCACTGAGCCACCGCCGCCCGGCACGCCGGACATCCCCCGCCAGGCGCAGGCCGGCCGGACACGGAACGGCCGGACGCAGACCCCTGACAGCGCCGCGAGCTGAACGCTCCCCCGGTGTTCGGACGGTCGTGCCGATCATGAGAAAATAATCGGTAGGACCATTTCTGGAACCGGCGGACGGATCCTGCCCGCGCGGCCGCTGCGCCGCGCCCCGATCCGCGCGCCCACACCGACCCGAAGGATTCCCCTTGCTCACCGCGAACGCCTTCGCCGCCACCTCCGCGACCGGCCCGCTCGGCCCGATCACCATCGAGCGCCGCGACCCGGGCCCGCACGACGTCCTGATCGACATCCGCTACTGCGGCATCTGCCACTCCGACATCCACACCGTGCGCGAGGAGTGGGGCGAGAGCCACTACCCGCTCGCGCCGGGCCACGAGATCACCGGCGTCGTCGCGCAGGTGGGCGACGCGGTCACGAAGCACGCGGTCGGCGACCGGGTCGGCGTCGGGTGCATGGTCAACTCCTGCCGGGAGTGCGCGAACTGCCTGGCCGGCCGGGAGCAGCACTGCCTCAACGGCTTCGTCGGCACCTACGGCAGCGTGGACCGGGACGGCACGATCACGCAGGGCGGCTACTCCAGCCAGGTCGTGGTGAACGAGAACTTCGTGCTGCGGATCCCGGAGGGTCTCGGCCTTGACGTCGCCGCGCCGCTGCTGTGCGCGGGCATCACCACCTACTCCCCGCTGCACCACTGGGGCGCCGGGCCCGGCAAGCGGGTCGCGGTGGTCGGCCTCGGCGGGCTCGGCCACATGGCCGTCAAGATCGCGCACGCGATGGGCGCGGAGGTCAGCGTCCTGTCGCAGTCGCTGAAGAAGATGGACGACGGCCTGCGGCTCGGCGCGGACGCCTACTACGCCACCTCGGACCCTGACACGTTCCAGAAGCTGGCCGGAAGCTTCGACCTGATCGTCAACACGGTCAGCGCGAAGGTGGACCTGGACGCGTACCTGTCGCTGCTGGCCGTCGACGGCACCCTGGTGAACGTCGGCGCGCCCGGCGAGCCGCTCGCGCTCAACGTCTTCTCGCTGATCCCGCGCCGCCGCTCGTTCGCCGGCTCGATGATCGGCGGCATCGCGGAGACGCAGCAGATGCTCGACTTCTGCGCCGAGCACGGCCTGGGCGCCGAGATCGAGACCATCCCGGCGGAGAAGATCAACGAGGCGTACGAGCGGGTGCTCTCCTCGGACGTGCGCTACCGCTTCGTCATCGACATCGCCACGCTGGCCGGCTGAGCCGACACCGAGGGCCGACGGCCGAGCCGGCGGGTGCGCGAACCCGCCGGCTCGGCCATCAGCCCTCGACCAACCGGGGTACAGCCGCCCGCCCTTCGTCAGACGAATGACCCGTCCGCCGGCCGCCCATCAGGCCGATCGGAGTAATGATCCGCATATTCGGCGTGCCACAATCCGCCAACCTGCTTTTCATACTCCAGACTTGTCATGACTCGACCACTGCGCCGCGGCCACGGCCGCGCCCAACGCGAAGGGGGCCGCCCGGCATGACGGACCACGCCGCGGTCGACGTGTGCACGCTCGTGCTCAAGCACGTCCCGCTCGACGACTACACCCGCGACCTGACGGTCGGCCAACTGCTCGAGCGCACCCCGCACCACGTCGCCTCGCTGATCACCTCCCACCCGTCCTACTACCTCGTGGAACGCAAGACGCTCGGCCAACTCGCGGTCACCCTTCCGGGTTGACCGCGCACGCCCCCACCCGTCCACGCACGTCATCCGCCGTCGCACCCGCACCGGTGACGCACCCGTGACACGCCGGCGACGCACGGTGCCCGGAGGGCTGAACACAGCCCGCCGCCACGCCTCGGCCTCCCTGATCGATTTGTTCGAAGGCAGGGGGATGAGGTTACCGTGGACGAAGGCCGGGCATGTCACGGCCAGGACCCGGCAAGGCGGTCGGGCCCGCAGGCGATCCCGAGGAGGGCGAGCGTTGCAGCCGATGGCGCCGCAGTCACCCGTCGACGCAGG
>Ga0310811_10007239_pt1 | contig 14195 bp, 15 predicted proteins | sample YCmetagenome_FD_207642 | JGI IMG/M metagenome (GOLD analysis project Ga0310811, IMG submission 207642) | Soil microbial communities from experimental microcosm in Duke University, North Carolina, United States - YC | ecosystem: Engineered > Artificial ecosystem > Soil microcosm > Unclassified ...
CCCGCGAAGACGATCCTCCACCACATCGAGCGGCCGCTGCGCATCCACGGGATCGTCGAGGGCAGCCGGATCGAAGAGCGCGCGCACGACCTGCTGCGCACGGTCGGGCTCGTGCCGCCCGAGCACATCGCGATCAAGTACCCGCACGAGCTCTCGGGCGGCCAGCGGCAGCGGGTCGCGATCGCGCGCACGCTCGCGGTCGAGCCGGCCGTCCTGCTCGCCGACGAGCCCACGAGCATGCTCGACGTCTCGATCCGGATCGGGATCCTGAACCTGATGCTGAAGCTCAAGGAGGAGCGGCGGATTGCGTTCCTCTACGTCACGCACGATCTCGCGAGCGCGCGGTACGTCGCCGACGACATCCTCGTCATGTACGCGGGGCAGATCGTCGAGCGGGGCCCGGTCGAGCAGGTGCTCGCCGACCCGTTGCATCCGTACACCCAGCTGCTGCTTTCTGCGGCACCCGACCCCGGAACCGGCGTCGACGCGAAGCGGATCGAGGTCCGCAAGGGTCTCGCGTCGGCCGCCGTCGACCCGCCGGCGGGCTGTCGCTTCGTCCGCCGCTGTCCCCTTGCGATCGACGTGTGCTCCCGCGTGACGCCGCCGCTCGCAGAGGCTCGTCCCGACCATTCGGCCCGCTGTCACGTCAACGCGCCGGAGCCGGCCGCCGTCTTCGCAACGACCGAAAGGACGACATGACGAGGACGATCCGAGCCCTCCCGAGCGAGTTCGTGTGGGGCGCCGCCACCGCCGCCTACCAGATCGAGGGCGCCGCAAACGAGGACGGCCGCGGCGAGAGCGTCTGGGACCGCTTCTGCGCCACTCCGGGCAAGGTTCGAAACGGCGACTCGGGGGCGGTGGCGTGCGACTTCTACCACCGTTACCCGGGCGACATCGCGCTGATGCGCGAGCTCGGGCTCGACGCGTTCCGGTTCTCGATCGCCTGGCCGCGGATCCTCCCGGACGGCCGCGGTCGCGTCAACGAGGCCGGCCTCGACTTCTACGACCGGCTCGTCGACGAGCTGCTCGCAAGCGGCATCACGCCGTTCCCGACGCTCTTTCACTGGGACACCCCGCAGGCGCTCGAGGACGCCGGCGGCTGGACGAGCCGGGCGACGGCCGAGGCATTCGTCGAGTACGCCGAGGTGGTCGCCGCACGGCTCGGGGACCGGATCGACCACTGGACGACCCACAACGAGCCCTGGGTCGTGGCGTGGATCGGCCACGCGCGGGGCGAGCACGCGCCGGGCCGGACGAGCGACGCCGACGCGATTGCGGCGGCGCATCATCTCCTGCTGTCGCACGGTTGGGCCGTCGAGGCGCTCCGGCGCGCCGCTCCGCACGCGGAGGTCGGGATCGCGCTCAACCTCGAGCACGTCGACCCCGCGTCCGAGAGTCCCGCGGACGTCGAGGCGGCTCGCGAGATGGACGACACGGCGAACCGCTGGTTCCTCGATCCCGTCTTCCGCGGCGAGTACCCGTCCGATCTCCTCGCCCGCTACGAGCCTCCGCTTCACGACGGCGACCTCGCCGCGATCTCGGCGCCGATCGACTTCCTGGGCGTCAACAACTACTTCCGCTTCGTCGTTCAGGCGAGCTCGAACGGCGGCGGTCCGCACGTCGTTCACGACCCGGAGTGGCAGCGCACCGACATGGGGTGGGAGGTCTATCCCGACGGCCTCTACCGGCTCCTGACGCGCGTCGCGCGGGACTACTCGCCGCCGGCGATGTACGTGACCGAGAACGGCGCCGCGTTCGGCGACATCCTCTCGCACGATGGACGTGTGCACGACCCCGAGCGGGTCGAGTACATCGAGTCGCACGTCGACGCGGTGCTCCGAGCTGCGGCGGACGGCGCGCCGATGAAGGGCTACTTCGTCTGGAGCTTCCTCGACAACTTCGAGTGGAGCCTCGGCTACTCGAAGCGGTTCGGGATCGTCTACGTCGACTACCCGACGCAGGAGCGCGTGCCGAAAGACAGCTTCTACCGGTACCGCGACCTGATCGCGAGGAGCCGGCCGGCTCCGGCCCGGAGCGTCCGGTGATTCGCATCGGGCTGATGCTGTACACGGTCCGGGAGGCGTGCGCCCGCGATCTCGAGGGCGTTCTCCGGTCGGTCGCGGAGATCGGATACGACGGCGTCGAGCTCTACGACCTGCACGGTCACGAGGCTGCACGAGTCCGCGGGTGGCTCGACGCGTCCGGGCTCGCGGTCGCGGGCCGGCATGCCGACCTGAACGCGCTCGAGACGCGGCTTCCTGCACTCGCCGACGAGCTCGGAACGCTCGGCTGCGAGCGGATCGCGCTCAGCTGGATCGACCCGCCGGCGTCGAGCGAGGAGGCGCGCGCGATCGTCGCCCGCATCGCCTCCGTCGCGCTGGAGGCGGGCGAGCTCGGGTTGCGGCTCGGCTTCCACAACCACTGGGGCGAGCTCGCGGCGCTCGACGACGCCGACACCGTGCTCGACAAGCTGCGCGCGCTGCCGGCCGAGCTGCTCTGGCTCGAGCTCGATCTCGGCTGGGTCTGGGAGGCGGGCGCCGATCCGGCCGCCGAGCTCGAGCGGGCGGCGGGCCGCTGCCCGCTCGTGCACGTCAAGGACTTTCGCGCCCGGGGCACGCGCCGGGACTGCCCGGTGGGCGACGGCGAGGTCGGCTACGAGCGGGTGGTGCCGGTCGCTCTACGCTCGGGGGTCGAGTGGCTCGTCGTCGAGCAGGACAATCCCGAGCCGCCCGTGCTCGCCGCGGTCGAGCGCTCGTTCGGCGCGGTCCGGCGCATGCTGAAGGACGCGGCCTGACCGTGCGCGTCGGAGTCGTCGGCTGCGGGATCATCGCGAAGGCCTACGTGGAGGGCTCGACGGCGTTCGAGTCGTTCGACGTCGTCGCCTGCGCGGATCTCGACGCGGAGAGCGCGGAGGCCTTCGCGGAGGTGCACGGCCTCGAGATGTCGACGGTCGCAAGGCTCGTCGCCGATCCCTCGATCGACGTCGTGTTGAACCTCACGCCGCCGGCAGCGCACGCGGCCGTGATCCGCGCCGCCCTCGCGGCCGGCAAGCATGTGTACACCGAGAAGCCGCTCGCGACGACGGTGGCGGAGGGCCGTGAGCTGCTCGCCGAGGCTGACCGGCTTGGGCTTCGCATCGGGTGTGCGCCCGATACGTTCCTCGGCAGCGCGTACGAGACGGCCCGCGAGCTCGTCGTGCAGGGCGAGATCGGGACGCCGCTCACGGCGACCGCGACGTTCCTCGTGGGCGGCCCCGACCGGTGGCATCCGAACGCGGACGTCTTCTACCGCGCCGGCGGCGGGCCGATGCTCGACATCGCGCCCTACTACCTCACCGCCATCGCCTCGCTCCTCGGCCCCTATCGGGCCGCGCTCGGCCTCGCGACGACGCCGACGCCGGAGCGCCGCTTCGGCGTCGGCCCGCGGGCTGGGAAGACGTTCATCGTCGACGTGCCGACGCACGCGGTCGCGGCGCTCCAGCTCGTGTCCGGCGCGCTCGCCACGGTCACGGTCAGCTTCGAAGCGTTCGGCCAGTACTCGAGCGGGCTCGTGCTGCACGGGTCCGGCGGCTCGCTCGAGCTGCCCGACGCGAACGCGTTCGGCGGTGCGGTACGCATCCGGAACGGCAGCGGCGAGTGGGAGCCGCTGGAATATGCCGCGAAGGGTGCCACCGAGACGCGCGGGCTCGGGCTCGACGAGATGGTTGAGGCGATCGGCGAAGAGCGGCCGCACCGTGCCTCCGGCGCCCTCGGGTTGCACGTGCTCGAGACCGCGCTCGCCGCGCTTCGGTCGGCCGAGGAAGGCCGGACAGTCCAGATCGGCCGGTTCGACGCGGTCCAGCTGCGGTGAGCGTCTGGCGGTTGCTCGCGATCGGCGCCGTGGCCGCGGCGGCGGCCGGAGCGGGCGTCGCCGCGGCGCCGCGCACCGACGGCTTCGCCGTCTCCCGCCTCGTCACCGATGCACGCGACCCGAAGCTCGTGAATGCCTGGGGCCTCGCGGCGAGCCCGACCGGCCCGTGGTGGGTCTCGAGCGAGGCCCGGGACGCGAGCACCCTCTACGCGGGGAACGGGCAGAAGCAGTCCCTGACGGTCACCGTCAGGGGCGGCCCGACCGGGGTCGTCTACTCGGGAGGCCGCGGTTTCCTCGTGCGAAGCGGCGGTGCCGTGGCGCCGGCGCGGTTCATCTTCGCCTGTGAGGACGGGACGATCCGCGGCTGGGCCCCGACGGTGCCGAACGGCTGGTCGACCGAGGCGATCGCGGCCGTCGACATGGGCGCAACCGGCTCCCTCTTCCGCGGGCTCGCGCTCGGCAACGATCGGCTGTACGTGACGGACTTCCACAACGACCGCGTGCTCGTCTTCGACGAGCACTGGCGACCGGTCGTCGTGCGCGGCGCGTTCGTCGACCCGAAGATCTCGGCCTGGTATGCGCCGTTCGGCATCGCCGTGGTGGGCCGGAGCGTCTTCGTCACGTACGCGTCGCCTGCACCGGTGGACGGCAACGACGCTCCGACCGGCGGCTACGTCGACGAGTTCGACCTCGAGGGTCGGCTCGTCTCGCGCGTCGCGCGGATGGGCGAGCTGAACGAGCCCTGGGGACTCGCGTCGGCGCCGGACGGAAAGCTGCTCGTTGCGAACTTCGGAAGCGGGCGGATCAACTCCTACGTCCGGCACGGCCGCCGCTGGTCCTCCACCGGCCAGCTGCGCGGCGGGGACGGCAAGCCGATCGCGATCTCCGGCCTCTGGGGCATCGCCTTCGGGAACGGGGGAATGGCGGGGCCGAGGGACACGCTCTTCTTCGCGGCCGGGCCGCATCGCTGGCGCGGCGCGTCCGAGCTCGGCGTGCACGGTCTGCTTGGCTCGATCTCGCGATGAAGCTCGGCGTCTTCACAGTGCTCTACTCGGAGCTCGCCCTCGAGCCGATGCTCGACCGTGTGGCCGCGCTCGGGATCGACGCCGTCGAGCTCGGGACGGGCAACTATCCGGGCTCGAGCCACTGCAACCCCGACGTGCTGCTCGACGACGCAGGCAAGCGTCGCGCGCTGCTCGCTGCGGTCGAAGAGCGGGGGCTCGTGATCAGTGCGCTGAGCTGTCACGGCAACCCGCTCCATCCGGACGAGTCGCTCGCGCTCCAGTCGCACGAGACCTGGCGCAAGACCGCGCGGCTCGCGGTCGCGCTCGGCGTCGACGTCGTCAACTGCTTCTCGGGCTGTCCGGGCGACGGTCCGGGCGCCCGCGTCCCGAACTGGGTCACCTGTGCCTGGCCGCCCGAGTACGCAGAGATGCTCGAACGGCAGTGGAACGACGTTGCGATCCCGTACTGGCGCGATGAAGCCGTGTTCGCACGAACGACGGGGCTCGCGAAGATCGCCGTCGAGCCGCACCCCGGCTTCATCGTCTACAACCCGGAGACTGCGCTGCGCCTGCGCGAGGCTGCGGGCCCGGAGATCGGGGTGAACCTCGACCCGAGCCATTTCGTCTGGCAAGGTATCGACCCGGTCGCAGCGGTGCGGGCGCTCGGGCAGGCCGGGGCGATCTTCCACGTGCACGCGAAGGACGTCTATCTCGATCGCGCGAACATCAGCGTGAACGGCGTGCTCGACACGAAGCGCTACTCACGGCTGCCCGAGCGGTCGTGGTCGTTCCGAAGCGTGGGTTACGGCCAGGACGAGAAGTTCTGGCGCGACTTCGTGAGCGCGCTGCGCGTTGCCGGCTACGACGGGGTACTGAGCATCGAGCACGAAGACGCCCTCGCCTCGGTCGACGAGGGGCTCGGGAAGGCGGTCGAGGTGCTGCAACGCGTGCTGCTGCGCGAGCCGCCGAGCGAGATGTGGTGGGCCTAGCGAAACGCAACGGCCGCGAACGGCTTCAGCTCATTGCGGTCGTGGCGGGTGCAGCGTTGTTCGACTGGGTGCTGGCGCTGCCGATGAGGGTCCCGCGGATCTTCGGCGACGAGCTCATCTACTGGGAGCTCTCGCGCGGCTTCGCCTGGACCGGCCACTTCACGGCACGCGGGGGCATCGCTGCGGCATACGGCGCCGTGTACCCGGCCCTGCTTGCTGCGGCGCAGAGACTGGGGGGCGACCAGACCGCGGCCTACGCGATCGCCAAGGCGCTCAATGCCGTCACGTTCTCACTCGCCGCGATCCCCGTCTACGCGATCGCCTCGCGCGTATTGATGCGCCGGACGGCTCTCCTCGCAGCGCTCCTGGCGGTGGTTCTCCCGTCATGCGTGTACACGAGCTTGATCATGACGGAGAACGCCTTCTATCCACTGTTCGCTGCGAGTGTGTTGCTCATGTTGCGCGCTCTCGAGCGCCCGACGGTGTCGCGGCAGCTCTTGGTCGTGGCCGCGGCGGCAGCGACGTTCTTCGTTCGCGCGCAAGCGGTGGTTCTGCTTCCGTCGTACCTGCTTGCGGCGATCCTGTTGGCCGTGCTCGCAAACCAGGGCCGGCGACGGCCGGCGCTTGCCGCGGCTGCCAGACAGCAGGCACCGACCGTCGTCCTCCTCGTCCTTGCGGGTCTCGCTGCGGCGGCGTTCCGCGGACGCTCGACGCTCGGCCCGTATCACGTGCTCGTCACGTCGTACCCGCCGCGCACCGTCGCGCATTGGGTCCTCGCGAACGTGGCGGACGTCGAGCTCTACGTCGGCGTCATTCCCCTGGCGGCGTTCGGAGTCCTGCTCGTCCAGGCGCTCTCGTCCGCCCGCCGGCCGCGGGAGCTGCAGAGGCTCGTGATCCTCACGACCTGTGTCGGAGCGGGCATGCTCGCGACCGTCGGCGCGCTCTCGGCGTCGCGGTACGGCCTCGGGCGCGTCCACGAGCGGAACCTCTTCTATCTCGTGCCGCTCGTCCTGATCGCCTTCCTTGCGTGGCTCGAGGCCGGCTTTCCACGGCCGCGACGGACGGCGGCGGCGATCGCCGTCGTGGTCGCACTATTGCCGCTGACGATCCCCGCCTCCGCCGTTCAGACATCGGGAGAAGACGGGATCGCACTCGTGTGGTGGGATGACATGGGGGTTCGGCCCACGATCGCGATCGCCGGCATGGCGCTCGTCGCGGCGATCGCGGCGACGGTGTTCCTCTTCTCCCGGCGGCCCAAGGTCATGGTCGGCGTGTGCCTCGCCGCCCTGGCGGCCACGTTGATCGGCGGCGAGCGTCGCGCTGCGGCGGTCGCGGCGGGCTATCGCGACGAGTGGAGCGGCGCCGGCTGGATCGATCGCGCCGTCGGTCCCGACGCCCGGGTGGTGGCGCTCTGGGTGAGGCCGTCGACCGGCGCGGCGGTCTATCCGCGGATCCAGGGCCTCTGGGCCGACGAGTTCTTCAACCGCAGCGTTCGCGACGTTGCGAGCGCGGGCGGTCCGCTTCCGGACGGGCTCGCGGTGCACGAGCTGACGATCCGACCGGACGGCTGTCTCGAGGCGACGTTTCCTTCGAAGCCTCGCTACGCCGTCGTCGAATCGGGTCGCCCTCTGACCGCCCACGTCGTTCGGGCCGGTCCTTCGACGCGAGCCGTCCTCTACCGCCTCGGCACGGGTTCCTCCGCCGGCTGCCTCGCGCAGCTGCGGCCGCGCTGATCCTCGTGCTGTAACGGAGCGGCGCCAGAGTCGAACTGACCTACCGACGGGTTACGCCGGCGTACCGGTTTTGAAGACCGGTTGGGCCACCGGGCCCTGCCGCTCCGCCGCACACGATATGCGGCGCACGAAACCGAGCGGCGTCGACGCTCGTACGTCCTTCGTCTGCGGAGACACCGCACTTACCGAAGGGGGCAGGATGTCCACGTTCCGAAAGGTCGTAGCCGGGATAGCCGTCGCCGCGGCGCTCGCCGCGGGCTCGGCGGTCGCCGCGATCCAGGACGATGTCTATTCCGTCCACGATCTCGTCGCGGACGCCGCCGGTGCGGCGCCCGCTGCCGATGCCTCGCTCGTCAACGCCTGGGGCCTCACGGCCGGCCCCACCACGCCCTGGTGGTCGGCGAACAACGCCACCAACTCCTCGACGCTCTACACCGGCACCGGGGCCAAGCAGGCCCTGACCGTGTCGGTGCCGGGCGGACCGACCGGCACGGTGTTCAACGGCGTCGCGACCGACTTCGTCGTCAGCGCGGGCGCGAAGAGCGGCGCGGCGCGGTTCCTCTTCGCGACGGAGGGTGGACAGATCCTCGGCTGGTCGCCGACGGTGAACGCGACGACCGCGCTCGTCGGAGCCGACTCCTCGGCCGCCGGTGCGGTCTACAAGGGCCTCACGGTCACGACCGACCGGCTGTATGCGACCGACTTCCACAACGGACGCGTCGACGTCTTCGACAAGTCGTTTGCCCCGGTCTCGCTGCCGTTCCAGGATCCGAAGCTTCCGAAGGGGTACGCGCCGTTCGGCATCCAGGCCCTGAACGGCAGCATCTTCGTCACCTACGCGCGGCAGGACGCCGCGAGGAAGGACGACGTCGCCGGCGCCGGCGCCGGGTACGTCGACCAGTTCACGACCGAGGGGCAGCTCGTGGCGCGCGTCGCGTCGGGCGGCCGCAAGAACGCGCCGCCGAACGCGCCCTGGGGGCTCGCGACGGCGCCGGCGAGCTTCGGCGTCTTCAGCGGCGATCTCCTCGTCGGGAACTTCGGCAACGGGCGGATCGCGGCCTACCAGGATCGAGGCGGCGGCAAGTGGGTCTACAAGGGCGAGCTGCGCCGCGGCGACCAGACGTTGATCACGATCGACGGGCTCTGGGGGATCGCCTTCGGGAACGGCGCGGCGGCGGGGCCCGCCACCTCGCTCTACTTCACCGCGGGGCCGGCCGACGAGTCGCACGGGCGGTTCGGCTCGATCACCGCAGGCTGACGTCCGACCGGGAGGGCGTACGCTGTCTCGAGATGCCACGGCTCTTTGCGGCACTGGCGGCGGGAGCGGCACTCGCCGCTCCCGCCGCCGCCTCGCCCGGCCACGTCTTCCGGGTCGCGCACGTCACGGACGGTGACACGATCGCGCTCACGAACGGCGAGCGCGTGCGACTCGTCCAGATCGACACGCCCGAGGTCTACTTCGGCACCGAGTGCTACGGGCGGGCCGCCTCGAGGGCGCTGAAGCGGATGCTCCCGTCCGGAAGCGCGGTTCGCCTCGTCGTCGATCCGGCGCTCGACCGGGTCGACCGCTACGGCCGCCTGCTGCGCTACGTCGTGCGAGTACGCGACGGCGTCGACCTCAACATCGCGCTCGTGCGCGCCGGCATCGCGGCGCCGTACTTCTTCGACGGCGACCGAGGTCGCTACGCCGGCCTGCTCACGAGGCTCGCGCTGCGGGCGCGTGCGAAGCAGCTCGGCCTGTGGGGTGCGTGCCCGGGCACGCCCGTCGACTTCGAGCGCGCGGTCGACACGGGCACCGCCGGCTAGAGGACTTTGAGCTCGACCTCGTAGTGCCCGACGTCGAGCTCGCGATCGACGAGGTACCGGTCGTCCTCCGGGTAGAACACCGCCACGTCGATCTCGTCGCCGGCGAACCCCCGCACGTCGTCGAGCGAGTCGAAGAGCAGGATCGTCTGGAACTCGGCGCGTCCGTCGCGCTCGCGCCGGAGCAGGAGCGTGCCGCGGCTCCCGGGGAGCGCCCGTGCACCGCGCAGCCCGGTCTCCTCGACGTAGGCGGCGTACTCGTCGGCGTCCTCGGCGCGCGTCGAGCCGCGCCAGACGCGGGCGATCACGAGCCCTCCAGGTAGTTCGTGTCCCAGCCGGACGGCTCGTACGTCGCGCCGACCGTGGCGCCGAGCGAGAGCACGACCGTGCCGTCTTCTCTCGCGACGCCGATGCGCTCGGCCTTCGGGTCGCGGATGTGGATCAGCGTTCCCGCCGGCGCATCGAGGTCGTCGCCCGCGACCGTGAAGGTCGCGCGGCCGCTCAGCACGATGTACAGCTCCTCCTGGCCGCTCTCCTCCTCGGTGTGGCGCTTGATCACCTCGTCGCCGTCGGTGCCGCGCCAGGCGTTGACGCCGAACGAGCGCACGTCGAAATGGTGGCGGATCGGCGCCCAGTACGGCCACTGCTCGGCAGCGATCTCGTCGAGGTGGCAGGCGGTGTATGCGCTCATCTCGGCCTCCTAGGTTGGTAACCGGTGATATGCTAACACAGGTTATGTCGAATCTGGAGCTGATCCGCGACTTCGTCAACACCGCCGACCTCGAGGACGGAGAGGACAAGCTTGCGGAGACGCAGGGGCTTCAGTACTGGCTCGTCTTCCATGGTCTCGCAGAACTGCGCCACCGCGCAACCGCTGCCGACCTCGAGGCAGCCGTCGAGCTGCGCGAGGCGATCCGTGAGCTGTTGCGCGCCCACAACGGGATCGAGGTCGACCTCGATGCCGCCTCGGCGACGCTCGACGCCGCCGCGAGGCGGACCGGCCTCTCGGTCCGGTTCGAGGACGGCGCGATCAGCTTCGTCCCCGCGGGCGCCGGGGTCGCCCGCGGGCTCGGGCTCGTGCTCGCCGCCGTCGGCGGGGCGATGGCCGACGGGTCGTGGCGGCGGCTGAAGGCCTGCCGCTCCGACACGTGCCGCTGGGCGTTCATCGACAACGCGCGCAACCTGTCCCGCCAGTGGTGCGACATGGCGGTGTGCGGGAACCGTGCCAAGGTGCGGGCCTTCAGGTCCCGGAATGCGTAGCGGCGCCCGCCTCGCGGTGCCGCTCATCCCGGCGGCGGCCGCGCTCGGCGCGTCGTTCGGGGTGCTCGCGCGCACTGCGCACTTCGGCGCGGTCGCGACCGTGTTGATGTCCGCCACGACCTTCGCCGGCTCGGCGCAGGTCGCCGCCGTCTCCGTGCTCGGGGCGGGCGGCGGGATCGCCGCGGCCGTGACGGCCGCGCTGCTCCTGAACGCACGCTACGCCCCGATCGGGATCACCGTCGCCCATGCGTTCCGGGGCAGCGCGGCGCGCCGGCTCGCCGAGTCGCAGCTCGTCGTCGACGAGTCCTGGGCCCTGGCGGGCGGCGGGACGCCGCGCTTCGACCGGCTGATCCTGCTCGGCGTCGGCGCCACGATCTGGCTCGCGTGGGTCGGCGGGACGGCGCTCGGTGCGCTGCTCGGGCAGGTGATCGGCGATCCGTCCGCGTTCGGGCTCGACGGGGCGTTCGCGGCGCTCTTCCTCGCGCTGCTCGTCGCGCAGCTCGGCGACCGCCGGCGGATCGCCGCCGCCGTCGCGGGAGCGGCGATCGCGGCGCTCCTGACGCCGGTCGCCCCGCCGGGCGTGCCGATCGTCGCCGCGACGGCCGCCGTGCTGCTCGGCTGGAGAAGAGCGTGAGCGCCGCGTGGCAGGCCGTCGTCGCGGTCGGCGCCGGCACCGTCCTCCTGAAGGCCGTCGGGCCGGTCGGCGTCGCCGGCCGCCGGCTTCCGGCCCGCGTCGACGGACTCCTCGCGATGGTCGCGCCGGCGATCCTCGCGGCGCTCGTCGTCAGCGAGACGTTTGCGAGCGGCCGCTCGCTCGTCCTCGACGCCCGGGTCGCGGGTCTCGCGGCCGGCGCCGCCGCGGTCGCGCTGCGCGCCCCGCTCTGGCTCGTCGTCGTCGCCGGAGCCGCCGCCACGGCGCTCGTGCGGCTGCTCAGCTGAAGCGCGCGAGCAGGTCGTCGGGCGGCAGGTCGGCGAGCGATCCGACGACGAGATCCGCCTCCTCGAGCCCGTAGTCCCGCGTCACGGCGTTCGGGACCGCGACGACGAAGATGCCGGCCGCGTTCGCGGCGCGCACGCCGTTCGGCGAGTCCTCGAAGGCCACGGCCTCGCCCGCGGGGACGTCGAGGACGTCGAGCGCCTCGAGGTACATCGTCGGGCTCGGCTTGGCGCGCTCGTGGTCGTGGTCGGCGGTGACGATCGCGTGCCAGCCGACGGCGCGCTCGAGGCGTGCGAGATGCCCGTCGATCCACGGCCGCGACGCGCTCGAGACGATCGCACGCTTCAGGCCGTGCAGCTCGGCGGCGGCCAGGTAGTCCGCGATCCCGGGCCGCAGCTCCTCCGCCTCGATCAGCGACAGCTCGTGCGCGTACCGGAGCTCGTTCAGCGCGTCGCGCTCGAGTCGCTCGCCGACGAGCTCCTCGAGGTGCGCCATCGGGTCCCAGACGCCCGTCGTGCCGACGATCTCGGCCCAGCGCTCCTCGGGCAGCTCGTGGCCGTGCCGCTCGTAGACGAGCTCCCAGCCGGCGCGCGAGGCGGTCTCGGTGTCGAGGATGAGGCCGTCGAAGTCGAAGAGGAAGGCGCGAACCGGCACGGCGATGCAGAGTACGCGCGTGGCGATCCTGGGCGTCGACGTTGGCGGGACGTTCACGGACGCGGTGCTGCTCGACGGCGCCGAGGTGCGGACGGCGAAGGTGCCGACCGCCGAGCGCCAGGAGGAGTCGGTGCTCGCCGCCGCCCGCGCGGTGGGTGCCGAGGGCGTCGAGCGGTTCGCCCACGGGACGACCGTGGCCACCAATGCCCTGCTCGAGCGCCGCGGGGCGCGCACCGCGTTCGTGTCGAACGCCGGCTTCGAGCACCTGCTCCATCTGAGGCGCCAGACGCGCGCGCACCTCTACCGGCTGTGCGAGCCGCAGCCCGAGCCGCTCGTCCCGCTGGAGCGCTCGCACGGGGTGCGCGGGCGGACCGGGCCCGACGGCGAGCTCGAGCCGCTCGATCTCGCGAGCCTGCCGGACCTCGGCGACACGGAGTCGGTCGCGGTCTGCCTGCTCTTCTCCTTCCGCGACCCCTCGCACGAGCGGGCCGTCGCGGCCGAGCTGCGCGCGAGGCATCCCGGCCTGCACGTCGTGGCGTCGCACGAGGTAGCACCGGAGTTCCGCGAGTACGAGCGGGCGTCGACGACCGCCGCGGATGCGTATCTCGCACCTGTCGCCGCCCGGTACCTGCGGGCGCTCGCGGCCGGCGCGCGCGAGGCGGGGCTGCCGGAGCCGCTCGTGATGCTCTCGTCGGGCGGCGTCGCCTCGGTCGACGAGGCCGCGGCGCATCCGGCGAGGATCCTCGTCTCGGGCCCGGCGGGCGGCGTCGTCGGCGCCGGTCTCGTCGCGCGGCGCGCCGGCTTCGAGAACGCGATCGCGTTCGACATGGGCGGCACCTCGACCGACGTCTGCCTGCTCCCCGGCGGCCGGGCCGCACGGGTCGCGGAGCGCGTGGTCGGGGGCCTGCCGATTCGCCTGCCGACCGTCGACCTTCATACGGTCGGCGCCGGCGGCGGCTCGCTCGTGCGGCGCGACGCAGGCGGGGCGATCCGCGTCGGGCCGGAGTCGGCAGGGGCGCATCCGGGGCCGGCTTGTTACGGCGCCGGCGGCGGCGCCACGGTCACCGACGCGAACCTGCTGCTCGACCGGCTGCCGCCCGAGCTGCCCGGCGGGCTCGTCCTCGACCGTGACGCGGCGCGCCGCGCGCTCGACGGTCTCGACCCGGCTGCGGTGGTCGACGTCGTGAACGCCGAGCTGCTGCGCGCCGTGCGCGTCGTCTCGGTCGAGCGCGGCCACGATCCGCGTGAGTTCGCGCTCGTCGCCTTCGGCGGTGCGGGCCCGCTGCATGCCTGCGCGCTCGCCGAGGCGCTAGAGGTCGAGACGGTGCTCGTCCCGGAGGCCGCGGGCGTCCTCTCGGCGCTCGGCCTCGTCGCGGGAGAGGAGCGGCGCGACCGGGTCGCGTCCTACGTGCGGCCGCTGGCCGAGGTGCGCGACCTGCCGGAGCGCGGCGAGGCCGACCTCCGCTACCGCGGCCAGTCGTTCGAGCTGACCGTGCCGCTCGGCCCCGACCAGGGAGGGGGTGACGTAGCGGCCTCGTTCAACGCCGCGCACGAGGAGCGGTACGGCTACGCCGACCCGGAGCGCGAGATCGAGCTCGTCGCGGTGCGGACGGCCGACGTCGTGCCGGGCCCCGAGCTCGCCCTGCACGGCGCCGAGCGGCGCGCGGTCGCCGGCCCGGCTCTCGTCGAGCTGCCGGGCGCGACCTGCTGGGTTCCTCGGGGCTGGAGCGGCGAGACGAATCACGACGGCACGCTGGTGCTGACGCGGTGAACGTCGAGCTCCAGGTGCTCGGCAGCGCGCTTCGCGCCGTCGCGGAGGAGATGGGCGCCGTGCTGATTCGCTCCGCTTTCTCGGCGAACATCAAGGAGCGGCGCGACTGCTCGACGGCGATCTTCGACGAGGCGGGGCGGATGGTCGCGCAGGCCGAGCACATTCCGGTCCATCTCGGCGCAATGCCGGACGCGG
>Ga0310811_10007240_pt1 | contig 14194 bp, 13 predicted proteins | sample YCmetagenome_FD_207642 | JGI IMG/M metagenome (GOLD analysis project Ga0310811, IMG submission 207642) | Soil microbial communities from experimental microcosm in Duke University, North Carolina, United States - YC | ecosystem: Engineered > Artificial ecosystem > Soil microcosm > Unclassified ...
AACGGCTGCGCCTACCCCGGATGTCACCAACCACCCGCCCGCTGCGAAGTCCACCACTGCACCGAATGGGCCCTAGGCGGCGACACCGCCCTGCACAACTGCGCCATGGTCTGCCCCGCACACCACCGCATCATCCACGGAACCGGATGGACCGTCCGAATACACAACGGCCACCCCGAATTCACCCCACCACCATTCCTCGACCCACATCAAAGAGTGCGAAAAAAGCCGCGCGTCTTCGCCTGAAATCGGGTGTATCGGGTGAGGTCAAATGAATTCGACGTGGGGCCGTGCGGATCGGTCTGGCTCAGTGCACGGTCGGGCAGGCCCAGCCGCTGAGGGCGTGGTCCGCCCAGTTCACGCTGAGGCTGAGCGTTTCGCGGTAGGTGACCCATGCCAGTCCCAGCAACCGGCTGTCCGTGGCGTCGCGCGGCAACGTGACCTGGTAGCCGCCGAGCCAGACGAACGGCACGCTCCTTCCGTCCATCGCTCGGGCCCATCGCGGGAAGTGGGCGGCCGCCGCCAGGATCTCCGCGTGCGCGGAATCGGTGCCGCGTACGTTTCGGCAGCGGATGTGCCTGCCGGGATACCAGTTGGCGCCCAGGTCGATGGTCACCCGCCGCACGCCGGGACGGTGGGCGATGCCGGGAAGCAGGCGTACCGGCTTCGGCTGGCTCTGGTAGGCGTCGCGTATCCAGTCCCAGGACCAGGTGTTGAGCTGGCGTTCGGCGGCGACGCTCCACATCTCGTGGCAGGTGCGCCGCACACCGTCGAGGTAACCGAGCTCGTCACCCCGGTAGATGCCGTCGAGGTATACGGCGATCATGTCCACGACGAGCGGGTCCGGGTGGTCTCGTGGGGTGAGATCGATGGAATCCAACATCGCGGGGTCGAAGCCCCATTCGCGGTCCTCGTTCCACCGTCTTACGTTCGCCAGCTGCTCCGGCAGTGGCGCGAACATGTACGGGGGCGGCTCGCCTCGAACCGCGGCCCGCGGCGGTTGCGGCGGTGGTGCGTGCCTGACCCGCCACTTGGTGAGCATCCAGACGACTTTACCCCGGTCAGCAGGTGAGCAGCCGTGGTCAGACCGCCGTCGATGGTGACCGGTGCAAGGCGGCGTCCAACTGGTGGAGCCGGTCGGAGTACTTGCGGGTGTGGTGGTCGCAGAAGAGCAGCTCCCCGCCGCTGGGCAGCGTCGCCCGGGTCTTGGCGGCCGCCCCGCAGCGGTCGCACCGGTCGAGTCGGGTCAACGGAATGGCGGCGGTCGTGACGGGCATGGCGTCCTCCTCGCGGTTCGCGGAGCGGTGGTGGTGGCGGTTCGTGGCGGGGCTGCGTAGGGGTGCTCAGGCGACGCGAAGCAGGGCCTGGCCCTCGGCGGTGAGGATGGCGGGGGTCGGTGCCGGTCCCGCGGCGGTGATCAGGCCGGCTCTGCCGAGCCGTGCGACGGTGAACTGGTCGCAGATGACGAAGCCGTCGACGGTCAACGGCGTCCCGAACTCGGCGGACACCATGCATCGGCCTTCGGCGACGGCCCGCAGGATCGCGCAGTCCCGGCGGCTTAGCTGGATCCGGTCCGGGTGCGGACACGCACCCGGCTCCGGCACGGAACCGGGCGGATCCACCGCGCAGTCGCAGTCGCAGTCGGGTCCGGTTGGCGGCGGATCGTCCATGGCCTGAGCTCCCGTGATGATGGGAAATGGATGTTTACGCAATGCGTAATTTACGCGCTGCGTAAACATGTGGGCAAGGAGAATGTGCTGCACGTCACCGGTCGCCTCCGGTGTGTCGATACGGCTGTCGCCATCGGCAAGTGACGGTGCCGCGAGGTGCGGGCGTTGCGAGGTGCGGGCGTTGCGAGGTGCGGGCTTTGCAGGTGCGCGGCGACCGGCTCAGCGTGCGTTCGGTTCGGCCAGGCCTGGGACGAGCGTGGCCAGCAGCGCGAGGATCTCCTCGGTGAGCTGCGCCGGGCTCACCTCACCGGCGGGGTCGTACCACCGGTGCAGGGAGGTCAGCATCGACAGCACCAGGTTCGCGGCGATGAAGGTGTCGATCACCGGCGGGTTCGGCTGGGTGTGCAGGCAGTCTGCGACGAGTTGCTCGAACTCACGCGTCACTCCTCGCGCCCACTTGTTGAACAGTTCCCGGCTGGCGTCGGAGACCTCGGTCTGCTCGCTGAGCACGATCGCGTAGAACGTGCGGTTGGTGACGGCCGACTCGATGTGCGTTCGGACCGCCCGGCGCAGCTTCTCCGGCGGGTCGTCGGCGGTGTCGAAGACCTCCCGCATTCGGCGGCTCATGTCGGAGGTGACGACCTCCACCATCAGGTCCAGCAGGTGCTGCTTGCTCTTGGTGTACTTGTAGACGGTCGGGCGGGAGATTCCGGCAGCCTCGGCGATGTCGTCGATGGTGGAGTTGCGGTAGCCCTTGTCCCGGAAGACCTCAGCCGCGGCGGCAACCAGAGCGGTGGTGTCGGTCGCGCGCCCCCTAGCCATCGTGCCCGCCCGTGCCATCCGGCCCAGCCGAGCGATGCAGCCCAGCCGAGCGATCCCGTCCTGCCGAGTGCTCGTGCACGGTCCGCTCGACGATCGCCGCGACGGGCTCGACCGCGTGCACCCCGGACACCGAGTGGCCGGCGCTGTACACGTCCGTCCACCGCTTCGGCCCCACACCGGCCCCGTTGGCTCCGAACAGGTCGGTGGCCTCGGCCGGGGTGACCTGCTCGTTCAGCTTTGAGGGATCCAGGCCGGCCGCCTCGATCGCCGGGCGCAGCATGTTGGTGGCCAGCCCGGTGAACGCGCTGGTCAGGGTGATGTCATCGAGAGTGCTGGACACCAGCATGTCGCGGTACTCCTCCCCGGCCATGCTCTCGGAGGCGGCGATGAACCGGGTGCCCATGTAGGCGAGGTCGGCGCCCAGGGTGACGGCCGCGCGCAGCGCCACACCGTCGGAGATCCCGCCCGCCAGCACGACGATGCCGTCGAAGAACTCCCGCACCGCACGCACGAACGCGAACGGGTTGGCCCATCCGGTCTGGCCGCCCGCTCCGGCGCTGAGCAGGACCAGGCCGTCGACTCCGGCGGCCGCGGCCTTGCGCGCGTGCTCCAGGCTGGCCACGTCGGCCAGCACCAGGGTTCCCGCCTCGTGCAGGGGGCCGACCACCGCGGCCGGCGATCCGACGCTGGTGATCACCATCTCCACCCGGTGCCGGACGATGCACTCCAGGTGGGCGGCCAGGTCGGGCTGGCGGATGATCAGGTTCGGGCAGCACGGGGCGTGGTCGGCGTCGAGGGCGGCGGTGATCTCGGCCAGCCATTCGTCGAGCCGCTCCGGGGTACGCGCGTTGGCCGTGGGGAAGGCGCCGATCACGCCGGCCCGGCAGGCCGCGATCACCAGCTCCGGGCCGGACACCCGCAGCATCGGCGCCGCGATCAGGGGCAGCCGCAACCGTCCGGCGAGCCGCTCGGGAAGCGCGCTCATCGGGCGGCCGTCGAAGCGGTCGAGGCGCTGGCGGAAGAGGGGGCCAGCAGGGCCGCGACCTGCGCCGGCTCGAGTCCGGCCTCGGCCAGGACGGCCTCGGTGTGCTCGCCCAGCCCGGGGCACCCGGTGCGCGGGCCCGGGGCGTGGCCGTCGATGACCAGGGGCTGGCGCAGGTGGATCTCCTCACTCACGCGGGTAAGCATGCCGCGGGCGCGCAGGTGCGGGTCGCCCAGCAGCTCCGCGGGGGTGCGGACGGCGCCGAAGGGCACCCCGGCGGCTGCCAGCTCGGTCTCCCACTCGGCCAGCGGGCGTGAGCCGAGGGCTCCGGCGATCGCCGCCCGCAGCTCCGCCCGACGCTCGACACGGGTCGCGCCGCCGAGCGTCGCGTACCCGGGCAGGTCCAGCACCCCGCACAGGGCGTGCCAGAAGTGGTCCTCGAACGCGATGCTCAGGCTCAGCCAGCGCCCGTCTCCGGTGGGGTAGCAGCCGTAACCGGGGTCGTCACCGAGGGTCTCGGAGGCCGCGCTGTTCGCCGCCGGCACCAGGTGGGTGGTCATCAGCGAGACCAGCGAATCGAACATCGAGACGTCGTAGTGGCCGCCGCGCCCGCCGTTGCCGGCCCGCCCGGCCAGCCCGGTGAGCGCGGCGATGGCGGCGAACAGGCCGGACGTGAGATCCGCCAGCGACAGCACCGGCAAGGCGTCCGGCAGCGCGGCGGCGTCGAGCGGGCCGGCGTCGAGCGGGCCGGTGTCGAGCGGGCCGGCGTCGGGCGGGCCGGTGTCGAGCGGACCGGCGTCGAGCGGGCCGGTGTCGAGCGGGCCGGCGTCGGGCGGGCCGGTGTCGAGCGGACCGGCGTCGAGCGGGCCGGTGTCCCTCCGGCCGGCCTCGAGCACGCCGATGTCCAGCAGGCCGGTCATGGCCTGGTAGGACAGGTCGTGGGCCGGGCGGTCGCGGTAGGGCCCGGTCTGGCCGAACCCGGAGACCGACACGTACACCAGGCCAGGGTTGCCGCCCGTGAGCTGCTGCGCTCCGAGGCCGAGGCGGTCCATGACACCGGGGCGGAACCCCTCCAGCAGCACGTCGGCGCGGGCGGCCAGGGCTCGCACCGCCGCGACGCCGTCCGGGTGCTTGAGGTCGATCGCCGCGGAGCGTTTGCCCCGGTTGAGGGCGGCGTGGAAGGCCGGGTAGCGCCGCGCCGGGTCGCCGCCGCCGGGGCGCTCGACCTGCACCACGTCCGCGCCGAGATCGGACAGCAGCAGCGTGGCGAACGGGCCGGGGTACTGCTCGGCGAGGCTGAGTACGCGATACCCGGCCAGCGGGCGGGGCGCGGGGTCGGCGCGGGTCATCGGATGGCTCGTCACGTGCCGAAGGAGTAGCCGCCGTTGACCGGGTAGGTCTGCCCGGTGATCCACGAGGCGGCGTCCGAGGCCAGGAAGAGCACCATGTTCGCCGCGTCGCCCGGCTCGCCCAGACGACGGATGACGTAGTTCGAGAGGATCTTCTTGAGCACCGCCGGATCGGCGACTGCGGACGCCACCCCCGGGGTGTTCATCGACGACAGCGCGACGCAGTTGACGGTGATGTTGTAGCGCCCGACCGCCTTGGCCAGCCCGCGGGAGAACCCGGCCGCGCCGGCCTTCGCGCCGCCGTAGACGACCAGGTTGGGTTCGCCGACCCGGCCGGCGTCGGAGATCACGCTGACCACCCGCCCGTAACCGCGCTCGACCATGCCCGGCAGCACCGCACGGGTGGTGTGCAGGACGCCGTAGAGGTTGGTGCCCAGCCACGGCTCCCAGTCCTTGGGGCCGGTCTCCCAGAACGGGGGTGCGGGGGCCATCGGGTCGTCGGTCGGTCCGGCGTTGCCGGCGTTGTTGACCAGCACGTCGATCGGCCCGAGCGAACGCTCGGCCTGGTCGACCATGGCGAGCACACCGTCGAAGTCGGTGACGTCGCCGGCCAGGCCCAGCGCCCGGCCACCGGTACCGGTGATCTCGGCGGCCACCGCCTCGGACCGATCGGAGTGGTAGTCGTTGACCACCACCGACGCTCCGTGACCGGCACAGTGCAGCGCCACCTGGCGGCCGACGCCCTGCCCGGCCCCGGTCACCAGCACGGTCCTGCCGGTCAGGTTCAGCAGGTTCTCCACGATCGTCTCCTTCGTGTGGGGGAGGTACTCAGCGGCCGGTGAACTCAGCGCCCTGTGAACTTGGGGTCCCGCTTGGAGTTGAAGGCGTCCAGGCCCTCGCGGAAGTCGGCGGAGAGCACGTGCAGCGCCGACACCTCGATCTCCCGGCGCAGCGCGGCCGGTGCCGGGGTCTCCAGTGCGTCGTTGGCCAGCTGCTTCATCCGGGTCAGCCCCAGCGGGCTCTTGGCGGCGATCGAGTCGGTGATTCGGTCGACCTCGGCGACCAGCTGGGCGTCCTCGACCAGCCGGGTCACCAGGTCGGTGTGCGCGAGCTCGGCGGCCGGCAGCGGCTCACCGGTGAACATCAACAGCTTGGCGGTGGAGACCCCCACCCGGCGCGGCAGCCGCAGCGAGCCACCGCCACCGGGGAGCAGCCCGTAGTTGGCGTGTGCGTCGCCGAACGCCGCGCTCCGGGCGGCCACCACGATGTCGGCACACAGCACCAACTCCAGGCCACCGGCCAGGGTCAACCCGTGCACGGCGGCCACCACCGGCTTCGGGAAACCTTCGAGCCGGTCCAGGGTGCGCCCGACCCGTCGCAGGAACCCGGTCTGGCGTTCCGCGGCGGTGGCCGGGTCGGCGAACAGCGACTGCACGTGCTTGAGGTCGGCTCCGGCGCAGAACACCCGGCCGGTCGCGGCGATCACCACGGCCTGGATCCCGTCGTCGGTCTCGGCGGTGTCCAGCCCGGCGTCCAGGGCGTCCAGCAGGGACGGGACCAGCCCGTTCAGCGCCTTCGGCCGGTTGAGCGTCAGCCACAGCGCGGGGCCGCGGCGTTGGGTGAGGATCTCGTCGGTGAGTTCGTCAGGCATGGGTCAGTCCTTGCTCAGGATGGTCACCGCGCAGGCGGCGGCCTCGGGATGGGTGTAACCGCCGGCGTTCTCGGCCAGCCCGATCCGGGCGCCGGCGACCTGGCGTTCACCGGCCCGCCCTCGCAGCTGGGTGACCAGCTCGACCAGCTGCGCGGCCCCGGTCGCGCCGACGGGGTGTCCGCGCGAGACCAGGCCGCCGCTGGGGTTGACCGGGACCCGGCCTCCGATGCGGGTCTCGCCGGAGGCCAGCAGCTTGGGACCCTCACCGGGACCGCACAGCCCGAGCTTTTCGTACATGATCAGCTCGTTCGGGGACGCGGCGTCGTGGACCTCGACCACGTCGAGATCCTCCGGACCGAGCCCGGACGCCTCGTAGGCGGCCGCGATGGTGCGCTCCTCCAGAGGGGTGGGGGCGCCGCCGGGGATCCCGGTCCGCAGCACCGAGGCCCGCACCCGCACCGCCGAGGCCGGATCGCGCACCGCGTCGCTCGCCTGGAGCACCAGCGCGGCCGCACCGTCGGCGATCGGCGAGCACATCAGCATCGTCAACGGCCCGGCGACCTGGCGGCTGGCCAGCACCTCCTCCTCGGTCAGCGCCTTGCGGTACTGGGCCTTGGGGTTGAGCGAGCCGTGCAGCGAGTTCTTGACCGCCACCTGGGCGAAGTCGTGCGCGGTCGCGCCCGAGCGGGCCACGTACTCCGAGGTGATGCGCGCGTAGACCTCCATGAAGAACGACTCGGCGGGCTCCTCGCGCCCGGTCAGGTCGCGGTAGTACTCGTCGATCCGATCCACGTCGATCGCCGAGGTCAGCGCGTCGAGGGCCGCCCGGGTGCCGCGTCCGGACATCTTCTCGGTGCCGGCCACGAGCACCGTGCGGTACATCCCCGAGCGGATCGCGGCCAGCGCCATGTGCACGGCGCTGGAGGTGGTGGCGCAGGCGTTCTCCACGTTGATCAGCGGCGTGCCGACCAGACCGGTGTCGGCGGTGACCACCTGGCCCCGGATCGACTCCTGGCCGGTCAGCAGACCCGCGACGCAGTTGCCGTGCAGGACCAGGTCGACGTCGGACTCGGTCAGCCCGGCGTCGGCGATGGCCTCGGTGATCGCGGCCGTCCCGATCGACCGCAGCGACCGGTCGGGGAACTTGCCGAACTCGGTGATGCCGACCCCGGTGATGCTCACGTCCTGCACTGGTGCTCTCCCCTCGAACGGTGGCCGGGCACTTCGAGCCGCCCGGCCGGAATTGACCCTTGCACAAATCATACTAACTAGTCAATATTGATACCCGTCACTCGCAGCACGCAGAAGCCGAGATCCGCACCAGGAGGACGACGTGGTTCCACCAGCGCCTGTTTCATCAGTGAGCGGCGGGCTGACCTACGGCGACCTCATCACCGAGGCGTTCGACCGGTACGCCGGCCGGGAGGCGTTCGTGGACGGCGACCGCCGGGTCACCTACGCCGAGGCGGGCGACCTGACGGGCCGGATCCAGCAGGTCCTGCTCACACGCGGTCTGCGGGCCGGCGGCGCGCTCGCCGCCCTGAGCCCGAACGCGCCCGAGGTGTACTTCGCCCAGGCCGCCGCGTTCCTGCTGGGGGCCCGCTACAGCGGCCTCCATCCGATGGGTTCGGTCGACGACCACGTCTTCCTCTGCGACGACGCCGAGATCGAGATCCTGGTCGTGCACCCGGACTTTCTGGCCACCGGAGTCGCCGTCGCCGAGCGCGCCCGCACCGTGCGCCACCTGCTCACCATCGGCCCGGCCGACGCGGGGGAGGACCTGCTGGCCGCCTGCGCGGCGTTGTCCCCCGCCACGGGCACGGCCGGTCTGCGCGCTCCCGCGATCGACGAGGAGGCCATCGCCTGGGTGCAGTACACCGGCGGCACCACCGGCCGGCCCAAGGGCGCGATGCTCTCGCACCGGGCACTGGTGCAGGAGGTGCAGAGCTGCCTGAGCTCATGGGGCATCCCTGAGCGTCCCCGTTACCTGGCGTCCTCACCGATCACCCACGCGGCGGTGCTTCCGGTGCTCCCGACGCTGACCAGGGGCGGAACGGTCGTGCTGCACCGCTCGTTCGACCCCGAAGCGTGGCTGCACGCCCTGGCCGCCGAGAACATCAACTACGCGTTCGTGGTGCCGACGATGCTCTACACGATGCTCGACCGCGTCGACCTCACCCGCTTCGACACCTCCTCGCTCGAGTCGCTGGTCTACGGTGCCGCACCGATGACGCCGTCGCGGATCGCCGAGACCCAGCAGGCGTTCGGCCCGGTGGTGATGCAGGCCTACGGGCAGACCGAGTCGGTCGGGATGGCCACCACGTTGCGCAAGGACGAGCACGATCCGGTGGGCCGCCCGGGACTGCTGTCCTCGTGCGGGCGCTCGGTGGCCGGTGTCCGGATCGAGCTGCTCGACTCCGACGGTCAGCTCGTGCCGAACGGCGAGGTCGGGGAGCTGTCGATCCAGTCCCGGGTGGTGATGAGCGGCTACTGGCGCCGGCCCGAGGAGACGGCCGAGGCGCTGCGTGACGGCTGGCTGCGCACCGGTGACATGGCCTTGCGCGATCCCGAGGGCTTCCTGCACATCGTCGACCGCAAGAAGGACATGATCGTCACCGGCGGGTTCAACGTCTACCCGCGGGAGGTCGAGGACGTCATCGCCGCCGAGCCCGGCGTCTCGTCGGTGGCGGTGATCGGCGTGCCGGACGAACGCTGGGGCGAAGCGGTCACCGCCTTTGTGGTGGCCCGGCCCGGTGCCGAGCCGCCCGACCCGGCCGCGCTGATCGCCGCGGTCAGGGCCCGCAAGGGACCGCACCAGGCTCCGAAGCGCGTCGAGCTGGTGGCGGAGCTGCCCAAGACCAGCGTCGGCAAGATCGACAAGAAGGCCCTGCGCGCCACCGCCTGGGCCGGCCGCGACCGCCTCGTCCACTAGTCCTGCCTGCTCACCGACCCCGCTCCGTTCACCGACCCCGCCTCGTTCACAGAGCCTGCCTCGATCTCTGAAAGGCACCACCATGACCTTCGGACTGTCCGACGACCACCTCGAGTTCCAGCGCGAGACCCGTCGCTTCGCCCGCGCGGAGCTGCTGGAGGGCTACCACGCCCGCTCCAAGAGCACCGAGTTCCCGCGCACCGAGCAGAAGAAGATGGCCGCCGCCGGCTTGACGGCGCTGTGCCTGCCAGAGGCCGACGGCGGCCAGGGCGCCGACCTCATCGCGCTCGGGCTGGCCTGCGAGGAGATCGCCTACGCCGACCCCAACTGCGGTTACCTCATCTTCGCCACGAACCTACTGGTCTCGCTGCTCTCGGGGCACCAGTCACCTGCGGTGCGGGAGTGCGCCGCCGGGGTGGCGTCGGGCGAGCTGCTGGGCTGTTACGCGGTGACCGAGCCCGGTGGTGGCTCGGACGCGGCCGGGTTGACCACCAAGGCCGAGAAGGTGGACGGCGGGTGGCGGCTGACCGGGGAGAAGACGTCGGTGACGATGGCCCCGCACGCCGACCTGGCGGTGGTGCTGGCCCAGACCGAGCCGGGCACCAAGAGCCGGGGGATCGGCGCGTTCCTGGTGCGCCGTGACGACACCGTCAGCTCGCAGAGCTTCGACGACCCCGGGTTCAAGCCGCTGGGCCGGGGTTCGATCACCATGGACGGCACCTTCGTGCCCGACGACCACCTGCTCGCCCCGCCCGGTGCCGGGTTCGCCATGGTCATGCACGAGTTCGACCTCAGCCGGACGCTGATCGCGATGGTCTGCGTCGGTTCGGCGCAGCGTGCGCTCGACTCCGCCATCGCCTACTCCCGCGAGCGCACGGCCTTCGGACGCCCGATCGCCGCCAACCAGGGCGTGTCGTTCCCCATCGCCGAGCACGCCACCTACCTGGCCGCCGTGCGCGCGCTGGCGCTGGAGACGCTGGGTCTGCGCGAGGCCGGCCGCCCGCACACCACACAGGCGGCGATGCTCAAGTGGTGGGCGCCGAGGGTGGCGTTCGCCGCGATCCAGGAGTCGGTCGTACTGCACGGGCAGGTCGCCTGGTCCGACGAGCTGCCGCTGCAGGCGCTGCTGCGTGACGTGTCGGGCTACCAGATCGGTGACGGCACCCCGCAGATCCAGAAGATGATCATCGCGAGGGCTCTGATCGGGCGTGACGCCATGGGCGGGTCCTGATGGGGGCCAGCTCCTTCTCCGTGCGCTCATTCACCGTGCCCAGCGTCGACGCGGTCACCTACGGCGCCGGGGCGTTCGACGGAATCGGTGACCTGGTGAGGCGGGTCGGCGGCAGCCGGGTCCTCGTGCTGCTCTCCGGCTCGCTGGTCGGGTCCCCGGTGGAGGAGACGCTGCGCGCCGCGCTGGGCTCGCGGCTGGCCGGCGTGCACTCCGGCATCCGCCAGCACGTGCCCCGCGCGGACGTGCTGGGGGCGGCCGTGCGGGCCCGGGAGACCGGCGCCGACTGCCTGGTCAGCGTCGGCGGCGGCACCCCCATCGACTGCGCCAAGGCCGTGGCGATGTGCCTGGGCACCGGGATCACCGCACCCGAGGGCTTCGACGACTACCGGGTCCGCTTCACCTACCCCGACACCTACGAGGTGCCCGAGCTACCCGCCGACCTGGTGCCGCACATCGCGGTGCCGACGACACTGTCCGGCGCCGAGCACACCGGGCTGGCCGGGGTCACCGACGAGCGGACCCACGTCAAGGGCTCGTACAGCGCGCCGCAGCTCATGCCGAGGGCGATCGTGCTCGACCCGGTGGTCACCGCCGCCACCCCGGACTGGCTGTGGGCGGCGTCGGGGATGCGCGCGGTGGACCACGCCGTGGAAGGACTGCTGTCGTCACGGGCCATGCCGTTCACCGATGCCCTGGGGGTGGAGGCGCTGCGGCTGCTCGCCGCTGACCTCGCCCACAGCGCGAAGAACCCCGGCGATCTGGGTGCCCGCACGAACTGCCTGATCGCCACCTGGTTGTCCATCTTCGGGCTGACCAACGTCGGCGTCGGGCTCTCCCACGGCATCGGTCACCAGCTGGCCGCTGAGTTCGACCTGCTGCACGGGCTGACCTCGGCGATCATGTTGCCGCTGGTCATGGAGTTCAGTGCCGCCCAGACGGCCCCGGCCCAGCGGCGGGTGGCCGAGGCGCTCGGGGTGGACACAAGCGGGCTGGACGACCCGGCCGCCGCCGCGGCGGCGGTCCAGGCGGTCCGGCAGCTCATCGAGGATCTCGGCGTGCCGCACACGCTGCGTGCTGTGGGCGCCTCCCGCGACCGCCTGCCGGCGGTGGCGGCCGCTGCCCTCGGCGATCCGGCCGTCGCGGCCTGCCCGCGACCGGTCAGCCGGCGCGACCTCGAAGGCCTGCTGGCCGCCGCCTGGTGAGCGCTGTCCAATCATAACTAGTCAGTTAGTTCATTTTGGGGGATCACATGGAGTACCAGATCGGCTGCGATATCGGCGGTACGTTCACCGACGTCGCGGCGGTGGACAGCACCGGCGTCGTGTACGTCGACAAGGCCGACACCACACCCGGCGACCTGTCCCTGGGGCTGATCCAGGCGCTGGAGAACCTCACCGGGCGGATCGGCGTCCCGCTGGCGGAGCTGCTCGGCGGCACGACCCGGTTCGTCAACGGCACCACCGTGGTCACGAACTCGGTCGCCGAGCTGCGCGGGGCCAAGGTCGGGCTGATCACCACCAAGGGCTTCGGGGACAACCTGCTGATCGCCCGCTCGGCCCGCAACGCCCACCGCGACCACCACAAGCAGCTGAACCTGCCGCAGATCGTGCCCCGCCACCGGGTCGTCGAGGTCAACGAGCGCATGGACCGCAAAGGCCACGCGGTCGTCGCGCTCACCGAGGGCGAGGCCCGCCGGGCCGTGCGGACGTGCGCCGACCAAGGCGTCGAGGCGCTGGCGATCTCGCTGCTGTGGAGCTTCCTGAACCCCGAGCACGAGGAGCTCATCGCCCGCGTCGCCGCGGAGGAGCACCCGGAGCTGTTCGTCAGCGTCTCCTCCCGGCTGCACCCGGTGATCCGCGAGTACGAGCGCACGATGACCACGGTGCTGAACTCGTTCACCGGGCTGCGGGTGGCCGAGTACACCGGCCGTATCGAGCGCGAGCTGGCCGCTCGCGGGCTGCGGGTGCCGATCGGGTTCATGCAGGGCTTCGGCGGCACGCTGTCGGCGGCCGAGGCCCGGGAACGGCCGATCACGCTGATCGACTCCGGACCGGCCGGTGGCGTGATCGGTGCCCAGGCGCTGGCCAGGCGGCTGGGGTTGGCCGACGTGGTCACCGCCGACATGGGCGGCACCTCGTTCGACGTGTCGGTGTTGCAGGGCAGTGAACCACCGGTCACCCAGCGGGTGATGCTGCGCGACCAGTTCCTCACCGCCCTGTCCAAGATCGACGTGCTACCGATCGGCGCGGGCGGCGGCTCCGTCGCCTGGTTGGACGCGCGCGGGATTCCGCAGGTCGGGCCGCACAGCGCGGGCGCGGAACCGGGGCCGGTCTGCTACGGCAAGGGCGGCACCACCCCGACGGTCACCGACGCGGCCGCCGTGCTCGGGCTGCTCGACGCCAAGGCATTCCTGGGCGGGCGGCGCGAGCTGTCCGTCGAACCGGCCCGCGACGCGCTGGCCCGCGAGATCGGCAAGCCGCTGGAGCTGGACGCGGAGGGCGCGGCCGCGGCGGTGTACCGGATGGTCACCGCGAACATGAGCAACGCCGTGCGCACGGTGACCGTCGAGCGCGGCCACGATCCCCGCCGGTTCGCCATGGTGGCCTACGGCGGCGCGCTGGGGATCTTCGCCGCCGACATCGCGCGCACCGCTGGCATCACCACCGTGGTGGTGCCGGCCGACGCCGCGGTGTTCTCCGCGCACGGGCTGCTGGCCAGCGACGACGTCCGGACCCGGGCCCGGTCGGCCATGTGGACCGGGGGAGACGCCTCCGGGGTGGCCGCCTCGCTGCGCGAGCTGGAGGCCGAGCTGGTCGGGTCGCTGACCGGGGCGGGTTACGGCGAGGACCGCATCGATGTGCGCTGGCAGGGCGAGTTCAAGTTCGCCGGGCAGCAGTGGGAGATCACCGTGCCCATCCCGCGCAAGGACGACCTCGGAGAGGCGGACCTGGAGGCCCTGCGAGCGGACTTCCCGCGTGCCTACGAGGCCGAGTACGGCGTCGGGACCGCGTGGGTCGGCGCGCCGGTGCTGCTGATGTCGGTCCGGGTGACCGCCACCGGCCGGGTGCGCTCCCTCGAACCCACCCCAGCGGTGCCACCCGCGCAGCCGCCGGTGGCGACCCCGACCGGGCGCCGGAGCGTGTACCTGCCGCTGACCGGGCAGGACGCCGACATCCCGGTGTACGACGCGGCGTCGCTCACCCCGGGCGCGGAGCTGGCCGGACCGGCGGTCGTGGAGCACCAGCTGACGACCGTCCAGGTCCCGCCCGGATGGCTGCTGCGCGCCGACGAGTGGGGCAACTTCGTCATGACCGACACGACCAGCGGAGAACAGACATGAGCAGCGCAGCGCGGACCCCGACCACAACAGACCCGGTGACCATCGAGATCTTCTCCAAGACTCTGGAGAACATCGCCTACGAGATGGGGCTGGTGATGATGCGGTCGTCCGGCAGCCCGGTGATCGCCGAGGCGGTGGACTTCTCCACGTTCATCGCCGACGCCGAGGGCGACATCATCTGCTACGCCGGCTACATCACGCTCTACCTCGGCACCGC
>Ga0310811_10007241_pt1 | contig 14194 bp, 9 predicted proteins | sample YCmetagenome_FD_207642 | JGI IMG/M metagenome (GOLD analysis project Ga0310811, IMG submission 207642) | Soil microbial communities from experimental microcosm in Duke University, North Carolina, United States - YC | ecosystem: Engineered > Artificial ecosystem > Soil microcosm > Unclassified ...
GGTCACTGGCCGCAGAAAGATTGGTGCTTGCCCAGGCCCATATCGGCTCCTGCTCAATGCTGCGATCCGGGCGATTTGATTTGTGAATTTCCCTTTCGGCTTGTTCTAGCGCGAATAATGCGGTCGCCGCTTGTGCCAAGAGCGGCGCAGCGGCCGGTGACGGGCGCGCCGGCAGTAGCATTGCGAGAACGATGCCGCTCAGCGCGGCGTGGACGCCGGCTGTGTGGAGCGAGAACCATAACGCTGCCCCAACGAGGAGGTAGGGCCAACTCGCGTAAACACGCGCCCTGTTCAGGGCAAACAATGTGAGCAAGGCGAATCCGGCCGGCAGAAGCCAAGATGCCTGGAAATTGTGCGGATAGAATATCGCCAGCATCAGAACGGAGAGGATGTCGTCAACCACGGCCAGTGCGGCGACGAATACGCGCAGTCCGATCGAAATACGGCTGCCCAGCAACGCCAGGACGCCAAGGGCAAAGGCGATATCGGTCGCGGTCGGCACAGCCCAGCCGGCGGCGGTTGGACCACGGTTCAGCGATAGATAGATCATTGCTGGCATGACGACCCCGCCGACGGCGGCAATGACGGGAAGGACAGCCGCGCGATAGTCCAACAACATTCCGGCCGTTATCTCTCTCCGGATCTCCAGTCAAACGATCAGGAAAAACACGGCGAGAAGGCCTTCGGAGAACCATTCGCCGACACTCATCGACAGGAGGCTATCAGGCGGGCCGATGCCAAAAGGCGCCGACATGGCCGCCTGATAATATGGCGCGAGCCACGTGTTCGCGCAGACGATCGCAAGGACCGCTGCCGCGACCAGCACCAAACCGCCCGATGCGGGTAGACTCGCGAAGGTGCGCGCCGACCGCTGAACGCGCGCGGCAACCGGCAATCGCACGCCTTCGAGGATTGAGTAGAAATCCCATGCGCCGTCGTAACGCGTGCCGTCGATGAACAAAGTCGGCGTGCCCGATACGCCGTTGCCGCGGCCATCCTCGAGGTCTCGATGCACACGGGCGCGAACGCTCTCGCTATCGAGATCGCGAGCAAAGCGGTCCATATCCAGCCCCAGCTCACGGGCCATGGAGATGATGTCAGCCGCCGCAAGCGGCGGCTCGGCCTCGAATAGCCGGTCATGCATGTCCCAGAAGCGGCCTTGCTGCGCGGCGGCTTCTACGGCGTATGCAGCGAATTCGGCGCCGGGATGGGCGCGCTCGTTGGGAAAATACCGGAACGCAAACGCCGCCGTTTCGCTCGTGACGTTCCGCAGCCGTGCGAGCACGGCGTGCAGACGACGGCAATAGGGGCAAAGAAAATCACCATACTGAACGACGCTGACGACACGCCCGGTTAGGTCTCCGCCGCGGACATGATCACGAGTCTCATCGAGCGGGTGCACCAGCCGCAGGGAGTTTTGTTCGCCGCTTTGCGGCTTGACGGGCCTGGTTGCACGGCTCCGGCGCTCGCGCCTCAACACGAGTTTGTGAGGCTCGCTGGAACTGGTCATCTTGCTTGATCGCTGTCCCACGAATCCTGAAGGTCGCAATCGGATGTGCGGACTGCGGCATATGTATTCCAGATGAAACGAAGCGCGCTTTCATAGTCGTGACATAAGGGCCCAAGTCGCTCGCCCGCCACGCTCGCGCGCCGCAAGCCGCAGGCTCACGTCGCGACGAACAGCAGCGAACATTCGGAATCCTGCAGTAGCGCGGCGGCGGTGTCGCCAAAGAACAGCCGCTCCCCAGGTCGCTGCCCGACACCCATGACGATCAGGTTGTTCTTGCGCCGCTTGGCCTCGTTGAGGATCGCGCTATCCGCGGTGTCATCGGCGAGCACCGCGGTGCGAATGCTCATGTTGTAGCCGTCGGCGATGGCGACGATGTCCTTGAGGATGGCTTCCTCGTGGCGGCGCGTGCGCGAGCCGCGCTGGCCGTTGCGCCGCGTCCTTACGGCGACGTAGAGCACCGTCAGCGAGGCTCGGGTCGCACGTGCGATTGTGATCGCGACTTCTGCCGCACGCCGTGACGGCTCTGTGCCGTTTACGGGCACCAGGATGTTGAGCTTGGCATCGGGCTTGTCGTGTAAATCACCGCGCATATCGGCGATCGCCAGCGGCCCCTCGAAGCCGAGCGCGAGGCCGGTCACGGCGTCGCTGAACTCGTGGCCGTCTTTGACGGTTTCGGCCAAACCGATCATGAGGATGTCGTATCCCTTCTTCGCCTCCGCGGCGATGAAGTCTGCGCTTGGCGCGTCGTGCACGATGGTCGTGACGTCGACCTTCGTGTCGGCCTTCTCGTCCTTCTTTTGCTTGCTCTTGATCTGTTCGGCGGCCTGCTTGACGGATTCTCCCGCTTTTTCCGCCTTGGCTTCATCGGCCGGTTCTGCCTTTTCCGGCTTCTTGCGGGCGTTCTGGGCCTTCTTGTCGCCGCCGCCGCCGGGACCGTTCTTGTCGGGGTCTTCGGGTTTCTTCGCTTCGATCTTCTTGGGGTCGGTGATGTGCAGGACGGTCGTCGGCAGACCCCGCGTGCCGGCGATCATGCCTGCAAGGCGCGACGCGAATCTGCCGTTCGGACTGTCGTCGACGGCGGTCAGCAGGCGCTCGAGATTGGGGACGAAGCCCCGCGCCTCCATCTCCTCGCGCTCGAGCCGCTGCTTCTCCTCCTTGCGCATCGGAATGCGCGACAGCGCCCAGCGCAAGGTCGGCGGCATCGCGGTCGTGGTGATCACGGCCATCGCCACGATCATCGTGAACAGGTTCTGATTGAGCGCCCCCATCGACAGGCCGACGGTGGCGATAATGACTTCGGTCGAACCGCGTGCATTCATGCCGCAGGCAAGCGCGAAGCCTTCGCGTCGCGTCAGCCCGCCGAGTTCGGCGCCGACGAAGGCGCCGCCGAATTTGCCGAGGCTGGCGATCACGATCAGACCGGCGGTCAGCAGCGCGATGTGCGGGTCGGCGAGGATCGTCAGATCGGCGCTCAGGCCGGCGATGCCGAAGAAGACCGGTGCGAAAAACGCGGTGATCAGTCCGCGCAATTGTTCGTCGATATGGCGGGTGAGGATAGGGGACTCGCCGACCAGGATGCCTGCGACGAAGGCGCCGAGCACCGTGTGCACCCCGATGGCATTGGTGATGAGAGCCATCCCGCCCATGATGACGAGGATCGCGGTGATCACTGCGAACTCGCTGACGAAGGTGTCGTTCACCCAGCGGATGATGGAGAAGACGAGACGGCGTCCGATGGTAAAGCTCGCCGCCATGAAGAGAAGCGTGCCGATCACGCTCTGCGCCACCGACCAGCCGTCGACGGAGCCATGCAGCGCGAGACTGAAGATGATCGACACGATGATCCAGCCGACCGTGTCGTCGATGATGGCCGAGGCGAGGATCACCTGGCCGACGACGCGGCGGGTGAACTTCATCTCCGCAACGACGAGCGCGACGATCTTCACAGAGGCGATCGACAGGGCGGTGCCGAGGAACAGCGAGGTGATCAGCCGCTTGCTCGGGTCGGGCAGCATCCAATCCGGCAGGAGTTCGCCCAGCGCGACGCCGCAGGCGAACGGCACGATGATGCCCATGAGCGATGCGAAGACCGATGCGCGGCCGGTCTGACGCACCAGCTTGAGATCGGTCTCCATGCCGGTCAGCAACAGCAACAGGAGAATGCCGAACTGCGAGATCGCATCGATCATCGCCTTCTGTTCGGCGTTCTTCGGGAAGAGTGCATGCTGAACGTCTGGCAGCAGCAGGCCGAAGAGCGAGGGCCCAAGAATAAGGCCGGCGATCAGTTGCCCCATCACGGCCGGCTGGCGCAGCCTCAGCATGGCCTCGCCGAGCAAACGGCCGACGATCATCAGCGCCAGGATCTCGGCGATGAAGATGGCTTCCGAGGGGCCCTTGTGCGCCTCGCCCGGGGCCTGTGCCAGGGCCGGAGTCAGGCTAGTTGTCAGCGCAAGGAGAACCAGCGCCGCCGGCAGCCAAAGCAAACGCAGTCGGCCTCGAACTTCGGTCATTGCGCCCGGCGCTCCGTCCACTGACCCTCGGCGTGCACCGTCCGGCGCCGCCGCGGACTGCGCGGCGACCGCAACACGCGGTCCTGACTGCACGTGAGAGGCCCCGATCGTCTTGTCTCAACCGGAACAACAACCCGAAGGATGCGGAGAGAGTTCCCGCCGCTCAGCCCGGCATATCGGCGGGCGAGGGATGCGTCCGGCTAGAACCGGGCGGAGAACCCGATAAAGGGATTGATCGGATCGGCTGCGGCGGTGACGCCGAAGTTCACGCCGGCATCGATCTGGAGGTTCTTGGCGAACTGATAGGTGAAGCCGGTCGCGAGAAGGACAATGTCGCCGCGCGGATCGTGCGTGCCGGTGCGCCCCGCGATCTCGTAGTAGGTGCTAAACTGTTCGGTCCAATCGTAGGACAGGGAGGCGCTGCCGAAGTATTCAGGGTGGTAGCCAGGCGTGTCGTCATTGTGCAGCACATCGACGCCGGCGTTAAAGCCGAGATCGAACTTGTCCGTGAGCTTGACCGAGAACGGCAGGATGAAGCCGCCCTCGACAGCGTCATTGCTGATGCCATTGCCGCGATCGGTCGGGAACGTCACGTAGGGGAGGAGGCCGAGGGCTGTCGCGCCCGGCTTCTCGTAGGCGTCGTCGCCCCAGAGGTTGATCTTGCTGCGCACGGTGAGGCCGCTGATGCCGGTGCTGCGCGTCGGGTCGACCTGCGGGTTGGATGGGCGCGTCTGCACGATGCCATAGGGCTGCCAGATGAGGTCGAGTTCGGACTGATTGGTCAAGCCGATGCGCACATTGGTTTCGCCGAAGCCGTAGGTGTCGGTCACCGTGCCGTCCGAGTCCGGCCTCGAGCGGGTGAAGCCGAACAGGTTGCTTTCGAACTGGATGTGGCCGGCGTCGACCGTGAACGGGCTTTCGGTCAGGTCCGGGCGGTCGGTGCCAAATTCGCGCAGCAGGCGCTCGGGCGTCGGGTTGAAGAGGGTGTACTGGCTCTTGTCCGGCGAGTCCGGATTGTCGCCCGCGTGCGCCGCATCCGCCATGGCAAGCGCCAGGAGGCCGAGCGATGCGGCGCGCCAATGTATCAGCCATGTCTCTGAACGCTGGTCAGCCGCCCGCGGAGCCGGTCCCAGGGCGAACACGAACCGCCTGCGCGCATTTCCAGTCAATGTTGCCCCCAACCGTCGTCGAGAGACCGTTACGCCGGGAATCGGCGCGCGGCAAAGCCGGCCATAGTTGCAAATCGTTCGCAGGTAGCTTGACGATGGTCATTCCGTCTGTCAGTTTACTTGCGAGTGATTTGCAATTGCATAGATGCCGTGAGACGCGGCCTCTATTGAAAGCGATTGGCGCGACATGGACGCAAATCGGAATTGGCCACCCAGCGCTGCGCTGGGCGGTGCAGGGGACCTGAGTGCGACGCCGGGCTGGCGGCGTGAGCGGGGGCGTCCCCCTCTGGCGGAAGTGTTCGGCTCGATCGCGACACGGCCGAGCGGTTCGTTCGGGAAGAAGCTGGTCGCCTTCCTGGGCCCCGGTTACCTCGTCGCGGTCGGCTACATGGACCCCGGCAACTGGGCGACCTCGCTCGCCGGCGGCTCGAAGTTCGGCTACGCGCTGCTGACCGTCGCTTTGCTGTCCAACCTGATGGCCATCCTGCTGCAGGCTCTGTGCACGCGCCTCGGCATCGGCGCCGGGCGCGACCTGGCGCAGGCCTGCCGCGACGCGTTTCCCCGCGCCTTTTCCTGGCCGCTCTGGCTGCTCGCGGAGATTGCCATCTGCGCCACCGATCTTGCCGAAGTGATCGGCACGGCCATCGGGCTCAATCTGCTGTTTCACATTCCGCTCGAGATCGGCGTGCTGCTGACCGCGCTCGACGTGTTCCTGGTGTTATGGATGCAGAACCTCGGCTTCCGCTATGTCGAGGTGTTCGTCGTGACGCTACTCGCGATCATCGCGGCCTGTTTCGCCGTGCAGATCGCGATGGCCGATCCGAATTGGGGCGAGGTGATCCGCGGCTTCGCGCCGACCACGGACATCGTCCGCAATCCCGACATGCTGTATCTCGCGCTCGGCATTCTCGGCGCCACCGTGATGCCGCATAACCTCTATCTGCATTCGGGCGTCGTGCAGACCCGGCGCTACGGAGACAGCGTCGACGACAAGCGGGAAGCGATCAAGCTCGCGACGCTCGACTCGACCATCGCGCTGATGTTCGCGTTGCTGATCAATGCGTCGATCCTGATCCTCGCCGCAGCGACGTTTCACAAGGCCGGCAAGTTCGACATCGCCGAGCTCGACCAGGCGCACGCTTTTCTGTTGCCGCTGCTCGGTTCAGCACTCGCGCCAACATTATTCGGCATCGCGCTCTTGTGCTGCGGCCTGAATTCGACGATCACGGCGACCCTCGCCGGCCAGATCGTCATGGAGGGCTTTCTCGACATCCGTCTACCCGGCTGGGCGCGGCGGCTGATCACGCGCGGCATCGCCATCGTGCCGGCTGCAGTTGTCACGATCTGGTATGGCGAAAAGGGCACCGGGCAGCTTCTGATCCTCAGCCAGGTCGTCTTGAGTTTGCAGTTGCCGTTCGCGATCGTGCCTTTGGTGATGTTCACAGCCGACCGCAAAAAGATGGGCGCGCTCGTTGCGCCGCGCTGGGTGACGTGGCTCGCCGTGGCCACGGCGCTGCTCATCATCGCGCTCAATATCAAGCTGCTGGCCGATTTCGCGAGCGGCGGGTAGCGCGTGATTTTGTTAAGCCACCCGAAGATCTCTATCCGTCATCCTGAGGTGCGAGCCCGTAGGGCGAGCCTCGAAGGATGCCGGCCGCTGAACTGCGACTTGCTGCGGCGCTTTGGCCGTCGCCCTTCGAGGCTCGCTGCGCTCGCTCCTTAGAGTGACGGGTTGAAGGTAGCGCGCGCGTCGATCAAAAAGCCATTACGTACTGACGCGCGCTATTTATCCACCCGCGTCCAGCCCGCAGGCATCAGCCGCTCCTGCGGCAGGAAGCGGCCTTTATAGTCCATCTTGCGCGAGCCGGGCACCCAATAGCCGAGATAGACGTAAGGCAGGCCCATTTTCAGCGCGCGCGTGATGTGATCCAGGATCATGAAGGTGCCGAGCGAGCGGTCGGCCTCTTCCGGATCGAAGAACGAATAGACCATCGACAGCCCGTCGCTGAGCACGTCGGTGAGCGCCACCGCCTGCAACTGCCCCGAGCCGCGGCCGTTGATGCTGCTGTCCGGCCCCCGCCGGCGATACTCGATCAGCCGCGTATCGACATGGCTGTCCTCGATCATCATCGCGTAGTCGAGCACGGTCATGTCGGCCATGCCGCCGTCGCGGTGGCGTGCGTCGAGATAGGCGCGGAACACCGAATATTGCTCGGAGGTCGGCGTTGCCGCGCGCATCTCGCCGATGATATCGCCGTTGCGCTCCAGGTTGCGTCGCATGTTGCGCGACGGCTTGAAGTCCTTCGCCACCACACGCACCGAAATGCAGGCGCGGCAGGTCTCGCAGGCCGGGCGGTAGGCAATCGACTGGCTGCGGCGGAAGCCGCCATGGGTGAGGAGATCGTTGAGCTCGCGCGCCCGTTCGCCGACCAGATGGGTAAAGACTTTGCGCTCCTCCTGGCCTTCCAGATACGGGCAGGGGGACGGCGCGGTCAGGTAGAATTGCGGCGTGTCGCGCGAGTGCTGGGTCATCGGCCAGTCGAGTTCAGGGCGCCTTGGAAATCACCATCTAGCATCGCGCGCCAACTGCCTCCCGTCAAAGGTCATTATAGGGCATCGCGGTAGGGCGCCGCGCCCATCATCCCGGCACGCAACAAGGCGGCGCGGCGGTCGTTGTTGATGACAACCGTGCCGAGCAGGATGTCGTGCAGCAGGCGCCGCCGCTCATTGAAGAATGCGACGACGAGGATGAACGGCGTCAAGGCCGTGATCGACACCCAGAACACGATGGCGTGCACCGCACCGAGCACGAAATAGGCCGGCGCGCCGTACCAAGTGCGCATTTCCAACTCCATCACGCGCATGCCGATCGTGGCCGAACTGGGACCACCCAGCGTTACCCCAAAATAGACCAGCGCCCAGATCACCGTGCCCGGATAGAGCAGCCCGTAGAGAAAGAACCCGAAGCCCAGTGTGATGATGCCGAAGGCGAAGATGAAGATCGACGCCAGCACCACCGGGATCGCGAGAATCACCAGATCGATGACGAAGGCCAGGATGCGGCGCGACAGCACGCCCTCGAACAGTTCCGGGTTCGTCACCGGATCGTAGGCATGAGGCTTGATGTCGATCGCCATGGCGGTCCCACCCCCTCCAAGCGCGGCCGGATGCGCTCAGTTGCCCGGCCGCCCAACCCGCAGATGGGTGAAGAATAAGCCAAACGCAAGGCAACATGCCACCCCGCGCGGTGCGCCGCTGGCAGCCGTGCTTTCCTTGCGGCATGGTGCGGCTGGTCCGCGCCAGGTCCGGCGCGCAGAGGACGCTTTCGTGAAACTTGCCCTTGCCGATATCGAAGCCGCCCGCCGCGTGATCGCCGGCGCCGTGCTGCGCACGCCGATGCTGCCGGCGCCGAAGCTGTCGGGGCTCACCGGCGCCGATGTCTTCGTCAAATACGAGAATCTCCAGGTCACCAATTCGTTCAAGGACCGCGGTGCGCTGGTGAAGCTCGCCTCGCTCGGCGAGAGTGAGCGCAAGCGCGGCGTCATCGCCATGTCGGCCGGCAACCACGCCCAGGCGGTCGCCTATCACGCGGCGCGGCTCGGCATCCCAGCCACCATCGTCATGCCGGTGACGACACCCTTCGTGAAGGTGGCGGCGACGCGCGCATATGGAGCCGATGTCGTGCTCGACGGCGAGACGGTCGCCGATGCGCAGGCGCGCTGCGAGCAGCTCCAGCAACTGCGCGGCTTGGCCCTGGTGCATCCTTACGACGACGCGTCGGTGATCGCCGGGCAGGGCACCATCGCGCTCGAGATGCTGGAGGATGTGCCCGCGCTCGATGTGCTGGTGATCCCGATCGGCGGCGGCGGCATGATCGCCGGCAACGCCATCGCCGCGCGGGCGATCAATCCGCGCATCGAGATCGTCGGCGCCGAGGCGGCGTTGTATCCGTCCGTCTGGAACGCGCTCAAGGGCGAGAACCGCCCTTTGGGCGGACCGACTTTGGCCGAGGGTATCGCCGTCAAGAATGTCGGCAAGCTCACGCTACCGGTCATCCGCGAACTGGTCTCCGAGGTGATCCTTGTCGACGAGGTGCGGCTGGAGCGGGCGGTGAACTGCTATCTCACCTTACAGAAGACGATGGCGGAGGGCGCCGGCGCCGCCGGCCTGGGGGCCATGCTGGCGAACCCTGACCGCTTCCGCGGCAAGCGCGTCGGGCTCATCCTCTCCGGCGGCAACACCGATCCGCGCGTGCTCGCCTCGATCATGGTGCGCGAACTCGAGCGTGACAGCCGCATCGTGTCCTTCCGGCTCACCATTCCCGACCGGCCGGGCGTGCTGGGCGCCATCGCCACACGGCTCGGCGAACTCGGCGCCAACATCCTCGCGGTGAACCATCGGCGCCTGCTTTTGGATGTGCCCGCCAAGGGCGCGCGGCTCGACGTCACCATCGAAACGCGCAACGCCATCCATGCCGAGGAGATCCTCAAGGCGCTCGGCACCGATGGCTATCAGCCGACGCGCATCGAGATGGGCACGGCGATGGAGTGAACGCCGGAGCAGGATATTCTCTCACGCGCCGCGGCACGGCGGGCAACGTGTCTTGTATCTCCGTTACGGATACGAATATTCCTTGGCACAGAACATTATTCCACGTGCGGCGGCGTTCTCATGACGAACAGCATTGCAAATCGCTGTTCGGCGGTGACCATTTTTTCCGCCACTGAGGTACCTGCTGTGACATGAGCATGCTGTCCGCGACTGCTCCGGCAGCATGCGGATGTGCGCCCGGGCCTTAGCGCGCGAATATTATTTCGGTTTTGACTCTGCGCCGGCGCGTCACCACTTTGCTGGGATGTTCGAAGAGCTGCCGCAAACATCATCCGATTTGTCTGTCGTCGAGACAGAGTTTCCCGCTCATTCGACGCCTGGCGAAGCCGCGCTTGCGGCCCAGCTTGCGCGCGAGGGTACGGACCTCTCTCCGGCCGAGCGCATCCGCTTGCTGCGCGAGCGCGTCGGTGGCCGCATCGTTTTCGCCCATGGCTTCGGCATCGAGGGTCAGTTGCTCGTGCACTGGATCGCCGACGCCGGCCTCGATATCGACCTGGTGACCCTCGACACTGGACGGCTGTTTCCGGAAACCTACGACCTCTGGGCTCTCACGGAAGCGCGCTATGGCCGGCGCATCCGCGCCATTTATCCCGAGCGGACGGAACTGGAAAACCTGGTCGGGAGCCAGGGCGTCAACGGCTTCTACGACTCGAAAGAGGCGCGCGTGGCCTGCTGCACCGTCCGCAAGACGGGGCCGCTCGATCGCGCGCTGTCGGGTGCAACGGCGTGGATGAGCGGCGCGCGCGGCGATCAGACGGCGACGCGTCGGGCGGCCGGGCTCGCCGCCTTCGACGCCAGCCGCGGGCTGATCAAGTTCAATCCGTTGTTCGACTGGACGCGGGCCGCGGTGCTCGACGCGGTGCGGGCCAATGATGTGCCGATCAACGCGCTGCACGCGCGCGGCTTTGCTTCGATCGGCTGCGCGTCCTGCACGCGCGCGATCAAGCCGGGCGAGCCGGAACGCAACGGCCGCTGGTGGTGGGAGAATGACGGCAACAGCGAATGCGGCTTGCACCTGCCGCGGGTGGCGGCGGCCTGATTGCCGGTCTTATTTGAATAAGCCGATTCTACTGATCGACGGAACCAATGCCGCGCGTACTTCAGTCGAAGTGATCGTGCGTCTTGTTCAGCGCTCGACCGAGTTTTCGGTCAAGCCGCCGCTGGCGATTGCTCCGGCGGCGCTTCTTGCGGCGCGAGCTGGGTCAGGATCGCATCGGTCTTGTGCAAGGCCAGGATGTTGAAGCCCGTCTCGATCGCCTGATAGCCGCAGTCATTGAGCCACGCGCGCAACAGTTCGCGCCCGGCCTTGATCCGCTCGATCAACAGGATCGGCCGGCAGCGCTCCAAAGTCCGCCGTGCTCCCGCGAGGGCTTCCATCTGCATGCCCTCGATGTCGAGCTTGATCAGGTCGACGCGCGGCAGATCAAGGGAATCGAGGGTGATCTTCTGGATCGGGACGAGCCTGTCGTCGGCGCTGTCGATGGCGTGTCCGATGAATTCGTCCGGAACCCGCACGTCCATGACCCCCGGTTCCGACGAGACGGCCGCGTGCATGGCGATCGCATTGAAGCAGTTGTTGATGGCGATGTTGCCGGCGAGCGCATAATAGATGCGCTCCTGCGCCTCGATGGCGATGACCGAGCCCCAGCCGGTCATGGCCGCCGCCCATTCGATCGTGTGCACGCCGATATTGGCGCCGCAGTCGATCGCGACGGCGCCGTCGCCGTAGATGCGGCGCCGCTGCTCGAGCAATTGCACCGCGAGTTCTGCTTCGACCGGCTCGAAGCTGGCCTTCTCCAGAAGCTGGAACGCGACGCCCGTGCCGGTCTCGGGGCCCGTCGCGCGATAGTCGAGCCGGTTGACGATCATCGTTCCGTGATTCGACGAAGCGAGCACGAAAGCGAGCTTGCGGCCGACATTGCGCATCGGAGTCTCCATTCCACAGACAAAATGCGAGAACGCCGCAATACAAGACGACGAAAGCGGCGCGTACCGCGCGCCGCATCCGAATCACGAATTCAGGGTACGAAATTCGCCATGCGGCGGTACAGGATTTCCCCGTACCGCCAACAGGCCGTTGTCAGCGTTGCATCGCGCGCCAGACGCGCTCCGGAGTCGCCGGCATTTCGATGTGCGTGATGCCGAATTCGGAGAGCGCATCGACCACCGCGTTGACGACGGCGGGCAGGGCGCCGACGCAGCCCGCTTCGCCCGCGCCTTTGACGCCCAGCGGATTGGTCTTGGTTGGCACAGGGTTGGCTTCGACTTCCATGTCGGGGAAGTCGTGCGCATGCGGCATGGCGTAGTCCTGGAACGACGCGGTGACGAGCTGGCCGGAGGCGTCGAAGTGGATGTCCTCCATCAGCGCCTGGCCCGCGCCTTGCGCGACGCCGCCGTGGATCTGCCCGTGCAGCAGCATCGGGTTGAGCACAGTGCCGACGTCATCCACAACATTGTAGCGCACGATCTCCGTCTTGCCGGTCTCCTGGTCGATCTCGACCTCGCAGATGTGACAGCCGTTCGGATAATTGGCCACGGGCGCGTTGTAGATTGCGGTGGCGACCAAGCCGGGTTCCATGTCCTTGGGCAGGTTCTTCGGCTCAAGCGCCGCGCCGGCGATCTCCTTCACCGTCAGCGTGCGGTTGGTCTTGGTCGAGGAGAAGACCCCCTCGTCGAATTTAAGATCATCAGCTTCGACCTGAAGCATATGCGCCGCGATGGTGCGCGCCTTGGTGACGATCTTCTCGGTCGCCAGATGGAACGCCGAGCCGGCGAGGCTCGAGGAGCGCGAGCCGCCGGTGCCTTCGCCGAAGAACACCTGGTCGGTGTCACCCTGGACATAATAGGCTTCCTTCGGATCGATGCCGAGCCTGTCGCAGACGAGCTGCTTGAACACCGTCTCATGTCCCTGGCCCTGATTGTTGGAGCCGGAGAACAAGGTCACCGCGCCGGAGCGGTCGAAACGCACCTCGGCGCCTTCCAGGCTCGCCGCACCGGCACGCTCGATGGTGTAGGAGAGGCCGAGGCCGCGCAGCTTTCCCTGCTTGCGCGACTCGTCCTTGCGCGCCGGGAAGCCCTTCACGTCGGCCATCTCCAGCGCCATGTCGAGGCTCTTCTCGAATTCGCCGCTGTCATAGACGAACGTCAGGCCGGTCTTGAACGGCATGGCGCTCGGCGGAATGAGGTTGCGCCGGCGCAATTCGACGGAATCGATCTTCAGTTCCTTGGCCGCGAGCTCGACCATGCGCTCGATGACGAAGGCCGACTCCGGGCGGCCGTTGCCGCGATAGGGGCGGATCGGATTGGTGTTGGTGAACACCGCCGTTACGTCGACGAAGATCGCCGGCGTGCGATAGACGCCGGCGAGCGTGCCGGCGTTGAGGAAGAAGGCCGGCATCGCCTGCTGCAGATAAGCGCCGATGGCGGCGATCGTCTTCACGCGGAAGCCGAGAAAGACGCCGTCTTTGTCGAGCGCCAACTCGGCCTCGGTGACGTTGTCGCGCGCCTGCGCGTCCGAGAGAAAGGACTCCGTGCGCGTCGAGATCCATTTCACCGGCCGGCCGGTGATCTTGGAGGCGAGCAGCACCAAAGGCGTCTCGTTGAAGATCGGCGACTTCATGCCGAAAGAGCCGCCGGTGTCGCCGGTGACGATGCGGAGCTTGCTCTCCGGGATGTTCATCATCTTCGCGAGGTCGGCGCGCGTCGGATGCGGCCGCTGCATCGGCGTGTAGATCGTGTATCGATCCTCGGCCAAGTGATAGTCGCCGACGGCGCCGCGCGGCTCCATGGTCGCCGCGGTCACGCGGTTGATGACGAACTTGCCCTTCACCACGTGCGCGGCGTTGGCGAAGGCAGCGTCGGTCTTGGCCTTGTCGCCGATCAGTTCGACGAAGCAGATGTTATCGGGCGCGTTGTCCCAGACGCGTGGTGCGTCAGGCTTCGCCGCGTCCTCCGTCGAGGTGACGGAGGGGAGCTCGTCGTAGTCGACGGCGATCATCTCGGCTGCGTCGACGGCCTGCGCCTGCGTTTCGGCGACGACGAAGGCGACATAGTCGCCGACCCAGCGCACATAGGTGTCGGCGAGGATCGGATAGCGCGGCTTGTACATCGGCGCGCCGTCGCGGCGCTTGAGCCCACCCGGCACCGGGATGTCGGCCCAGCCCGCGGCCTTCACGTCCGCCGCAGTGAGCACGGCGAGAACGCCGGGGGCCGCCTTGGCGGCGGGGATGTCGAGCGAATTGATCTTGGCGTGCGCATGTTGCGAGCGCACGACCACGCCATAGGCCATGCCGGGCAGCTTGACGTCGTCCACATAGCGCCCGCCGCCCTGTATAAGCCGCGGATCCTCAAAGCGCGACACGCCTTGACCGATGGCAAATTCACCCATGTTTCCT
>Ga0310811_10007244_pt1 | contig 14193 bp, 5 predicted proteins | sample YCmetagenome_FD_207642 | JGI IMG/M metagenome (GOLD analysis project Ga0310811, IMG submission 207642) | Soil microbial communities from experimental microcosm in Duke University, North Carolina, United States - YC | ecosystem: Engineered > Artificial ecosystem > Soil microcosm > Unclassified ...
AATCGCCGTCACACTTACATTCGTAAAGACAGCCGTGTTCAACGCGCTATTGTTGTGCGCCGTCACATCGAGGCCCGCCCGCAGTGTTTGATTCATCGTGACCGCCTGGCTGCCGACCTGCACCCACGTGCTGCCGTTATTAGTGCTGAACGATCCAATAAAATTCGCATTGGATCGGACCAATCTCAGCCAAACCGGCGCGGTGATACCCATCTTGACAGCCGACGAACTCCCTCCTCCGGGATTACTTCGCCATTGAAAACTTACTCCCTGGCTCCAAGTGGCGACTAGGCTCACATTGGCCGAACTTGCCGTGTTGTCGTCGCGAAACATGATTCCCGCCTTGGACCATCCCGAACCTGGATCGCTGTTTTGCAGGCTGGTCACTTTGGCGATCAAAGTGCCATCGCCATTCATCGTCGTGCTGGCAAAATTGAATTGATCAGCCCCGTCCCAAATATCCGCTCCCCCTCCCTTGACCGTCCAACCGCCGTTGGTGTAAGCAGCTGAGCCGGCACTACCGGGCGAACCAATGTCCGCGTCGGTCCAACCGGACGGTAAAGCCTGGGCGCAAGCCGATTGGATGATCAGCGAAAAAATCGTGACCCACACCAGGCAGCGCCGGCGGTTTACGACTCCGTCCCTGTCCGATACGTTCATAATATTCCTCATCTGATCCCGAAGACTTTGTTCGGTTTGGAATGGTCGCCTAAGCAAAGGAGTTGGTGTCGTTGACAAAACGGTTGTGGACCCGAGACTAACACGAAGGGAGGCTGATATTGAATGTGACGTACGTCGTACGAACACAAAAAAAACAGGAGTCATCAGGGTACGCTATTCGTCGTATTCGCTCCCTCGTTGTTTCAGGATAATTTTTTGAACGGCTTTCACATCGCCATCCATAAATGAAAATTTCTTCTGAAACCCGGATCATCCTCCACTTCAAAAGTTGTCTGCTGGCATTTGCCTGTTTCACCTTCCTTATTACCGATAACTCGCTGGCCACGAACCCCATCATCATGGATCAATTCACCGCCGATCCAACGGCGCGAGTGTTTGAAGGCCAGGTTTATCTTTATCCCTCTCACGACATTCCCGCTCCGCCAGGCAGCGGGGCGCGGTCAAATTGGTTTTGCATGGAAGATTATCACGTCTTTTCCTCCTCAAATCTTGTGGATTGGACGGATCACGGCGTCATCTGCGACCAGACCAACGTGCCCTGGCTGAACCGCCACAATTTTGACATGTGGGCACCGGACTGCGTGTTCCATCAAGGGACGTATTATTTTTATTTTCCAGTCGGCGGGCGAATTGGTGTCGCCACCTCGGAAAAACCCTATGGGCCGTGGAAGGTTCTCGACCAACCAGTGACCGGCGTGCGCGGAATCGATCCTTGTGTTCTCCAAGACGGCGATGGCAGCGCTTATTTGTTCACCGCGGCGGGCGGCATTTCAGTGTCCAAACTAAAAACCACCATGGTGGAAACCGAAACCCAGCCGCAGCGAATTGCCAACCTCCCTCGTCCCGGTCTCATTGAGGGCCCGTTTGCGTTCAAGCGAAACGGTATTTACTACCTGACTTATCCCCACGCCGTCACAGATGCCACGGGACACCAAGGATCGGAGCGGCTCGAATACTCCACTTCCACCAACGTCTTTGGGCCATACACTTGGGCCGGGGTCATCACGGACACCAACGCCAGCGGTTGTTGGACTGAACACCACTCAATTGTCCAATACCAGGGCCAATGGTATCTGTTCTATCACGACAAACAATTATCGCCAAACTTCGACAAAAATCGATCGGTGCGGGTTGATTACTTGCACTTCAATGACGACGGCACTATTCAGAAAGTCATCCCCACCCTGCGCGGTGTGGGAATTGTTGATGCCAAAAGCAAAATCCAAATGGATCGTTACAGCGATATCAGCCCGGAAGGAGCTTCGGTTTCATATCTGAATCCGACGAATACGTTTGCCGGTTGGAAGATCTCTTTAAACGGAACGAATTCCTGGGTCCGGTTCAATAAAGTTGATTTCGGTTTGGGAAAGCTGAAGTCAGTAAACACCCGCGCCATTTCTGCAAACGGAGGGAGCATTGAAATCCGAGTCGACAGCGCCAATGGGCCGCTGCTCGCAACGGTCAAGACTGCAAAAGGTTCCAATTGGAAGGTCGTTCAAGCGAAGGCATCCAAAATCCCGCCAGGCATTCACGATCTGATTGTTAGTCAGGTCGGGCACAAACCTGTCGATTTGGATTGGCTCAGTTTCCAATAGAGCTTACGGCGCCCGGAAGTCCCAGCGCGACTTATCGCTCTGGGGGTCAAACTTTGCCAGCGACGGCGTGCTCCCGCCCACCGCCGTCAAAACCAGCCGTTCCGTGGAACCCGGAACCGACTTCGGCATGATGCGGTAAAAGCCGTCGGTCAACTGGTCGATTTCCCACAATTGTTCCGGTGCTCCAGTGAATGCAGGCACCGTTACAAGTTCCGCACCTTGAGTTGCCGCCAACGCGCGATCTGTACCCGCGATCGTGATTTTGAAATAGGGCGACCCCAGATAGCCGCTGACGTTCGTGACCGCTGTTATTGTCCATTTTTGATGGGGCCGCAGCATATAGTCGCCAATGCGAACCCCAATATCGCCAGTCGGCCAGTTCGTCGAAACGGTCGCGACCTCCGGCAGTGGAATTGAAGTTACCGGCCCACTGGGAGCACGACCACCAAAGCGTCCGCGACCGCCCATCGAAACACTATCCACAGCCAGTTCCAGTGCGAAACCGCTCCTTAGGGATTGAATTTCATAAGTGCCCTCCTTGAAATTGTCGCCGCCTACCGGCCAGCCGTCTCTCCAAAGCAGCGGCCGGATATCCAGCACACTGCGTCCGCCTTTATCCAAGTCCGCTTCGTAATGACAGGAAAATTTCTCCACGCCGTCCCCGAGAATCATCCGTCCAAAATGCCCAGGCCCAATATGGCGATCGCTCGCGGCTGCCACCATTTTGCCCCCGCCTTTGAGCATATCCACGCCCATGTTATCCAGGTAAGGGCCAGTCACCTCCCGCGAGCGACCCACCACAATGTTGTAGGTGGAGTTGGCGCCGCTGCAGCAAGTGCCGTGATCGCCCAGCAGGTAATACCATCCGTCGCGGTAGATCAGATCCGTAGCCTCGTTATCGATGGCGATGTTCACAAACTGGTTGCCTTCGATGCGATGGCCGGTTTTGGGATCAAGCTCCACCAACCGGATGAAACCAAAAAACGTTCCATAAGTGAGCCACAACCTGCCGCCGGGATCCAAAAGGAAGGATGGATCAATTGCATCGCAGTCCTCCGCGCCATCGGAGGTAGCCACGACGGTGTTGTCGCTAAATCCATAATCGGGTGAATTGGTGTCCAGGCTTTTGGACCACATCACGCGCACGCCTCCAGCATGACCGCCGCCGAGCCCGCCGCCGGTTACCGCAATTGCCATATAGTAACGGTCTCCTACATGGATCAGGTCGGGAGCCGCGCCACCAATCGGCAGCCGCGCGCCACTATGCCAGGTCCAGCCATCGTCGGAAACCAATCCGCCACCGCCCGTGCCGTAGGTGTAATATTTGCCATTGCACGACACAACGGTCGAAGGATCGTGGATCCACGGTTCACCGTCCAAGGCAAACGCCAGGTTCGGTTGCGAAACTGAAAGTAGGGTGGAAATCGCTGCCGCAATAAAAATATAAGATTTCATGAAAAACAAATTTCAGCGCGTTAACTGCCCGCGTTTTCCAAATGGATGGTGAGGTCCTTGACCGGATTGCCGTTCTCATCGATGAAGCGCGCACAGAAGTCGCTCATTCCCGGACCATTGATGACGGAGCCACAAATAACATTTCGGCCCTTGTGCAGCGTGAGGCGCTTGGAAACACCGTCATCCATTACCATGCGCCGGTCGCTGAAAAGCCCCACCGCTTCCTGGCCGTTGACCCACCATATGGATGCGGCGTTGGAGCCGATGGCGAGACGAACATTTTCCATTTCGCGCGGACTTTCCACTACCGTCACAGCCCAAAACTGCACGCCATACAACTGTTTTTTCAGGCTGTCGGCAAAGCGAAACAGTTTGATATTGTATCCGACGGCATCCAAGGCGTGCCACGTTAGTTCATTGCTTCCCACCATCACCTTGTCACCATCGCGCGGAACCATGGTGAACTGGCTCGGAAAATATTCATTTGTAATTGCATTTCGCACAAAGGATTCAGAAAAACCGGCGTTGCTGTTGCGAAATGGCTTCTTGATCGGCTCCAACAGCAGCCATCGCTGGAGAAAGCCTTCGCTATTGGGCGCCTTGGATGATGAAGTCGCCGGCGTGAAGTAAGGCGCGAGGCTGGGCCCATCCTCTGCGGCGGCATCCATGCGGCTCGGCAGCATCCAGATGGCGGCCACGTTCAATGCCAGTATCACGAATTTTGGGAATGCTTTCATAAAGTTTCTAATCGGCCCAGCATCACCGATCGTTGGAAAAAATCCGGCTGGTGAAACATGCCCAGAGCCTGCTGCCGACATTTCCGGGAAGCAACCGTTTTTTGCGCAAAACCATTATGACAAATGTCATATGAACCAATAGCGAAAGCGCTTGAAGCCGAATTTTTCTAAAAGCCACGGAGTTTTCGCAGAGATTCCCTGAGCGTCGAATTATCTGGTTCCAGTTCCAAAGCCTCGTTCAACTGCTGTAATGCTTGCGGTCGTTTTCCGAGTTGCAGGAGGCCTAGCTTAATTTTGACGTTGGCGGGGTTGGCGAGAAGAGCTGTTTGATACTCCGCCGCCGCCTGGGAAAAGTCGCCTTGCTGGGCGAGATCGCTGGCCAAACGATAATGCGGTTCCCAATTCGAGGAGTTCAGTCGGATCGCCTCACGCAAGCTCGTCAGCGCCTCCTCCCGGCGATTCAGTTTCCACAAAACTTCTCCGAGGTAGAGCGGAACGTGCGGTTCTTCGGGGTTAAGCCGGCGCGCCTCTTGCAGTTGCCGCCGTGCCTGTTCCCATTCGCCCTGCCGCGCATAGACGATGCCCAGTTCCATCCGGACGTCGGCTTGGTCCGGCTTCAGCGCATCCGCTTTCAAGAGCGTTTCGCGGGCCTCGTCCAGATCCCCGGCTTCTTTGAAATCCAAGCCCAGTGAGTAGTAAGGAAAGTAGTAGCCGGGAATTAATTCACAAACTTTTTTCCGCTCCGCAATCGCAGGATCAAGTTCGTTCCGGGCTTCCAGAAATTCAGCGTAATTCTCGTGAAGCCGAAAATCTTCCGGCGCCCTGCGTAAGGCACGCAAATAGACTTCCTGCGCGTGCGCGGCCGCCTCGTTGGTGAGATGTTGGCGCAATTCACGAATCTCACTCTCCAGGCGCGCGACTCGTTGCGCACTTCCTGATTGACCGCTGAACGGCGCGTGCTGGATTCGCCTGAGAATGTCTTCCAGAATTGAAACCCGGTTCCAATCCGTAAGTCCCAATAAATCCTCACACTCGCTTTGCGAAATCCATGATGGCCTGGCTTCACGTTTGAGCTCCGGCGGCAATAACTTCTCCACTTCTTCGGCCCAGGCGAGAGCCACCGCATGGTTGCCATTCGGATTAAGGTGAACGTGTTCGTAAAATGATTCCGCGCCGGGAATTCCATCCGGGCTCGCTGCCTTCAAGCGTTCGGTCGCGTCACACAGCATCACCGGGTTCTCCGTGAACTTGCGCGAGGCCTCACGAATGCTTTCGTTGATCTCGGAATCCGCACGGAAAGGCAGTGTATCATCGTCGACAGCCTGAAGGAAATTCGGGAGCGACGGGCCATTGGTCAGCCGCAACAAACACGTCGCGAGCTGAAACTGAGCTTCCGCTGATTTCGGACATGTCGCAGCCACGCGCTGCAATAACGGAAGCGCATCCGTAAATTGTGCGTGGGTCTCCGCGGTTGCGGCTTCCTGGAGCAGCCTGGCACAGTCCACATTTTGCGGCGGTTCGCTCCCGAATGGCGGGCAATCCTTGAGATTAACTCCCACTGTGGAAAGGATGATGCGGGCGCCGCTTTTATGTCCGGCGTTCAAGATATCATCCAGGTTGCGTTTGAAATTTCGGTAAACGCTTTGCTTGCGCGGGTCATCGGGTGAAACCTGGTTTTGGGTGAACATTTCCATCCCATGCCACCCGGAGGCGGTGGAACCGGATCCACGAATTCTTTGGCCCAACCGTTGCAACAGTTGAACGAGGCGCAGCCGTTGCAATTGAAGGTATGTCCTGATCAGCCAACGCGGCGGTGCGCGCCAGCCAAAAACGGTGGCGGCGCCAAAGGGGCCTACCATTTCATTGTTGCCCATGTAAATGATCCACAAGTCGCCTTCATGCCGGGCGCATTCCTGTGCGATGGGAAGAATGACGTGCGAGTTGATGGCGGTCATGCTGGTATTAATGATTTCGAACTTCGCCTGCGGGTAACGTTCCGCCAGCAACACTTCGAGATAACAGCCGGCGCCGTAGTTAGGCCGCGGATCGCCTAAAGCCGCCGATTCTCCAAAAATGAAAATTCGGAAAGTGCCGGGCGCCTTTTTTGCCGGCATGCCGATTGGTGAGGGAATGCGCGACAGGTTGCGAGGGAAGAACCGCAAGCCAAAGTCTCCATTCGCCTCGTAATAATCTTTTCCCGCAATGGCTATTGGCTTGAAAAAATGAGGATTGAATCCAACACCCAAAAGGCGCAACGCGAGTTCCAGAACGACCAATAGAATCAGCGGCAGGGCAAATACCATCAGGAGACGAAACAGCCATTTACGTCTCCGGGACAGAACGGGAGGTGCAGTCGAAGAACTTCCCGAGCGGCCTGATGGTCGCCGGGTCTTGCGGCTGCCTTTTTTTCTCATGGACTAATCTCCTTCATAGCAAGCAACTCATCGGCAAGCAATCCAGTTATAAAAAAGGCCGCGAGTATTCACTCGCGGCCTTGATTAATTTACTTCGCCGGATGGCGCTATGGGTTCACCACTCGCAAGAATTGGGAACCGGAAGTTATCGGGATGGTTGCTGGATTGGCGGTGCCAAGGGACTGCCAATTCACACCCGGACCGCTGAGCGCCGGGCTGGATTCCAGATGCCCACCGGTCGGCGTCCACGAAACGATCATGTTGGCGCCGGACAAGCTTAGGGAGAGCCGCGGGCGCGAGATGGCCACGAAGCTGGAATTGTAGTCAGCATACTCCGCCGTGTTGTAATAGTTGTAAGGCGGAGGTGGAACGGTGGCGTTGGCGGAATCGTTGTTGTGCGCCGTCGTGCAGACGCCGACATAGACAGCGGCTGGCAATGGGCCACTGGCATTGGTGGTGGTGTCATAAGCACCCAGGGCCACCCAGTCAATCCCATTGCTGGACGAGTAAGCGGTCAGGACATTGCCGGTTCTCTTGAAACGCAACCAGGCGTTAGGATAAGTCGGGACCGTGGTGCTGGTGTTGGTCTTCCAACTAATCGTGCCGTAGCCATTGGTCGCGCGCATATTACACTCAATATTGTTGGCGCCAAAGCCACTGTTATCGGGCGCTTGGATGCCATCAGCCGCGGCCGGGTCATTGACGAGGCTCCAATTGCGGCTGTAAGCCGTTAGATCTTCGCGAACCATCAGGCCGGCCTTGGCGTAGTTCGAGGTATGCCCGTTGCTCACCCCGCGCACAACGACGTCGAAGTCATTCGTCTTTAACTCCCAGCCGAAGTTGAACCCGTCCGCGAGACCAAAGATATCGCTACCTTCGGCTGAGACCAGGAATCTATTAGTTCCTTCGATATATATAGAGCTCGGATAAGCGGGGTCAATGCCCGGTTGGCCGAAACTGCTAAGATTTCCCGGGTTGCCAATATCCTGGAAGGTGAGCGACACCGGGTTTATTGCGGTGGTCGAGTTGGCGGCAACGGTATTGCCGCTAACATCCTTGACGTTATTGACCGTGATGTTCAAGGGCAGGGTTGGCATCTGGTTAAGAATCAGTTCGACCGTGTGATGATTGCTCCCCAACGTGGCTTTGATGACCGTTGCGCCTGCCACCGAGTAGTTGCCGGTGATGTTCGCGGTCGTGGAATCCATCCATTCGTTGAAGTTGACATCCACGATGATCGCAACTGGATCCTGGTTCGAGTTGACTAGCGTTGCCGCATAGTTGAGGAGCGGCGGCACGGTGTCGGTCACGACGGTCAACACTGCTGGAACGCTGTTGCTGAAAACAGGGGTGAGCGAGCTGTCCGAGTAACCCAGCACACGGATGCCGCAGACAAACTGCGCGCCATTATCGGACGGCAGAATCGGGGCTTGGGTATAGTTGCTGGAGGTGGCACCGGGGATCGGCACGCCATTCTTATACCACTGGTAGATCACCGATGGCGCCGGGTTTGTAAACATCGATTGGAAATTGCCGGTCGTGCCAATCTGAATCGCCGGCGTGGTACTATTGCCATTGGCGCTGAAGGTGACGGAATTGCCACCGCTCGCCACGGTCTGATTGGCCGGCTGCAACGTGAAGACCATCGACGCGACTCTCGGTGCATACATGCCAATGACGTTGTTGGTCAATTTGGTATCGTCACCATTAGCCGGCAATGATTCGGTGTTCATGTTGTAATATGTCACTTCAGCATTGTTGCCGCCGCCGCCGTTGTGATGCACAAGTTCAATATAATACTTTTGCCCATGCACCATTGGAAAGCCGCCAGAGTATGGCACTGTGTTCCCACCATCTGGTGACCAGCTAGCCGAGTTCTTCTGGCTGGAGGAACCGCCGCCGGCAGTGTTCCATTGGAACGGATTACTCCAAACCCCTTCCTGCGCGACAATTCGCTCGTTGGCACGAGTGCCGTCCGTGCTGAGGAACAAGTCGGAATCGTCGTCGGAATTGATTACGAAGGCATAGTTCCCGTCCGCGGGTGGAACGAAGTAGCCGCTGATACGCTGAACATAGTTGTCCGGGGTCGTATTGTTAACGGGTCCTTCGAATTTTGGCGTGGCATAGGTTAGATATGGGCTCCTGCCCTGGGCATCACTCTCAATCGTTGCCCGGGAGGTCTGGTTGGTCCACAAATCATGCTGGATATAACCAGGCTCAAAGACCGACTGCGTCGACGTAAAGGTGATCGTCGCAGGCGAGCTGTTGCTCCAAATCGGATTAAAGGAAGCATCCGCAAAACCCAGCGATCGGATTCCGCAAGTGATCACCGCGCCGTTATCGCTGGCTTCGAGCGGTCCGACCGTCAAACTCGTGGAGTTTGCATTGGAGATAGCCACGCCGTTCTTATACCACTGGTAAAGAACATAGTTATTGGTAAATCTGCTTTCATCTCCCGTGAATAAAGCAGAAACAGGCAGTAGTGAATCGCTTGTGCCGGCGGCCGTAAAGGTCGCGTAACCTCCCTGCACAGCGGTCGCGTTGACGGGTTGCTGCGTGAATCCAACATTACTGCGGACCGCATTGATTCCAATCGTATTCCCGGTCGCTTTCGGAGCGACACCATTCCCGGGATCACCCTCCGAAGTGAGCTTGAAGGTAACTCCAACGTGCGTGCCGCCGTTGGCGCCGTTATGGTGATCCACCTCCATGTAATATTTTTGGCCCCCAGTCAGCGTAATGCCGTTCTGATAAGGGGGAGTTGTTACCCCGGTTGGAAGCCACTGGTCGGAACGCTTCTGGCTGGTCGAACTGCCTCCGCCGCCCGCCGTATTCCAGGAGAACGTGCCACTCCAGCCCGCTTCCTGGGCAATCAATCGTTTGTTGACGGCGGTGTCATCGGTGCTGAGGAACAGATCCGAGTCGTCATCCGAGGAAATGAAGAATACATAGGCGCCGCTCGTGGGCGGAATGAAGAATCCACTCATGCGCATACCGAAATCGCCCTGGCCACCAGGCCCGTCAGCGCCTTGCTCATAACCCGGCATAGCCACCGAGAAAGTAGGATTTCCGGCGGTACCGTTTTCGATCGGGGTGCGACTGGTCAAGCCAAGCCATTTTTCCTCTTTGGCGAAACCGGATTCGAACACTGCCCGCAACACTGTGAGCGTGACCGGACCGTTGGTGATGGACATTGTTTCAGTTGAAGCGACGACCGAGACCTGAGCACCGTTGTTAGCCAAGGTGACGAGCGGCAATGATAAATTCGTACCATTCGGACCACCGGCGCCTGCAATAACCACGCCGTTAAGATACCACGTATAGTTCGGGGCCAATTCCGCGTCGCTCGTCGCGAGGGCGGTGAATGTGGCGGTATCGCCTTCAAACACGGACTTACTCGTCAGTGGTTTCGTCCACACCATATTCGTGCCGGGCCAGGTGATGACGGCGATATTGTGGTTCGTCGCCTGCAGCAAGGACGGAGTGCCGTCCGCCAAACCATTCACGGCGAGATTCTCCACGGTTGAGTAGGTGACGGCCCAATTGTCGCCGCCCGCGCCCTGATGATGAATCGACTCAAGATAATAGAGATGACCACCGATCAGCGAAATGCCAGCCGAGTATGGCATGGTGGCGCCTCCATCCGGAGACCATTGGTCGGAACGTTTCTGACTGCTACTACTGCCACTATTGAAAGGAGCAGTAGTATTTCCACTCCAATTCTCCGTGCTGCTAAAAGCGGTCTCCTGTGCGATGAGCCGCTTGTTAACTGGATCGTTATCCGTGCTCAGATAAACATCCGCTTCATCGTCCGAGGCCACAAAGAACACATAGTTGCCATTGGTCGGCGGAATAAAATAACCACTGTACCTCTCCGCATAGTTAGTGCCTGCACCACCGATGAAATCCGCGTTGGGGGTCAGGACAATAGGAGCGCCGTGGGCGACGTTTCCGATTCTGACATTTTGAATCGTTCCACCGGTAAAGAACTCGCGCTTGAGGCCATTGGTGTAAATCAAGGAGCCGGATTGCACCGTGAGTGTGATCACCGCGCTCGTGACGGAAAGGTTGCTGTAATTGGTATTTGCTATGTTGGCGATACACTGGATGGTCGTGTTATTATAGGCAGGTGTCGTCAGAAAAGTATAATTCGCTCCCATCGGATTGGTGCTGACGAGAACCCCGTTTGTATACCAGGCATAGTTCATCGCAAAGAAGTGATCCGGGGAGTCATTCGTCGCGTTAAAACTGAATGAAGCTTCGGTATAAGCGTAAGCGTTCGTTGTGCCCGTAATTTGATTGAGCACAAACGCGTTTGTCGGCGGCTTGGGAATAACCGTGAACGGCGCGCCTGCACTCCCGATCAGCGGTTCGTTGTCTATTACAGTGGCCTTCACGGTCGCGATCCCAATGGGCGAGTTGCCGGGAACTGTGAACGTGTTTGTGAATACATTGTTATTGGACAGCACCAGTGTCGCCGTGGATGACAGCGCAAGACCACTCAGATCCACCTTCGCGTTAGTCACCGAAAATCCAGAAGCAGGCGTGACGGTAGCCGCGACGGTGAATACTTGTCCGCGATAGCCACTGGTGGGACTAACCGCCACCGTGATCGGTACGTGCGGAACGCTATTGCTGCTGAAGAGTGCTTGAACCTCAGAGAGAGGCAACGTCCTGTTAAAGACATAGACTTCGTCAATCAGACCGTTCAAGTTGGCCGAGCCATCGCCACTATACCCGTTACCGCCAATCCAGAATTGACCTCCCGCCCCCGTCGTGGTCCAACCATCGCCGTTATATCCGGCGCCCCCAAATGCATCCACATGGCCATCGAGATATAACACCTTGACCGAATTACTGCAGGTCATAACCAGATGATGCCATAACCCATCGTTGATGTCGGTGCCGCCCTCTTCCCAACCTGTTCCGTAGCGAACACCGCCCTGCCGGTTGCCACCCCCGCTGCCATTGTTCAAATAGAACGACGTGTTGTTGGGTGCCCAGCCCCCGTCACCTTGATAGGCATAGCAAGCGCCCGGCGAGGTAGTCTGGATCCACATTGCCATTGTCCAGTTGTTACCAACAGTAAACGGCACCACCGCGTTCGCGATGCGGACGGAAGCGTCGCCGGCCGTGGCACCAGTGATGCTCAGGCAATTGCCGAACATGCCGCCGCCGACAATAGTCGCCGTGCCGTTCAGCGTGCCGTTCATTGCCGCACCACCAGTACCATCATTCACCACAGTCGTGCCGTTCACATTGTCGAACGACAAATGCAACACTGGAGTTTTATCGATGACCTGCGCTTGGACTAGAGTGCTCGCTGATGCCAAGAAAAGGCAGAGAGCAGCTTTGCGTAGTGAGATTCTCATAACGTTTCTTAGGACTCGGGACACGGATCGTTTTTGGATTGGTTTTTTGGCAAACAACTGAGAGACATTGAAAAGGCCGTTCCGCATTGAAAGATGCACCCAAAATGTAAAGCAAAAGCCGCTATCGGATGTCTGCTAAATCTTGGTGGCACAACTGCAAGTATGGTACAGGCGTTCAATCTTGTATGTACGACGTTCATCATAAGATGCGTTGTTTAACGTCATTTAAAAAACATGAGGGCTGACAGGCGGCGCCGAAGCATCGCAAACTGTCTGCCCTCATGTTTTCTAAGACCCTCGGAATGTTTCTTACCCGCCGATAGTGTACGGTTTCACACCCCCTGGAATCGCGGCCGCTAATTTAGCGGTCGCGCGTTAAGCTTGCAGTGAGTGCCAAAAGCAATTTCCGAAATGATGGCAATTCCCTGCGAGGAACCCGTGGCAAACCCGCAGGTTTTCCCCACCATTTCGGAAATATTTTGGCGTCCAGTTTAGACCCGGCGTTCGACTTGATTCACGCCCGCGTTGTGGATTGAAACCCAAGCCGAGCATATCTGCGGCCGCGTTGCGTTCGCACGCTGTTTCAACCAACGCGTTTCTATCGAAAATTCATAACTTCACCGTGGCTGGCGCCCTTCGCTGGCTGAAGTCAGTCGCGTTCGTCTCAACGCCAGCCAATTTCACGGGCCGATAACCACCGCGTGATTTGAAATACGCCATTAACGCCAGGTAACACGCCAACGTAAACAGCGGAAACAACGCCATTCCGGCGAGTGCGCTGAACTGCCCGGCGGTCGTCGCGGTTTTGATTTCCTCCTGCGCCTGGGCGTCTTTCACCGCCGCGCTTTTCTCGGGGTCCACTGCCTGGTAATTGCCCAACAGATAGCTTTTCTGCACTGTGACGGTCTGATAGAGCGCGCTGTTCGCGGTTTGAAGCTGTTTGGTCGTGGAGCTTTCCTGCAAATACCCCAGGAACGGCGAGCCGAGAATACCCACGGCCAGCATGCCGATACCACCCACGGCATTCAGGGTAAGCGCGCCACCTTTCGGGCACTGTTCAGAAGTCAGGCCGAGGATCGTTGGCCAGAAGAAAGTCTTGCCAATGCCGTAAAGCGTGGCCGCGGCGAAAATGAGGAATATTCCAGTGCCCGCCGTTTTGGAGAGCGCGAACAATCCCGCTGCGGCGAGCGCCGAACAAATCGCAAGCAGCCCCAGTGGCGAAAATTTGTGCACGAGCGGGCCGGCGCAGAAACGCAGAATCATCATGATGGCCGAGGTATAGACCAACACCCACGCTGGATTGTGGCCGGCTGCTTCCATGGGCGTCTGCATCAAGGATGTTATCCAACCGTCCGTGCCCAATTCGGTGATCGCCTGCGGCATCATGATGATGATGAGAAACGCGAGCAAAAAGCGTCCGAAGGATTTCGTAATGATCGCAAACATCACGACCACGGCAGCAATCAACCCCCAGACCAAGCCAGTGCTCCAACCGAACACCTGCCCCATCTGCGCGAGCACCAATCCAAAACCGACCAGCGCGCCAAACGCTCCGAGTTCTTTGAGCATCTCCATGTAGGTCACTCCCGCCTGTTCCCGCTCACTCTTCGGGAATTTCGAACTAATCAGGAGGAAAAAGAAACCAAACGCTGGAATCAAAATGAGCCCGAGATTGATCCGCCAATCAGTGTTGTTCGCGAGCGCGATCGTGCACAATCCGCCCAGCACCAATCCGCCCGCCCAACCGGCGTGCAGGCGATTGAGCCATTTTGTTTTATCCGTGTTGAACATCGTCGCCACGATCGGATTGGCGTAGGCTTCCACACTGCCGTTGCCCAAACCGAGAATGATACTGCCCCAATACAGCAGTTGATACCCGTGCTTCTGCGCGTCCACGAGCCCGGGTCCGGTGACGCCGTGAATTGTTTGGTAGGCCGCG
>Ga0310811_10007246_pt1 | contig 14192 bp, 14 predicted proteins | sample YCmetagenome_FD_207642 | JGI IMG/M metagenome (GOLD analysis project Ga0310811, IMG submission 207642) | Soil microbial communities from experimental microcosm in Duke University, North Carolina, United States - YC | ecosystem: Engineered > Artificial ecosystem > Soil microcosm > Unclassified ...
TTGGGGGTATTGGGGATATCAGGGTGTTCAAATGACGAACATTCAAAAGTCGGGGAAAACATTTGCCGACAACCGTGATTATTTTTTCAGGAATCAAGTGCCCTTGCCTAGGGGAGGTTTGGGGGTGGCCAGATTTAAAGATTTCTACACCATGTCCGGCAATTACACACTGCCCATTTGTTACCCGGATATCGCCATAGGACCGCTGTTGAATATTCAGCGTATTCGCGCCAACGGATTTGTTGACTACGGTTTTGGCCAAGGATATACCAACAACCCGACCGCGACCCAAGCGTACATGTCGACGGGAGTGGAGGTGAAATTGGACGTTAACATCATGCGGCTGCTTCCACAACTGGACATTGGCTTCAGATATTCAAAAGGAATAAAGCCCGCTACTTCGCTGTTTGAAGTTCTTATTGGGACGATCAATTTCTGATCGCAACAAAAACATTTCAGAATACTCGAAAATCGCCTATTTTTGACGTTCGTTTAAATCGAATAGGTAATTCTTAAACTATAAATCGAGATGGCAGAGATTGTTCGAATGCCCAAGATGAGCGACACTATGACCGAAGGGGTGATCGCGAAATGGCATAAAAAAGTAGGAGATACAGTGAAGTCTGGCGAGCTGATGGCGGAGATCGAAACCGACAAAGCCACAATGGATTACGAATCATTCAATACGGGAACGATATTGTATTTGGGAGCAAAAGAGGGGCAGCCTGTCCAGATCAATGATGTGCTTGCTATCGTGGGAAACAAAGGGGAGGACTATTCAGCCCTGCTCGCCGGTGCCCAATCCACGGCCACCGCGGGTGGAAAAACAGAAACGAAAACTGAAACGGCCACAGCCGTTGCAACCGCTCCGGCAGCGATCGAAACTTCGGGCATCAAGGCCGATTTGGTGCTCATGCCCAAGATGAGTGACACCATGACCGAAGGCGTAATTGCCAAGTGGCACAAAAAGGTGGGCGATCAGGTGAAATCGGGGGAGTTGATGGCAGAGATCGAAACCGACAAAGCGACGATGGACTATGAATCTTTCAACACCGGTACTTTGCTGTACATCGGTGCGAAAGAAAAAGAAGCGGTGAAAATAAATGAAGTGTTGGCAATTATCGGAGAGAAGAACGCAGATTGGCAGACGCTGTTGAAAGCACAGCAGGCAAAAGGATCTGGAGACTCAAAACCTGCGGCCCCACCAACAGCGGCAGTGCAAACGCCGTCAGTACAACCTACTTCGAATGGCACTGTCTCCACCAATGGAAGGTTGAAAGCTTCTCCCTTGGCGAAAAAGATGGCCAAGGATCTCGGCTATGACATCAACAAAATTCAAGGGACAGGCGACTACGGCCGAGTAACGAAACACGATGTTGAAAATTACAAGCCTTCGGCACAACCTGCGAAAGGGGAAGCAAAGAGTTCGGCGCCTGTGGTTCTGCCGCAAGTGGTAGGTCAAGAAAGTTTCGAAGAGGTAGCAGTGTCGCAGATGAGAAAAACCATAGCGAAACGCTTGGCCGAAAGTAAATTCAGCGCCCCTCACTTCTATCTCACCATGGAGATCAACATGGACAAGGCAGTGGAGGCACGCAAGAGCATGAATGAAATTGCTCCTGTGAAAATTTCGTTCAATGATTTGGTGATTAAGGCGGTAGCCGCTGCACTGCGCCAGCATCCGGATGTAAATGTGAGCTGGCTTGGCGATAAAATCAGAAAAAATAACCATATCCATATTGGTGTGGCAGTAGCAGTGAAAGACGGATTGCTCGTGCCCGTGCTTCGCTTTGCCGACAATAAATCGTTGTCACATATTTCAGTTGAAGTGAAAGAATTGGCACAAAAGGCCCACGATAAAAAGTTGCAGCCCGCAGAAATGGAGGGCGGCACGTTTGCGATTTCAAATCTCGGCATGTTCGGCATCGAGGAGTTCACAGCGATTATCAATCCACCCAATGCATGTATTCTTGCGGTAGGTGGTATCAAGGAAACAGCGATCGTCAAGAACGGTCAGTTGGCCGTGGGGAATATCATGAAAGTAACGATGTCGTGCGATCACCGTGCAGTGGATGGTGCGGTGGGCTCGGCGTTCCTGAAGACGCTCAAAGGATTGCTGGAAGATCCAGTTCGGATTTTGATCTAAGGATGAAGACGGAAATTCACTCAACTACTATTTTGGCGATCAGCCACAATGGATCAGTAGCTATTGGCGGAGATGGCCAGGCGACGATGGGTAACACCATTGCGAAAAGCAACGTCAAAAAGATCAGGAAACTGCAAGACGGAAAAGTGATTGCCGGTTTTGCTGGATCCACGGCCGATGCATTCACGCTTCTCGACCGATTTGATGAAAAACTGAATTCTTACGGAGGCAACATGAAACGCGCTGCCATCGAACTTGCGAAAGACTGGCGTATGGATCGTTACCTGCGCCGGCTCGAAGCCATGCTTATTGCGTGTAACAAAGAAGAAATTCTTATCCTGTCCGGAACGGGCGACGTCATTGAACCCGACAATCATGTAGCTGCGATCGGTTCGGGAGCGATGTATGCACAGTCGGCTGCCCTTGCCTTAAAAAAACATGCACCTACGCTCTCTGCCGAAGAAATGGTAAAGGAAAGCCTCAACATTGCTGCTGATATTTGCATCTACACGAATCACAATTTGGTGATCGAAAAAATCGTGTAGTTAATTTGACGTAAAACAGAAGGAGATCAGGTTGGCCCCCATTTTTAACGCCTCTTGCCTTTTTGCCTCGGGGTCGTTGTAGATTCGCTGGTCTTCCCAGCCGTTGCCAAGGTCACACTCATAGGAATAGAACAGCACAAGCCTGCCTTGATAAAATAAACCAAAACCCTGAGCGGGTTTGCCATCGTGCTCGTGAATTTTTGGTAACCCTTTTTGGAAATCAAATTTTTGGTGGTACACCGCGTGGGTGAAAGGAATCTCGACGAGCTCCAATTCCGGAAAAACCTTTTTCAATTCGATGCGGATGAATTTGTCAAGGCCATAATTATCGTCCACGTGCAGGAATCCTCCCGCCATTAAATACTTGCGCAAATTCTCCGCTTCGCTTGCTGAGAAAACCACGTTGCCATGGCCGGTCATATACACGTAAGGATAGTCAAACAATGAAGGGCTTCCGACTTCCACCACATCTTCTTCCTCGGCCAGGAAAGTGCCCAGTTCGCGGTTGCAGAATTTGGCAAGGTTGGGAAGGGCTGTTTTGTTGGCGTACCAGTCGCCACCTCCATTATATTTCAATTTGGCGATCTTCAGTTGGGCAAATAACGGCTGGGCCCTGAAGCAAAAGCCGAAAGCAGCCCACATTACAATTATCGTACATAACCTTACGTTCGATTGCTTTTGCCTCAAAAACTGCATTTTTAACTTTTTTTATGGCCTAGTTAAACCTTACTTCGTAGACGAATTCTAATCCTACTACGGGAGTCAAACATAAAATTACGGTACGATGAAAGCAACTAAAATGTTGTCCTCGAAAACGGCCTCCGGTTTGTTTACCACCATAGTGGTGATGTTGCTGTCTTGTCAGAAAGATGCCGAAATACTCAATTCTGTAGACACCCAAAATGTAAACTCAGAGGCGGCTTCGGCGGCCTATGTCAACGAAAACTCCGATATATCGTCCATTGCAATGAGTAATCTGACGGTTGCGCAATATTCGGGAGCCCGTGTGGCGGGCGAGGTGGTTACGGGCCTTGGCAATTTTGATGGGAGACTAAAATGTGCGGTCGTAACGGTGACACGCACAGGCACCAAACAAGCACCTGCCGGTACCATTATCATCAACTTCGATTCGTTAAAATCCTGTGTCGACGACCACAATGTAACACGAAAAGGAAAAATCATCATCACCTATAGCGGCAGACGCTGGCAGCCCGGCTCAACATTTAGTATTCAGTTGGTTAATTTTTATCGCAACAGCATTCACATCGAGGGGACCGAAAATAATGCGACGCAATTGAGCGTAGATTCATTGCATCTTGAATTTGTATCTAATCTCGTGGGAGGAAAAATTACTTTCGGTGATGGCCGAACGATAGAGCGGGAGCATACATTTACTAAAACGTGGTATCGCTCGTCTGATCCGCAGCAACCTGCCAATGACGAATGGCACATTGTAGGGGGAGCCACGGGAAAAAACAAAAATGGGAACGTGTATACGATGCAGATTGGAGATCCAGGCCAGGCATTGCCCACACCTTTGATTGAAAAATTCAACTGCTGGATCAAGAATCGGATTTTAATTCCGGTGAAGGGCATCAAAATTATTGCCGTGACGTCGTCAACCGATACGCGAACTTATAAAGTGGATTATGGCGATGGCACTTGTGACAACTTGGTAATAGTAACCATCGATGGAAAAGAAAAAATCATCTCTGTTAACGGAGACGGAAATTGATTTTTCAGTTACCATTAAACCAGATCAAGAATAAAGGGTCTGAAAGGCCATTATAAATTTTAACCAAACCTTATGAAAGTCCAAAAAACAGTATCTATTAAAACATTGACGGTAGCAGCCATTGCATGTGCGGCGGTGCTGTATTCGTGCAAGAAAGACACTGAGAGCCCATTGAATTCGACTGATTCACAGAATGTGAATTCAGAATCCGTTTCTGCATCCACTTCGAATGAGGCTGCAGATCTTGGAAATGCGGTAGTCAGTAATGTGACAAACGTTCAACTGTCCACAGGACGGGAATCCGAACCATCGACGGTCTGGGACTTAAAGACAGGCGATTGCTGGGTGCAACAATCACAATAACACCAGAACCTGGAACTTTAAAAACTAACCCATCAGGAACAATTACTATTGACTATAAAACTGGAGTTACTACTGATGGCGTGACTCGCAAAGGTAAAATCATAATTGTTTACCATGGGATGAGACTCAAGCCTCAATCTACTAGAGCCATCACATTTGATGGTTTTTCGAGAAATTCTATAAAAGTAGATGGAACTTACAATGTGACCGTTATAGACTCCACAGCAACTAACACAGACGTTATCGTCACCTTTTCGCATACCACTGCTATTACTCTTACGTTCGCCAACAACACTACTCTTGTGAGAAATGCTTCTTTCAACGTGGTGTGGGATTATGTGATTGCAAATCCATCACAATCTACTATTACACATAAAGCCGGAAGCACTGCCGAAGGTACCAACCGTAAAGGAACGGGATACACAATGGCGATCACCAAAGATGTGGTTTATAGGGCAGAATGTCTTTTGGCAGGATACGAATTGCCGGTCAGCGGCACAAAAACATTTGTTGTCGACCAAAAGACTACTTACATACTTGATTATGGGACTACCGCATGCGACAATACGATCTCGGTAACCATCAACGCTAAGACCGTAACCATCACCGTATCAGGCGACGGCAATTAAAGAAAAACTTGTGGGGATTGGGGAGTGATGAGGCCCCGACGGTTCCGTCGGGGCCTTTCTTATTTGCGATCTCTTCGGTTACTTGCATAAAAATTTCTTCTCCATGCGGCAATACCTTGATTTGATGCAAGACATTTTGGACAACGGAGCTGTGAAGACCGACCGCACAGGCACGGGCACGCGCTCTGTTTTCGGCAGACAACTCAGATTTGATCTTTCCAAAGGCTTTCCGCTTGTGACTACCAAAAAATTGCATTTGCGCTCGATCATCTACGAACTGCTTTGGTTTTTGAAAGGCGAAACGAATATTAAGTACTTGAAAGATCATGGCGTCACGATTTGGGATGAGTGGGCTGACGAAAATGGTGACTTGGGCCCCGTGTACGGAAGTCAGTGGAGGAGTTGGCCAGCGCCCGGTGGAAAGAAAATCGATCAGATTGCCAATGTCATCCATCAAATAAAAACGAAACCCGATTCACGAAGGCACATCGTGTCGGCCTGGAATCCGGCCGAAGTGGATAGCATGGCTTTACCACCATGCCACGCACTGTTTCAATTCTACGTCGCTGAAGGCAAACTGTCTTGTCAACTTTACCAGCGAAGTGCCGATTATTTTCTTGGCGTGCCGTTCAATATTGCAAGCTATGCACTGCTGACCGCCATGGTGGCGCAGCAATGTGACCTTCAACTCGGTGAGTTTGTTTGGACGGGGGGTGATGTGCACCTGTACTCCAACCATTTCGAGCAAGCAAAAACCCAACTCTCACGCGAACCATTCGCACTGCCACGCCTAGAAATCAAACGCAAGCCCAGTTCTGTTTTCGAATATGAGTTCGAAGATTTTGAAATTGTGAATTACCAATCTCATCCTGGGATTAAGGCACCGATTGCGGTTTAGAATGCGTGGAGTCGCGGCGATGGAAGAAACTGCGAGGACTAAGTGTCAGCGACGGTGTGAGGCACATCTCTAAGGACAATTTCAGTAAATGAACAAAATATTAATTTTTGTAACCCTGACTTTGCTCTCTTGTTCTTCTAAAAAGAATCCCGGAAAATTTAATTACAGAATTTTGGGAGACGGCGAACCGACAATTGTCATTGACGTGGCAATGGGAGAAACCCTTCTAAGTTGGGACACATTGCAGACAAAGCTTGGCCAAATCACAACGGTTGTGACTTATGACAGATTAGGCCTTGGGAAATCCGACTCCACAAACGCCCCCAGGACAATAGAAAATTTAAGTAATGATTTAAATGAGTTTCTTGGAACGAATGAAATACCAAGGCCTTATTTATTTATTGGACATTCGCTCGGGGCTTCGATCATAAGAAAATACCAAAACGATCATCCGGAAAACGTTTTGGGAATGATTTTGATTGACCCTGTACACGAAGACCAATTTGACAGGTTGATGGCAATTAAGCCAAAAGAGGAACGAGAAAAGATATTAAAAGACAGAGAAGAATTTGAAAGGACCCTTGCGAATGGCGAGAGAAATGAGGCCGTTCAGTACCATCAACAGCGTGCAGCAATGAGGCAGGTCCAGTTTCCGAAAAATATTCCAATAACAATAATTGGCTCCTTCCAGGTGGGGCAGGGCGCAACCGACGAGGATCGACAAATCAAGAAAGAACTTTTTGGGCAATGGTTAGCTCAAGCCCCGCAGATAAAATTAATAGCAACTACAAAGAGTGGGCATTACATTCAAGATTCAGAACCTGAGTTGTTACTTGAGGAAGTAAAACTGATGATCGAAAAATTGCGAAACGAAAAAAGGTAAACCATAGCAAGTGTTTCCCTGGCGATTGTTGGTGTTTGCGTGAAGAAGGAGCCAACCCACCAACAAACCTTCGGCCCATCAAAATGTCGCAGATAAATCATTCTCTTGCCGATCCTTTTTTGTTTTCATCAATCCATAGATAACAAACCCAATCCCAAGTAGGATAAACGGAAGGCTCAACAGCTGCCCCATATCAAATTGCATTTGTTCCTCAAAGGCAACTTGTCTCTCTTTCACAAATTCAATAAAAAACCGTGCTATGAATATCAATGAAATCGAAAGTCCGAAAAAGAACCCGTTTTTTAATTTGGGGCGGTACCTTTTGTATAGATAGAAGGTCAGGATAAAGATCAGTAGATAAGCGATCGCTTCATAAAGTGGTGTGGGGTGCCTTGGCAAGTGGTCTTCACGCTCAAAAACAAATGCCCAAGGAACTTGTGTGGGGAACCCAATCACTTCCGAGTTCATTAAGTTCCCGACCCTGATAAAGCAACCGCCTAAAGGAGCAACTACGCCGATCAAATCAACCGTGTTTAAAATGGACTCGCGCGTTTGCCATGAATAAACAATCAGCGCAAGAATTAATCCAACCGCACCGCCATGACTAGCCAGCCCCAGATAACCGGTGAATTTGTATTCTCCTTCTATTCGCTGAATTGGTAAAAACATTTCCAAAGGATGATCGAAAAAATAGGCAGCGTCATAAAATAAGCAGTGCCCTAATCTCGCACCTACGATAATGCCAATCACGCCATATATGGTGAGTGTGTCTAATTTACCCGCGGTGATGTTTTCATTTTTAAAAATCCGTCTTAAGATCAAAAGGCAGAGCATGATGCCACTGGCAAATAAAATCCCGTAGTATCTCAAGGAGAAACCATTGATGTTGACAATCTCTGGATCGATGTTCCAGTGAATGAAGTTTATGTGCATTTGCGTTTAATTTTTTGTTCAGGTTTCATATGGTTACCACAAAGTTGCCGTTTGCGCTAAAGTCCCTTACGTAATCTGGACAGTAACCCGTTAAACATCGTCCGCGAAACTCGGCGTGGCCCCTAATTGTTTTTCCTTTTTTGAAATTGTTATGATTCAAAATCAGACTGAAGTTGTAAATCGGTAGTTCTCTAGGTCCGCCCGTTTCCCCAGATTCAGTAAAACTGAAGGTGATCAAACACTTCTTTCCGAATATTTTAATTGTGCATACGCTATAAATCGCTTCGTTTATAGCCTCAAGAGTCAACTGTAAAGTGTCTCCAATTTTGGTTGCTTTGACCAACGGCATGACGAGCAAATTGTACTTGTCGGGAAGATAGCTGATTTGGACATCTGACTTTGACGTGAAATTCTCGCCTGCTATTTTGAAGGATCTGCCTTCGCCTTTTATTTCATAGTCCAAGGTTTTGTCCACGGCGAAGTCTCGAGGTCGCTGGGAGTAAGTTTCCCATGACACCAAACTAAAAACTAAGACAATCAATGTCCTCATAAAAACACACCATACCCGAATATATACAATTGCCGAAATTCCCACTAGGTCGGACTAGCCAAACTATGGATATGCGGATGCTGATTTTAGCTCGTTTAAAGCACTTTCCATTTGAACCGATCGTCGTGAAAAAGTCTCATTGGCTATGGCAAGAAGCTAACTGCTAACCACCGCCAACCAACCACCAAAAAAATAAAAATGTCTATAATTGCAGCTACCTAATTGACACCTAAATAATCCACAAACCCAATGGTCACTTACAATCCCAAGACATGGCTGAACCTGATTTTTCATGCCTATAGCAAACAGGTAGTAAAAACGCTACAGCCCGCGCTTTTGAGCATCGGCGTGTTTACCGCTGTTCTTTGTTTAGCAAACGATTATTTTGAGTTGGACGAAAAGGATTTCCCGTCCTCCACGGTGGTGCACTCGCTTTTGGGTATAGTGCTCGGTTTGTTTTTGGTGTTCCGCACCAACTCCGCCTACGACCGCTGGTGGGAGGGACGTCGGCTGTGGGGCGGTCTTGTGAACAGCACTAGGAACTTCGCCCTGAAACTCAACGCAATTCTTCCCGCCGACTCCGCCGATCGCAAATGGTTTGCACAAATGATCAGCAATTTTACTATCGCTACAAAAGAACAATTGAGGAATGGCGTGCAACTATCGGAGTTGGAAATAGAAGACGAGGCCCTAAAAGAGAAAATGGCCAAGGCGGGTCACAAGCCTAATTTTATTTCATCGCTGATGTATCAAAAGGTCGAGGCCCTTTCACGCGCCAACGTCATCACCGGCTTTCATCTAGTCAATCTCGACAAGGAGATGAAAGATTTCATTGATCTTATGGGGGGATGCGAACGGATCAAGAAAACCCCGATCCCTTATTCCTACACGATGTACATCAAGAAATTCTTGTTCATCTACATCATTACGCTGCCTTTCGGTTTTTTGGAAACGTTTGGGTACTACACGATCCCTACTGTAATCCTCGTGTCTTTTATCCTTCTCAGTGTAGAATTGATTGCCGAAGAAATTGAAGATCCCTTTGGGCGTGACGTAAACGATTTGCCTACCGACGACATCTCGGCAACGATCAAAGCAAACGTTCGCGAAATTCTGCTATGATTTTTTAAAATCCGATTGAAGGATTTTGTCCCACAGGGCTGAGCTAACACCATACCCCTTGTCAGGTTCATGATAGTGATGCCTCATGTGGTGCTGCTTTAATTTTTTCAAAATCGCATTTTGAAAAGTGGCGTGATGGAAAGCATAGTGGGCCATATCGTAAAACAAATAGCCTGTCATGAATGCCGCGAAAAAGGAAGGCACCCAAGTCAACGGCAGCGATACTTGAAACAAATAATAAAACCCCATCGCGAGCGGAATGCTAACGGAAGGAGGCATCACCAGTCTCAACCGATCGTTGGGGAAATCGTGGTGCACCCCGTGAAAAATGAAATGCAGGCGCTGGCCCCATGACGACTTAGGAACAAAATGAAAGACAAATCGGTGTAAGAAATATTCAGTGGCCGTCCAGAAGAGCAGGCCGCCTCCATAACTCAAGAGAAAAACGAGAAGGCTGGAGCCCTCCATGGTTAAACTTTTCCAAAGGAAATAGCCGATCACAGGCACATAAACAACCAACGGCACGCTGTAGTGCACCTTCGAAAGAGGTTCAAGCCAATCGCTTTTGAACATACGGCTCGACTCTTTTGAATCAGAAACAAAATTTTTCGGCATAACTCAATATTCGGTACAAAATTGACCAAAAGTTACCGAATGCAAAAAATTGTCTCAAAATATACCGTACCCTATAAACCATCGACAAAATAGGTGTCTAAGCTGCGCGTTGATTTAGCTAACTTTATTACCTTCGTCCAACTAAAATGATTGAATTATGAAGAACCTGTGGGTAGCTGCGTTGATCGTTTTGGCGTCTTGTCAAAAGAACGAGACTGTTTCTGATTTTACTGGGAATCAATCCACTTATGGATTGGTCCAGGCTTCCCAATATGCAGTGAGTGGTACGGTAGTGTTCAAGGAACGAAAGGACGGCGGCACAACGGTGCAAGTGCAATTGAGTGGCACAGACGGCACCTCCCAATTACCGGTGCACCTCCACATGGGAGACATGTCTGCCAATGGCGCCGTCGTTGCAGCCCTCTTGAGCCCCGTGAACGCAAAGACAGGGGTAAGTCAGACAGTGATTACTCAACTAGCAGATGAAACCAAAGTTTCTTACAAGGATTTGATGAAACTGGCTGCCTACATTAACATTCACGCGTCTGATTCCGGTCCGGAAGGCAATGTGATCCTCGCCGCCGGTAACGTAGGCGCCAACGGCACAAAACTATCAGCGAACTTGCAAATCGGACTTTGCCAAACGACTAAACCTTGAAGCGTTTCTTTTCCATTTTCTTACTGTTGATCCTGTTCGTCCCCACACTTTTCAAGTTGAGTGTAGAAATTTATTATCAATTGAATAAGGAATACATCGCTGCAAATCTTTGTATGAATAAAGAACGCCCCATCACCATGTGCTACGGCCGATGTTTCGTGGACCAGAAAATACAATTGATCGATGAAACGCCGGTAACGTCAAGCTCGCTCTCACAAGTAGCCCCTGACCTTTCTGATTTTTTGATTTCTGATTTAGATTTTCAAAATCGATCGACAAATCAATTCCGGGAATTTTCTTTACAGCAAGAGCCTCCATTGGTTGATGGTTACTTGTTGTGTGTTTTCCGCCCGCCTCTAGCCTGATTTCTTTTGCGCTAGCGCCAACTGCGAATTCTTTTTTCGCAGCACTTTCTTTTTTCTAATCCCTTTGTTCACTCAACATGAAAAATTATTCTTTTTCAATATTCCTTCTTCTTTTTTCTACCGCTGTTATCGCTTGCCCTTTTTGCGGATGTGGTAACAGCAATTTTCAAGTGGGTGTGTTGCCCACGTTCTCAAAAGCATTCGTTGGGGTTCGATACAGTTACGCTCAATATAATTCGTTAAGTGCAGATGGAACCCAATTTAGCAACGACTATTTCCACAGTGTGGAGTTATGGGGTGGCTATCAATTCAAACGTATTCAATTGATGGCATTTGTTCCTTACCTGTCGTTGCACAAAACCAGTGATGATGGGGTTGCCGATTCGAAAGGCATTGGCGACGTGTTATTGCTTGCCAATTATAAAGTCACGTCCGAAAAGAAATTGGGAACAGCCAAACAATCACTTTGGCTAGGAGGGGGGATAAAACTTAAAACGGGCAAATACCAAGTTGACACCAGCGACCCCGCATTTACTGCCGGTGATTTCAACTCACAAGTGGGAACTGGTAGTACGGATTTTTTGGTCAGTGCAATTCACAATCTCTTATGGAACAGTCAAGGAGTTGTCACCAACGTGGCGTACAGAATTAATACCGCTAATGATCAGCAATTTCGATTTGGCAACCGCGTTTATGTTAATGCCGCTTACTTTCATTCTTGGCCCATTGCCATGACCACCATACGGCCGATGCTCGGATTGAATTTCTCGGCAAACGAGAATAATCATTTTGAGGGGCAGGTGGTAGAAGGAAGCAAAGGGTATGTGCTCAGTGGATTGGCGGGAGTCAATGTTCAGCGAAACAATATCGGTGTTTTGCTGAACGGATTTTTGCCAGTGGCCCAGGACTTGTATGATAACCAAACGCACTTTCATTCACGTGCCTCACTGGCGCTTACTTATTCTTTTTAAGGTGTGCGGGGCGGTTTCTTTAACATAAGTAGAAGTGTTATTCGTACCTTTGAGTTCGTGCTTTAGGCAATGTTGAGACAATTGGTTTTTGTTTTTGGATGGTTGATCGTGTCGCCGGTAGTTGCGCAGCTCAATTATCATTTTGATCAAACAATTCCAGTGAAGGTGGATGGAAAAAACATCAACCTGCCCTGGGCTGGGGGCCTGAACTCTGCGCAAGTCAACACTATTGATTTAAATAGAGACGGCAAGGAGGACTTGGCCATTTTCGATCGCACCGCCAACAAGCTTTTTACCTACCTGAGTACAGGAAATGGCTACACCTACAACCCTGAGTTTGAAGCTTTTTTCCCATCGGTGATCGATCAATGGGTATTGCTACGCGATTTTAACTGCGATGGACAAAAGGATTTGTTCACGAGTAACCCCGCTGGCATCTCGGTTTTTGTAAACGTGACGGGCAATTCAAACACGCCACGATGGAGACCATTTAATCAAGGCAACCCTTTGTTGACCATTGGCTTCAGCGGCAGTATCAACCTACAAGTAAATGGAACGGATATTCCGGCTATCGATGATGTTGATGAAGACGGAGACCTCGATATTATCGTAGCGCGGTTTGTTGGTATTGGCACAATGGAGTTTCATAAAAACCTAAGCATTGAAAACGTTGGGCGATGTGATTCGATGCAACTCCAGCGGGTCACCAATGAATGGGGTAATTTCATCGAGTGCAATTGCGGCAAGTATGTTTTTGGTGGCACTGATTGCAGTCAGTTTGGGGGCAGAACTTTGCATGATGCCGGAAAATCCCTATTGACCCTCGACCTAAATAATGACGGGTTACGTGATTTGATTTTTTCGGAACAGAATTGCAGCGCATTGTATCTTATAGAAAACGGAGGAACCAAGGATTCGGCGGACATGAAAAGTTTCGACCTTTTTCCACAAGGCCATCCAACGACGTTGCTCTTTCCAGCCGCCTTCTATGAGGATGCTGACTTTGATGGTGTCAAAGACTTGGTGGTCTCAACGAATATCAGTGCCCGTGTACCCAGTGCGATCGACCTGTCGAATTCAGTTTCGCTTTACAAAAACACCGGAACAACCGTGGCCCCACAGTTCAACCTTCAAAAAACAAATTGGCTGCAAGACCAAATGGTCGATGTGGGGAGTTATGCTTCGCCTGCCTTTGGCGATTACGACAATGATGGTGACATGGATTTGTTCGTAAGCTACTGGGCCGGCGTCGACACCACTTCATCCATTTTTCTGTACGAAAACACGGGAAGTTTTAGTTCGGCTTCATTTGAATTGATTGACAAAGACTATTTGGGCATCTCACAGTTGGGCTTATTCAACATCAATATTCAATTTGCTGATATCAACGTTGACGGAAAAAAGGATCTTGTGTTTACCGCCACCGACAAGAAATTATTTAACAGTCATTTGTTTTTCTTTGCCAACAAGAGCAATCAAAAATTTGATTTTGCAGGCCAACCTCTTGTAGAGATCAATTTTTCATTCAATCAATTCGAGAGTATTTTGATTACCGATGTCAACAGCGACGGGCTTCCGGATATTTTGATTGGCAAGACGGACGGCTCGCTCCAGTATTGGAACAACGGCGGCTCAGGTTCTTCTCCCCATTTCGGTCTATTTAATTCTAGTTATCTTGGTCTTGGCTCCAATATTATCCGTTATTGCCCAGCACCCGCAATAGCCGATATCAACGGCGACGGAAAACAAGACCTGCTCATTGGAAACAAAGGAACGGTGGTG
>Ga0310811_10007247_pt1 | contig 14191 bp, 14 predicted proteins | sample YCmetagenome_FD_207642 | JGI IMG/M metagenome (GOLD analysis project Ga0310811, IMG submission 207642) | Soil microbial communities from experimental microcosm in Duke University, North Carolina, United States - YC | ecosystem: Engineered > Artificial ecosystem > Soil microcosm > Unclassified ...
CGGCATCGCCATTCAGCATTTCGGCGGCCTGGGCAATCTGGCTCAGGGCCTTGAGGAATTTCTGCCGCTCGGGGAGGGGGAGGGGCTCCAGCAGGGCCCGCTCGGCCCGGTCCGCGGCGTTGCGAGCCGCTCTCAGGGCCTTGCGGCCGGTCGGGCTGATGGCCACGGCATTGGCGCGCTGATCTTCCTCAGTGCGCTCGCGCGACAGAAGACCCTTCTCCAGCATCCGGCGCACCATCTCCGCCAACGTCGAGCGATCGATGCCCGTGATCTCCACCAGCGCGGTCTGACTCGCGCCGTCATTCTGCTCCAGCGCGCACAACAATGTGTACTGCTGCTTGGTCAGCTCCTTGCCACCGGCTTCGCGCGCATAAAGGTCGCCATAGAATTGCTGGCAACGGCGAATGAGGTGAGAGGGCGCCTCGGAAAGATCAAAACCATTTCCCGGCCTGCGCTGCCCCTTCATCATCAACGTCCCCACGATATTTCGCTCTCATGCAGAGCGCGCCCCCAGCGTTCTCGTCCCGTATTCGGGTTTCAGGAAAGTGTGGCGCTCCGACAAGCGCAGTTAAAACGGTTTTGTGGTGAGAAGTCCATGCGCATTTTTTCTTTTGCGCATCTTGCAAAGGGCGTCCGCCCTCTCTCCATGGCGGCTCGCATGTGATCGTGACTGATGCGCGCCAGCCACAATTGTTTGTATGGCAGACGCCCTGGCGCACCATTCGCGTTGAGCGATCTCAGGATTTCCAAAGAGATAGCACGACGTCCGAAAACGGGAACGCGGGCAGTGCGCGCATCATTCTTGCGTTTCGCCCGCTCTTTCCGCTTCCGGGGCCTGATGCTTCATCACCAGAGGGGTCTGTGCGAGCGCGAACAAAAAAATCAGGGGGATGATGCCCCAGACCTTGAACGACACCCAGGTCGCTGTGGACGTGAGCCGCCACACCGTCTCATTGATGACCGCGAGCACAAGGAAGAACAGGCCCCAGCGCACGGTCAGTTTCCGCCAGCCCTGCTCATTCAATTCAAAAGCCTGTGCGAAGACATATTTGATGAACAAACGGTTGAAGAAGAGTCCACCAAGCAGCACTGCCCCAAAGAAGCCGTAAAGCACAGTGGGCTTCATCTTGATGAAGACATCGTTTTTCAAATAGAGCGTGAGGCCGCCGAATACCATCACCAGGATGGCGGTGAAAAGCGGCATGGGTGAAAGCCGTTTCTCAAGAAAATATCCGAGGCCCAGCGCCACCACGATCGCCACCATGAAACAGGCCGTGGCGCCGAAGATGCCCAGGTACCGGAAGGCCGCGAAAAAGATCAGCAGTGGCCCCAAATCGAGCGCCAGCCGCCGCACCTGGGGGTTCATGCCGCTTGTCCTTCCTTCAGCCGCTCCGCCCCCACCAGCGCCCGGGCAAAATCGGCGGCCCTGAACGGTTGCAGGTCGTCTTCGCCTTCGCCCACCCCGATATAATGGACGGGAAGGCCGAAGCGGGCTGCCAGCGCCACCAGGATGCCCCCCTTGGCCGTGCCATCCAGCTTGGTCATCACCAGGCCGGTCACGGGCACCGTGGCCGAAAAGGCCTCAACCTGCGAGAGAGCGTTCTGGCCGGTGGTGGCGTCCAGCACCAGCAGCACCGCATGGGGCGCGGAAGGATCGAGCTTCTTGATCACGCGCGCGATCTTTTCCAACTCGGCCATCAGGCCCGCCTTGTTCTGCAGCCGCCCGGCGGTATCGATCAGAAGAATGTCGCTGCCGTTGCTACGCGCCTTTTCCAGGGCCTCGAAGGCAAGCCCGGCCGCATCACCGCCCGGCTTGCCCGCGACGAACTCGGCCTTCGCCCGGCCCGCCCATATGCGCAGCTGCTCGATAGCGGCGGCGCGGAAGGTATCGCCGGCGGCCAAGGTCACTTTGGCGCCATCCTCGGCCAGACGCTTGGCCAGCTTGCCGATGGTCGTGGTCTTGCCGGTGCCATTGACGCCCGCGACCAGGATCACGAAGGGCTTCTTGTCATCGGTGACCTGCAAAGGCTTCTGCACCGGCGCCAATACCGTGGCGATCTCGGCGGCCAGAATGTCTTTTAGTTCGGGCGCGGTGATTTCCGCGTCATAGCGGCCTTTCGCCACGCCCTGCGCGATACGGCGGGCAGGATCGGCCCCCATGTCGGCGCGGATCAGGGCTTCTTCCAGCTCCGCGATGGTTTCGGCATCCAGCTTTTTCTTGGTCAGGATCTCGCCCAAGCCCGTCTTGGCCAGGCCGGATTTGAGCCGCTCGAAGAAAGTGGGCGGCGGCGGGGCTTCGCCGAATGTCCTCATGCAGCAACGCCTGTCAGATGATCGCCGGTCCGGCCGGTGATGGTAAGCGCCAGCAGCGTGCCCGGCTCGGGGGCGCCCTCCAGCGCGACTTGCGCGAAGCAGGGCGTATGGCCGCGGCTGCCCCGTTCCGCCAGCACCATCTGGCGGCTGCCGGTCAGGCTCTGAAGACGCGCCGTCAGTGCGACTGCGCCTCGCGCACGCAGCCGTGCCGCCCGTTCCTTGACCTGGGCGCGGGGCAGTTGCGGCATCCGCGCCGCTGGTGTGCCGGGCCGAGGGCTGAAGGGGAAGACATGCAGGAAGTTGAGACCCGCGTCATCCACCAGCTTCAGGCTGTTTTCGAACATCGCGTCGCTTTCGGTGGGAAAGCCCGCGATCAGATCGGCGCCGAAAGCCGCTTCGGGACGATGGCGCAGCACGTCCTGGCAGAAACGGATCGTGTCAGCACGGCTGTGGCGGCGCTTCATGCGTTTGAGGATCATGTCATCGCCGGACTGAACCGAAAGATGGAAATGCGGCATCAGCCGTTCCTCTTCGGCGATAACGCGCATCAGCGCCGGATCGGCCTCGATGGAATCGATGGAAGACAGGCGCAGGCGCTTCAGCTCCGGCACCATGCGCAGCAGCTTTTCCACCAGCACCCCCAGCGAGGGGCTGCCGGGAAGGTCGGCGCCATAGGAGGTCAGATCCACCCCCGTCAGCACGATTTCCGCGAAGCCGCATCCCGTCAGGCGGCGCGCTTCGGCCACCACTGAACCCATCGGCACGCTGCGGGAAGGCCCACGCCCGAAAGGAATGATGCAGAAAGTGCAGCGATGGTCGCAGCCATTCTGCACCTGCAGAAAGGCCCGGGTGTGGCCCTCGAAGTGGTCCACCATCTGCGCCGCCGTCTCATGCACGCTCATGATGTCGTTGACCTTGATGCGTTCGGCGCCGGCGACCCCGAAATCGCCGCGGCCGAAGCTGGCATAGCTGTCCGCCGAGAGTTTCTCGCGATTGCCCAGCACCGCATCCACCTCCGACATGGCGGCATAGGTCTCAGGCTCAACCTGCGCCGCGCAGCCTGTCACCAGGATGGAGCGGCAGGGATTTTCACGGCGGAGCTTGCGGATCGTCTGGCGCGACTGGCGCACGGCCTCTGCCGTCACCGCGCAGGTATTGACCACCACCACGTCGCGCAATTGCGCTTCGCTCGCGCGGGCCTTGATCGCCTCGCTCTCATAGGCATTGAGGCGGCAGCCAAAGGTCACAACCTCAACCGTCATACCAGCTTGTCCAGGTCCACCCGGCCGCGGAAGGGCATGGCGGTGGGTCCGGTCATCAGCACATGACCGTCTTCTTCGCGCCATTCGATATTGAGGCTGCCGCCGTCCAGCACCAGCTCCACTTTGCGCCCCGTCAGGCCGCGGCGGATAGCGGCCACGGCGGTGGCGCAGGCGCCCGTGCCGCAGGCCAGGGTCACGCCTACGCCGCGCTCCCAGACCCGCATGCGGATGCGCATCTTGTCCAGCACCTGGGCGAATTCCACATTGGTGCGCCTGGGAAAGAAGGGCAGGGTCTCGATCTTGGGGCCCAGGGTGGTGACAGGGGCCTTCTGCGCGTCGGGCACGAAGACCACGCAATGGGGATTGCCCACGGAGACGGCGCTCACGGGCAAGCTGCTGCCGCCCACGTCCAGGGGAAAGTTCGTCGTATCAACCTGGGACGCCAGGGGCACCTGATCCCAGGCCAGGCGCGGCTCGCCGATGTCCACCGCCACCTGGCCCTTGCCGGCCTCGTTGCAGACCAGCAGGCCGCCCTTGGTGGCCAGCTTGACCCGCGCCAGGCCCCGTTCGTCGAGCAGCAGGCGCGCGACACAGCGCGTGGCGTTGAGACAGGATTCCGATTCCGAGCCATCTGCATTGAAGAACAGCACATCCACGTCCGCGGCCGCGCCGCCGGGGCGCATCACGACCACTGTGTCGCAGCCGATGCCGAAATGCCGGTCGGCGATGGCGCGGGCCAGCGCCGGCGTCATGGAAAGGGCGGCGTCGCGGGCATCGAATATGACAAAGTCGTTGCCCAGGCCGTGCATTTTGACGAATGCGGTCATGGGCGGCGGTTATAGGGGTGAGGGGGGAAAAGCGAAAGGTCCGGTGGACCTTTCGCCCCCCGAACCGCCGCAGTGGCGCGCGGCCAAGCGCGACACGAGGCCGGACGCCGCGCTTTTCCATTGCCTGTGCCCACGAAAATTTCCATTGTTGCGGCCCCGTCCGGATGATCCATGCGCGCGACATCGAGCCTTCTCGCCCTGTTGTTCGGTTCCGTCCTCGCCACAGGAGTTTTTGTCATGCGTGCTGATGCCGATGGCCCGGCGGACCCTTATGTCTGGCTGGAGGATGTGCATGGGCAGAAGCCGCTCGCCTGGGTAACGGAGCAGAACAAGCAGTCGCTGGGCCTCTTGAAGGCAGATCCGCGCTATCAGAAGAATTACGATTCCATCCTGGAAGTGCTGGACGCTGCCGACCGCATTCCCATGGGCAGCCTTAGCCACGGCTATGTCTATAATTTCTGGCAGGACGCAACCAACCCCAAGGGCCTTTGGCGGCGCACGAGTATCGCCGATTACCAGAACCCCGCTCCGAAGTGGGAGTTGCTGCTGGATGTGGACGCGCTGGCGAAGACCGAGAAGGAAAACTGGGTCTTCAAGGGCGCGGAGTGCTCGCCTGGCGAAGTGCGCTGCCTGATCCGGCTGTCGCGCGGCGGCGGCGATGCGGTGGTGACACGCGAATATGACCTGAAGGCGAGGAAACTGGCGAACGATGGCTTCAGCCTTATCGAGGCCAAGGCCGATGCCAGCTATCTCGATGACGATACGGTGCTCTATTCCACCGCCAAGGACGGCGAGACCACCTCCAGCTATGCGCGGATCGCCAAGGAATGGAAGCGCGGCACACCGCTGTCGGCATCGCCGGTTCTTTACACGGGTGAGACCAGCGATGTTGGTGTCTCGCCTGCCACTTTCCATACCAGGCGCGGCAATGTCGGCATGGTCATCCGCAACGTCACCTTTTTCGAGACCGATTATTTCCTGGTGGAAAATGGCAAGGCGCGGAAGCTGCCCCTGCCCCGCTCCGCCGACCTCAAAGGCGTGTTCGATGGCGCTTTCCTTGCCACCTTGCGCGAGCCTTATACGACGGATGGTGTCGCCCTGCCCAAGGGCGCGCTGGTGGCTTTCCGGGAAGGGGCAAAGCCGCAGGTGATCTTTGCGCCCGGTCCGCGCCAGAGCATCGAGAGCGTCGGCATCGGCCGCGACAAGATCTATGTCGCCATCACGAGCAATGTGATCGGCCAGGTCCATGTCTTCACGTCCGGCGCGGCGGGATGGCGCGATACGGTGCTGGCGCTTCCCGGCAACGGGTCGGCCGACATTGTCGCGGCCAATGATTTCGGGCCGGAGGCCATGTTCACTTTCCAGAACTACCTGACGCCCACAACGCTCTACTTCGATCCGGGCAATGATCAGCCGAAGCCGATCAAATCCCTGCCGGCGCGTTTTGACTCATCGAACCTGGTCACCGAACAGTTCGAGGCCACGTCCAGGGACGGGACCAAGGTCCCCTATTTCGTCACCCGTCCAAAGGCCCTGTCCGGGGCTGCTCCGACCATCCTGTACGGCTATGGCGGCTTTGAGGTGTCCCTGACGCCGTCCTACAGCGCCAATTTCGGCCGGCTGTGGCTGAGCCATGGCGGCATCTATGTGGTGGCCAATATCCGCGGTGGCGGAGAATTCGGGCCGGCCTGGCATGATGCCGCACTCAAGACCAAGCGCCAGCACGCCTATGACGATTTCGAGGCGGTGGCGGCCGATCTGGTGAAGCGGGGCCTGACCACGTCCAACCAGCTTGGCATCATGGGCGGCTCCAATGGCGGTCTCCTGGTGTCAACGGTGATGGTGCAGCGGCCGGAACTGTTCGGCGCCGTGGTCTGTCAGGTGCCGTTGGTGGACATGATCGCCTTCACCCATATCGGCGCGGGCGCAAGCTGGATCGGGGAATATGGCGATCCCAAGATCGCGGCCGAGCGCGATTACATCCTTTCCTATAGCCCCTATCAGAATGTGAAGCAGGCAGGTCACTATCCGCCGGTCTTCTTCGTCACTGCCACCAGCGACGACCGGGTGACGCCCGTGCACGCCCGCAAGATGGCGGCGAAGATGGAAGCGCAGGGACACGAGGTGCTGTTCTACGAGAACACCGATGGCGGTCATGCCGCCGCCGCCGATCACCGCCAGGCGGCGGAGATGTGGGGGCTCAGCTTCGTCTATCTGGCGCAGAAGCTGGGCCTGAAAAACTGACAAGCAGAGCTGAATACAGAAAAGCCCGCCGGTGAGGGCGGGCCATCTGTATTCAGATGCTTTTTGTTTAGCGGCCTTTGGCGATACGCGGCTTGGGCGCCGCGACCGGGACTTCTTTGGGCTTGATGGCCTTCTTGGCCAGGGCCTCACGGTTCTTCACCGCGGCGGCCGAGAGATCGGGAATCTTGGGCATGGCTGGTTCCGGCGGATTTCTGGGGGCACCCTAGGCCCCCCCAGGCCCTCCGTAAACGGATGGTTTACATTACGGTAACGAACCCGCCCTGAACCCAACCCTTGGTGGCCGGCTGTCAGGCGATCGCCGCCCCTTGTATGCCCAGCCGTACCAAATAGACGGACTGGGAAGCGCACATCCATAGCCAGTCCCGTTTGGGCCCGCAGAAGGTGATATTGGCGCAGGTTTCCGGCAGGCGGATGCGGCCGATGCACTTGCCCTCCGGGTTCCAGACCGTAACCCCCATATAACCGATCCGCGAGGTCGAGCCCGACCAGACATTGCCGGCTACGTCCACGCGATGGCCATCGAAGCCGCACTTCACCCCATCTACCATGCCGTCGCTGAAGCGGCGCTGATTGGCGATGCCGTTGCCGCGCACGTCGGCCACATCGATGTTGGCGCCCCAGACGAAATAGACCTTGCTGTGATCGGGCGAGAAGGCGATGCCGTTCGGCACCAGGCCAGGCTTGCCTTCCAGCACCACATCGATCTTGCCGCTGGGATCCACGCGATAGATGCAGGGCGGGCGCACCTGCTTGCGCGAGCCGATCACGCCCAGCATGCCATTGCCGATGCGGTTGTTGGCGAGACCCTTGGGATCCAGCGGCCCGCTGCCGTCATCGGGATGACCTTCCTGGAGGAAGGACCCGTAATAGGGATCGGTGAACCAGACCGAGCCGTCCTTGTGCACGGCGATGTCGTTGGGGGAGTTGAGCGGCTGGCCGTTGTAATTGTCGGCCAGCACGGTCAGCGAGCCGTCATGCTCGAACCTCACCACGCGGCGCAGATAATGCTGGGCGCAAATCTGGCGGCCTTGATAGTCGAAGGTGTTGCCGTTGCCGTTGTAGGACGGCCGCCGGAATTCGGTGACCTCGCCCGTCTCCCAGATGTAGCGGTACTGGATATCGGCGGCGACGTCACTGAACACGACATACTGGCCCATGTTCGACCAGGCCGGGCCTTCCGCCCATTGAAAGCCCGTTCGGACGCGCTTGATGAAGCTGTGGCCGACGAACAGGCCGTTAGCGCTGGGGTCCAGGATCAGGATATCCGGGTCGGGATAGACGCTGGGCGGGGCATGCCGCCCGAAATCGCGGCCGGTCAGCACATTGGGCTCCGGCCCGAATTGCGCTTTGGTCTGCGCCAGCGCCATTCCCGGCGCGGCGATGGCCGCGCCCGCGATCAGGCCGCGGCGCGTCAGGTCGAATGTCATGGAAATCCCTCCCAGCGGTTGTTGTTCTTGGGCAAGGGGACCGCGCCCCGGCTGCGCTGTCAACCGGGTGCATCACCCGGCTTAGCCGGGCGCTGCGCCTTGCATGTTCACTCTCAGCATGTAGATCGACTGGGTCGCGGTCATGAAGACATGGTCGCGCTTGGGCCCGGCAAAGCAGAGATTTGCGCAAGGTTCGGGCAGGCGGATGCGGCCGATCAGTTTGCCGTCCGGATTCCACACCGTGACTCCGGCATAGCCCAAAGGGGCGGCCGAACTCGCCCAGATATTGCCGGCGCGGTCGGCGCGCATGCCGTCCGGCCCGCAGCGCACCCCGTCCACCATGCAGTCAGTGAAGTCGCGCAGGTTCGCGACCTTGGTGCCGCGTATGTCGCCCACCGAAATGGCGCCGCCGCGGATGACATAGACCTTGGTGTAGTCGGGCGAGAAGCAGATGCCGTTGGGCGCCTTGCCCTGTTCGAAGGGCACCGCAACCTCGACCTTGCCGCTGGGATCGATGCGATAGACGTTCATCGGCAGCTGCTGATGCAGGCTGCCGGCTTTCTGGATGCCGACGCCGGTATTGCCGATGGCCGGATCGCGCACTCCACCCGCATTCATCGGCCCATCGCCCTGGTCGGGATGGCCCTCCGCCAGATTGCCGCCGAATTGCGGGTCGGTGAACCAGACGCTGCCGTCCTTGTGCGGGGCAAGGTCGTTGGGCGAGTTGAGCGGCTTGCCGTCGAACTGATCGGCCAGCACGGTCATCGAGCCGTCCCATTCCCAGCGCACCACGCGGCGGAAGAAATCCTGGGTGGAAAGCTGGCGGCCCTGATGGTCGAAGCTGTTGCCGTTGGTGGAGAAGGAGGGCCGGCGGAATACCGTGACTTCGCCCGTCTCCCAGATATAGCGATAGAGCGTGTCGTTCTTGACGTCGCTGAAGATGGCGTACATGCCGATATTGGACCAGGCCGGGCCTTCGGCCAGATGCAGGCCGGTATAGAGGCGGCGGATCACTTCCTGGCCGATCAACAGGCCGCCGAAGGAGGGGTCCACCCGTAGCACGTCAGGATCGGGCGAGAAGACGGGGGCAGCGCCCGGCGAGAAATCACGCGGCGGATCGGTGATCACCGAACGTGGTGTGCCCAACAGCGGCCTGGCGTTCTGGGCATGCGCCAGACCCGGTATCGTGGCAGCGGCGCCCGCCAGCACCAGGCGGCGATTGAGATCGGTCACGAATATCCTCCCCATTATCTTGTTTTGGCGCTGAGCATCGAAGCCGTGCTGGAAACTGTCAATCACGCCCCATGGTGTGGATGGGCGTGAAACAGCCCACGATCAGGCGCCTGGCATCGAAGGGCATGTCGGCGGGCATCTTCATGCTCGGGTCCCGGTGCATTTTCTCTTCCGCCGCATCGAGAAATTCCCGGCTGGGCCAGATCTGCCAGGAGAAGACGATCTTCTCGTCTTCGCGCGCGGCCACGGCGCGAGGGAAGTCGGTGAGCTTGCCTCTGGGGACTTTGTCCTCCCAGGACTCGACGATTTCCAGGCAGCCATAGTCCCTGAAGAAGGTCGCGCTGGTCTCAGCCCATTTGCGATAGGCCTCCATCTTCGCGGCCGGGACAGGAATGACGAAACCAGCGACATACATGATCAGATTCCTTTGATCGTGGTTCCCGCCCATAGCAGCGGGCAGATGCGAGTCCGTCAAACAGCCGGCCAAATTTGACTTTCAGGGCCTTCCGCGCCTAAAACCCCGCCACTTTCCGGAAAGCCGCTACGACTTTCCGGTCCCCCGCCCGGCGCGGGGGATCGCCCCCGAGCAGCGCAGGTGCGCCCCTCGGGGCGAAATTGCTTGGAATTTCGCCCAAAGAAAAAGGGCGTAACTGTTTGGAGTTATTGGAATTGTTTGAAAGCCTGCAATCCCGCCTCAGTGGCGTCTTCGACAAGCTCCGCGGCCGCGGCGCCCTGACCGAAGCCGATGTGGATGCCGCTTTGGGCGAAGTCCGCAGCGCCCTGATCGAGGCCGATGTGGCCCTGCCGGTGGTCAAGGACTTCATCGAAAAGGTCCGCCCCCGCGCCATTGGCGAGAATGTGATCCGCTCGGTCACGCCCGGCCAGCAGGTGATCAAGATCGTGCATGACGTGCTGGTCGAGACCCTGGGTCAGGAGAATGAGCAGCTTTCCATCGGCTCCCCGCCCGCGCCCATCTTGATGGTGGGCCTGCAGGGTTCGGGCAAGACCACCACCAGCGCCAAGCTGGGCCTGCTGCTGCAGACCAAGGAAAAGAAGCGCGTGCTGATGGCCTCGCTGGACACCACCCGTCCGGCCGCCATGGAGCAGCTGCGCGTGCTGGGCGAACAGGCCGGCATCGCCACCTTGCCGATCATCGCCGGCCAGGGCCCCCTCGATATCGCCCGCCGGGCCATGGCCTCGGCCAAGGTCGGTGGCTATGACGCCGTCATTCTCGATACCGCCGGCCGCCAGCATGTGGACGAGCATCTGATGGCGGAAGTCGCCAGCGTCAAGCAACTGACGAATCCGCATGAGACCCTGCTGGTCGCCGATGCGCTGACCGGCCAGGACGCGGTCAATATCGCCAAGTCGTTCAATGAGCGCGTCGGCGTCTCCGGCATCATCCTGACCCGTGTGGACGGCGATGGCCGCGGCGGCGCGGCGCTTTCCATGCGCACTGTTACCGGCGCGCCGATCAAGTTCCTGGGCGCCGGCGAAAAGCTGGACGCGCTCGAACCCTTCCATCCGGCGCGCGTGGCCTCCCGCATCCTCGACATGGGCGATGTGGTCTCCCTGGTCGAGAAGGCGTCCGAGACGCTCGACAAGGAAGAGGCGGAGAAGATCGCCGCCAAAATGAAGAAGGGTCAGTTCGATATGAACGACCTGAAGGCCCAGCTGAACCAGATGAAGAAGCTGGGCGGCATGAAGGGCGTCCTGGGCATGCTGCCGGGCGTGGGCAAGATCAAGGGCCAGCTGGAGGCGGCGGGCCTCGATGACAAGATCCTCACCCGCCAGGAAGCCATCATCCAATCCATGACCAAGGCCGAGCGCACAGAGCCCGACATCATCAACGGTTCGCGCAGGAAGCGCATCGCCGCCGGCGCGGGCGTCGATGTCAGTGAGGTCAACAAGCTCCTCAAGATGCACCGTCAGATGGCGGACATGATGAAGAAGATGGGCAAGGGAAAGATGCCGATGATGCCTCCGGGCATGGGCGGCGGCTTCCCCGGTGGAATGCCGCCCGGAATGTTTCCGGGCCGGCGCTAGGAGCGAAGGCGCGAGCCGGAGCGACCAAAAAAAGAAGTCAACGCATAACGAGTTTAACGCTTAAACTGAAGGAAAAACCAATGGCACTTCGCATTCGTCTGGCTCGCGGCGGCACCAAGAAACGCCCGCACTACAATATCGTGATCTCGGACTCGCGCAGCCCGCGTGACGGCCGCTTCATCCAGAAGATCGGCTTCTACAATCCGCTCCTGCCGTCCGATCACGCCGATCGCATCAAGCTGGACCTGGAAGCGGCCAAGACCTGGATCGCCAAGGGTGCTGTGGCGACCGACCGCGTGAACAAGTGGCTGGCCAATGCGGGCCTGGTCAAGGCGCGCACCCACAACAATCCGCAGAAGGCCCAGCCCAAGAAGAAGGCGCAGGAACGCGCCGCCGCGGCCGCCAAGGCCGCTGAAGCTGCGTAAGGACGTGCGGCGGGACGTTCTTCTCGTTGCCGTCATCGGGGCGGTGGGGCTGAAGGGCGAGGTGAGGGCAAAGCTCTTCACCGCTACGCCCGATGCCCTGCCGCGCTATCGCAGCCTGCACACAGCGCAAGGCCGCACGCTTGTCATCACCGCCTTTCGCCCTTCCAAAGAGGGCGAGGCGGTGATTGCTTTTGAGGGCGTGGGCGACCGCGATGCCGCCGAGGCGTTAAAAGGGGCGGAGCTCTATGTGGACCGCGCCATGCTGCCCGAGACCGGCGAGGACGAATTCTATCACGCCGACCTGATCGGGCTGGAAGCGCGCGATGGCGAAGGCCGGGTGCTGGGCAAGGTCGCCGCCCTTCACAATTTCGGCGCCAGCGACGTGATCGAACTGATCCGGTCCGACGGCGACAGCGTGCATCTGGCCTTCACCCGCGAAACGGTGCCGGTGCTGAATATCGAAGCGGGCTATATTGTCGTCGCGGTACCCGAGGACGACGAAGACAACGACCATGTCGAGTAGGTGAGGCGCGGTTCGCCGAAGGCGAACGAAATGGTCCGGTGGACCATTTCGAGCAACGAACGCCGCGAGCTGGAGCGAGCGGCCGTCGAAGCGGCGAAGATCTAACGGGAGTATCGATGTCGAGCTCAGTTTGGTCGGCGACAGTTCTGACTCTCTTTCCCGAGATGTTTCCGGGCCCGCTGGGCATTTCGCTCCTGGGCAAAGCCCTGGAGAAAGGCCTCTGGTCGCTGGAGGTGCGCGACATCCGCGACCATGGCTTGGGCAAGCACCGCACCGTGGATGATACGCCGGCGGGCGGCGGGCCGGGCATGGTTATGCGTGCAGACGTGGCGGCGGCGGCGATCGATGCCGTGGAGCGCAAGGATCGGCCGTTGATCTATCTGTCGCCTCGCGGCGCACCGCTGACGCAGGCCCGGGTGAAGGAACTGGCCGCGGGCCCCGGCGCTGTCCTGCTCTGCGGCCGTTTTGAAGGCCTGGATCAGCGGGTGATCGAGGCGCGGAACCTGGAAGAAATCAGCCTGGGCGATTTTGTGCTGGCTGGCGGGGAGATTGCCGCCATGGCCCTGATCGAGGCCTCGGTCCGGCTGCTGCCGGGAGTCCTGGGCGCTTCTGCTTCCACCGCCGAGGAAAGCTTCACCTCGGGCCTGCTCGAATACCCCCATTACACCCGGCCCCAGATGTTCGAAGACCGGTCCATCCCGGATGTGTTAACCGGTGGAAATCATTCGGAAATTTCCAAATTTCGTCAGTCTCAGGCGGAAGAGCTGACCCGCCTGCGGCGCCCCGACCTCTGGGGGGCTTACGAAAAGGCCCCAAAAGCCTTTGAAAAAGGCCCCCGCTAGGCTATACGCGCCCGCTCAATTCGCTTTTTCCCGGAGATCCCAATGAACCTGTTGCAGCAGCTCGAAGCCGAGCAGATGGCCGCCTTGCGGGCCAAGAAGCTGCCGGAATTCCGCCCGGGCGATACGCTGAAGGTCAACGTCAAGGTGGTGGACGTCACCTATGACGAGAAGGCCAAGCAGAACAAGACCCGCGAGCGCCTGCAGGCCTTCGAGGGCGTCTGCATCGCCCGCCAGGGCGCCGGCCTGAACGAGGCTTTCACCGTGCGCAAGGTGTCGTATGGCGAAGGCGTGGAACGCGTTTTCCCGGTCTATTCGCCGCTGGTGGATTCGGTGGTGGTGGTGCGCAAGGGCAAGGTCCGCCGCGCCAAGCTCTATTATCTGCGCGGCCGCACCGGCAAGTCCGCCCGCATCAGTGAGCGCACCGACAGCGCCGCGGTCGAGGGTCCGGAAGCCGCCTAGAATCGGCATTTCTTCGCCAAACTCGAGAGCCGCGGATGTTTCATCCGCGGCTCTTTTGCTTTCCCAGTGGTCCGATTCCAACATTCGCATCCCATTTGCGCCAAGCACTTTGCGAATGTTGGAATCAAAGGACCACTGGCAACTATATGATTCTAGTGGAGCTTTGGATTTGACATTCGCTCTCGGTGTTCGCGCCAAGCGGGGTAGCGAATGTCAAATCCGCTCCACTAGGGCGCCGGAAAGCCCGATTTTTCGGGGTTTTCCACCACATATCTGCGGAAAGCCCCAATTTATTGCGTTTTTTTGAGCCCGGCCCCCTTTATCTTGCAGGAAATACCGTAAAATTGGGCTCTTCGTTGATTCGTTACCTAGAGGGAGAAACCCATGGCCACCGCTGCCAAAGCAAAAGTCGAAACCGTCTCCACACGTCAGCTTGCCGGCCAGCTGGCCGAGAAGCATGAGCTCTCCCAGAAAAGCGCCAACGCGATCCTGGAAGACACGATCGGCCTGATCACCAAGCACCTGAAGAAGGGCGCCCGCATCCGTCTCAACGGTCTGGGCATCCTGGT
>Ga0310811_10007248_pt1 | contig 14191 bp, 13 predicted proteins | sample YCmetagenome_FD_207642 | JGI IMG/M metagenome (GOLD analysis project Ga0310811, IMG submission 207642) | Soil microbial communities from experimental microcosm in Duke University, North Carolina, United States - YC | ecosystem: Engineered > Artificial ecosystem > Soil microcosm > Unclassified ...
AGCGCCGCGCCAGTGACAGCGGTGAGCGGGAGCGCAAAGAGAAACAGATACAGCGTCCATTGCACGGCCTTCGCCGCGACGCTCATCCAAAGCGAAATCTGGGGAGGATCCGGTTGCTTATCGACCTTCCGCCACAGGACGCGCATTACGACAAGCGCGAACACGCACAACCCTAACGTCTCGTGGAGCTGCCGGTCAAAGTCGCGGGCGTGTGCGTAGACACGCTGCTCGGACCCTCCGGGGCCATATATGAAGGCAACCAGAACAAAGACCGCCGTCGCCCAGTGAAAGAATTGGGCCAGGGCCCCGTAGCGCGATTGATGCACGATTCAGTCTCCCCGTCAAAAAATCAAGCATGAGATAGCGGCAGCCTTGCATTATTGCAGCGTGTCAAACTCAGTGACCAAGACCGCTCTTGGCGATCTGTTGCTCCACGAACTGAGCGAACAGTGCATGCAGGCGCGTCGTCGGATGAAGACTGTCGGCAAAGATATAGGTCTGGTCAGCATTTGCCGTCACGTAGGTCTTCGGCGAGCACAGCAATGCCGTGGCCCGGGGCGTTTTCGCAGGGTCGCAGGCGACGCCGGTATTCGACACGGCGAAGCCATTGGCCTGGAAGTTCATGACGATCTGGCTTATCCAGGTATAGGAATCGATCTGGATGACCTTGCCTTGCAGGCCACCGACCTGCAAGGCGGTGCTCAAGCTAGTGTTGAAGAGTTGCGATAACTGGGTCAGGTTTGCCCCGCCGTCGGCGGAGGCGATGCCTGTGGGCGATAGTCCGACATTCGGAACATTGGCCACGACGACATGCGTGGCGCCATTCTGGACGATTTGCCCGACAACTTGAGCCAGCGTGGCTGCCGCCGTCTGCACGGTCTGCGCCGCGGCCGGCAGCGCCCCGGCGCGAAGCACGTCGTTCGAGCCAGCCCAGACCAGCACCAGTTGATTGGCGTTGAAGCTGCCGTGAGCGGCCAGATAGCTCGACACCTGCTGAGTGACGGGCATTTCGACATCGCCGATCAGGTCGGTGAGAAAGTTGTACAAATTTGCCGGCGTAGCCACCGTGGCGCCGCCTTGCGCATACCCCAGGCCGTTTTGCGCACGCAAGTTATGAGCGATGTCGATCACAAACGCCGCGTTTAGTGTATCGCCGTAGTATTGCGCGATATTCTGAGTCCACACTTGCCCCGGATTGGTCGTGAAACGCCCCCCGCCGACCGTGCTCGCGATCGGCGCATAGGTTCCGACGTCCGACAGGCTGTCGCCGAACGAGACAATTTGCAGATGAATGCCGCCGGCAGGGACGGCCGCGCTGCTGTCACTACTGGAGCCGCCTCCCTGCCCGCCGCAAGCGGTAAGCAGTATAAATATCGCAGCAAAAATTGCAGCACATACCTTGCCATGGATGCCTTGCATAGCTGCTCCTGCGCGTGATGAATGTGCCGCTGATCGGCCGAGCAGCTGCGCTCAGGTGGCCGGCTTTGAATATCGTTCTTGCGATAAGCCCATGCCCTAAGCAAAAAGGATGCGCTGTCTTGACTGACGAAGCGCCCAGCACGACCGCGGCGACTTACGGAGCGCCGATGCTAGGCGGTCATTCTGGCGTGGCGGGCCGTTCGAGGCGATCACAGCTGCAAGAACTCGCGTATGGCGTGTTTGGCTGCATTGATCTCGGCGGCCGTCGCCCGCTCATCTTCATACTTGAACTCTTGAGCGATGTAGCTCCAACTGCCCAACTGATCGACGAGAGCAACGCCTGGCCTTGCAAGACTATTGATCGGAATCTCTGTTTCCCAACCCCTTATGGTGCTGGTGATCGGCAGTCCCATAATCCGGCCGGTAATTTGGTTCATGACGTGATCAGAGATAACGAGAACCGCGCGATAGCCGTCCTGCTCGTTGCCCTTTGCGGGCCCGATGCACAGCCGAACGATGTCGCCCGTGTCCGGTATTCCATTAACCATTTTGTTCCCTACGTATTATTAGGCCGCGTCGGATCGTCCACCCCCCCGAGTTCGCTGCCGACGGGGTCGCCAAAGTCGATGTCATCATGCCTTGCGAGCTTGCTTTCCTTGAACTGCTGGATCAGGCGCTCACGCGAGAAGCGCGCGATGGGAGCGTGCGGCTGCACGATCACCATGCCATGCTCCACTCGAACATCGACCTCCTGATCTTCTGCAAGTTGAGCCTCACTCGCCAAATTGGCGGGTATTCTCACGGCGAGGCTGTTGCCCCACCGCTTAATGGTCTGCGTCGTCATACCCCTCTCCGGCTGAAATGTCTGGCAGCGCGGCGCCGTTGACCGCACACGGTAATCGAGCTCGCGCGCGCTTCAACTGGAAGTTTCGTCTATACGCCAGTTGATACAAGCATCTTATGCCTCGCTAAATCGCGTGTCAACACGCGTTGATACACTGGCCGCACCTGACCCAGCCCGAGGTATGAGTAGCCCGAGACATTCAAAGGCGAATGGCGTTCAACTCCCTGAAGGCATATAACCGTCGTTCAACGTCTTGAGGAAGGCAATGATGTCGTCGATATCCTGCTCCGTCATCGCGGGCTTGTCACCGAGCTTGCGATCGAATGGTGCATCGGCGACGTCGACGTTTGCCCAATACTTCGCTGGGATATCGTTGTACTTCTCAACCTTGCCTGCACCATCGAGTGGATAGATCTTTTCCGGGTTCGTATCACGCAGATTGTAGAAATCCATCACCTGTTTGAGGTCATGGTAGATGCCGTTGTGGAAGAACACATGCCGGGTCGCCGCGTTGCGTAGGGTCGGCGTCAGGAACATGCCGCAAAATTGCGTCTGGTCCTTGATGTCGTCCCGGAATGGGCCGCATACCCCCAAGTCGTAAAACTTCGGGTCCTTGTTCAGTGGAAGTTTCGCGTTGCGCGGCACACCGAGCGCTTCGTACTGCGTATCGGTGAACAAGGGTGGCAGATTGTCGGAAGAGGGTTTGCTCAAATGACACCCGGCGCAGTTTGCTTTGGCGGGGTCGTTGAACAACCGCAGGCCACGGAGTTCGGCCTGCGTTAGATGAGCCTTGCCCTCGAGCCAGTAGTCGTATTTGCTGGTGAACTGATGGAACGAGGCGTCTTCGATCTGGTAGCGGCCGACCGCGAACATCGCCTCGGCGAGCAGGAGATTTGGCTCGTTCAGGATGGATTGGCCGAACAATTTCGGGAACTCACCTACATATTTCGTTTGCAGCAGTTTGCGCGCGACATCTTCATGTGTCGCGTTCGCCATTTCGACGGGATTGGTCAGTGGAATGATGGCCTGATCCTGAAGCGTGCTCGCGCGACCATCCCAAAAAAGGCCGCCTTGCGGCACCAACGCGGGCGCGGCCGGCACAACACCCGCCGTCTTCACGGCGCGCTGCACTCCCATCGCGGCCGAGGCGAGCTGAGTAAGTGTGACGGGCGCTGGACCATCGTTGTCGCCTGCGTCTGGGCCAATGCTGAATGGCGCCTGGCGATACAGGTAGCTTAGAGAGGGCACGGGCCGATAGCCCGCGGACGTCATATGCGGGCCGCCGAACTGCACCGACAAGTTGTTGGGCGGTCCGTACGCGTGCTGCGCGCTGTGGCACGAGGCGCAAGCCAGCTTGCCCGACACCGACAGCGACGGGTCATTGAAAATCTGTTTGCCGAGCAACGCCATCTCACTGAGCGGTCGAACCGGCGGCCGTCGCAGTTCGACCGGCGCGGGATTGGCGCCCGTCGTGTTCTCCACGACGCTGCCGATCACCTCGGGTGTGCGCTCCGGATAGACAAGCGCAAATGCGGCATAGGCAAGCAGCGTAAGCGCGACCACAATTGCGACCCATTTGAGCGGGCGAAGCGACGGCCTGGCCGTGCTGGGAGCGGATTTTCCACGGGATGGCAGGGCGGGCGTGCCAGCGTTCGAGCGAAGGTTCATGGCGGCGGTGACAGAATGCAATGAAGAGCGATCAAGGCAAATCGAACCGGTACGCTTAGCGTACCGGCTAGAAACCCACATTACAGTGTGCTCGTTCGGTGTTCCGGGTCGAAGCGAGCCTCTGCAACGTCGATCAGTTCGTCGGGGCAGCCGACAGGACCGTGCCTTGCGACTGGTCGAGGAACAGCGTCGGGTTCGTGCCGCCGTTCGTGAAGTCGAACATGCCGCGGATGTCGCCGGCCGTCGCGTCGAACGAGCCTTGACCGATGCGTTGGCCACCAAGCCAGTTGTCTTCGATGAACTTGACGACCGATGCTTGCGTGATCGGCGTGTGGTCCACGTAGTTGGCCCTTGCATACGGCGAGATCACGATGAACGGCGTACGCGTACCCGGGCCGCAACGACCGTTGACCGGCGTGCCGGCAACACCAACCGGTCGTGCAGCGACACTCATGCCGCACGAGCCGGCGCTGTCGTACTGGTCAGCGCCCGTGAAGCTCGCACCGCCGGCGCTGATGACCGTGGTGTTGTCGTTCGAAGCGCTCGTGAGCGTCGGCTTCTGATGGTCGTACCAGCCATCCGAATCGTCGTAGGCGATGACCACGGCTGTGTTCTTCCAGTCAGGCTGTTGCATTAGGAAGTTGACCACTTTCGTGACGAACGCTTGCTCGTCGATCGGGTCCGAGTTGCCTGGGTGACCATCGCTGACAGCCGGTGCCTTGAGGAAGCTGACCGACGGGAAGTTGTTCGCCGACACAGCCGTGAAAAAGTCGTTGCTGTCGTACTGATGGTGAACCGGCGACGTTCCGGTGGTGTCCTTCGGATCCGGGTAACCGATCAGCGCGGTCGACGTCGGACGTTCGTGGTGCGGGTTCGACGTCGTCGCATAGTACTGGAACCATGCATGGTGCTGAACGTAGTCGGCCGAGTTGGCGTTGAGGATGTCGGAGAACGTCGAGCGCTGGCAGCCCTTGGTGCCGTTGGGGTTCGTGATCGTCAAGTCGAAGCCGCCCATGAAGCCGCCCCAGGTTAGGCGCTTCGCGTTAAGCAGGTCGCCGATGTTCTTGCCCTTCATCATCACGGTCGGGTTGGTGGTATTGCCGCCCCCGGCTACCTGGGCTGCGATCGAGCAGTCGTCGGTCGTCGGATCCAGATCGCCGACCAGGGTGTGGTCACCGTTGCCATCGATAATTGCATTGGTTGAGGTCGTAATGGCCGGATTGAAAAGGTTGGCGGAGAGGGTCAGACCATTATTCTGACCGGACACTACTTCAATCGCGCCGGGACTCGACGGGCCGAACGTATCCGTCCACGCGTTGTCGCTCATGGCGAAATGCTGGGCGTAATTCCAATAAGCCGTCACCGTGTTGCCGTCGAAATAGCCGAGCACCTGACCTTGGGAACCGAAGGCGCCCGTGCTGCCCGCCAGGGTGCTGCCAGCTGCCGTGAACATTGGGAACGCGTCCATCGCGCCGTTGTGGTCGGCGAGCTGTTCAGGCGTATAGCTGTGATTCTGGCTCTTCGTATTGGCTTGCGAGCGGTCGAGACGGAACGGCGTCACGTCGGCGACCGTTAGCGGGGCGGCGGGCGTGCCGGTCAGCAGCGCCGGCACTGCAACGCCGTTGATTGTCACAGCGGCCGTTGCGAGGTTCGGCGAGCCGGGCAGTGCGTTCGGGTTCGTCGCACCGCTAATGCCGTTGGCCGCCAGGGTATTGACCGCCGGCGTGTTTGCCAACGGCGTGAAAGTCGGATCGCCGGAGAAGTTCTTGGCGTTCGGGTAGGTCGCGAAGTAGTGATCGAACGAAACGTTCTCGCCGAAGATCACCACCAGATGCTTGATCGGCGTTGCCGTCGCGACTGCGTCTTGCACCGTGGGCGTCGGCGCCGCAGCGGCTGGGTTCTGGTTGTCGCTGCTGCCGCACGCGCTCAGCGTGAGTAGTACTGCTAATGGGATAGGCAAAAAGACCTTGCGAAACATCTGATAGCTCCTGAGTCGCGGCTCGCTTCCGGTTAGTGACGGCGAGCTCGCTGGGTGTTATTTGGTAGTAAGCAAATAATTACACCAAATTACTTACTTTGCGAAAGCAACGCATTGGATCACCGTCGTATGGCCTCATAAAGTCAGTTTCATTTCAAGATATTTACAAAATTATTTTTTTCGCTGTTGAAGTTCGCGGTTTGCTTACAGGTTTGCTGATATCGGCAGACCAATGGAAGCGGGATTCGGCGCTTCCTGATGCCGCCTGCCGGTCGTCATGGGCAGTGAGCTGACCCGTGAAGATGATTGCGTAAGGGCTATCGACAGCAAAACTGCGAGGGTGCGACCGAGCAAAGCGGCAGCCGTTGACGCATGGATCAAGGCTCGGCTGGCGGGGTACTTAGGTCTGAAGGAAAGATGAGCCGGATGGCGGTCGGGCATCGGTCGCGGCGGCGACCATTCGCTCAACCCTGAGGCATGGGACGTGGCCTGCCGAAGCGAAGTCTGAGTAGGGTCGCTTCGTAGACCTTATTGATTAATGTAGGGTGGGGATGCGAAGTACGAGGCGGTAATTGGGCGTATAGGCCGGGCTCATGCCAGTTCTTTAGACGGATTGAGTGACGCTGCGCCAGCGTCCGCGGCCTGTGCGCTACTCCGGGCGAAGAAGCCTTTCGCCTGCGAAAACGGCCGAGGATGAACGCGTCGACGAACGGCCCCGCGCGATGCGGGGCCGTTGCTCGTCAGAAGCGCAATCCGACCGCCAGCATCCCGCCCAGCACGCCGAAACCGATGACGGTCAGCGTGACCAGTGCAAGCAGTTGTGGGCGGAACGAACGGCGCAGCATCACCAGCGACGGCAAGCTGATCGGCGGCAGCGTCATCAGCAGCGCGCCGGCCGGGCCGGCTGCCATGCCGAGCGACAGCATCGCCTGGATGATCGGCACTTCGCCTGCCGTGGGGATCACGAACAGCGTGCCGGCGAGGGCAAGCGCGATGATCCATCCAAGATGATTGGTGATCTCAGGACCGACATGCGGGAACAGCCATGTACGCGCCGCACCGATCAGCAACACGACCACGAGGTACTCGGGTATCAAGCGCAGTGTCATCCGCGCGAGGATTTTCAGCCAACGCGCAAACGCGCCCGCCGGATCGGCATTCTCGACCAGTACCGCGACCCGCTCGCGCGCTGCCGTGGTCTCTTCGGGCGACACCATCCGGTTCGCCAGGTAGCCCAGGCCGAACACCATCAGTAAAGCCAGCACCACCCGCAGCGCGGCCCAGTTCCATCCAAGCACGAAGCCCATGAACACCAGCGTCGCCGGATTGAGCACCGTGTTGCCGAGCCAGAACGCGATAGCAGCGCCCGGTGAGGCATTGCGTTCGCGCAGGCCGGCCACCACCGGCGCGGCGCAACAGGTGCACATCATGCCCGGCAGCGATAGCAGCCCGCCGGCCGCGACGCTGCCGAAGCCGGTCCGCCCCAGCGCCTTCGCGACCCAGTTCGGCGGCAGCAGCGCCTGCACCGCCGAGCCGAGCAGCAGACCGAGCACCATGGCCTGCCAGATCGCCTTGCCGTACTTGAAGGCGTAGTCGATCGCGGACGCCCATGATGCCGGCGGCGGCGCCGCACTCGTGCCCATCAGGATCGACTGTCCGATCGAATGATGCTCGGCCGCCACGAATGCACGGTTGTAGTACGGAAACCACTTGACGTAGAACAGTCCAAGCACCGCGATCAGCAAGAAGGTCAACAAGCCCGGTATCGCGTTGGTTGGGCGTGTCATGGGCACATCGGTTTTCATATCACTTTCGTCCTGTAGTATCGGCGACTAGGTCGCCTAAAGTCGCCTTGCCAGGCGCTGGGGTTCACTTCAAGTTGTTCTTTGCGTGGCTCGGGAGCGCGCTACATGAAGGTGCGCGTGTAGCGATGCGAGAGCTGTTTTCCGAGCGCGCGTTTAAAGCCGAGCCGCACGAGTCTTGCGCAGCGGCCGTCGGCGCATGTCGCGCCTGAACCGCTGCACGCGCGAGTAGCCGCCGCAGACGTCAGTGCGCCGGCGGCAACGAGGATGAGCGCGTCAGTCGAGCGCGTCGACGGTAGCGCTGAAAGCGGCCGAGTTGACCGGTATCGCGTACTGCGGGGGAAATTACGGTATGAACGACATGATGCAGCGCTTCGACGTATGACATCCGACAGGCTCCGTGCTGTTAGGCAGAAACGGTTGACCGGTATGCCGATGCGACGCGCCCAAAGCGCACCTTCAGGTAGGGCGGATTGGCAGCCCCCTGGTGCATCGTCGTGCAGACCTGCAACAACGACTCCCGCATTTTGAAAAGGACCCGCAGCACGCAAAAGCGCCGCAGGTGAGGTAATTATTGCACGAATGCCATAAGAGAGCCGATACCCGTTATCTACTCTTTGTGTTGAAAGGCCTTTGGGAAACTTTCAAGGCATAGGCACGCGCGCTTGACGCGAAACGTGGGACCGGTCAGGGTCAGCGCGTGGCGTGATTGACAATAAAAGCCTGATCAGCGCCGAATCACCATGCCAACGCTGGGGTTATGTCGGGTCCTGCGCGTCCGGCCGTGCGGGCAGCCGACAGCGCTTGTCGGCGGGATCGCGTTTGAAGCCGGTCAGCATCGCACTGATCAGGTTGTCACGTGTCCAGATGCTCATGGCGACGGCCGCGAGGATATGGACGCACACACAGAGTTGCAGTGCGATGGATAGACAAGTGTGAAGGTCATGCGGCCAGTCTTCGCCCCAGAAGGCGTCGAGGCGCATCAGCCAGCCGCTTGCTGCCAGTGCGAGAATCAGCAGCCAGAGTACGCTTGCCATCAGGCCGCCGAGTGGATTGTGCGACAGATGATGCAGTGGCTTGCCGGCGGCCATTGAGCGCACGTAGTCTTTCAGATGCGCCGGTGTCGGCCACCAGGCGGAGAATCGCGCGTGCGGCGTGCCGATAAACCCCCACACGATGCGACACGCAACGAGACCGGCAGCGATATATCCAAGTACCCGATGCGCCTGATCAGTAGGCCCAAACAGATTCCACGCGACGATGCCCGTGACGGTCCAGTGGGTGAAGCGCACGCCTAAGTCCCAGATTTTGACAGGCATCGCGCGCCAGGCCTTAGTTAGTCTCGGCCTTCACGACGGCGAGCGTCTTGGTGTCGTAGTAGATCTCGACCTTTTTGCCCGCTTTGTTGTGGCCGTAGATTTCGTAGCAGTGGCCGTCGACCTTGAACTTCTTGATCTTATAGCCCTCTGCTTCGAGTTGAGCGCGCGCATCCGATTCCTTCATCCACTCGCTCTTCGGATAGACCGGGCAATCGGCCTTGGCGAACGCCGTGCCGGAAGCAACCAATGCGACACACAACGCCAGGAACTTGAACATCCGTCACCTCATGTGAGAGTTGGTCGAGCGCACACTCTACGTCCAGCCAGATTGGATTGCAAGATTATTGTAGGCTTTAAGCGCAAGCTGAGTAGCGCGGGATCCATAGCGAGGGCGGCCCGCTTCACAGGGCGCTCGCTCGACCCTCTCCACTGCCGTCACGGTGGGTCGATCGCTAGCGGTCCGGGGGCAACCGCGACATTCGGTTCGGGGAACAGTCTCGGATACAGCAAGCCTGCGATGCAGGCTCCGATAAGCGGCGCCACCCAGAAGAGCCATAGCTGGGTCAATGCGGCGCCACCCACGACCACCGCAGGCCCGGTCGAACGCGCGGGGTTGACTGACGTGTTCGTAACCGGAATGGAGATGAGGTGAATCAGCGTGAGGCAAAGACCGATGGCGAGCGGAGCGAATCCCGAAATTGCCCGTCCGTCGGTGGCGCCAAGTATGACGAGCACGAAGAAAAACGTCATCACGATTTCACAAACAAGGGATGCCAACAATGAATAGTGTCCGGGCGAACGCGCACCATAGCCATTGGTAGCGAAGCCGCTTGCGGCGGCGTCGAAGCCGGGCGCGCCATTCGCGATAACGGCGATCACGAATGCGCCAACGATGCCGCCGATAACTTGCGCGATGATATAGGGACCCAGATCCCGAACTGGAAGTCGCCCGGCAACGGCAAGTCCAACGCTTACTGCCGGATTCAGATGGGCGCCGGAAATGTGCCCGATGGCGTAGGCCATCGTTAGAACGGTCAAGCCGAAAGCAAGCGACACGCCCGCAAAGCCGATCCCGGTACCTGGAAATTTGGCTGCCAGCACGGCGCTGCCGCACCCTCCAAGAACGAGCCAAAAAGTGCCAAACATTTCCGCGGCAAAACGCTGCCTCATTTGCATGATCGCTCCTCAAATACGTCAGGCGAATACGTTTTCTGAACGTGCTCTCGTCTTACTAATGCTGCGCTGGGTCTCGCGTCATAAGCGATAGCGGGTGCGAACGATGAGGCGCAAAAGTTGGCGCGTAAAGCGACTGCTGCACACAGTGCGTATGACTAATCGCCGGGCGCCAATTTAAAGAATGGGGAAGCAAGTTGCTGTTGAGCGTCGATTTGTTCGTTATATAACACCGGTTCAGTTAATCAAGATCATGTCCTCTCGGCTGTTGGTACACCGACTTCTCGCTCCGAGCAGGCAAGCCAGCCACCTCACGGAGGAGAAGCCATTCCCGCGGCAACCGGCGAGGCCGACGCGTCACAGTACGGCAGTTATCCGCACGAGAGTCCGTCACATCGTTGGCGAGAAAGATGTTGGCGTGTTGGATCCCGGCGTTTTTCCGATAGCGCGTTCCTCAATCAAGGTGCGAGCGGAATCGGCCATCACAACGACCGCCCCAGCCAGCATCATCGTGTCTTTGATGATCAACCGCCCGATACCCGACAGATAGGGAAATCCGTGTTGCGCGTCTCCCAACGCGGGAACCCACGCTTCAGGCGTTGTGATTAAAAACGACAGCGTCACGAATGGAGTCAAAAATGAAAGAAGCCCTCCGAGCAAGCCCGCCCGGCGCGACAGAGGATTTAGAAGTACCAAGATGGCGATCGTCAGCTCTACGGTGCCGAGACCGTCTGAAAATCCATAAGTATTATTTTCCTGCTGCCATTTTCGTTTGGCCGGCACCAGCTCACCTTCGTGCGTCATCTGTGCGCGATATTCCGCTGGATGGTTGTAAAACTGCGACATGACAGGGTTGTGCGCGACCATGGGGGTAATGCTATCGGCCTCATACGGCACAAACTTTAGCAATCCGATCCATATGAAGACGATGGCGATGGAAATTCGGATCAGGTTAACGCCGACCTTATCGCAGCGACTCACAAGGCTCAATAAGCGGTTGTATGTTGACATGACGTACCTCAGCATTGGTAAATGAAGCTATGAGTCTATCCGTGCGTACCGCTCACCATCATGCTTGGAGGTTTCAACATCATGTCCAATCATCTCAAGTACAACATCAACGTGAGTACAGTATCGTCGTGATACGTGCGATCGGCAACGGCCTGGCTACGCTTTTTCATCGATAGCTTCACGTTTCGAGCGCGCACGCCATTGCGCCGGTGTCATGCCCACGTGGCGCTTGAACGCGCGCTGAAACGCGGCATCGGATTGATACCCCACGGCTTCGCCGATGTCGGCCACCGAGAGCCGCGTTTGCGCGAGCTTGCGTCCCGCAAGCGCCATGCGGATTTCCGTGAGCACGTCGCTGGCCGAGCGGCCGATCGCTTCCTCGAAATGACGGACGAACGTCACGCGCGACATGTGGCAGAGTGTGGCGAGCTCCGGCAGCGTCCACGGCTTCTCGGGCTCATCGAACATCGCTGCGATGGCCGGTTGTAGGCGCGGGCGCTGTGCGAGCGCGAGCAGTCCGCGCGGCGCTTCTGCGGATTCGCTCGCACAGCGTAGCGTCAGCGCGAACAGAGCGCCCGAGAGCTGGCTCACGACCATTTCGTAACCAGGACGCTGCTCGAATGCCTCCTCACGCATCAGTTCGATGAGCCGCGCAAGCCGGCTGGCGGCGAAGGCGGCGTCGCGCGCCTCGTGATCCTCGTGAGTCACACTGCTGACGAGCAGACGTTCCGGCAGATGGTCGCGCAGCAACTGCTGTGGCACGGCGGGCAACAGGAACCGTCCGCACAGTATGTCGGCGCCTTCGCGCGTGCTGCTGTTGGTCGTTATCGTCAAGCCGTCAACGTGCTCTTGGCATGCCGCGCGGGCGCGCTTGCCGCTGCCGTCGTGCAACGTGTGCGCGCTGCCGGACGGGAATAGCACGATGTCGCCCGCCCGCATGCGCAGCGCTGGTTCGCTTCGTTCTTTGCCGCCCACTTCGACGACAGCCTCGCCGCGCAACAGCACGTGATACCGAATCTCCCACTCGTTCGCCGGAGGCTCGTCGAGGCGCCATGGCGAGCCCAAGTGGCAGCGCACGTCGAGGTGCCCGGCAACGGGCATCAGTGAAAGCAGTCGATCGAGTAGTTCCATGTGAGACGTTTGAGCATGAATTTGCGGAATTATGACATTAAAAAGATCTGGCTGCTCACCTACACTGACGTCAATGCCATTCGAGATGGCTAAGCTGTTCAACCCAGGAGTGCATCATGACCCGTCTTACCACTATCCGTCCCGAAGTCGCGACCGGCGCCACCGCCGAAGTGTTCGCGAGAATCAAAAAGGCTGTCGGCAAGGTGCCGAACGCGTACGCCACGATCGGCACGCACAGCCCCGAAGCGCTTTCCGCCGCGCTCGCGTTCGACGCCGCGGTCGCGGCGAGCACGCTCAGCAAGCGCGATATTGAAGTCATCAAGCTGGTGGTCAGCGAGCACGCCGGCTGTGACTACTGTGTTGCTGCGCACACGTTGATGGGTAAGCTCGCAGGTCTGTCCGGCGAGCAGATGAAGCAGGCCCGCTCGGGCGTGGCGACCGGTGACGCGGCGCGCGACGCGCTGACGACTTACGTGAGCACGCTGGTAGGCACGCGCGGCACGGTGCCCGCAGAAGTAGTGGACGCCATCCGCGCCGCGGGCTATACGGAACGCCAGATCATTGAGATCAATCTGGCGATCACGTCGGTCACGTTCACGAATCTTGTCAATCGCGTGAACGATACGACGGTCGACTTCCCGGCTGTCGGCTAAAGCCACACTGACACCGTCTTTTACTCATATCTCTGAAAATTGACGAATTAGTACATAGGAATACGAAATGTATAGATTACCTTTGTTGGCAATTTCAATCTCCATGGTTGCAATCGCAGGCACTTCGGGTCTCGCTTCTGCTCAAGAAACAACGCATGCGCAAGTGAGACAGGAACTCATTCAAGCCGAACACAACGGCCTGCGTTTTGTCACAGACGCCTCCTACCCAGAGGTCGCTTCGACTTTTGAAGCCCAAGTCACGCAACGGAAAACGGCCGAAGATAGCGAAATAGAAGCAGCGGCAACCGAAGCAGACCGTTCCGCGGAGAAAGCCACCGCGCCTGCGTCCGACGCAGATGGATCATTATGCGTCGGCCCCGTCAGCTTCTGTACACCGTTTTTCGGTGGCTGACTTTAGGGGCGAGCTCACCTGGGACGCGCTGCGGGCAATTGCCACGGCCGCCACATGTGTAGCGTCGCACGCCGGGCAAGACGCCCGGCTCCGGTTAGGATTGCCATTCGTCTCGACGTCGGCATCGGAATCGGCGTCGGCGTCGGCACGTCGCGCGAAAAACTGTCCGCGCGAAATCCTACTTTCGGCCTCGATACTGATCGGCGTTTAAAAAACGTTAAACAATTAACGAGTAATGTAAATATTATTTTAGTGAATTGTGGAAAAATAAAGTAAAGACTGTTGGACTGATGCCGTTAATTATGTAGCGTGTATCTTTGGTGGTCAGTTCCAACTGAAAAGGTTTGCAAACCCATGAAGCTGTCTTTCGTTCAAAAGCTCTGGTTGCCGCTGATTCTGAGGCTGCTGTGTCTCGCCGGAATCTCGATTCACGACGCTTACCAGGGGAGACAAACCCGGCTCGACGAGCGTAAGGCAGATTTGAAACACGCCTCGGAGATCGCCCTGAGTGTCGTCAAGACCTTTGGCGACCAGGTGGTCGCCGGCTCCCTGCCTGCAGCGGAAGCTCAAAAGCGCGCAATGGACAGCATCCGCAACATGCGGTACGGCGCAGACGGCTATGGCTATTTCACGATATTGAATTCGCAGCCAACTATCCTGATGCACCCGATGAATCCGCGGCTGAACGGCAAGAACGTCAGCGACTACCAGGATAAGAACGGTGTTCGTTTCTACAAAAACACGGTCGATGTCATCAAGCGTGACGGTGAGGGCTTTACCT
>Ga0310811_10007249_pt1 | contig 14191 bp, 12 predicted proteins | sample YCmetagenome_FD_207642 | JGI IMG/M metagenome (GOLD analysis project Ga0310811, IMG submission 207642) | Soil microbial communities from experimental microcosm in Duke University, North Carolina, United States - YC | ecosystem: Engineered > Artificial ecosystem > Soil microcosm > Unclassified ...
CGATTTTTCGACTTCCATGGAGTACTGCTTGCCCGTGCGAATCTCCCAGTCGGTGGAGTACCAGTTGCCAAGACCCCGACCGCCGATGTTGCGGGTCCCGATGGCGTTGACGTCGTCTTCGCTGCCTGCCTTGATGTGAGGATCGAGCGCCTCGCCAGGGGATGGGAGCGAATCGGTCTTTTTGCTGGCCTCATCTTTGGCTGTCTTGCTCTGCGCCTCCGTCGCCGTAGGCGCATCCGGAACAGGCTTGGAGCTGCCGGGAGGCGGTGGCGGAGTAGAGGATGGTTGCTGTGTGCTGGTCTGCGCGTAGGAGACGGTGCAGAGTGCGAGGATGGCGGCTAGACCGAGGTGACGCATAAGGATGTCTCCTGAGCGAGCCGCTGCCCGGGCGATGGACGCGACTCCACTCCGTATAGACGTAGTATGCGCCTGAAAGTTACGGGGAACAACTCCCTAAAGAGCCTGAGAGAAGAAGTGGTTGCGCCTGAAGAGAGTTGGCCGATTTTGGAAGGTGGAAATGGTTGCTCTGCCTGATACAGTCTGCACCTTCGCGGGTGTCCTGTAACCAGAGAGAACCTACGGGCTGAGACGACGGCACGCAGGAGACGGCATCAGACAGAGCGAAATACCAAAGGACTGCAGAACGACCGTGGGCTTTATCCGGCCGTCAACGGGTTACTCATACCTTGTGCAATTGGGGAGCCAACTGTCTCCAATCGAGACATTGGCGGAAAACTCAGCAAACTCCGCATGTCGTCGCCGGGCTACAGACAGAAAACAACGAGAAAAGCGAAAATAGTTCACTCCAAACATGCATTTTTCTTCCTAACTCATGCATTTTGGGATGACTTATGAAAATTTCCAAGAGGAGCCGGGTGGGCCAAGGCGTTAGGGACAAAGGGGCGTCCTAAAGGCCTTAAACTTTTGCGAGTGTCCCGTTCCGGCAACCGTTGCAGCCGCGGAACAGGACACCCGACAAAAGAACCAGAGGAGAACTACGAACGGCAGAAACGACGACGAAGGAAGCCTGCGGCTCCCAGAACACCGGAACCGAGGAGAGCCAGGGACGACGGCTCGGGGACGGCAGGGGTGGAACCGGGGGTGTTGATGCCGGACGTACCGGTGTTACCCGAGGCATCCATAATGTCGGCCGCGAAGTAGAAGCCGCTGGCGTTGGCGACAAAGTCGCTGTAACCGATGCCCGCCGCATCATAGAGGTTGAAGACCAGCGGACCATCGTTGTGCTGGCTGGCGCCGGCGCCGGGATTGTCGATGAAGTAATCGAAGGTTCCCATGCTGGGTCCATTGGTGCTGATCGAGGACGCATTGAAGTCGGAGAGGGTCCAGGGACCGCTGATGCTGGTGACAGAGACGGTAGGATCGCCGGCAAGATTGAAGGCGAAGCCGGGGTGATTTCCTGCACCGGTGCTCACAAAATACTGAGCGCCATCGGTGAGGGTGACGGTGACCTGCATGTTGTTGGAGTCGACCTGGTGAAGGTTGACATCGAAGCAGCACTTACCAGCCTGGGAGCCGGTGAAGAGAGAATCAGCCTTCGCGGCAGATGCGGTGAAGCATGTCACGGCAACAGCGAGGGCAATACGGAAAAGGGCCTTGACGTTCATCGGGGTGGAATCCTTTCGGACCGTTTTCAAAACAACGGGATGCCCTTCTCATATGCAATTGAGGAGCCAAGTGTCTCAAATTGAGAAATTTGCCATAAATCTCAGGAAATAGACATGTCGTCGAAAGACAACAAAGAGACGGGTGGGGAAAAACGAAAAACAGTTCACAGGGGGAAGGACATTCTTTTCCTAACCGATTTTAGACGAAATATATATTCGAATTTATACGATTACGGCCTCAGAAAAGCTCAGGAAGCGGGGATTGGGGGTTCTTCTGTGCGGAGGTAGCGGTGCTGCCGAGGGCTCCAACGGTAGAACAGATCGCGGTGTTTCGATGGGTGGGAGTGAGGGTCGGTCGGAGTCCAGAGAGTTTGCGAGAGCTTGAATCCGGAGTCGTCGAGGTGCTCCAGACGGACGCCTTCAGCGTTGAACTGAAAGACGGGAGTCAGCAGGTGATCTTCACAACGGAGGATGAGGATGTAGCGCCAGGTTCCACTGCCGAGGAGGTGCCTGTGCTCGAGAACGAGGACGCGGAGCCAAAGCGAGGGCTCGGGGTGAACGGTGCGGTCGTCGAGAAGCTCTTCGTGCCACTCCTGGGTGACGCCTCCATCGGGTGAGATGGAGCCGGTTCCGTTGTGGAGGCGAAACCAAAAGGAGTTGGGATACGGTGCGTTGAACAGCCCCTTCGCCTCGTTCTCGTCCTGCGAGGAGAGGTGGACGATGGCGTCTTTGAAGTCGAAGGTACGGATGTCGGTACAGGTCTGAGCCGCAGGAGGGGCGACCGGAGGGAGAAAGGACGCAACGATCCAGAACAAAGGGCTCAGCATCTCTTGATGCTATAGCCAGAGCTACCAGGAGGAGTAATTGGTGCCGTCGGAGGCGACTTCTTGTGCGCCGGAATGAACGTCGCTGATCCCAGGCTCGGTCTGGTCGATGCTCTGGAGGGTGTCGTCCTGCGCGGGAACCCAGGTATCGGTCCGGTTGGTGAAGGGATCCTTCGGCATACTTTTGAGGTATCCAGCCTGGACGAGGTCGTCGAGGGACTGGGGGCCCTTCTGCTTATCGACGGTGTAGGAGTCGATGGCAGAACGGAGGACGCGAAGATCTTCCTTGAGCACGGCCTCTTTGGCGTGACGCACGCTCTGCACGTACATGGGCACGGCGATTGCGGCGAGCAGGCCGATGATGACCATGACGATCATCAACTCGATCAGGGTAAAACCGTGGTCGGCTCCGGCTCTCTTCTTCGCAAAGACGGAGCGCGCGGACTGAAGCACGCGGCGGGAGAGAGCGCGGGTTGGGTGAATGACTACCATGTGGAATATTTTGAACCGTCGAGGGCTGTGCCCGTGCTCTTGGAGTGGACGTCGAAGACGTTCTGGCCGCCGAAGGAGTCCGAATCGGGATCGTCCTGATTGGAGCGCAATCCCCATTCGGTGCTGTTGGTCATGGGATCGGTGGGAATCTTGCGAAGAAAGCGAACGGTCTTGCCCTGAACATCGACTCCATCGACAAGGGTCTGGAGATCGGGTGGATAGCCGAGGGAATCAGCTTTAACCTGAAAGGCCCCTTTGTCGGCGGCATCCTTGTAGTGATCGATGGCGGAGCGCATCTCCCAGAGATCGCGGCGCAGCTCACGCTCCTTTTCCCGGCGTACCTGAAAACGCGCGATGGGAATGGCTGCAGTGGCGAGGATAGAGAGAATCGCCACGACAATGATGAGCTCTATCAGGGTAAGCCCGGCTTGCGGGTCGGCCGTCTCAATTCCTGCGACTCGAAGGCGAGGCCGCGGAGAGGTGATTCCGCGGTCCTGCAAAAAACGCTTCGGGGAATGAGCCCCGGACCTTCGCCACATCGTCCACTCAAAGGCCGAGGCAGCGAAGCCGGAGGAATGGTTCAGCATGATCACTTCACGTGCACCACGGATTGCGAGCCGACCACAGGGAGGTTGGCCTGGGTGCTGTTGCGCGCTCCGACCTTGACGAGCGAGAGGTTTGAGTCTCCTGCGGAGACGGCTCTGAAGGTCAGGGTAGCGACGCTTCCCTGCCCGCTGACACCCTGCACATTGGGCGGACGCGAGGTGGAGATGGTCACCACGCCGTTGCCCTCATCGCGATGAACGATCGAGACAGGCTGACCGTCACGTCCAAGGAGGGTTCCGTTGACCAGCTGCAGAACTGCCGGATTGAACTGGACCTGCATCGGCACGGCGAAGAGATCCCGAGCCCCATCGGCGTTGACTGTGACCTGGAAGGTGCTTCCGACGGCCTGAGGTGCCGCGGGCGGAGCGACCGAGAGGCTGATCGGAGGACCGGAAGGCGTAGCCTGACGCGGCGCGGGAGTGGTTCCTGGAGGCGTCGTACTGGCCGGAGGCGTATTCGCGGCCGGCGGGTTTGTTGTGCCCGGAGGCGGCGGCGTTGGCGGCTGCGCTTGCTGCAGAAGCTGCTGCGCTGCGGCAGAGGCTGCGTTCGCCGCCGTGGTGGGCTGCCCGATCTGCGGCGGCCTCCGCGGGCCTGTGTCATCATCCTGACCGCTGAGAGAGAGATCGTGACGCAGCTCGAAGGAGGTGCTGGTTCCCGTATCGATGGCGCGGCGGTTGAGCCGGGTAATGATGGGCTCGCGGACGATGTGCGGAATGATCAGGAAGATGATCTCGTTCTGCTTGGTCTCGCGGGAGTTTGAGGCAAAGAAGTACTTGAAGAAAGGAATTTCGCTCAGCCCCGGAGTTCCGTTAAGACCGCGATCCTCTTCCCTTGAAACCAATCCGGCGAGGATGCTGGGTTCGCCTTCCTTGAGCTGAATCGTCTGCTCGACGACATTCTGGCCGATGACGGGCTCGACAACGCCGGAGATGGTCACCTGGCTCTGCTGCGAGGAGACCTCCATGTGCATCTTGAGGCCGACCTCGTGATCAAGGTGTACGGTCGGGGTCATATCGATATTGACGCCGACGTCGATGTAGGTGAACTGGGTTTGAACGCCGATGCTGGCGACGCCGGTTGCAACACCAGCGTTGTAAGAGCCGGTGGCGATCGGGATTCTGGAACCGATCTTGAGCGAGGCCTTCTGACCGTCTGTTGCACGGATGCGAGGGTTCTGCAGAATGCGGGTGTCGCTGTCGGTCAGCAATGCGTCGAGGGTCGCAGCAGGAATACCGACCGCGAAATTACTCGCGTTCATATTGGCCAGCGTGTTGAGAGTGAAGTTGGAAGGAGTCGTGGTTCCTGTGCCGCTGGAAGTTCCGGTTCCGCTGTTGGTGGTCGAGTTCGGGCTGGCCTGCGGCGTGATGGTGATGGACTGCGGTAGGGTGATACCGAGTTTACGCAGCTTGTCGCGGTTGACCTGAAGGATGGCGACGTCGACGGTGACCTCGGGACGGGTCCGATCGAGGTCGTTCATCAGCTTCTGAGCGAGTAGAAGCTGATCGGGGGTGGCCCGGACGACAATAGCGTTCTGGCTGGGAACGAGGGTGACTTTAGAGCTGGGATCGAGCAGGTTGCGCAGGGCCGTCAGAACCTCGTTGGCCTCGGCCTGCTGGCTGGCGTTGGTGAGATAGAAGGTCTGGACGGCGAGATCATCGAGATCGGTGCGCTTGGTACGGTTGTTCTGCGCGACGAAGATCGTGTTCGGTGTGACGGGCTTGTAAAAGGTACCGGCTTCGATACCGACGATGCGCAGCGCATCGGAGAGCGTGACGCTGGTCAGGTCGATAGGAATACGCTTGGAGGTGTAATCCGGATCGAAGATCACGTTGAGACCGGCAGCCTTGCCGATAGCCTCATAGATATTTTTGACATCGCCCACCATATGAAGAGTGATGCGGTCGTCGGAGACAGGCTTGAGCTCGATGGGGCCGGCGACGGTCTGAATATTCGCATTCTCATCGGTCGCCATCTGTTGACTCGGTGATGGAGTAGGCGTGGCGGACCGGGCTGCATTGATCTCTTTGGTGATCTGATCGATCTCCTGCTGCGCGGTCTGGTTGCCGCCATCGATGGCGAGGGCGCGGGTGAACTCGTTGAGGGCTCCCTGAAGATCGCCGTTCTGGCGAAGAATGCGGCCACGATCGACATGGCTGACCGAGGCCTGGAAACGCATCAGCTCGAAGTGAGTTTTGTACCGGAGGTCCTTGGGCTTTTTCAGCATGGCCTGACGGTAGGCCTCATAGGCGGCATCGTAGTCTTGACGAGCCTCGGCGTCCTGACCGCGCTTGTCCAGGGTCTTGGCCGACTGCGCATACCCCGGCGTAGCCGCGAAGAGAGTGCCTATCGCAAAGAGCGCAACGAGCGCCAGCGAAGACGGTGTGGTGATCCTGGGAAGAAGGGAGTTCGTGCCGCGAGTCATGCTGCGTTCGTGTGCATCCTTTACACCGATAAAAGTGAGGCGTCTGGAGGAGTACACGCCTGCCCCCGATTTTCCACAGGAGAGGACGCTGCCTGTGGGGGCGTTACCTGCCAGGCTGTTGCGCTCGGGTGAGTATAGCATTCGCAGCGGTCATTCCTTATTTATGAGCAGGCAGGACGCACGTGGGGCCATATTCGCGCATTCTGCAGCAGCGTGGAGAGGGGAAGGCAGAAATCCCTGATCTTTCTGGGTTAGACGGGCGAGGGGGCCGTGGGTGAGACGGGAACTTAACCATGTAAAATGAAAGATTCATGCCTCGTTCGCTTTCCAACCCGACCTCGGCCTATCAGCCGAAGGCCGTTGCGGCCAAGCCGAAGGACCGTGACCCGGTAGCCGCAGGCCAGAGAGATGCCGCGTTCAATCGCGCTGCGAGCCATAACTACTTTCTGACAGACCGATTTGAGGCGGGGGTGGCGCTCCGGGGTACCGAGGTAAAGTCGATCCGGGAGGGCAAGGCGAACCTGAAGGACTCCTATGGCCTGTTGAAAGACGGAGAGTGCTTTTTGCTGAATGCGCACATCGGGCCGTTCTCGCACGGCAATACGATGAATCACGAGTCTCTGCGAACCCGGAAGTTGCTGCTGCATAAGGGCGAGTTGCGCAAGCTGGAGGGTCTGACCCGGCAAAAGGGCTACACCCTTATCCCGACGCGACTTTATTTTCGCCACGGAAGGGTGAAGTGCGAGCTGGCCCTGGCCAAGGGTAAGCAGGACTGGGACAAGCGGGAGACGGAGCGGCGGCGTGAAGCCGATCGCGAGGCTCGAGCCGCTGTGGCGCGCAGCCAACGAACTTAAATATTTAAATATTTAAGAAGAGCTAAACGTACCATATCCGGAAATAACTGCAATCTAGATTCTTAACAGATTTTTTTGACGCTTCTGTTGTAGGGAACTCCATCCTGCTCGCGCTAGGATAGTGCCATGGATACGAAGTTAGTCTTTCAAGATGTGGCAAATGTGGCCACACCCATGCTGGCGGTGTTGGCAGTGGATATTGCTATCGGAAAGGAAGCGGATCCGCTGATTGCGCTGTTGACGACGTCAGATGCTGTGACGAATGCAGCGGCCGCGGTGATCGCTTCCAATGAGTTTAAGGGTGGGCTTGGCGAGCATGTTTTACTGCATTCTCCTAACGGATTAAAAGCAGAGCGTCTTCTGATTGTGGGTCTGGGCAAGGCGAAGACGCTTTCGGTCGATGAGGTTCGCAAGGGCGCAGGAGCGGCAGTGAGGGCAACCAAGCCTCGCGGCGTACTGCAGATGGCGATTGCGTTTCCTGAAGACCACGCACTGTCGGATGAGCATCTCGAGAACCTGCCATGCACGTTGCTGTCACGCGCGCTCATCGAAGGAGCCCTGATCGCAGAGCCGGACTGGGACGTTTATAAGAGCGACCGCAAGGACCGCTCCATCGAGACGCTGACCATTATTGCCCCTGAGGGGGAGGAGTCGACGAAGAAGGAGATTCAAGTCGGCTTTGAAGAGGGCCGGATCGTCGGGGACGCACAGAACTTTACCCGTTCGCTGGTGAACGAGCCGGGCAACGTACTGACTCCGACCGAACTGGGACGACGCGCCGCCGCGATGTGCGAAGAGATGGGCCTCAATTGCGAGGTTCACTCCACGGCGAAGCTCGAAGAATTAAAGATGGGAGCCTTCGCCGCGGTCGCCAAAGGTTCGGCGCAGCCTCCGGCACTGGTCGTGATGACCTACGAGCCGAAGCTCGAAAAGGGCAAGACGCCGGCGAAGGATGCTCCTGTGATCGGGTTGGTCGGCAAGGGCATCACCTTTGATACGGGCGGAATCTCGCTGAAGTCTGCCGACGGCATGGACAAGATGAAGTACGACATGGCCGGAGCCGCGGCGATGATTGGGACGATGCGCGCGGTGGCGCAGCTGAAGCCCAACGTCAAGGTCATCGGAATCGTCTGTTCAGCCGAGAACATGCCGAGCGGAAGCGCCTATAAGCCGGGCGATGTCTTCACCGCGATGTCGGGCAAGACGATTGAGGTAATGAACACCGATGCCGAAGGCAGGATGGTGCTGGCCGATGGCCTGCATTACGCCAAGACGCTCGGCTGCACTCATCTGATCAACGCAGCAACCCTGACGGGAGCCTGCGTGGTCGCGCTGGGAATGATCAACGCCGGCGTCTTCTCAAACGACGACAAGACCTACGAGAAGTTCTCGCGTGCTTTGAGAATCTCCGGCGAGAAGTTCTGGCGGCTTCCCTGCACCGACGACTACAAGGACCAGATCAAGAGCCAGATTGCGGACATCATGAACACCGGTGGAACGCGATGGGGCGGAGCGATCTCAGCGGCCATGTTCCTGAAGGAGTTTGCCGAGGATACTCCGTGGGTGCATCTCGATATCGCCGGGCTTGCCTGGAACGACGAGGTGAAGCCGTGGCATCCCAAGGGACCGAGCGGCGTAGCCGTCCGGTCGATTCTGGAGTGGGTGCGAAGCTATTCGGCTTGATGACACAACCTTTAGCGCAATGGAAAGAGCGGCTCCCTTTGAGCCGCTCTTTCCATTTAAACCGGAACGGAATCCAAATCAGGCAGCCGCATGGCGCGATGTCGTACGGCCGAAGAGATCGATCATCGCCTTGACATAAGCCGGAATATCGTCCGGCTTACGGCTGGTGATCAGCCCTTTGTCTTCCACCACCTCGCGGTCGACCCACTCGGCTCCTGCGTTGCGGAGATCGGTTTGCAGAGACGGCCATGAGGTCATGGTGTGGCCGCGAACACCGTCGGCATTGATCAGTGTCCACGGCGCATGACAGATGGCTGCAATGGGTTTGCCTTCCTCCACGAAGCTACGAATGAACTCGATCGCCTGCGGCTCCATGCGAAGGTAGTCGGGATTCATAACCCCACCGGGCAAGTGAAGAGCATCATAGTCTCCGCTGTTGGCCTGAGAGAGTACGACATCGACTGTGATTTCGTCTCCCCAGTCGGTCATGTCCCAGGCGTGAATCTTGCCGGACTTGATGCCGGATTGCGGTGCGATGAGATCCACTTGAGCGCCAGCGTCCTCGAGCGCTTTTCGGGGTTTGGTCAATTCCACCTCTTCGACACCCTTGGTGGCCAGGATGGCGATACGGCGGCCCTTGAGTCTATTGCGATCTTCGGTGTTGGATGTAGACATCATTCCTCTCCTTCACTGCCCGGCGCCAGGGACGCACTGAAGGCGCAGAGCCGAATTAGCAAGGTGAGATTCGGAGAGCGGTGGATTCGTTGTCCCGAAGAACGGATGGAGGGGAAGCTCTTTCGGAAAGGATCTGCAAGGAGCAGGAGGCTCAGGGGTGCGAGATCGCGAGCTGACGGATCTTGCCCATACCCTCTGCAAATCTCTCTGGAGGAACGATGAGGCTGACGACGATGCGCTCCGTCTCGGGCATGCCGTAAAAGATACCGGGGTGCACGAGAACTCCGGCCCGCCCGAGCAACTCGAATGCCCCGAGGCCGATCTTCGGTAGACGAACGACGGCGCTCCAACCCGCATCAGCCTTTAACGGTTCGAGACCGGCGGCTCGGATAGTGATGAGATTATGCATGCTGCGTTCGCGGATCTGCTGCTGGATTGCGCCGCGACTCTGCAACCAGTACGGCAGGGCGTACTGTGCCGGAGCGTTCATCGAAAGAAAGGTGTCGGCGATGACCTCCAGCCGCGAGAGAGCGGAGTTCCGGTCCTGGGTAGGGCCAAAGGCGGCGATCCAGCCGACCTTCATTTGCGGCAGTGCAGCGATCTTGCTGAGACCGCTGAGAACGAAGGTGGGCACAAGGTGCGGGCCGCGAGCAAAGGTCTCGAGCGACGAGACTTCAAGAGGATAGTCGAGAAAGACCTCGTCGACGATGAGCGAGAGATGATAGCGAGCGCAGAGTTCTTCCAGACGGCGTCGCTCTTCAGCAGAGGTGCCGTGGCCGGTGGGGTTGTTGGGATGCACGAGAACGATAGCCCGTGTGCGTGAAGTGATGCTGCGCTCAAGCTCAGCAAAGTCGATCCACCAACCGTAATCGTAGAAGAGCGGATAAGGGAGCAGGCGTACATCTTCAAGCCCAGCGAGAAACTCAAAGAGCGGATAGCTGGGCTGCGCCACCAGAACCTCGTCTCCGGCATCGCAGAGCAGGCGAAAGAGATAGCCGTAGCCCTCGCTGGTGCTGGTGGTCAGAATGATGTTGTCGGGGTCGATGACGGCGTGATGGTCCGCATAGTAGGCGGCGACGGCCTCGCGCGCGCGGCCCATGCCGCGAGGATCAGGATCGTAGACGAGAGCGCGAGGATCGACCAGGGGGGAAAGAACCGCCTCCGCATCATAGTGGAAGCCGCAGGTGGTCGGGTTCGAGGTGGTAAGGTCAAGCAAGGTCCGGTGCTGAGAGCGTGCGAGGCGAATGGCTTCTGCAAAGGGGCTCTCGCCGAGGTCCCACCCGGTGCGCGATGAAAAACGTTCTCTCACACCTTCATGCTAATGGCTCCGCAACACGGCTCCCCTACAATTGAGAGATCAATGACTTCTATCAGCTCAGTTTTGTTTGACTACGGCATGGTCCTCTCCGCTCCCCCCGACCCGGCAGCCTGGCAGAGGATGAGGGAGATCACGGGGCTCGACGAAAAGGCACTGCACCACGGCTACTGGCAGTTTCGCCACGCCTACGACCGCCACGACCTGAACGGGCTGGCGTACTGGGAGCAGGTGGCAGCGAGCGCCGGAACGGTGTTCACCCGAGAACAGGTGACGAAGCTGATGGAAGCCGACGTGGACCTGTGGACGCGCCTGAACGCTCCCATGGTCGACTGGGCTCGGCGTCTTCAGCGTGCCGGGATTCGGACAGGCATTCTCTCGAACATCGGCGATGCCATGACCGATGGCCTGCTCAAGAAGTTCGAGTGGTTATCTGACTTTCATCACTGCACATGGTCGTATCGCCTGCAGCTGGCCAAGCCGGAAGAGGCGATCTATCGCGCTGCCGCCGAGGGCATGGGCACGGCGCCCGAACAGATTCTCTTTATTGACGACAAGATCGAGAACATCGAAGCGGCACAGAACACAGGCATGCAGGCGATCCAGTATCGCGACCATGATTCGTTCGTACGCGAGATGGAGCAACGCGGGCTGGCAGCGCTGCTTAATCCAGTGGGAGCCGCCTCGAAGTAACGTGACCGGCGCAGGGGATTTCCCGTTTTGGGAATCGTCCGTGACCTTCGTACAAGAGTTTTCAACGATTCTGCTCATGTTGCATGTATCCATGGAGATAGAGGGCGGGCTGCACGTAGAGAGGTACCGCAGCCACATCGACCATGAAGCATATACTCCGGCTCTTCCTCCCCATAGCCTGGCTCTGCAGTCTTCCTGTCTGCTTTGCGCAAAACGCGCAGCAACTGGCCTTCGCTGGACTTCGTGCCGTCGCGGGCAAGGGACAGTTCACCGCCGTACGCAACGACGGCGCCGGACATCTCTACCTTCTGCTGGACGAGAAGGACGGTGTTCGCGTGTTGAAGACAGATGCGAACGCCACCCAGGTTCTTGCTGAGACGCATCTGGGCGCGCAGAGCGATATTGGTATCGCGATGGCGCTCGATCCAGCGGGCAACATCTATGTGACAAGAACAACTGCCTCCGGCTCTCTTGCGTCGACCAGCGGAGTTCCCTTTCCATCGCGAGCGGACGCTTCGACGAATTCTTTTGTAGCGAAGTTCGACGCGGACCTGAATACGCTGTTTGTGACCTATGCGGGAAGCGGACGCATGGCGGCAACGGCGATTGCAGTGACTTCGGACCGTGTCTTCATCACGGGCGGCATCTATGCCGAGACGCTACCGGTGACGCCCTCGGCGATTGTGCAAACCCCGGCAGCAGGTAGCACAGGCAACGGATTCGTGGAGTGCTTCAGCTCCAGCGGGACAGCGCTGGTATACGCAACCTACCTCAGCGGGCTGGACGGAGACGTGTGACCAGCGAGTGGCCGTTTCTTTCGACCACAACCTGCGGAACTGCACTCGCCGCAAATGAGAGCTGCACCGTTACGCTGGCCTACTCGCCATTGAACCAGATCGCTGCTGGCACACCATCGGCTCCCTTCAATACGGATGGCGGAACGCTGGTGATCGAGAGCGACGCGGCTTCGAGCCCTGACCTGATCGAGCTGACCGGTACCGTGACTCCGGCGACGGTTGCGGTGCCATCGAATACGGCGCCGCTGTTTGCGTATACCGTCTCACAAGGCTCGCTGGTCTTTGCGGCAACAGCGGGAGGCAACGTCTCAGCAGCCCAGACAGTGACCCTCTCGAATACCGGCACATCCACGCTGCACATCCTGCGCACGGCCACGACTGCGGACTTCCAGGTAACGGGCACGTGCCCGGTTCTGGTTCTCGGCGCAAGCTGTCCGCTGAACGTAGTGTTCACACCGCAGGCATCGTCTTCACAGACGACAGGGCCGGTGATCGGCGCGCTTGAGATTGCTTCGGACTCAAGCAGCTCGCTCGACTTCATCAGCCTGACGGGCACAGCCAGACCGCCAACCCTTTCGCTTGCGCCGGTGGTGCTGGACTTCGGCTCGGTGCTCATCGGTGGATCGTCCACGCTTTCGATTCGTCTCACGAACGGAAGCAATAATCCAGCGGTCTTTCACCGCATCTCTGCCGGCGGAGATTTCACCCTCGGAGGAGACTGCCCATCCCCAGGAGCATCGCTTGCATCGATGGCCTCGTGCACCATCGCCGTAATCTTCAAGCCATCGCAGGCAGGCTCGCGGACTGGGACGGTGTCGGTCGCGACCTCACTCTCTACGCTGCCGTTGACGGCGAACCTGAGCGGCGTCGGAACAGAGTCACACTTGGAGGTTTCTCCCCTAGGCCTCTCCTTCGGCGATGTGGTGCTTGGCCACTCCACAAGCCTGACCGTCTCGCTGAAAAACACGGGAACGGCACTGGTCAGCCGGCTCGCCTTTGCCGCTACCGGCGATTACACCGTGACGCAGCCATGCGGTGTCACCGCGCTGGCCCCAGGCTTGGGGTGCAGCGTTACCGTAAGCTTTGCGCCGAGCGCAGCGGGAGTTCGTCAGGGGCAATTAACGGTGACCAGTTCAGACGCCAACTCTCCTCTCAACCTCACCTTGAGCGGCAATGGAACACCGGCTGCGGCAATCACTTTGACCGTGGATGGCGGCAACGCCTCAACCGTAAAAGTTGTAAGCGGAAAGCCGGCGAGCTTTCATCTGTCAGTGACTTCGCAGTACGGCTACACCGGCACCGTGATTCTGAACTGCACTCCAGTACATGCAGCACAGTACGCCGCATGTTCACTGCTGCCATCCAGCATCACGCTGTCGAACGGCGCCGTGCAGAGCTCCGTCGCCACGCTGAATACGGTGACGGAGACAACCGTCTCGCAGCGACGAACCAGCAATCGCGGCGAGTTCGCGCTGTGCGTGCTTCCTTTGGGAGTATTCTTTCTGCGCCGCGGTCGCGGAGTGCTGGCGATAGCGCTGATTGCACTCACGACTCTTTTTGCCGCAGGCTGCGGCAGCGGAGGCACCGTCATTCTCGGAGATCCAAGTCTGCGCTATACACCAGCGGGAAGCTATCAGTATCAGGTGACGGCGACGAGTACGACCGGCACTCCTCTGAGCACGACCGTGACGCTGAACCTTACCGTGACGGCTCAGCAGTAGCCGGAGTCGAGATTGGAACCTGCTCGACGATCTCGATGCCGAAACCCTGCAGCGCAGGAACGTGGGTGGGCGTATTGGTGAGCAGCCGGATCTTGTGAATGCCAAGGTCGGAGAGGATCTGGCCTCCTAGACCTACCTGGCGAAGCGTCCGCTGCGCGCGATCTTCATTGCGCTCCCGCGAACGGTGATCGCGATGGAAGACAACACGATGCGGCGTCACACTGCGATCGATGCCGAAGCCGGTGCTGCCGTTGTGAAGATAGACGAGCGCACCGCGTCCTGCCTCCGCGATCATGCGCAGCGAATTGTCGACAACAGCCTTGCAGTCGCAGAGCGTGGTGCCGAAGACATCGCCTGCCAGGCAATGCGTATGAACGCGCACGGTGATGGGCTCATCCGACTTGAGATTTCCGTAGACCAGGGCAACGTGCGATTCGCCTCCATCCACCTCGCTCTCATAGGCGATGGCGCGGAAGTCGCCGTG
>Ga0310811_10007251_pt1 | contig 14191 bp, 12 predicted proteins | sample YCmetagenome_FD_207642 | JGI IMG/M metagenome (GOLD analysis project Ga0310811, IMG submission 207642) | Soil microbial communities from experimental microcosm in Duke University, North Carolina, United States - YC | ecosystem: Engineered > Artificial ecosystem > Soil microcosm > Unclassified ...
CACCGTGGGGTATGGCGATGCATTGCCCGTTACTTACTGGGGCCGCATGATTGGTTTTGTATTTCTCCTTTCAAGTTTGGGCGTTTATGGTTTCATCATCGGACAGATCGCAAATTTTATGAGCACACTACAAGAACAACGGGAGTTGGGCCTCAATGGCACCAGCTTCAAAAACCATGTGGTAATCATCGGTTGGAATGACTTCGGTCAGTCCGTGATCAGTCACCTGATCGGGGCCGGGCGCCAAGTGGCCATCATCACCAAAGACCGTGGTCACGTAGACATCATTCGTGAGTACTATACCTCTGATCTGGTGTTCACGTTGTTTTCCGATTACAACAATTTTGACCTGCTCGAGAAAGCGAATATCCGTCAGGCATCCATCGTGTTTGTAAACCTAAATGACGACACCGAAAAACTGGTGTACATCATCAACATCAAAAAGCATTTCGAAAGTTTGAACTACGTGGTCACGCTAGACAACGGAAATCTAAAGAGCACATTTATCCACGCGGGGGTAACCTATACCATCTCAAAAAACGAAATTTCGTCCAAGCTTTTAGCGAGCTATATCTATGAACCCGACGTTGCGTTCTTTAGCGAAGAGCTGATCGCTTATGCTCACGAAGAAGACGAATACGACATGAAACAGTTTTTGGTAAAAAACGACAACGTTTTTGTCAACACCCCTTACAACAAAGCATTCTTTGATCTGAAAAAAGATTGCAACGTGGTTTTGATCGGCCTCGTGAAGCGTGAGAATGGTCAGCGGAAATTATTGAAGAACCCCGAAGGTGATGTGCGAATCGAGGAAGGTGATTACTTGGTTATGATGATGGACGGAAAGGGCCGTAACAAATTGAGTAAACTCTTTCACATCGAAGAAGGCATTTTAGGATAGCAGGCAATTTTGTCGTTAGGAATTTGCCTTGAAATCAGCGTTTCAAATCGAGTTGAGTTAACGCATCACACAAGCGCCAATCCAGGTCAATCACCAAACATTTAAAGGAGTGGGCAAAAAACAAGGGCGAGCACCTCTGCTCGCCCTAACCCCAAAAACCTACCCCGCATAGAACGCGGGATAACCAAACCCCACAAACCAACAATCTTTAATTAACTAGATATCGCTACTGAGTCGTTGTTAAGGAACTCAAATTCAACGTCATTTCTCATATCAACGAAAATCTGCGAGTCCTTGTTCACTTTCCCAGATAAAATTTGTTTCGATAATTCATTCAAAATCTCCCGTTGCATCACCCGTTTCAGGGGACGAGCCCCGAACTGTGGATCAAAGCCTAATTTCGCCAGTCTGTCAAGCGCCGCCTCCGAAATTTCTATAGATACTCCGCTTTCTGATAAACGTTTCTTTATTAACTCAAATTGTATTGCCACAATTTTTCTAATATCTTTTTTCGTGAGCGGTCTGAACATGATAATCTCGTCTATTCGATTAATAAATTCAGGCCTTACTGACCTCTTCAATAACGCAATCACTTCCTCTTTAGTGCCCTCTATCACTTCAAAATAATTCGCATCTGTGATCTTTTCAAAGTTTTCTTGGATAATCTGTGAACCAATGTTCGTGGTCATTATGATGATCGTGTTTTTAAAATTCGCCACGCGACCTTTATTGTCGGTGAGTCGACCATCATCCAAGACTTGAAGCAAAGTGTTGAAAACATCGGGATGCGCTTTTTCTATCTCATCCAGCAAAATTACCGAGTAAGGTTTTCTACGAACGGCTTCCGTCAGTTGGCCCCCTTCGTCATATCCCACGTATCCAGGGGGTGCACCAATCAATCTACTCACACTGTGACTTTCCTGATACTCGCTCATATCGATGCGCACCATTGAGTTTTCATCATTGAACAAATATTCGGCCAACGCTTTGCTCAGTTCGGTTTTGCCAACGCCAGTGGTCCCCATGAAGATGAACGAACCAATCGGTCGCTTTGGATCCTGTAACCCAGCACGACTTCTTCTTACAGCGTCGCTAAGTGCTTTGATGGCCTCCTCCTGCCCTGCCACACGCTTGCTCAATTCTTCTTCCAGGTTGAGCAGTTTGTCACGTTCACTCTGCAACATTTTTGATACTGGAATTCCCGTCCACTTAGCCACAACTTCGGCAATATCTTCGCTGTCTACTTCTTCCTTCAACAACGAATGATCGCCCTGCATTTCTTTCATCTGCGCTTGCAGGTCTTTCAATCTTTTCTCGGCCTCAGTGATTTTTCCGTAGCGTATCTCTGCCACTCGCCCGTAGTCACCGGCTTTCTCCGCTTGTTCGGCTTCAAATTTCAGGCGATCTATGTTTTCCTTTTCTTTTTGGATTTCGTGCACCACCGATTTTTCGCTGTCCCATTTCGCCTTAAGTGAATTTCGCTGACTTGAATAGTCGGCAATCTCCTTGCTCAACACGGTTTCTTTGTCTTTGTCTTTTTCTCTGCGGATTGCTTCGCGTTCTATTTCAAGCTGCATGATCTTTCGATTGAGCTCATCCAGCTCTTCCGGAAGTGAATCCATTTCCAAACGCAATTTGGCGGCAGCTTCATCCATTAAGTCAATCGCCTTGTCGGGAAGAAAACGATCGCTGATGTACCGACTCGAAAGCTCGACTGCCGAAATCACAGCATCATCTTTTATGCGCACGCCGTGATGAAGCTCATATTTGTCTTTGATGCCACGCAAAATGGATATCGAATCTTCCACATTGGGTTCATCCACCATGACGGCTTGAAACCTTCTTTCAAGTGCCTTGTCTTTCTCAATGTGTTTCTGGTATTCTTTCAATGTGGTTGCTCCGATCGCGTGAAGTTCACCACGTGCCAGCGCAGGTTTCAGTAAGTTGGCAGCATCCATGGCCCCTTCACCACCGCCTGCACCGATGAGCGTGTGGATCTCATCGATGAACAAAACGATTTCGCCGTTCGAATCAGTCACTTCCTTGATGACTGCTTTCAGTCGTTCTTCAAACTCACCTTTGTATTTCGCGCCCGCTACGAGTAAGCCCATATCCAGCGACACCAGGGTTTTCGTTTTCAGATTTTCCGGAACATCACCATCAACAATACGTTGCGCCATACCCTCTACGATGGCCGTCTTACCAACGCCCGGCTCCCCTAAAAGGATAGGGTTGTTTTTTGTTCGTCGCGAGAGAATTTGCAACACGCGTCTAATTTCCTCATCGCGACCGATAACGGGGTCGATCTTCCCTTTTTTGGCGAGGTCATTTAAGTTTTTGGAATAGCGTTCAAGTGACTTATATTTTGCCTCCGCATTCTGATCAATGACCTTCGACCCTCCACGCAGTTCTTTGATCACTTTTAAAAGGCCCGCACGATCAAAACCCACGTCCTTCATCAGCGACGAGACCTTATCTTTCGTTGTCAGAAGAGCGAGCAACAGATGTTCGATGGAAACAAACTCATCCTTGAACTCGCGCAACTCCTTTTCAGCGTTTTGCAGCACCGAGTTTGCGGTTGGAGAAAGGTAGGCTTGCTGGCCGGAAACTTTGGGGTAACCGCTCACCAACTCATCCAATTTGGTCTTGAGAATAGTTTCATTGACATTCATCTTCTTGATGACATAATTCGACACATTCTCGTCGGTCTCCAAAATCGCTTGAAGCAAGTGTCCCGGTTCAATCGCCTGTTGCTGGTTGCCAGACGCAATACTCGCTGCCTTTTGCAGTGCTTCCTGTGACTTAATTGTAAATTTCTCGAAGTTCATATTTGCCTACGCAATCAAAATGTCTTCCGGTCTTTACAAGGGCGCAATTCCAAGAAAAAATGTCTTGATTCTCCCTATAAATTTAAGACATTCAGGACAGTTTGACTCAATAGATGTTATTACGTCGAATTTGCTTTTGAGGCCCTCTTGAAAATGATTTTTGCTAAAAAGATTTCTTTTGTGGAACTTTTCTCCCACCTCTAATTTCTCCGATGTCAAAAAGAACTAAAGCATCTAATGGTACTCTCCTGATCGAAAGCGCTTGGGAGGTTTGCAATCAAGTAGGCGGCATCTACACCGTGATCCGCTCCAAGGCCCCCGAGATGATGAAAAATCACGGTGAAAATTTCTGCATGGTAGGGCCATTGGTAAGTAAAGGCATACAGGCCGAAATTGAGGTGATCGAAAATGCCGACGATTGCTTCGGTAAAGCGGCCATGAACCTGCGGAAGAAGGGCTACGATGTCATTTATGCAGAATGGCTGATCACGGGAAAACCAAAAGTGGTCTTACTCAACCCCCTCATCGAAGAGAAAGCATTGAACGTGGTGAAATATCTTTTATGGAAGAACCACAGCATCAAGATACCCGATGGAAATAAACTGGTAGACCAGGTCGTTGCGTTTTCTTACCTCAATAAACTCTTCATTGACGAGTTGGCAAAACTCGCCGATGGTCGGCACATCGTAGCCCAATTCCACGAATGGATGTCGGGCTTGCCGATCCTCGATATCAAAAAGGAGAAGATGCCGGTGAAAACCGTCTTCACTACCCATGCTACCCAGCTGGGCCGACATTTAGCTATCAATTCGCCTTTATTCTATGCTCACCTTCCTTTTTTCAAATGGGAAGACGAAGCAAAAAAATTCGGTGTAGACGCCGAAGCATCCATCGAATACGGCTGTGCTCAGAACTGCGATGTGCTCACGACCGTCAGCGACGTGACGGGAAACGAATGCACACATCTCTTACGACGGAAGCCCGACGCCATCACGCCCAATGGGCTCAACATTGAGCGTTTTGAGGCATTGCACGAATTCCAAAACCTTCACGTGCTGTACAAAGACCGTATTCAGGAGTTTGTGATGGGGCACTTTTTTCAGTCCTACTCGTTCGATCTCGAAAACACGATGTATTTTTTTACATCAGGTCGTTACGAGTACAAGAACAAAGGCTTCGATCTTACGCTGGAAGCCTTGGTTCACCTGAATGAACAACTCAAGCAACAAGGATCGGATATTACCGTGGTAATGTTTTTTGTGACGAAGCAGGATTATCGCTCAATCAAACCGGACGTTCTTCAATCCCGGGCTGTAATGGAGGAAATCAGGCAAGTGTGCGAAGCGATACAAAAGCAGGTAGGTAAAAAACTTTTTATCGAAAGTATCGCAAGGCAAGACCATCATATTCCCCAACTGAACGATTTCGTGGACGAGTATTGGGCGCTGCGCTATCGAAGGACAATTCAATCATGGAAGAGCTCAAAACTCCCTCCGGTAGTAACACATCGTCTTATGCAGGAAGATCAAGATGAGATCGTGAAATTTGTTACGCGAAGAAATTTACTTAACCGTCCGGATGATAAAGTAAAAATTATTTATCACCCTGACTTTATCAATTCAACAAATCCGCTTTTCGGTTTGGACTATGGCCAGTTTGTTCGTGGATGCCACCTCGGGATTTTTCCTAGTTACTATGAGCCTTGGGGCTACACACCCTTGGAATGTATGGCCAGTGGGATACCGGCCGTGACCAGTGATCTCAGCGGTTTTGGAGACTACCTAATGAAGAATATGCCCGACCATGAAAAAGCGGGAATGTTTGTAGTGGAAAGAGCTAAACGCACCTTCGATTGGAGTGCCCGGCAATTGAGTGCATTCTTGTTGAAATTTTTGATGCAATCACGGAGAGAACGTATTACACAGCGAAACAATGTGGAAAGCTATTCGTCGTCGTTCGATTGGAGTAAGCTGATTAAGTTTTATGAAGACGCCTACGCAATGGCTTTGAAATAGAGTCATTTCAATCGCTCCACGCCCTCCACAAAATATTTTGTATCTCCTCGCCACGGGAAAGCCGCAAACCTGCGAACGAACTTCAAATTCACACGTTCTCCGCTAAGTGCCACCTGCTCGAGCTCTTTGATCACGGCAGTTTGATCTCCTTCCACGGAAAAATCAAACGACTCCGCAACAGGGCTGACGCCTTTTAGGGCACCGAAAGTCTCTAGGTTGAGTTTGCCTTCGTACGTTTTGAAAGCAATCCCTTTTTGCGTAATGCGTAATACTTTCCCCGCCATTACACCACGCTCATACACGCCCCAATACAAAAACGCAAAAACAACCAAACCAATCACAATCGCAATTAGAAGGATTCTCCAGAGGATTTTCTTTGTCGTTTTTGCCACGCGACTGACTAAGCTTTCATTTTCCATGGAGATTATTGTTTGGTATTTGAAAGTTACCCTTTCGATTCAATTTTACATAGAAATAAATTGCGGCAACGACCACCAGTGCTGAAATAAATTGTGAAATAGAAAGGACGCCATCAATAATAAAACCACGCTCCAAATCTCCACGAAACAATTCGATAATACTCCTGACCACCGCATAGAGAATCAAATAGATAAGGAAAATCTGGCCGTCGAATTTTTTTCTTATGTCAATGATCAAGAGTGTGATCAGGATCAGAAAAATCGCTGCTGCTTCATAAAGCTGGGTAGGATGCAAAGCCACGTTCAATGGGGCTTGACAATTGGGGTTAGTAAATGTCACTGTGGAAAAACCTTGGGCAGGCTTACCGTAGCAACAACCCGCATTGAAACAACCTATTCTTCCGAAGCCATGAACAATGCATGTCACCGCGGCCATTACATCGAGCATTCCAGCAACGGGCAAGCTGTTCTTTTTAAAATACCAAAGCATAACCGGAATTGTGGTGAGCAGTGATCCGTAAAACACAAACCCGTTTTTAGAAAACAGCTCCGACCAGTGGGTTAGATAGTAAGAAGGGCTCTCAAAAACCACGAACAATTTTCCTCCGATGACACCGGCAGATATCAACAACAAGAAAAGAGTGTTGGCTTGATCCAATGACATGCCATAGCGTTTCTTACCCTGCCTCCACATGAAAAGGGCACCCAGTACGGCCCCGACCGCAATAAAAAATCCGTACGTGTAAACAGTGAATGAACCGAACTGGAAAAGGATAGGATGCATTAATTAATTGTCAATGTGTCGATTTTTCAATTATCAATGCTCCCGAAATTGACAATCCGCGCATTGACCATTAAACGGTCATGATCTCGGCCTCTTTCTTTTTCATCAAACCATCGATCCGGAGAATGAAATCGTCGGTGAGTTTTTGAACGCTTTCCTCCGCATTCTTGACGTCATCCTCCGACGCGCCCTTGATTTTCTTCAGTGCCTCGTTGGTTTCTTTTCGAATGCTGCGTACGCTTACTTTGCCATGCTCACACTCACCCGCCACTTGTTTTACCAATTGCTTTCTTCGCTCTTCGGTAAGCATGGGGATGTTGATGATCACTTGCTGGCCGTCATTTTGGGGAGTAAGGCCAATGTTCGCAGCCATAATTGCTTTTTCAATTTCCTGGATCAAACTCTTCTCCCAGGGTTTGATAAAGATGCTGCGGGCATCGGGAGTAGTCATGGAAGATACCTGATTGAGGGGGCTCAACGCTCCATAGTAGGAAACCATAATGCCATCGAGCATTGAAGGATTGGCTTTACCAGCACGAATTTTCGTAAGCTCACTAGCCACGTGATTGATGGCTTTGTTCATGCGATCTTTTGCGTCTTCGAGGTATAGTTCAATTTCTTCCATAAAAGTAGTAGTGAATATTTAGTATTGAGTAGTTAGCTCAGAACCAATTTTCAAATTACTGAATTTTCTTCCGATAACTATCCGGATTAACTGATCAGCGTTCCTGCTTCCTCACCCCTTGCTATGTGCAATAGGTTCCCTTTTTTGTTCATATCAAAAACAATGATCGGCAATTTGTTTTCCATGCACAGTGTAAAGGCCGTCATGTCCATGATGTTCAGGTTTTTTTCATACGCTTCCTGAAACGACAATTTTTGGTAGCGTACGGCGTCGGGAAACTTCAAGGGATCTTTGGTATAGACCCCATCTACACGAGTACCCTTCAGGACAACATCTGCTTGCACTTCGATCGCACGCAGACTCGCCGTTGAGTCGGTAGTAAAATAAGGGTTGCCGATACCTGCTCCAAAAATAACGATCCGCCCTTTTTCTAAGTGACGGATCGCTCTGCGTTTGATGAACGGCTCACACACCTGCTCCATCTTAATGCCAGACATCAGTCGAGTATACATACCATGTCGTTCGAGTGCGCTTTGAAGAGCCATTGCATTGATCACCGTGGCAAGCATGCCCATATAATCGCCTTGCACGCGGTCGATACCCAGTTTTTCTGCTTGACCACCGCGAAAAATATTTCCTCCCCCAATCACAATCGCCAATTCTATGCCTTGGTCTTTTACCTGTTTGATTTCCGCGCAATATTGCTCTAACACATCGGGGTCGATGTTACTGGCTTTCGAGCCCGTAAGTGCTTCGCCGCTGAGCTTTAGAACGATACGCTTGTACTTCATGAGCAGATTATTTCAGCAAATATGTGGGGATTTTCAGGTCGATGCAAAGAAAATCGACTCCCAATCTGCAAATTCTCGAATCCCTTCCGAAAACTATCGGAATCAAATCACCTCAACCGCTCAGAATCCTTCACCAGTTTTTCATCTTTCCTAATAAAGCGGTTGGCAATCATGTTGAGCAGTGTCGCAGCAAAAGGCAGGTAAAGAGCAAGACCAAAACTACCCGGCGCCTGAATCGTTCGCTGAAGTTTTAATGAAAGATATACGGCCACAAAACCACAGCCCGTCATAAATAGTGCGTTGAGGGCGCCCAGCTTGATCTGCAACAAACGGTTTTCAAATTTTTGGATTTCTATGAAGGCGACGGTTGCCGCTGCCAATCCGAGAATGGCGATCAAACAATAAGGAAAATAAATCTCTTGTATGTCTGTTCCCTGTTGCGCACGATAGTACATTGGATACAAAGTCAATCGCATGGTTTCCGTTTTGACTTCCCACACGGGGAAAAAAATCATTGCCACTAAACATGCCACGGCTACCGCCAGAAATATCGTTTGAACTCTTTGCCACATAAAGGGGTTGGTTTAACTTGCGAGCTCGCAAAAATAACCAATCGCCACTTAATACAAACGCCTTATGGCATCCGCGTACATTATTGACATTCTTCGCACACCCATCGGAAAATATGCCGGTTCGCTTGCCACCGTAAGACCGGACGATCTGGCGGCACTGGTGATCAAAAAATTGCTCGAGCGCAACCCATCCATCGACTACAATCAAATTGAAGATGTCGTCTTCGGTGCGGCCAATCAGGCGGGCGAAGACAATCGCAATGTTGCTCGCATGGCAGCGCTACTGGCCGGCCTTCCTACCTCCGTTGGAGGTGTAACTGTGAACCGTTTGTGCGCATCGGGTTTGCAGGCGATCATGGATGCCACGCGAGGTGTGTTGCACGGCGATGGTCAGATATATATCGCGGGCGGCGTAGAAAGTATGACACGTGCTCCTTTTGTGATGGCAAAAAGTGATGAAGGTTTTGGTCGCAAAGCTGAAATTTTTGACACCACCATCGGCTGGCGGTTTACCAACGCTAAATTGGCAAAGCTGTATCACCCGTTCAGTATGGGCGAAACTGCCGAGAACGTCGCCGACAAATGGAAAGTGACTCGTGAAGAGCAGGACAAATTTGCGCTTGCCTCACAGCAGAAATATTTCCAAGCACAAAGTGCAAATAAATTCAAAGAGGAGTTGGCCAGTGTTCCGGTTACCAAGGGGAAAGAGTCTTTCAGTTTTGATAAGGATGAATATCCCCGAGAGACATCGTTGGAAAAATTAGCCGCTCTAAAACCCGCATTCAAAGAAGGTGGAAGTGTGACCGCGGGAAATTCGTCGGGAATCAATGACGGGGCTGCCGCAAGTCTGATTGCCAGTGAAGAGTTCGTCAAAAAAAATAACCTAAAACCGTTAGCCCGTGTAGTTTCGGTGGCCATTGCCGGTGTTGACCCTGCTTATATGGGCATCGGCCCTGTGCCCGCGACTCAAAAAGCATTGCAACGCGCGGGGTTGAAAATCTCTGATTTGGGCTTGGTCGAACTGAACGAAGCCTTTGCCTCACAATCGATCGCGTGCATGCGTGAACTCGGACTTGATTCATCAATGGTGAACGTCAATGGCGGATCGATTGCCATCGGCCACCCGCTTGGCTGTAGTGGTGTGCGTATCAGCGCAACGCTAATTCATGAGATGAAAAAAAGAAAAGTGAAATATGGGTTGGCCACAATGTGTATTGGCGTAGGCCAGGGAGCCGCCGTGATATACGAAAACATTTAATAGACACCGGAGACATAAGTAGCAAGACGTAAGGCTGCTTTTGGCTTGAGATTGATGCTCTTAACTGGTAACTTTGATTTTTCAATTTTAAGTTATGCCTATCCGCAGACCTTTCAACCTTACCCAATGGATCAACGATAACCGTGATCTGTTAAAGCCCCCCGTAGGCAACAAAAATTTATACGCCGATGCCGGTGACTACATTGTGATGGTGGTGGGTGGCCCAAATGCCAGAAAAGATTTTCATTTCAATCAAACAGAGGAATTGTTTTATCAGCTGCAAGGCAATATCAATGTTCGGATTCAAGAAGACGGCAATGCAGTTGACATCCCGGTAAAAGAAGGTGAAATGTTTTTGCTTCCGGCAAATACGCCTCATCGCCCTGAGCGACCAGCCAATTCTGTGGGTATTGTGATTGAGTGCAAGCGGGCATCACAGACGTATCAAGACGGCCTCATTTGGTTTTGTGACAATTGCAACACCAAGCTCCATGAATATCGTTTTCACCTCGATAATATTGAAAAAGACTTCCTTCCACGGTTCCGAGAGTTTTATGGTTCCAAAGAATTGCGTACGTGCAAAAAGTGTGGCACCGTAATGGAAGCCGATGCAAGATTTGTTTGATCGTCCATGCTCGGTCGCGCATATATCTCTTCACCCGTTGGAGATCTCATCATTGAGTCTGAGCACAACAAAATCATAACTCTGGGATTTCTTAGAAACGACAAATTCGAAGAAGTGCCAACGCCAGTCATTGATCAATGTGTTTCAGAACTTGGTGAATATTTCTCGGGGCGTAGAAAATTTTTCTCTTTCGACATGGATTTGCGTGGCACGGATTTTCAAATCAAGGTTTGGAATGAGCTGCTAAATATTCCTTTCGGAAAAACGATTTCATATGAAGAGCTGGCGATCCGCGTGGGCAATATCAAATCCATTCGCGCGGTAGGTCTCGCCAATGGGCAAAACCCAATTGCGATCGTTGTGCCGTGTCATCGCGTGATCGGCAAAAGCGGAGACCTTGTGGGGTACGGCGGTGGCCTTGACCGCAAAATCTGGTTGCTCCAACACGAGGGCGCGCTGCTGAAACAGCTTTCAATATTTTAATACCTTTGATTTTGTGCATTTTACTACGCCATGAACTTTGAAAACGCTCTATCGTTCGCGAAAAAATTAGATCGGCAAGATCCACTCAGCGCCTATCGTTCGAGGTTTCTTTTCCCTGAAATCAATGGAAAAAAGGCGATCTATTTCACGGGCAACTCCTTAGGGTTGCAGCCAAAATCAACAAAGAAATTTGTGAACGAAGAGCTCGAGGACTGGGCAACGCTAGGGGTAGAGGGCCATTTCCACTCACGGAGGCCTTGGCTTCATTACCATAAATTCAGTAAAAAATCGTTGGCTAAACTAGTTGGAGGTAAACCAAGTGAAGTCGTTGCAATGAATCAGCTTACGGTGAACCTTCACCTGATGATGACCTCATTTTATCGCCCCAATAAAACGCGATTCAAAATTCTGACGGAAGCCAGTGCGTTCCCATCTGATCAATATGCCTTTGAATCGCAAGTGAAATTGCATGGATTGAATCCCGATGATGCGATTATTGAATTAACTCCACGAGCAGGGGAATTCACATTGCGTACCGAGGATATCCTTCGAAAAATCGAGGAGAATAAAAAGGAGGTCGCCTTGGTCATCTTAGGGGCAGTTCAATACTATACCGGCCAATTTTTCGACATTAGAAAAATTACGGAAACGAGTCATCAGGCAGGAGCCATCGTTGGGTTTGACTTGGCACATGCGATTGGCAACGTTCCGCTGCAATTGCATAAAGACGACGTTGATTTCGCGGTTTGGTGTGGGTATAAATACCTGAACTCCGGCGCGGGTGGCATGGCAGGGGTTTATGTGCATGAAAGACACGCCCAACATTTCGATCTTCCGCGTTTTGCCGGCTGGTGGGGGCATCGTGAGAAAGAGCGCTTTCAAATGCGGAAGGGATTTAAACCGATGCCGGGTGCCGACGGTTGGCAGCTTTCCAATTTTCCAGTCCTTTCAGGAGCCGCGCAATTGGCATCGTTGGAAATTTTCGACCGTGTAGGAATGACCACACTCAGAAAAAAGAGTTTGCTCTTAACAAGTTACCTGGCGTTTTTGCTCCAATCGATTACTGACCATCAAAACAAGTTTACCATCATCACGCCCTCAAATCCAACTGAACGAGGTTGTCAGCTTTCTTTGCTCACAAAACGGAATGGCAAGAAAATCTTTGATCGCATTACAAAAGCAGGGGTCATTGCCGACTGGCGCGAACCGGATGTGATTAGGGTTGCGCCCGTTCCATTGTACAATACTTTTCAAGAGGTTTATCTATTTGCCGAGATTTTTAAAAATGCCCTTTCTTAAAAACCAACACATCGCTATTGCGGGAGCTGGGCTTGTAGGCTCATTGCTTTCCGTCTATCTCGCGAAACGAGGATTCAAGGTTTCCGTCTTCGAACGTAGATCCGACATGCGCAAAAATCTAGTGGACCGCGGCAGATCGATCAACCTCGCCTTAAGCAACCGAGGGCTCCGGGCATTGGAAGAAGTTGGTCTCGCCGAAGAATTAAAAAAAGTAGCCATCCCCATGCACGGCCGCACCATGCACGATCGGCAAGGTCAATTGACATTTCAACCGTATGGAAAAGAGGGTCAGTTCATCAATTCCATTTCACGAAGCAACTTGAACATCGTGCTCATGGACAAAGCGGAGGTGCTCGGGGTCGAGTTTTTTTTCAACCACCGAATTTCATCCATCGACTTTGATAAGAACCGATTGGCGACGTGGAGCTCACGACCCACCGATCTTGATCATTCAGATTTTGATGCCATCATCGGGGCCGATGGTGCATTTTCAGCGGTGCGTGGCTCGATGCAAATCACAGATCGATTCAACTACCACCAAGATTATATCGCGCACGGTTATAAAGAATTACATATACCTGCAAATGCTCAAGGGAGTTTTCAGCTAACGAAAAATTCACTGCATATCTGGCCTCGCGAGAGCTTTATGCTGATCGCGCTGCCCAATCCAGACGGAAGTTTTACGTGCACTTTGTTTTTTCCATTTGACGGACCATTGTCGTTCAACTCATTAAAAACCGAAAATGACATTGCAAATTTCCTGAGAACTACTTTCCCCGACGCATTCGCATTAATGCCCAGTGCTATCAACGATTTCATTTCCGTTCCCGCCTCGTCGCTCGTCACCGTTAAATGTTTTCCTTGGATAAAAAACAAAACGTTGCTTATTGGTGACGCCGCCCACGCGATCGTTCCTTTTTTTGGCCAAGGGATGAATGCCGGCTTTGAAGATTGTAGAATTTTAAATCAACTAATTGACAAGGCTTCCGACTGGACAGATTTATTTAACCAATTTCATGGAATCAGAAAGCCGGATGCCGATGCCATCGCCGACCTCGCTCTCGACAATTTTATCGAGATGCGCGATTTGGTAGGGGATCCAAAATTTTTACTCCGAAAAAAAATTGAAGCAAAATTAAACTTGCTGTTTCCAGATCGATGGATTCCGCTTTACACCATGGTCACGTTCCGCGATGATATCCGTTACTCAGAAGCATTAAAAATGGGCACCCGCCAAAAACAAATCATGGATGAAGTGATGCAACGAAATAACATTGAATTGACTTGGGAGCAATTGGATTTTGACTCGATCGTGAATAAATTGTAACATGCCCAAAATATCTGAGACAGACTTGCTTCTCAATCCCGATGGAAGTGTTTATCACCTCAACCTCCTCCCTAAGCACATCGGCGACACCATTATTGCAGTGGGTGATCCTAGTCGCGTATACATGGTCAGCCAATTTTTTGACGACGTGGAGTTTGAAATGAACAAACGTGAGTTTATTACACACGTGGGAAAATTCAACGGAAAAAAAATAACGGTCATTAGCACTGGCATTGGAACTGACAACGTTGAAATTTTTTTTTC